>Ga0116162_10000127_pt1 | contig 64578 bp, 45 predicted proteins | sample AD_UKC105_MetaG_FD_89875 | JGI IMG/M metagenome (GOLD analysis project Ga0116162, IMG submission 89875) | Active sludge microbial communities of municipal wastewater-treating anaerobic digesters from Hong Kong - AD_UKC105_MetaG | ecosystem: Engineered > Bioreactor > Anaerobic > Digestate...
ACCCGTCGCATGTTCATCAGGATGAAGAAAACCATTGATTCTGGCCATCTTGTACTGCGATGTCAGAATGAGCATCACCGCTCCTCCGGCACCCAGCCCCAGTGCTGTCAGCAGATGAGACACCCTGGCGCCGGCGACATAAAGCATGCTAATCGTTATTATGGAGATAATCATCACCATGCCGAAATCCGGTTCCTTCAGCAGCAAAATCCCGAGCACCATAACCACGCCGAACGCGATGAGAAGCGTCCTTGGTTCCTTCACGTGCTTGCCGGCTGAATCCAGCATCACCGCCATAAATATTATTGTCGCCAGCTTTGCAAGTTCACCGACCTGGTACATCAATCCTCCGATTCGTATCCAGCGTCGCGCTTCATTTATCTTCACTCCCACACCCGGTATCAAAACCAGAATCAGGAGTATGACAACCGCACCCATTATGTAAAGGACATATTTTTTGTATAACCTGTAGTCGATGGTATACATTACAAATATCCCTACAGCCGACATCCCGACGTATGCCAGTTCTTTCCAGAGATAGTGATATCCACTCTGGAATTTCTCGAGCGAGAACATTCCCGACGCGCTCGTGACCATGAGAATGCCGATACAGGTCAGTAATATACAAATCAGAAGCAGAACAACGTCCACCGATTCATATCTGCTTGTCCCATCGTCGTTGACCGCAACCTTTTTTGTCGGCGGCGGCACACGCTTATGAGGTTTTCTTCTTTTTTCCGACCTCACTCTTGAAGTCCTTTCCTCTTTCTTCAAAATTCCTGTAAGAATCAAAACTCGACGACCCGGGCGAAAGAAGAAGCACACCGCCCGCCGGTGTTATCTCCAGCCCGAGCGCCACAGCTTCTTTCATTCCTGCCGCACGTTTGCATTCAACCATGTTTTCTCTTTCAATTTCCTCCGCCACCCGCATGAGACCCGGGCCAAAAACTATTACGCGGGCACCGGCCTTTCCTATCTCTTCATACAACAGCCCGTAATCGAAACCTTTGTCATCGCCTCCGAGCAGGATTGTGATATCTCTTCCTCCGTATGTTTTCAGCGCTGCAATCGAAGCGTCCGGGTTAGTCGCTTTCGAGTCATCAACACACTCCACCTCGTTGACCTCTCCGATGCTCTCGATCCTGTGTTCAAGCCCCGTGAAACCGGAAATGACACCTGATATTTTTTCAACCGGCACCCCGGCCAAATATGCAGCGATCGATGCGGAAAGAGCATTGAACAGGTTGTGTCCGCCCTTCAGATTCATCTCACCGGTTCGACCAACCTGCATATCCTTTCCCTGAACACTGATCATCAGCCTGTCGCCTTCGACCCAGCCGCCCGGACTTCTCTTCCCTTCAGTGCCGACCATCAGAACTTTCGCGCGAGTCCTGCTTCCCATCTCTTTCACGTACATGTCGTCCGCATTCAGCACAGCCGCGCCGTTCGAATCCATGTTCATCAGAATCCGCGACTTCACATCCGCGTAATTCTCCATCGTGCCGTGACGCAGAAGATGATCCGGCTGCACGTTCAGCACAATCGCGACATCGGGCTTGAACTCGAAACACCCTTCGAGCTGATAACTGCTGATCTCCGCGACGAACATCGTCTTTTCATCGCTGCCCGCTATCGACTCAATGAAGGTATTCCCTATGTTCCCTACCACCCTCACGTCGTCGAACCCGGCTTTTAGAATATCTCCCAGCAGTGTCGTCACCGTTGTCTTGCCGTTCGACCCTGTGATCGCAAGTATCTTTCCCGTGGAAAGCCTGTACGCGAGCTCGATCTCCGACATCCACTCTCCGGCAGCCGCTATCAGCGGTTCCACCCTCGGATCATCAGGCGCCAGCCCGGGACTCAGCACAAGCGCGTCGAACCTTTCATTGCACACAGCGTCCGGCGTAATGAACCCGGCCCCATTTGCGCGAATCTCTTCTATCGCGTCTGCAACACCCGAAAGATCTTCCCTTACATCAGTGACAGAAACATCCGCGCCGCCGCCCGAAAGAAATTTCGCGCACGCCCTCCCGGTCACTCCCAGTCCGACGACAATAAATCTTTTTCCGGCAACAAGCATTCCGATGGGACCGTCTCCTTATTACCTTATAAACATCCAGACTGCTACTGCGCTCAACGCAGCCGAGACCATCCAGAACCTGACGACAACCTGCGGTTCGCTCCAGCCGGACAGTTCGAAATGATGATGAAGCGGCGCCATCTTCAGCACGCGCTTTCCGGTGAGCCTGAAACAGACAACCTGGATCATCACCGAAAGAGCCTCCGCGACGAAAAGCCCGCCTGCAACAAGCAGAAAAAGTTCCAACCGCGCGACTATCGCGACGGATGCGAGCAGGCCGCCTAGAAACAAGCTCCCGGTATCTCCCGCAAAAATCTTCGCCGGATTCGAATTGAACCACAGGAACGCAGCAACCGAACCCATGCTCGCCACCAGCACCGGCAGCAGCGTCCGGTCACCATATTTGTTTATCAGGTAAATAAACGCCGCGGCGACGACAAGGTAACAACCGGCCAGCAGACCGTCCAGCCCATCGGCAAGGTTCGTGCTGTTCACCGTTCCGACAAACACCACAACCACAAAAGGAATGAACGTCCACCCCATACTTATGCCGTCGAACCACCTCGGCGTCCATATCAGCGACGGATCTATCGACAGCTCGTCGATGCTCCCCTGCCAGACCATGAACAGACCGATCAGAATTCCAAGTGCGATTTCAATTATTAACTTGTATCTTGCTTTCACCCCCTCCGTCTTTTTCCCTAGAAATTTTGCAATATCATCCAGCAAACCCAGAAGAAACATGATCGACGAAACAATCACGATCATCCTGATCTTGGGCTCGGATACACCGGTTATGCACAAAATTGAAACCAGCCATGCGATGAAAAACGCCACACCGCCCATCGTGAGCGTGCCGCTCTTTTTCAGATGCGCTTCAGGCCCCTGTTCCCTTATGATCTGCCTCATCTTCAGCCTCGACAGCAGAACCATCAGTATCTTCTGCAGCACAAAACCCAGAAGAAAAGAAACACCGGCGATTGCAAGCAGGCTCCTCATTTTTTCTCCCTCAGCAAATCGACGACCCTTTCCATTTTCATGCCTCTCGAACCTTTCACGAGAACAAGATCGCCCGGCTCGAAAAGATCATCAGCGTCTTTCGCAAGCTCGTCATATTCTTTGTAGACCTTCACACTGCTTTCCGGCATCCCGGCCCCGACCGCACCCTTTGCTATCCACTCCGAATCGGAACCGAGCGTAACGAGCAACGCCGCATTCCCGGCGGCGGTCGCCCCGCACGCCCCGTGTTCCGGCTCGCTGAACTCACCCAGTTCGAGCATGTCCCCGAGAACAGCAACACGGCGACCTTCCCGCTCGATGCTTCCGAGCAATTCGAGCGCAAGCCTTAATGAAGCAGGAGACGAATTGTACGTATCGTCTATTATCAGGATTCCGTCACGTCCCTTTTTGCGGGTCATCCTTCCGCTCTCATCCACCGGCAGGCCAAGCCCTTCCCGAATGTCATCCATGCTTATTCCGAGCGAAAGCCCGACCGCAGCAGCAGCGAGCGCGTTATACACAGTCCCTTTCCCCGGAAGCGGCACATATACTTCAGTTCCGCCGAACTCAGATACAAGCTCGAATTCCACCCCGTCTAGAGTCTGTCTGATTCCTGTCGCCCTGACATCACCCGCATTTATACCGAACTCAATTACTCTATTTGTTGTCTTTTTCTTGAGATGCTCCGTCCAGGCATTGTCGGCATTGAGAAAAACCGTTCCATCGCCGGGCATATTTTCCAGTAGTTCGCCCTTAGCGTCGGCGATTGCTTCCAGTGACCCGAGCCGCCCGATATGCGTCGGTTCGATGTTCGTTATGACACCGTGAGTCGGGCATGCAATGCCTGCGAGTTCTTTTATCTCGCCCGGCCCCCGCATGCCGAATTCGAGCACAACCGCCTCCGTGCTCCCGTCCATCCTGAGAAGCGTCAGCGGAACACCTATCTCGTTATTCTCATTCCGTTCCGTCCTGACTATCCGCATGCGGGACATCACGTTCGAAAGCAGATTGCGCGTACTCGTCTTTCCGCAGCTTCCCGTAATGGCGATCACGGGGACGCTGTACCTGTCCCGATGCGCCGAAGCCGTGGACTGATAGGCCCGCAGCGTATCGTCTACTTTAAGCAACACAAATTCCTTCGGGACGTCAATCCCGATCAACCTGTCCGTAAAACTCCCGATCGCGCCGCGATCCGCGATCTCTTTTATATAATCGTGTCCGTCGAAACGCTCGCCACGGAGCGGAACGAAAAACGCGCCGCCGCAATCCTGCCTGCTGTCGGTGAATATCCTGCTCACCGGCACGCCTGCATCGCCGTGCAGAAGCTCCGCACCGGTCGCTCTCATAATCATGTCAAGCGACATCGTTTCCACCGTTCATCCGCTCCCTGATTATATTTTTAGCAACTTCACGATCGTCGAAATGTATCGTGCGATCCCTGTATATCTGATAATCCTCGTGTCCCTTTCCAGCTATCACGACTACATCATCCGGCCCTGCATTATCTATTGCCGTGCTGATAGCTGCAAACCTGTCCGGCTCCACGATATACCTGAACTGTTTCGAAGGAGGAATCTGCATCATCGCCTGTTCCACGCCTAGCACAATCTGATCAATTATCTGTTCAGGGTTTTCAGTCCTGGGATTGTCATTTGTCACAACCACTATATCGGAACGCTCTGCTGCCACCGCGCCCATCAACGGCCTCTTGGACTTGTCGCGATCTCCTCCTGCTCCGAAAACTACGATAAGCTTTCCGCTGCATATTTCCTCTGCAGTATTAAGCACATTCTTCAACCCGTCCGGTGTGTGCGCGTAATCCACAAAAACTCGGGCCTCCTGCCCGAGGTCTATCCTCTCGAACCGTCCGGGAATCCCCTTCAATTCTGAAAGCGCTTCAATTATCTCTTTCTTATCGATATCATTGGCAAGCCCGTAAGCAACCATGTTAAGTGTGTTGTAGACATTGAATCCGCCCATCAACGGCGATTCTACTCTAAACTCCTCTGCAAATTTCGATTCAACACTGTATGATATTCCGCCGGTTGTACAGCTTATATCTTTCGCCCTTATGTCGAGATCGTTTCCTTTGATCCCGAAAAGAACAACACGGTTTTCAATCTCATTGGATATTTTTTTACAGTACGGATCATCCCCGTTTAAAATCGCCACTCCGTCGCCGTCGAGGTAATCGGTGAACAATCCCTTTTTGGCCTCGAAATATTCATCGATTCCGTCATGGAAATCGAGATGATCCTGGGTCAGGTTCGTGAAACAGGCCGTCCTGAAAACACAGCCGCCGATCCGTTTCAACGCCACGGCATGAGATGAAACCTCCATCACCGCATGAGAACACCCCACATCCACCATGCGCGACAGCAAAAACTGTAGGTCCATCGACTCGGGGGTCGTGCGCTTAACCGCCAATTTCTCATCGCCGATCCTGTTCTCGACAGTACCGAGCATCCCGGTACATCTACCGATATGGCGATCAAGCGCGTTTATAAGAAACGCAACACTTGTCTTGCCATTGGTCCCGGTTATGCCGGTTAAATTCAGTTTTTCGGAAGGTTTATTGAAGAACAGAGACGACGCGATGCCCATCGCCTCGCGCGTTGATTGAACCCTTGCAACAGTTACATCGGAAGGAACTTCGACTTTCTTCTGCACCAGCAGGGCACTCGCCCCGCGCGACAGCGCTTCCGGTATGAAATCATGCCCATCGACATTAAAACCCGGGACACAAACAAAAAGCGTTCCCGGAGAACATTCCCTTGAATCATATGCGAGTGCTTCTATTCCTGTATCGCGCGAACCACAATCCAGCTCGTACGGCAGCCCCTGAAGCAACTCGCCAAGCTTTTTAACTTGCATATCATCAACCCCGTATTAATAACCGACCTCGCTTCCCGGCAGGTCGTTAGCCGGAACATCCAGGTGCCAGAGTGATTTCTTCATGACCTCTCTGAATGCCGGAACCGCCACAACAGAACCGTAATAAGAACCTTTAGGTCGCTCAATCGTAACCATCGCCAGGAGCCTGGGATCCTCCACCGGGCCAAACCCGACAAACGACGAAATGTACTCTCTCAGGTAACCGCCTCCACGTGCGGGAACCCTGGCAGTACCCGTCTTGCCGCCCAGTGAATAGCCTTCGATTTTCGCGTCCTTACCTGTCCCTTCTTCGACTGTCATGTGCATGAAATGCTTCATCAGCTTAGACGTCTCTTCGCTGATTACTCTTTTTATGACCTTCGGCTCGAAGCTGTAGATCACTTCTCCCTCCGGATCAATAACTTTTTCCACGACTCCCGGCTGTATCAACAGCCCTCCGTTTATTAGTGCGGCGCTTGCCATCGCCATCTGTAATTGCGTTACGGCTATTCCGTGACCGTAGCCATTATTCGCAACACGCGAATTGTTCATCTCCTTGAGGCTTCTCAGAATTCCCGATTCCTGGCCGTTCAACTGTATGTCATACTTGCTTCCGAAATGGAATTCCTCGAAAGTATTTCTCAACAACTCCTTCTTCATCTTCAGCGCAATCCGGGCAGCACCGGTATTGTATGAGTGTGTTATTACATCCATCGGGGTCTTATAAGCCGGCAGTCCATCCGCATGCGTCTCTCCAATGGTCCAGCTTCCTATCTGAATAGTCGGTTCACATAAAATAGCCGCTTTGTACGGATCAATGATTCCCCTGTCGATCGCCGCCGCCACTACAATCGGCTTCATAACGCTTCCCGGTTCGAAATTGGAAGATATTACCCTGTTGCGATACCTTTCCGGAGCTTTCGAATATGCGCTGAAATTATTCGGATTGAAAGTCGGATAGGTTGCCATCGCATACACCCTTCCCGATTTCGGATCGAGAACAACAATGCTACCGGCACGCGCCGAGTATTTTTTTATCGTCTTTTCAAGTTCCTGTTCAGCAAAGTGCTGAATTGAAATATCTATTGTCAGATATACGTCACTGCCGTTTCTCGCCGGTTTCCTTTCATGAATGGAGTTAGGAATATTTCTCCCTTTGAGATCCTTCTCCAGCAAAACCATTCCGTCTTCGCCGCGGAGAAGATTATCAAGAACATACTCGACTCCTTCGATACCCCTGTCTTCTCCTTTGAAACCAACAACACCCGCTGCAAGCGAATCATTCGGATAAACCCTTTTTGCCTCTCTTGCTACTCCTATCCCTTTAAGCCCCAGATCCCTTGTCTTTTCACCGGCATCTTCTGATATCATTCTCCTGAGCCACACGAAGTTGGAATCCTTCTTGCTCAGCTTCGATATAATTTCGGATTTCTTCTCTCCAAGAATACCTGATAGCTTTTCCGCATACTCGTCGTTTTTCGTTATTATCGAAGGAATTGCGTAAACCGAACTGTACGGAACATCTAAAGCGAGCTTACTGCCGTTCCTGTCGAGAATGTACCCGCGGCGTGCATAGAGCGTCACAATTCTCTTGCTCTGGTTAATCCTCTTTGCGCGAAGATTATCTCCCATGAACTGGTCAATATATATTGCACGGGCCAGTATCGATACATACATAAAGACAATGAAAAAAAAGAGGATTTTAATCCTTTTTTTTGCCTTAACGGCCCGGTCCACGCTTCACCCCGATTTCCAATTCAGCAAATCCGGAATATTAAAACATTCCAGCCCGCGCACTGTTATCAGAACCTTCGGCCCTGGCGGCTTTGCCCCTGGAATCGTCAGTATTGATGTAAACAACTTTGTCGGGAACTGCCACCTTGTATCCGGCGGCAAGCAACTTGCTTTCAACTCTGTCGAACGATTTGAGACCCTGAACTTCTGCTTCGAGCTTTCCTATCTGAATGTCCAACTTGTAATTCTGCTTTTTTATCTCATCTACTCTCATGTGTTTGCAGTCGATCTGGAATTTGAGCGATACTATATACACTCCCATCATGGTAAAACCCAGGCCTATCAACATCAGCAACAAAACTATCCTGATGCTGTCTCTGGCGCCGACAGTTCTTTTCCCGGAATCCTGATTCCCGGGCAATGTAATTGTCTTTTTTCTATCCGTTTTCATTATCAAATCTTTTTCACTATTCTCAGTTTCGACGACCTTGACCTTGCGTTGACTGCAATCTCTTCACTGCACGGTGTTATTACTCTTCGATTCACAAGCTCGATTTCAGGCGGTAAATCACAGATACATTCGTCAGGCGGTAAATCACAACAACAACCACGCGCGGCACGCCTCAGTATGTTCTTCACGAGACGGTCTTCGGTGGAATGAAAACTTATCACGCACAGGATCCCACCCGGCTTCAGTACCCTTATCGCAGCAGGAACCCCTTTCTCGATAGCTTCAAGCTCACCATTCACCGTTGCCCTGAGTGCAAGAAAAACCCTGGTCGCCGGATGGGCATGCCCCCTTCTTGGCACAACTTCCTCCACCAGGCCGGCAAGCTCTAGAGTGGTCTCAATCCTCTTCTTTTCCCTGCGCTCGGCGATCTTCCTTACAATACGTCTCGCTTTGCTCTCTCCGAACCGGTAAAAGATCTCAAGCAAATAGTCCTCCGCCGCATCATTCACAATGTCAGCCGCGTCGGGACCGGAATCGTCAGGGTTATATTTCATGCTCAGAGGTCCATCACCACCGAAAGAAAACCCGCGTTCCGCTTCAGCAAGCTGCTGGCTTGATATCCCGAGATCTATCACAATCCCGTCGGCAGGCGGCAGAGACTCCCTTTCCCAGACATCGATAAGGTTTACAAAATTTTCATTTATAACCCTTACCCGGCTGTCAGACCCGAACATCCTTCTCAAGGCCTCAGCCGCTTCAGGATCCCTGTCAAAACATACCAGCATTCCATCTTCGAGCCGATTAACTATGTTTTTAGAATGGCCACCTCCTTTTCCGGACGTCAAATCCGCATAAACCCCGTCCGGCCTGATATCAAGCGCCTCAAGAGTTTCTTTCAAAAGCACGGATATATGTCCGTTATTCTCCTCCATTACCGCTTCCCGGCCAATATGCTCATCAGATGCCATGTTCCGCGGCGAATTCCTGTATGCTCTTTTCTCTGCCCTTCTTAACAACAGTCCGGTCGTGCATTGCCTTTGCCCATATCTCTATCGTTTCGCCCATCCCCAGAACCACCACTTCTTCTCCCGCCTCCACTTCCGCATAATCCCTGAGACTCGGCTGAATCAACATTCTTCCAAGCTTATCTATCTCGCACAGATGGGCACCCCCGATAAGATGCCTTCTCAATTCCTGTGCATTTTCCGTATTGGGCAAAGTATTTATCGCCTCGATCTTTTTCTCCCAGACATCAAGCGGAACTCCCCAGATATGACATGAACCCAGACCCTGCGTAAGCACCAGTCTGAGCGGCTCGGCCTCACTGTTCCCGTCGTTTTTCTTCTCTGATAAATTTTCGCTGTTTTTGAGTTCTATGTGCGCTTCGCTTCTGGCCTTCAAAACCGACCTGAATTCAGAAGCAAGGCTCATGCGGAACTTGGGGTCTACTTTATTAATGTACTTTCCCCAGAACTGAGTGGCAATCATTTTAATGTTACCAACCCTTTCGATTTCAGCTCCGCATCAGGAGGGCATCCATCACGTTCACTTTTAAAGTCCTGATATTACTCATCTATATCACCCTCTGATTTTCCACCTAAACCCATTTATTTGAATGTTTTTATTAATCAAACCGATTTGTTACCACTTTATAACACTTTATCCCACCTGTACGTCAAAAATTATCATAATCCCAAATAAGTGTCAAGCTTTTTAAATTAATTTTATTATTTCTGAATATACCGATGGAATATCGATGATGGCTTAGCTATTTTCATTTATTTCGCTATTTCTTCTAATTTCTTCCGATTAATGGCGATATAAACACTACATATTGCATCCTTTAGATTTTTAATACACAATATATTGTGTTGCTCTGCAAAAACCCATGCCTTCACAATATTTGATAATATCCCTTTGATAATAATGATTTTTAAGTTTAACCGCTATTCTGAAGCTCTATACAGGTTTGTTAAAATTTTCTCCCTGTCTGATATTCCAGAAAAAATCATCGAAAATCGTTCAATTTGCTCTAAATTCACCTTAATTGTCAATTTTACATCACGGCTTGTTTTGATTCCATATTTTTTATATATATCAGCCTGCATTTCTAACAGGTTCCGCTTCCAAAAAACGGCGAAAAACGCAGGAATCCAGAATATAGTTTGTTCCCGTGATCCGTCCGTAAAATCAACCTCACCCTGATCGAGTTTCCCGTCTAACATACATTTGCTATAATTCACTGGTGGATAAAAATACGAATGAGACAAATGAAAATAAGCCCGCTCACTTTAACATGATACAACTGGTTTCCCATATTCCGAATTTGATATCTCTTTACTTCAGACTGCTTGCGGACAAGCGCATCCCCATTCTAGTAAGAATTCTTCCTATTCTGGCCACCATATATGTAATATCGCCAATAGACATTCTGCCCGGCATTGTTGTTCCTTTTCTGGGCTGGATGGAAGATATCGTTATTTTTTATCTATGTATGAGGTATTTTGCTCATACTGTTCCTCGTGAAATCATCGATGAACACATCAAATACATAGAAAGCGCCAGAAAACACTGAGAATTTATCCTAAGAATTCTTCCTGCAGCGGAAATAGTGGAACTGTCCAAGCCTGTTCAAAGGCGGAAGATACGCTATGCGCCTTTCCAGCTTCTGCCAGAATTCTGCCGCCGGAACCGAACTGAACAATCTCGTTTCAAGTTTTTTCAGAGGCTTTATTATATAAGGTATATAAGGGAATAAATAAACCGCCCTCTCCATCTCTATCTCAAGCCCGGAATCCTGAATCATCTTTCTCCATTTCGAAGGCGACTGTCTTGTTACATGAACATTTATGCCATGCTCCCATCTTTTTGAAAGTCCCGCCTCTGAAATAATTCTCAGCGGTCCGGAAATAACACCTGTTGCACCATCTATCGAATCGAAACTGAACAGGTTAGGAACCGTTATCAATGCATACCCGTTATTTCTCATGATCCTGTAGATTTCCCTGATCCCCCGCTCAGGATCATAAAGATGTTCCAGAACCTCGGAACAGACAACAGCCTGAAACGCTTCATCCCGAATCCCGGTTTCAGACACATCGGACAAAAAAAACTTTGCTCCCTGTCCGTTTTCAATATCGGCAATGTCACATCCGAAATAGTCCGTCCTGATTCTGCCTTCGATCAGCGTGCCGAGAACCATGCTGCCGCAGCCCAGATCGAGCAGATTCTCCGGCTCAATCCTGTACAGCTCTTCCAGCAGCAGTTCCATCCTGAACCTGCCGCCGGGGTCGCTCAAATATTCTTCCCCGCATTCCTGCCAGGGCTTATTGCGCGCTTTCCTGTAGTATTCCAACAGGTATTCTTCTGAAATGTGATTGGAATCGAAGGTCTCGGCCATCAGGCCAGCCCCTTCCCGGCGAGAAATCTCCTGAGCCGTTTCATTCCTTCTCCGATATTTTCAATCGAGTTCGCATAGGAAAACCTTATGAACCCCTCTCCTCCAGGCCCGAAATCTATTCCAGGAGTTACGGCAACTTTCGCTTTCTCCAGAATTTCAAACGCGAGCTTATAGGAATCAGTTGAAACATGCTTCATGTTAACCAGCATATAAAAAGCGCCGGTCGGCTCCACCGGTACGTTGAAACCCATCGCCTTTAGCTCCGACAGCATGAACTTCCTGCGCTCGTTATATGTGTCAACCATCCGGGAGGTGTCCTCCCGCGTATCTTTCAGCGCGGTAATCGCAGCCCACTGAACAAAAGAATTTGCCGATATGAAAAAGTTCTGGTGCAACTTCTGCATGGTTCTCACGCATTTCTTCGGAGCTATAACATAACCGACTCTCCAGCCCGTCATCGCATACAGTTTCGAGAACCCGTTTATGACAAATGCATCCGGCGTATACTCCAGAATCGAATGCGCGCGATCACCGTAAACAAGCCCGTGATAAATCTCGTCCGAAACAACCGGGATTCCAATCTCTGCTATTTCTTTCATTACCTCGGCGGCAATCAAAGTGCCGCCGGGATTCGAGGGGGAATTTATCAGGATCGAACATGTGCGTTCCGTAAGCGATTCCCTGAGTCTGTCGATTTTAAACTGGAATCCATCTTCCTCGCCAACAGGAATCAGGCTCGGAATCCCATCTGCAAACCTGATGAAATTAGGGTAGCAGGCATAATGGGGATCGGTAATCGCCACTTCGTATCCCGGCCTGACAAGGACCGAGAAAGCAAGCGTCATCGCGCTCGATGTTCCGCTTGTAACAATTATGCATTCAGGGTCAACCGTCACCCCGTATTTCAAAAAATAATCTTCCGCGATAGCCTCTCTCAATTCGAGCAGCCCCATACTGTGCGTGTAATGAGTCTTCCCATCGCGCAAGGCCTTCACTGCGGATTCGACAACCGCCGGCGGCGTTTCGAAATCCGGCTCACCGACTTCGAGATGGACAATATCGGCTCCGGCCCTTTCCATGGCTTCGGCCTTCTCCATGATTTCCATAACAAGAAAGGCTTTAACATTCTTTGCCTTCTCCGGAATCTCAATGTCGCAACAATAATTTTTATTAATCCCAGTATCGCCCATGAAACTGTCCCCTGATCAATTGCATTTAATTATGTGCCTGACAGTATTAACAACATCTTCCACATCCTTATCACTCAGCCCGGGAGACAGCGGCAAACTCACGGTCCGCCTGCCTGCGCTCATGGCCTCAGGATAATCTTCCGGCTTCCACCCATATTTATCCTGATAAAAAGGATGCTCGGGAATGCTCAGGTAATGAACCCCGACGCCTATGTTCATTTTTGTCATCTCGCCCAGAAACTCATCCCTGCTTATCCCCGCAGTTTCTTCATCAATGAGCAGCGTATAAAGATGATATCCATGCCTCGTTTCCCGTTCGGACTCCGACGGTATAACCACAGGCAACGCAGAGAATTCACTCTGATAATAATCCCATATTTTTTTCCGTCTCTCCCAGCACTTATCAATCCTTCTCAACTGGTGTATGCCGATAGCGGCCTGTATGTCCATCATATTATATTTAAATCCCGCTTCAGCTACAAAATAATGCTTGTACCCTTCGTCGCTGAAACGTTTCCAGGCGTCCTTGGTCATTCCATGCAGAGCAAGCATTTTTATCCGCTCCGCGTCTTTCTCGCGCGCCGTCAGCACCATACCGCCCTCGCCGGTAACCACATTTTTCGTCACATAAAAACTGAAGCATCCGAAATCACCGAACAGTCCCGCCTTAACGCCTTTATATTCAGTCTCGATCGCATGGGCGCAATCCTCTATGATCTTCAAGCCATGCTTGTCCGATATCTCACACACGGCATCCATATCGCACGGCCTTCCGGCGAAATGCACCGGTATTATCGCCCTTGTCCTGTCGGTAATCGCCGACTCGATGGAAGCGGGATCAATATTCATCGTCTCGGGGTCCACATCCGCCAGAACGGGTTTCGCCCCCGAGTGAATAATGGCATTGACCGTCGCGCAAAATGTCATTGCCGTCGTTATTACCTCGTCCCCCGGATCGAGATTGCATGCAAGCAGGCTCAGGTGCAAAGCTCCAGTGCATGAGTTTATCGCCACAGCATGAGAAGCCCCTTTATAACTGCAAAACTCCTCCTCGAACATCGAAACTCTCGGGCCGGTCCCGAGCCAGCCGCTCCTCATGCACGAAACAACTTCCTCTATCTCGTCTTCTTCTATCAGAGGAGCTCCGAAAACAAGAAATTCTTCCCGCTTTGAAAACAATTTTTCAGCCATTACCCGCTTCCTTCCATGCTGCCGCTTCAGGAAATTATCACTCATTAATCATTTAACATACAAGGTAATTCCTTTATTGAATTACTGATTTATATTTATCCACAATTATGCCGGCAATTCTCTCGCCGGTTTTCCCATCCCACATTTCCGGGATTTCCGACTCTCCGAGCCTGCCCTCAAGAACATTGCTTATGTATTTCTTTATCAATACGGGATCGCTTCCCGCAATAACATTCGTTCCGATTTCAACAGTCACAGGCCTTTCCGTATTCTCCCTCAAGGTTATACACGGAACCTTTAAATAAGTAGTTTCTTCCTGTATCCCCCCGCTGTCGGTCAAGACCAGCTTTGCATTCTTCATCAACGCCAGGAACTCAAGCGCGCCAAGCGGGTCCATTAAAATCAATCCGCCGGCACCAGCTGTATTCTCATCGAATTCCCTGAAATACTTTTTGAGCCCGAATTTATTTATCCGCTCCCGCGTCCGCGGATGAACCGGAAAAAACACCGGCAGCCCCCCGCATCCTTCGAGCAGCGCCCGAACCACAATCTCGAAAGTTTCAGGATTATCAACATTCGAAGGTCTGTGCATCGTAAGCACCGCGTAATCCTCAGCCGGAACGCCGCTTTCAATCTTCCTGCTCTTTATCCGCTCGAGATTCAGTACGAGGGTATCTATCATTATGTTGCCGACAAAAAATATTTTGTCCCGGGCGATACCTTCATTCAACAAATTATCCACCCCGCTCCGCTCCGAGACAAAAAGAAAATCGCTCAAGGTATCTGTCACTATACGGTTTATTTCCTCCGGCATGGAACGATCGAAACTTCTCAGCCCCGCCTCGACATGCGCGACGGCTATCCCCAGCTTCGACGCCGAAAGCGAACAGGCAAGCGTCGAGTTCACATCGCCGACCACAATTACGAGATCCGGCCTGTTTTCCATAAGAACCTTTTCGAAAGATTCCATTACTCTCGCGGTCTGTACGCCGTGTGTCCCCGACCCCACGCCAAGATTCATGTCGGGCCGCGGCAGTTCCAGATCATCGAAGAAAATCCTGGACATGTTCTGATCGTAGTGCTGGCCGGTATGCACGAGAAGCGATTCGATCCCCGCGCGCGACTCGAATGCACGGCAAAGCGGCCCGATTTTCATAAAATTCGGCCTTGCGCCTACTACGTTGAGTATCTTCATGCGTCACCATACAGCGGAGTGCATAATACCCCGGTGACTTCAATTCTAACTTCCCCATTATTTTTTGACAAATACAATCCTTAACATGTGCGGGATAATAAGTTAAAATCATAAAGATTAAAAAACTGACAACGGTGAATTTTTATGAGAAAGTTATTCTACATAATTTTATTTTCCTTTGTTCTTGCCGGTGCAACAACATTCGCGCAACAGAGGCAGGGATATGTCAAACCCGAAATACGCGATGCCGTCACCATTAATTACAAAATGCTGGCCCCGACTTATCTTACGCCGATGGAAGAATATTACGGAGCTTACGTAGACGATCCGAGAACCGGAAGATTCAAAATCGGATATCAGTATCTTGAATTCAAAAACGATGAAAACGGAAACCAGGTAATAATTTCTAAAGGAAATTTCGAAACGCTGGTATACGGCGTATCGTTTGAAAAATCCGAATGGACCATAAAAGAAACAATCCAGCCGCAGACAGGAAGAATACTAGAATCGCAGGCCGAGGGAAACCTTTCGGGAATAACAATATGGTTCTTCGGGGTATATTCCCCATTGAGGTCGAAAGCGTCGTACAAGAAAACCGCGACCTACGACTGGAAGAATATGAAAATATACGTTCACTTCGATGACCCGAAAGCACCAGTGAGGACATATGATCTCGACCCGATGAAAACCCTTCCGATTTTCTCACACTATATTTTTACGTTGAAATCGAAATGGACTGATACTTCTAAAGTCTACCACCTGCCTTACTTCGACGTTGACAAGGAACGATATGAAGACTTTTATATCAAATTCTCGGGAGAACAGGATAAAGGGCAGATAAAATTCGAGAGCGTCTTTCACGGTTTTGGAGAAGGCGGACAGATTATGTACTGGGTAACCCCGCCTTCGGCAAACGCTTACAACGGCCATTTCAGAAAGATTATCTCGGACCCGAAAGTAGCGCGCTACACGACATTTCTGCCCGTTTCCGAAGAGGAAGCTAAAAAGCCCGTAAGGGCATGGTTAGAATAGTTACTGGAAAATAACCGGATCACAACAATATAAATAATGCTGCATTCATCTTTCCCCTGCGTTATACTTTACCTTCAGCAATAAGCGATATTTGGAGGAACTGAATAATGAAAAAGCTGTTTTACCCGGAAAGCATAGCTGTGATCGGAGTCTCGGAATCAGCAACGAATTTCGGTAAAAACATTGTTAAAAATCTGCTCGATTTTCAGTTTGACGGAAAAATCTATCCGGTGGGACAGAAAGAAGGCCAGGTCTTCGGGCTGAAAATATACCAGAATATTGATGATATCCCCGGAAAGGTAGAACTCGCGGTATTCTTAATCCCGGCAAAAATAGTCCCGGAAATGATGCGAAACTGCGCAAAGAAAGGGATAAAGAGAATATGTATATCCTCGGGCGGATTTTCAGAGTTCGGTGAAGGAAGAAAAGAACTGGAAAAAGAGTTATTGAGCATAGCGAAAGAAAATGATATCCGATTCCTCGGGCCGAACTGCATAGCATTGATCAACCAGGATAAAGGAGTCTGTCTGCCGTTCGTAAAACTCGGCCGCTTTAAAAACGGAAACATAAGCATGCTTACACAAAGCGGCGGAGTCGGACTGAGCTTCATCTATTCATTCAACTCTCAGAACCTCGGCATAAATAAATATGTAAGTCTTGGAAATAAACTTAACATATCAGAATACGACATCATTCCTTTTCTTGAAGAAGACGAGAGCACGGAAGTAATAGGCTTTTACCTCGAAGCTATAGAAAAAGGGCGAGAGTTCATGGACGCCGTTCGCGGGTGCAAAAAACCTGTTGTAGTAATGAAAAGCAACACAACAAGCGCGGGGGCGAAAACCGCAGCATCGCACACGGCGGCAATAGCAAATGATGACAGTATAGTTGATTGCGCGCTGCGGCAGGTTGGCATTCCCAGAGTGCGGGAACTTGATGAGATGGCCCCGACATTCAAGGCATTCCAGATGCCGCCCATGAGAGGAAACAGGGTTGCCGTCATAACTCCAACGGGTGGATATGCGGTAATACTTGCCGACCTTTGCGAGAAAAATGGATTTGTTCTGCCGGAATTCCCACAGGGATTCATCGATGATGTTTCGCGTCATGTTAGGGCCGGAGTTATCAACCTTCAAAACCCACTCGATCTCGGCGACATGTTCGACCTCGAAATGGTTGCGCACACAATTATGAGAGCGCTCCAGGAAGAAACGATAGATGCGCTCCTGTTATCATGGATATACATGAGAAACGTGGGACTTAACCTGGATACAATCAACGTATTTCCACTGCTTGACTCGATGCTCAAAAAGATTCCGAAGCCCGTTCTTATCTCGCTCGTAGGAGACTCGATCGACGTGGCCCAGATACAGAAAAACACGAACTTCCCGATATTTTCAAGCCCGGAGGAATCTGTTCATGCGCTCGCCAAGCTGCGGGACTTTCATGCAAACGCAATCGAGCTGAGAACGCAGCAACCGGTTATTAAAGAAATCGATGAAGAAAAAATCAGAAAAATACTCGACAGAGCAAAAACAGAAAACCGAAATGAACTGGGAATGGAATCGCTCGAAATACTTCAGGCATGCGGAATACCCGTATCGGAATATGAATTAGCAACAAACGAGGATCAGGCAGTTGAAATAGCAGAGAGGCTCGGCTATCCGGTCGCGCTGAAAATCTCATCTCCCGACATTCTTCATAAAACTGAAGTTAAAGGAATCAGACTTAATGTAAAAACGGAAGCAGAATGCAGGGAATGCTATCGTGAACTTATATCGAGCGTTACATCTGCCATCCCTGACGCGAGAATAGAAGGAGAGTATGTTCAAAAAATGGCATCCGGTGGAAGAGAGCTTCTTATCGGCGCAAAGCACAACGAAGCCTTCGGCCCCGTGGTAATCTTCGGCATAGGGGGAATTATGGTTGAAGCCATAGGAGACATTGCCATGAGAGTTGCTCCGATAGGGCCGCTCGATGCCGAAATAATGATGGGCGAATTGAAAGCCGGAAAATTTCTTGGAAAATTCAGAGGCATGAAACCAATAGACTCGGATTCGATAAAGGATATTCTTTACCGGGTATCAACACTGGTAGTAAAATTTCCTGAAATAAAAGAACTTGATATCAACCCGGTGATCGCGTTCGAAAAAAACAGCGGAAGCATTTCTGTTGATTCAAGGATAATTCTCGGATAAATATGCCTTTAACAAAAAGGATTTTTGGTTTTTATTTTATTCTTTAAAAAACACTTGCAAAAGAATGATCGGCCTGTATAATATTCGTTGCAACAAAGAAAGCTTGAAAATTTAATTCTACTGCTTGACAAAGACAATCCCAAGCTGCTAAAATTGAAGATTGTCGCGCCAGACCGAAAAGAGGGTTTTGGTCTGAGCCTTGGAACTTGAGAATTGAATAGTGAGAACCCAGTTGTGGAAACGTATAAAATGCCCCTCGGGGCGTTGAAATCGTTACCATTACAAAGTTAATTTTATGAGTTTATATTTACGTCGGAGAGTTTGATCCTGGCTCAGGATGAACGCTGGCGGCGCGCTTAACACATGCAAGTCATACGGTCTCTCCCGAATGAGACTTCGGTCGATTTCGGGGCCGAGGCAGTGGCGAACTGGTGAGTAACACATGGGTAACCTGCCCTTAGAACCGGGATAACAGCTCGAAAGGGCTGCTAATACCAGATATTCTCGTTTTAACGCATGTTATTACGAGGAAAGGTGGCCTCTGCTTGCAAGCTACCATCTAAGGAGGGGCCTGTGGCCCATTAGCTTGTTGGTGGGGTAATGGCCTACCAAGGCTGCGATGGGTAGCTGGTCTGAGAGGACGACCAGCCACATTGGGACTGAGATACGGCCCAGACTCCTACGGGAGGCAGCAGTGAGGAATCTTCCGCAATGGACGAAAGTCTGACGGAGCGACGCCGCGTGGGTGATGAAGGTTTTCGGATCGTAAAGCCCTGTCGGGAGGGAAGAACCCCTCATCGGTGAATAATCGTTGAGGCTGACGGTACCTCCTATAGGAAGCACCGGCCAACTACGTGCCAGCAGCCGCGGTAATACGTAGGGTGCAAGCGTTATCCGGAATCACTGGGCGTAAAGAGCTCGTAGGCGGTTGGGTAAGTCACATGTTAAAGACCCGGGCTCAACCCGGGGAATGCCTGTGATACTGCTTAACTTGAGGACGGGAGAGGAAAGCGGAATTCCTGGTGTAGCGGTGAAATGCATAGATATCAGGAAGAACACCAGTGGCGAAGGCGGCTTTCTGGACCGTTTCTGACGCTGAGGAGCGAAAGCTAGGGGAGCGAACGGGATTAGATACCCCGGTAGTCCTAGCTGTAAACGATGGGCACTAGGTGTAGGAGGCATCGACCCCTTCTGTGCCGCAGCTAACGCATTAAGTGCCCCGCCTGGGGAGTACGGTCGCAAGATTAAAACTCAAAGGAATTGACGGGGGCCCGCACAAGCGGTGGAGCATGTGGTTTAATTCGACGCAACGCGAAGAACCTTACCTGGGTTTGACATCCGGAGAATCTGCTGGAAACAGTGGAGTGCCTTTCGGGGAACTCCGAGACAGGTGCTGCATGGCTGTCGTCAGCTCGTGCCGTGAGGTGTTGGATTAAGTTCCGCAACGAGCGCAACCCTTATCCTTATTTGCCAGCATTGAGTTGGGCACTATAAGGAAACTGCCAGTTTATGACTGGAGGAAGGTGGGGATGACGTCAAGTCAGCATGGCCTTTATGCCCAGGGCTACACACGTGCTACAATGGCCGGTACAACGGGTAGCAACACCGCGAGGTGAAGCCAATCCCTTAAAACCGGTCCCAGTTCGGATTGGAGTCTGCAATTCGACTCCATGAAGTTGGAATCGCTAGTAATCGCGGATCAGCACGCCGCGGTGAATACGTTCTCGGGCCTTGTACACACCGCCCGTCACACCACCCGAGTCGGGGGCACCCGAAGTCGCTGACCCAACCTTTTAGGAGGGAAGTGCCTAAGGTGTGTCCGGTAAGGAGGGTGAAGTCGTAACAAGGTAGCCGTAGCGGAAGCTGCGGCTGGATCACCTCCTTTCTAAGGAGCAGTGCCTGATAATCAAGCTGCTTGCGGCTTGATCAGTGCACCAGGTCGTTCAACTGGGCTCCGCTCACTATTCAATTGTCAGGTTCCAAAAACCGGGCGCTTTGCCCGGTTTTTTTATTATACACAACCGACAGCACAATTTTCATTTCTTGCTTCAAAATGTATTTTATTGATTGATTTATAAATTTTATTTATAATTATCTTATTATTATTCTGTACCTTGAAGTTTATTTCTTTATTCTTGTTAAATAATTTATGATTATATCTGATTTATTCAGTGTCTCGAATATTTGTCAGTTCCGATAGGCTATAATTATTTATAATTTTCTATCCCAGCGGACATATAGGCCGATGCAGATCAATGGCTTATCAAAGAGTAGACCTCTTTTTCGAGATAAAGGAGAGCTTATATGGCAAGATTACTTTTTGAAAAGAAAAAACACTATCCTCTTCAGGACGTGGAAGAGCCTGTTCTTTACAGGAACCAGTTCCCTTACTCTGAAATACCAAAAATCCTGTTCGACGACGAAACTCCAGACCTCAGCCCTGCTATGGATATCTGGATTACCGATACTACTTTCAGAGACGGTCAGCAGGCAAGACCTCCTTACACAATCAAACAAATTGTCGATATTTATAAACTGCTCCACAAATTAGGCGGCCCGAACGGCGTTATCAGGCAATCGGAATTCTTCCTGTACAGCAACAAAGACAAGGATGCCGTGGAGAAATGCCAGGAACTCAATTATGACTATCCCGAAGTTACGGGCTGGATAAGAGCAAATAAAGACGATCTTAAAATTGTGAAAGAAATGGGTTTGAGGGAAACCGGCATTCTTACCTCGGCTTCTGATTATCATATTTTTATGAAGCTGAAGAAAAACAGAAGGCAGGTTATGGAAGAATATCTTTCTGTCGTGGACAAGGCGCTCGAGCTTGGAATCAGGCCCAGGTGCCATTTCGAAGATATTACCAGGGCAGATATTTACGGTTTCTGCGTGCCGTTTGCTATCGAGTTGATGAAGAGATATAAACAAAGCGGAATCCCTGTGAAGATAAGATTGTGTGACACTATGGGATACGGTTTGAGTTTTCCTAACGCTACCCTGCCCCGTTCCGTTCCTAAACTCGTAAGCGCCCTTATCAATGATGCAGATGTGCCTTTCAGATTTCTCGAGTGGCATGGACACAACGACTTCTGGCATGTGCAGACAAATGCAACAACAGCCTGGCTTTACGGATGCGCCAGTGTGAACGCCTCGCTCCTCGGAATTGGAGAAAGAACCGGCAATCCCCCTCTTGAAGCTGCCATTATCGAGTACATAGGCCTGAAAGGACATTCGGATGAAATCGACACGAGGGTAATAACTGAAATAGCAAATTACTTTCACAAAGAGATAGATTACGAAATTCCGTCCCATCAGCCTTTTGTCGGTTCGGATTTCAATGTTACAAGAGCGGGAATTCATGTTGACGGGCTTCAGAAAGATGAAGAAATTTATAACATATTCGATACAGGAGCGATCCTGAACAGGCCGATTGGAATTGCGATCACCGACAAATCCGGCGCTGCCGGAATCGCACACTGGATCAATAATTATCTCAAATTGGAACCGCGATCCCGGATAGACAAAAGGCACCCTGGGATTGCAAAAATCTCCGCATGGGTAGATAAGCAATATGAAGACGGGAGAAGCACTGCCCTGTCGAACCGGGAGATTCTGGCTCAGGCCGTTAAATTTCTTCCTGAATACTTTGATATTGATGTCACATTTATCAGAAACACAGCAAAAGATCTTATGGCGAAAACGATCGAATCTCTTGTTAATGACGAAGGCATAATTTCCATGGAAAAAGAGGTTCAGGAAAAGATCCTTTTGAACATTTTCAAGAAAAATCCTTTCCTTCAGCTTGCTGTTATTGCGGATAAGGAAGGAAACAAGAACACCGACATCTTCCTCAGAAGCGGAAGAATCAGCATAGAAGATGAAGAGAAACTCGACAAGAATTATTCAAAACGGGCATGGTTCATTATCCCTTATGAAAACGGGCACATGCATATCACAAGCCTGTTTACATCCAAGATATCAGGGCTGCTCGGAGTAACGGTATCAGCGCCGATTGTTAAGGATAATGTTACGGTCGGTGTCATACGTCTTGACTGCAAGTATGAAGACCTTATGAAAGCCAGCCAGGAAATGATAGAAATGGAAAGTCCGTACCCGGATTAGAAAATATTACTCATTAAAAATCTCAAAGCCTCCTTAACGGGAGGCTTTTTTTATATCACATTCAATCTGTCTTCCAGAGGCTCATGATAACGAATGATGTTTTTATTGTCTTTCGTTTTCATCGCAGGCGCATTCCCCTTAAGCGACTTCGCAATCTCCCTTGCGCATATATATGCCTCGCGCAGCCCTAGATACCATGAAACGCTCATCAGCCCTGTCGAGCATTCAGGCACAACGCAACAGGTAACAAACGTTTTCCCGTCTTTCCTGAAAACCTGGCATCCATACTTGCATTGCAGCACAAATCTGCTGTCTCCCAAAGGCGAGCTCAATCTCAACCTCTTTGCCGCGTTGACCGTCTCGCCGGTATAATTGAGCGTTGTAACATTGGGCGTCCAGTTCTCCGGCTGAATCGCCCATTCCACATATCCTTCCCATTCTATGCTTTCCGAAGGATCCCTCAAAACCGATATGTAATACCTTGAATTCGAATTTCCTATGATGGATTTATTCTTATGTTCCACAAGCAGGATACTGGAATCGATCTGTGTTTTAACAACACCTCCGAAAACAACTTTCAATGGTGTTATTTCACCCTGTGTCCGGGAAGTCCTGTATGCTACCTGCGTCATCGCCTTTTCAAAATATTCAGTTACAAAATCATAAAAAATATACCCGTCCGGAACATCAATAACCCTGGTGTACCTTTTATTCTCCTTAATGTTATCGTACCCTCTGACCATCGAAGCATCTATCTGCCATTGATTCACAGGCGTTCTCCGAAAGTCTGCGGTCTCCTCGTCCATAATCCTGTACAGCTTTTTATAGTGTAGTGTTGGGATCATCTTGACAGTGTAAGTTTTGTCTCCTATACTCAGATTCGGTTCGTATCAGCGCCCGTAGCTCAGTTGGATAGAGCGTTAGGTTGCGGACCTAAAGGCCACAGGTTCGAGTCCTGTCGGGCGCGCTCAAAGCCCTGGCACAGCGAGGGCTTTATTATTTTATTACCCTGTCACAAATGTATCAATGGTAACCGGCTTGAAGTATCTTCTTGTCTGAATTTCTCTGGACCCAGGCTACAGTAATTAAATCATACGCCCCGAGCTCTATCAGTGTGTCGGTTGAGAAATTGAATACGCCGCTCTGTGATTGCGACAATGATAAGTCCAGAGACTGTATATCTCTTACAATACTCCTGTAAGTATCAAGCTGTCGGTTTTCTACAACAGCAACAAAAAGCGTTGCGCCCTCAATGCCGGCACCTGAATAATTCGTTACGGTAACAACAGCTTCGACATTTTCAGCATTTACCGTAGAAGCCACATCTATGAACAACCCGGTCGTACTATCGAGAAACGGAGTCACACGATCCTCGTATGTCTGGTATGTAGCACCGTAACAAATGAAAGTTCCATCCGCAAAAACGCTGGGCGTCCCTGCTATATCATAAAAACTAAAAAACCTGTTTCTCGCATCCTGAGTCCAGTAGGCGGACTCTTCATACCTGAAAGTAACAAGCAACATCCTGCTCCGGTCTGTATCCTCAGATAGTTGCTCCATGTTGGGATAATACGCGGCACAGGCTGAGCAACCGCTGTGGACAAAACCTTCCACAAGTACGGTTTTAACTGCCGGGGCCACTATATCCATATAAAATGAATCGCTTGCAACAGCAGTCATCGAATCTACGGCGGATAGTGTTATTTTATGATTCCCTGTAGACAGGTTCTGTAACGACAAGCTCGTCCCGGCACCCAATTCGCCATCTATGCTCGAAGTCCACGATAAATGTTCCCCGCTCAGAACTCCGTCTTCATAATCAGATGCGCTGCCTTCAAACACAATCTCTTCACCATAAGCATAAGTGCTGTTTCCAGCAGGAGCCTGTATTATCACTTCGGGAGCATTATTGATGATACTTATCGATACAGTACAGGAAGAACTCAATCCTGAACTGTCTTCAGCCACAAGCGTTATGATATGCTCGCCAACAGAAAGGCTGCTGTAAGAAAAACTTTCACCGGAACCAATTTCCGAATCAATACTTGACGTCCATGTTAAAGAATTCCCGCTCAATTGACCATCAACAGCATCATAGGCAGAACCTGAAAATGCAATCGCCGTTCCGCATGCATAATCAGAGCCGCTCACTGGCGATAATATCTCGACCCCGGGAGGTTGGTCCTCAAAAAAAACAAACTCGACAGCTTCGGCTTCATCAGCTTCCAGACTAACGTCTACCGGCTCGACATCAAGATATCCCGATAGCGAAGCGGCTATCACATGCGATCCAACAGAAACGTCCCCGAGAGCCGCCGGTGTAACCAGCCCCGTGTTTATATCATCAATAAAAACCAATGCCCCCGAAGGAGTCGATGTCACTGTTATCGAACCCGATTCTGAAAGCGTAATACTCGTGTAACCTTCATCTGACACATCCACTGAAGCGCCCGCAAGAACATTCAATTCCACTGTCCTGGTGACGAATCCATCCAACGAAATGTCAATCTGACAGCTCCCCTGCTCTATGCCATTGATCCTGAAATATCCACTTGAATCTGTCGTATCATACAGAGAGCTGTTCTTTACTTGAACCCTCGCACCCTCTACCGGTATATAACCGGCGGGAATAACATCTTCTGCATAATTAATTCTCGAACACGAACCGGCACATGCTGCTATAATTCCCTCTACGCTGCCGGTTGTGGTTTCCGGGACCGTAACAACAGCTGTCGAACCGCCGCCGCCACCACCGCATCCGTATACGAAAGCGACTGAAGTTATGCAAAGAGCAAGAAAGATCGTCTTTCTCATTTCTGTCCCCTAAAAAGTTCTTATTACTTTGAAAGAATAAACCGCCCTTGAATACTCCTCGTCATTAATGTTCGAGTCGTTGTCCCACCATAAACCTTCAACCTGTATACTAACGTTCTCGTCAATAGATCGTGTAAGAGCAACATAAATTTCCGATCTTTTATCTTCTCTTTTTGTAGTTCTTGTAATTACTTCGTCGTACTCCCTGTCCATCCATTTCAAGTTTGCAGAAAACATATCAAAAACCGAAAACAGCGACTGGCTGAAACTCAAACCCGCACCTGTCTCGCGATGGGAATATGTATCGGAATTTGTGTTTTCATCCGCGACCCAGCCCAGAACATCAAGCCTCCTCCCGATTTTCCTCCCGACAACCGGCACTATTGCCCCTACCCCCGTCCTCGTCCCTGTCCTCTCCGAATTCTTTCTGAAACTCTCCCTTTCAATCTCGGCAAATCCGGTGAGCCATTTTCCGCTGCCTCGTTTCCATGCAAACTCAGGCCTTATCCTCTCACGCTCAAAGTAACTTTCCCCGTCCCAGACATATACGTCATATGCTGCGCGAATACGGGCCATCCTTTTTTCCTTCTTCCATGTCCTGTCGAGTTTGAGGCCATGGCCGTATATATCAAGTTCACCCTGATCCTGATACCAGTTTTTATAAAGAGAATACGAAAAATCATATGGATCGAGATTCTTCGCCTTCAGCTTTAAATTCATATAATAAACAGTGTCACTCTCCCCATCCGGCCTATCGGCATCTGAAGCCACTCTGGCCGCCCTGGAATCCGAGCTGACAGCCGTCGTCAGATCACCCCCCACCTCGATCGCCATAACCTTAGACGTGGAAATCAACACTAAAACCAATAACAATAACTTCTTCCAAAACAAAACAGTACCCCCCTTCACTCGATCGGACATACTTCTATGCATCCCGCGCCGTCTTCAAGAACCGGCAACTCTTCAAGCTTACCGGCTGAGAACGGGCCTTCATCATTCATCGATTGCCTGTATATCATCAATTTGTGCCTGATTTTATGAAGCTCTTTTCCTGAAATTTTCCCGGCTTTCTGAACCGAACCATCCAGGGACAAAACCAGAATATCTCCCTTTATCGCCTCAAACTGATCGTAACCCGCTCCAACACTTGCGCTTCCGTCAAGCATTTCCAGCACAACATTTCCGCTTTCTTTGCTCACCCGCATTCTACCCATGTACCTGTCCACAACTACTCCTGAGACATCAACTTTTGTAACAAACTCCCTCGAACATACAAAAACCGAACCGCTGCGGATATCTACCGCATCCGAACCCGGCCTGATTGACGCCTCGGCTTCGGGGAAAACCGTTACTTCGGCACCACCCGCCATTTTGAACAACGCGACTGAATATATTTGTGTTCTTATCGAAATTTCCTCATTGTCATATACGGATTCGGAACTGTTAATCTCGACTTTCCCTTGTTTTGAAATGAAACTTTCGTCTTCGATCGCAAAAGCCCCGCCGCCCGCAATAGCTATAATAATCAAAAGAAAAAAACTCAAGCCTGACCTCATTTTCATCACCAAGCCACACCTTTCAGAAATAATATTTGATTAATTTCCAAATAATACTCTCATCCGCACATGTTTTTATCGAGAGCATTCATATCCATATACTTCAGATTATACCATTAAATATCATCTGGTTTCCCGGGTCAACATCCCTCCGGAATCAATCGCTTGAAAAGAGGATTGAAAAAAAACAAATTGTTGATTAATATATAGTGCTGTTTTGAAAAGCATCCGGCCCCCATAGCTCAGGCGGATAGAGCGCTGGATTCCTAATCCAGGTGCACAGGTTCGAGTCCTGTTGGGGGCAATCGTATTATTTATACGCTCTTGCTTTCAAACACAGCCGGAAATATCAAATGCTACGCAGAAAAACAACAGGAACTGTTACAAGAGGTTTTTTCGGAATAGGCATCTATTACCCGAAAAGCGAAGTGAATGTCGGAGGGCTCTGGCGATCCGCTATGATGCTCGGCGCTTCCTTTATATACACCATCGGCAGAGAATATGAAAAGCAATCGATGGATACTCAAAAAACACACAGGCATCTACCTCTTTTCCACTTTCTGGATTTTGATAGCTTTTACGAATCGCTTCCCGCTGAATCAAAAATGATCTGCATAGAACAGACTGCCGAATCAAAAAGTCTTTTTACTTACAATCACCCCGAAAGAGCGGTTTACCTGCTCGGCATGGAAGATCATGGATTGCCCGGAGAGGTTCTGGATAAATCAGACTGCGTTGTTCATATACCTATGCCTGCAAGCATAAACGTCCATGTCTGCGGATCGATTGTTATGTATGACAGGATACTGAAGAAGCAAAAAAGCTGGAAGTCAATTTAAATCCTGTTCTTCGTTTTTGCCCGGGGTCTCATCAGCAGAATTACCCTTGAAAAGTTTATAAAAGAAAACCGCAGCGAGCATAACTACTAAAACAATCCATATTATTCTAATTATGTTTAAATTAAGAAAGGCGAAGCTTTTTCTCCTGCCTTCGGTTTGCAGAACCACCTTGAACCCGCCGTCTTCGAGCAAGTCCTTTTCTTCAACAAAAGAATCTCCGTTGTCATTGCCCCTTATCAGGTCGATAATCTCGATTGCGATTTTTGACTGTTCTTTGTTGAGTGCGCTTTTATTTTCCGATGCAAATATCACGTTATAATTTTTTGTCTGATACTGAGGTCCTACTGAATCGTTCTTCTTTGTAAGCCAGACAAAAAGGCGCCGGTTAGGCTTCCTTCCTTTGAGGCTGAAAACAATATCACTCTTTTCGATCTTCTCGACCTGATAAAAAAACCAGTCATTATTGTATGTATCACCTATCTTATAAGGCTTTATTAATGACTCGACCTGAAGCTCTCCGATCCTCACGGCGTCATCTGCCGCATTGATGTCAACATCGATACCGCCGACTTCGGCCTGTTGCTTTCCCACAACAGCTTCCGCGGCCGCAGAACCACAAACCAGGCAACTTATCATCAGAATGACAAAAACAATAATAATTCCTGTTCTGTTACTGTTTCTCAAGACAAAACCTGTTTTTATTTAAGCCCAAGGGCGTTTTTTACAATCTTCTCGTCGATTGTCAACTCATACTGATCCTGTCCGAGCTCCCTTACCTGCTCATGCTCAAAAGGATCGAACTCGAACGGCTTGATTATTCTGCCGTAAACATCCTTGAGCGCGCGCGCACCGGTTCTGGATAGTTTTGACGCCTCAATTGCTATCAGCCTCTTTGCCTTCTTTGTAATGCTCAATTCAATCTTGAATTGCCTGAAGTATTTTTTCGACAGATTGAAAACAGACTGATCCGGTTCAGTGAAGATTATTTCGAGATCGTCGGGAGATAAATCCCCGAGAACAATAGCATTGTCAAAACGCGAAATGAACTGAGGCAACATGCCGTACTCAAAAATATCTTCCTGGGTAATATTCGATTTCAACGTAAATATCTGCTCGAAAGATACTTTGCCGTCATCGCTCATCACCATTTTTGTTAACTTATCCTGCTTACCCTCTTCGAACACGCGGGCGTAAACCTGATTATAAAGCTCCTCGAAAGCGCCGCCGCATATGAACAGCATGTTGCCTGTATCTATGTTCATCTGGTAATCTTTAAACTGTCCGTCTTTAAGAAGCTTTGTTTCAAAAACTACCGTCTCCCCTTCCATCAGGGTAAGAACAGACTGCTGGATATTTATACCGACAACATTGGGCTTGCCGCCGACATAAGACGTGATTTTATCGATTTCGTCTATACATACTGTCGCATGCTCTATATATTCCTGCATTTTTTCAAGCGTCGCATTTTTGCCGAGAAGCTGCGTCGCCCTGTCCTGCAAAGTCTTGAACAGCTGGGCGCCTGTTATAACTTCTCCCTCTTCGTTGGCGAGCGAATTAGCATTCATTCTCACGACAACTCTATGTTTTTCAAAAAAGGGATTCGTCATATACATACGTTCCATCGATTTCATTATCGATGTCTTTCCTGTCCCACTGTTTCCGATCATAATGATGTTTCCGAACTTATCTCCGCACGCATGCTTGAAGATCGCAACAGCTACGTATTTCAGGACATCATCCTGCCCGATTATGTCTTTCTTTATTTCATTGAAAATATCTCTTGGCCTCATTTAGTTTATCATGCTCCAATTCATGTTCGCTCTTTACTGATTTGTGAATTTTAACACTCGAAAAAATAATATTCAACGCGAACTGCATCTGATTGAAAGTATTGTGGCACATTGCCGTGAAATTGCTTAAAATTAGAACATGCTGGATATTGCATCAAGGTATTCTCAATACAGAATGTTCAGGACATTTGGATTTCCGAAGATCCTGCCGGTGAGCCTTGCTCTGAGCGTAACTCACAGATGTAATGCCAGATGCGCCACCTGCCGGGTAACAAAACGAAAGCCGGATGAACTGACCTTTAAAGAATACGAAGCTATATTCAAAACACTGAAAGGGAACATTAGGTGGTTTACCATATCAGGCGGCGAGCCTTTCATGAGAGATGATCTGGGCGATATCGTCGATTGTCTCATCCGGCATAATTCCCCTGATGCGATAACAATTCCCACAAATGGTTCGTTTACGCAAAAAAGCATAAACCTTGTAAAAAATGTGGTCCGGCATAATCCTGATACCCGTTTTATTATGAGCTTTTCCATTGATGCTATCGGACCGATTCATGATAAGATCAGAGGGCTGGAGAACAGCTTCGAGAAAGCTATGGATTCTTTCCAGGCTGTGAAAGAAATGGATGTAGAAAACCTGAGCACCGGATTCCATACTGTTATTTCGAAATATAATCACCAAATGATTCCCGATCTGATCGAATATCTCCGGAACTTTAATCCGGACTATCACCGATTTGAAATAGCTCAATCGAGAGCGGAACTTAACGTTCAAAACGAGGAATTCGCGCCGACACTTGAGCAATATAAGAAAACACTAGATTTTATAAAGCGCATAGAGGATAACTCCGGTGACGATTCGCTTTCACAAATAATTCGTATCTTCAGGAACGAGTATTATAACCTTTCTCTCAAAATAATAGATAAAAAAGACCAGGTCATACCCTGTTTTGCAGGAATAGCCTCCGCTCACATCGGGCCGAATGGAGATGTGTGGCCATGCTGCACGTTAGCAAAACCTATGGGAAATCTACGGGAGAAAAGCTACAGCTTTAAAAGAGTGTGGGAAAGCGAAAATGCGACTAAAGTCAGGAGATTCATAAAAGAAAACCGGTGTTATTGCCCGATGGCAAACGCCTGCTATACCAACATGCTTCTGGACGCGGGCCTTCTATCAAAAATAATAGCCCGTTATCTGGTGAAAATTTGACCGTGTCCGGAATGCTTGTTTTAATTCCCGATCTATATTAACTTATCACAGTAGTCGCGCTTTTCTGGATTGAATAATGAGCAGTCTGAAAAAAAACATATCGAATGGAATATCTCTAAAGGCCTGCACATTTATTGTTGCGGCCTGCCTGTTTTTTTTTATTGCCAACAATATATATTCAGCGCGCGTGAATTCTATTACTGCTGATGAATATGTTCATCTGCCGGTTGCCATTTCAATAATTCAGACCGGGAACCCGGAACTGGATCATGCCGGGAGCCCGCCGCTTCGTGGTGTTCTCGCTCTTCCCGCCCTTCTTTATTCTCCAGTAATGGATTATTCGAGCGAATACTGGCAGAAAAAACAGTTTTACCGGTTTTCATGGCTGTTCATGAAAAACAATTTTGCAAGATACCATGATCTCTATTTTATGCCCCGGCTTATGAACACTCTTTTCGCATTGTTCCTCTTCGCGCTGGTTTTTATCATGTCTGATTCCATGTTCGGTAAATCGGCGGGAGCGATTGCGGCTGTTTTTTTCTGCTTCAACCCCGAGATAACAGCTCATTCTTCACTTGTCACTGTTGACCTTTTAACCGCGTGTTTTTTTTTGCGACTTTTTTCTTCTTCTCAAGGTTCCTGCGCACGGCTTCGATTATCGACAGCCTGATTACAGGCGTATTCTGCGGCATTGCCCTGCTCTCTAAGTTCACTTCCGCTATCCTGCCTCTGATCCTCATCGCGCTCATGCTTTTTTACTTTCTTTCGAGGGAATACAAAAACGGCGGCAAGAGCGCAGCCCGATATTTGTCCGGTCTTTTATTTTCGCTATTTATCGCTGTTATTGTTCTGAATGCCGGGTACTGCTTCGATAAAACGCTTATGCCTCTGTCTGCGTTTCAGTGGAACAGTGGACAGCTTAACGCTCTAAAAGATTCTTTCATCGGATCGATACCCCTGCCGCTGCCGTATTTATACATAGATGCTTTTGATCAACAGCTATTTAAGAGCGGCTCACGGGTTTTCGACTATTATCTCAACGGAAATATTTCAAGATCAGGATGGGCTTCCTACTACTGGATCGCAATTGCATTGAAAACCCCAATTCCTTTAATAATTTTCGGATTGGCCGGATTTCTGACAATGTTCAGAAAAAAAGTTTCTTTCCATGAACGCTCAATCTGGCTGATTCCCTTTGTGTTTCTTATCATGTTCTCCACGGTTGTAAAAATAGATTTCGGCATTCGATACCTGCTCCCGATTCTGCCTTTCGTTATTGTTGCAGCATCAGGCGTTATGTCGAAGCTGCTGAACGGCAATAAGGCAGGAAACATCATCGTCGCATTATTCCTTGCCTGCTCCATTCTGTCACCTCTGAAAACCTTCGGTAACGGGCTTGCTTATTTCAACGAGTTCGCGGGCGGCCCCTCGGGTGGACACCGCTACCTCGTGGAATCAAATCTCGACTGGGGACAAAACCTCGCGAGGCTCAAAAAATATACAGACACAAATGAGACATCCCCGCTTCTAGTCTACAATTACGGGCTCGTGCCCGCTTCCGCGTATGGAATCAAAAATGCCGGATGGGTGCCATGCGAGCCTGCACGCGCCGTTGTTGCCATAAGCGTAAATTATCTTTATGGAATTGATCCGTTTCAGCACAGGAGCAGAGAATGCTTCTCATGGCTTGCGGACAAAGAACCCATCAAAAAACTTGGATACGGCCTTTTCATTTTTGACACACGAGACGATCCCGATTTGAATACCGCGCAGTAAAACCCGTTGTTTCTTTCAGTTGATATCCACCAGGTTTGCTATTTCCACATTCTGCTCGTTCAGCGCTTCTAATATAATTTCCTTGTCTTTTCGACCGAACCTTATGCATATACCGCAATCGGAGCTTACATCACGCGGCACGGGGACGAGCTTTATTCTTATTCCTCTTTTCTTGCAGATTCTCTCTGCCTGAATCGCATGGCTCGTAGAATGAAATGTAATTACCGAAAAATCCACATCGCTCATAATCGTATGTCCACAGTATCTAAATTCAATCCGAAATTTTAATTAAAGCATCAACAGCGTAATCTATCTGGTCTTCAGTTGTAAAATAACTGAGCCCGAACCGCACCGTTCCCTCAGGTGCCGTGCCAAGCGTTCTGTGGGCCGCGGGCGCGCAGTGGAGCCCGACCCTGCACATGATACCGAATTCATCATCCAGCCTCAGCCCCACTTCGGACGACTGCATTCCGTCTATATTGAAACTGATTGTAGGAACCCTGCTGCCGGGATCGGGATCTCCGACCAGCTTTATTTTTGGTATCCCGCTCATGCCTTCAATCAGTCTTTTAATCAATTGCTGCTCTCTACAGTGAATCTTTTCCACTGTTTCCGAAAGAATAAAATCGAGCCCCGCCTCAAGCCCCGCCGCGCCGACCGTGTTGGGAGTTCCGGCCTCGCACAGGTCGGGCAGAAAACTCGGATGGGTCTCAAGTTCCGATCTGCTCCCGGTGCCTCCCTGCTTAAGAGGAATCAAGCCGTCCGTATCCACTCTTTCTCCTATTACAAGCCCGCCGATGCCCTGAGGCCCCAGCATCGCTTTATGTCCCGTAAAAGCCAGCATATCAACATTGTCTTTTTTCATATCCACCGGGTAACACCCACCGGTCTGCGCCGTATCAAGCGTGAACAGCAATCCATGCTCCCGGCATATTTTTCCAACCTCACTGAACGGAAGCAACGTTCCAACAACATTGGATGCGCTGTTCAAAACCACCATTTTTGTTTCAGGCGTGATCTTGCTCTTTAAATCATCCGGATCGAGATGGCCCGTGCTCGAGCATTTCACAACCGTAACCTTAATCCCGTTCCGTTTCTCCATCTCACGCAGGGGACGCATCACGGAATTGTGCTCCATACCGCTCGTTATCACGTGATCTCCGGAGCGGAGAACTCCTTTCAACGCAAGGTTCAGCCCCTCGGTTGCATTTAATCCAAACACCACGCGGCCCGGATCGTCGGAATTAAAAAGCCGCGTTACTTTTTCTCTCGCATCGAAAACAATCCTTGCAGCTTCTATCGAAAGCCTGTGGCCAGACCGCCCCGGATTGGCTCCCACGCAGTTAACAAATTCCGACATTTTTTCAGCTACGCCCGGAGGCTTGGGCCAGCTTGTCGCCGCATTATCAAAATATATTATTTCCCTGTCAGTCACTAATATACTCTACCCGCTTTATAGATTATTCGTATTATTAAAATCGTGCTTAACTATACTATTCAGAAGAAGATGTTTCAAGTTTTATAAGCAGTGGTTTTCCGTCCACGGTAATCGTTCTTGTCTTTTCCCACGGAACATCAATTTTGTGCGGCATGAATTCTTTATCCAGCATGGTAAGTGGACCGAGCGCCCTGATATTCAATCTTCCGCCGCTGTCTCCCACCGGTCGCAACCTTATCCCAAGAATATCATTCGGCCCGGTTCCGCGTGGAACCCACACGCCGACCCTCGCTTTGCCGAACCTGCCCAGCAGCATCTGCTCAACTCCCTGATCAGCCGTAAACCATTTGTTAGAACCTTTCAACCGCAGGGCAACCTCGAGCCGGGGGCCGGAGAATAACGGCTCCGTTTCCAGATCGACAAGCACATATCTGCGAACATCGTCTATCCTCACCCTCATCGGATCGGGGAGATTTTTCGTCAGCTTTTTCTCGCGGACAAGCTCCTCGTGCATTACCCTGCTTATCCAGGTTTCACGATCCAGCATCCGCTCGCGGGTGCCCTCTTCATCGAACAAAACAGGCACAAACGGAAAAATAAGCTCCGATTCCCCTTCATCCGACACCATGTTGTTTTTCGTGCATGTCCTCAGAAAAGGATGATCTCCGAGCTTTTTACCCCGGTAATGCGTTTCCTTATGGCCCGACCCCTGGAATGTTTCCGATACTACCTGCCCTTCAGCGTCAAATTCAACCCTGTACACATACTCGATATCAACCGTTCTCCCATATCGGGCCATAAGCTCAGACGTCGGGGTTCCCCCATCTTCATTTGTCCATACAATCGAATATTCAAGGATATCGCCCGCATTCCGTTTTCTCTCGACCACCCACGCGAAAATCGGAACATCCGTACTCTCGCTGTCCTCGCGCCCGAGAATAATCGGCGCATACCTCAACAACCTGTATTCCGGGTCGTCTTTTTGAGTTACGACAGTGTAGAACAGATCAAGATTAACACCCTGCCTTCCGTCTGCCGGGTCGATGAGTTCCACCTGATGCTTCCCTTCTTCAACGGGGCCTAAAAAATATTTATAATTCGCAGACTCTTCTCCCCGGACCGGTATAAGCGAAGCAGCCCTTTTCCCATCAAGCCTTATCTCAAGCGGCGGAGACCACCCGCTGTCGCTCCATTTATAGCCGGTAACCGATAACCGCGCCGTAACTATCGCCTCGGATTCTTCCCGCACATCAAAATCTATCTTTCCGACAGTTGTTTCCGCCTTTGAACAAATCGGAATCGCTATAAGGATCAAAAAAATAAATACTGATTTTCTCATCGCTTTCTCCGGTCGGTGACCATTGTTAAATATCCTGTTAATTATACCTTACTCACGATATCAGGCCATCAGAAAACCTTTTTTAGCCTCCCTCAAATTCATGCTGGATACTTTTATCATTTAAAGTTAATGTAATTTAAATATAATTAATTACTATGATCAAAGAAAATAACGGGCAGGTGTGACTAAATGAAAAAGAGCAAGGGCAAAGAAATCTGGATCAAGGAATTCGACGATCGTTCATACAGGTCTATTCTCAAATGGGGAGACCCGAAAGAATTCAAACACCCGAAGCCTGAATTATTGGATTTCATGAAAGAAGTTTTTGGTCTTACCGACAATGATTTGAGCAAGACATATAAACCCGGCCTCGAAAAAGTGGTGCTGAACATCGGGTGCAGGATACCCGGCCACAAAATAGTCGAGCTGAAAAATATAGTAGGCGAAGATAACGTGTCCATAGACGACTATGACCGCGCGAAACACGCTTATGGAAAAATGTTCCTTGATGCGCTCAAGCTCAGATTGAATGAAGTGCCGAACCCGCCCGATGTGGTAGTTTATCCAAGAAACGAAGAAGACGTGAAATCTGTAGTCAGATATTGCGATGACAACGGGATAGTAATTGTTCCGGCAGGCGCGATGTCGTCGGTCACACGTGCGATAGAATTCCCCGGGGGCGGGGTCTGCCTCGACCTGACACGCCACATGAACAAAGTTATCGAGATCAACGAGCTTGATTCATCGGTCACAGTTCAGCCCGGTATTTTCGGCCCGGCTTTCGAAGAGATACTGAATAATTACAAAACGGAGTCTGCGCCGGATGGTTACACGTGCGGGCATTTCCCGCAATCTTTTGAATTTTCAACTGTGGGAGGCTGGATCGCGGCTCGCGGCGCGGGCCAGCAATCCACCGGTTACGGAAAAATCGAAAACATCGTTCTGGGAATGAAAGTCATGACCCCTTCGGGCCCGGTCAACATAGAGCCGTATCCGGCAAAGGCGACAGGGCCGGATATCGGCCAGTTGATGATAGGCTCCGAGGGAATTTACGGCGTTATAACAGAAGCGACTCTCAAGCTCCGTAGATTCGGGCCTGATAATCGAAGATATTTCTCCTACATGTTCAAAACATGGCAGGACGCGGTTGATACCTGCAGAGAAATAATGCAGGGCGAGTTCGGAACACCTTCGGTTTTGAGGATTTCCGATCCTGAAGAAACAATGATAGGACTGAAACTTTACGGACTGGACGGCACTGCGGTCGACAAGATAATTTCGGCAATGGGTTATAAGCCGATGAAGCGATGTCTCATGCTGGGATCGACCGAGGGCGATGCCGATGCCGGAGAGTTGATTAAATCAAAAGTTAAGAATATTGCAAAGAAAAACGGCGGTTTCGCGATGGGCGGAATACCTGTCAAATCGTGGTGGAAAAACAGGTACAAAGATCCTTACATGAGAGAGGATCTGATGGATTTGAACATCATGACGGACACGCTTGAAACATCCGTCAGATGGTCCAACCTTATGGAAGTCTGGGAGAACGTCAGAAAAGTTGTCAAATCCAGACCGAACACCGCCTGCACCGTTCATGCGTCTCACTTCTATGAAAACGGCGCAAACCTGTATTTCATTTTCCTTTCTAAAATGGAAAAGGGAAACGAGGTTGAGGATTACAAAGAATACCACACCAGCATTGTCAGCGCGATCAGGAACAGCGGTGGAACACTGAGCCATCATCACTGCGTCGGGAGAATGCTTGCGCCCTGGATGCTCAACCAGGTCGGCGCTGTCGGAATCGATATTATCGAGGCGGTAAAAAAACAGGTCGATCCGAACAACATAATGAACCCCGGAGGAACTCTCGGGATCGGCTACGAAGGCGACATCAGATAATTATATGAAATGAACAGATAAACCATAGCTGCCGGCCTGTTCCGGCAGTTTTTTGTTTGTATTACAAAAATTTCTATTGTATCTTTATATAAGCATCTTAGCCTGCATTTCTCTCCAGTGCAGGTTAAAAATCGTGATAATGCCTGTAATACAAGGCGCGGCGAGGGAGTGGTGAGGGAGCATACTGTTGCGTATGTGACCGATCCCGAACCGACGCCGCAACGCAGTAGGACAGGTGTTATCGCGATTTTCCGGATTTCTCTGTGAGAAATCCGGGTTAGAGGATTTCTTCGTATGTCAAAGCCTAAATTGCCATTCAACAAACTGCTGGGATACTCTTCCGGTTATATCGGGGTATCAATACTGGATCGCCTCGCGGTAGCCGCGGTTATTTATTATTATCTTCCACCGGCGGAGGAAAGTCTTCCACAACTTGTTCCGAAAATTGTTTTTGGATACATATTTATCTTCGGTCGAATCATCGACTCAATTGCAGACCCGCTTGTGAGCTACTGGACGGATAAATGCAAATCCAAACGCGGCAGAAGGCTCCCTTTCATGCTTTACGGTGGCGTTCCGCTCGCCCTGTCACTCGTCTTGCTCTTCTTTCAACCCACCTGCGGAATCTCAGCATGGAACTCGGTGTGGCTTGCCGGAATGCTCGGCCTTTATTTCTTTTTCTTCACCTACTACGTCTGTCCGTATCTCGCCCTGATCCCGGAACTGAGCAAAACGCATAAAGAAAGAATGAACACGACATCTCTACAGGGCGTGCTGATGTTAATCGGTACAGTAATTGCATCCATAGCTTTTGCTCCGCTCGCCGCAAAATACGGTTTTAAAGCTATGGCGCTCATGCTCGGCGGAGTAGCACTGATTTTCTTATACATGCCGGTTATTTCCATTGACGAAAAAAAATACTGCGACGCCACACCTTCCGAACTCAACCTTTTTTCGTCTCTTCTTATGACTTTCAAGAACAAACCGTTTGTTATTTATCTAATCGGCAATCTTTCTTTCTGGTTCGGTTTCAACATTATCTCTTCAGGAGTAACATATTACGTTACGGTTCTTCTGGGCATTCCTAAAGAGAATACGGCAGTTTTCATGGGAATCGTGTTCGGGGTTGCGCTCATCTTCATTCCTGTAACGAATATGATCGCGAAGAAAATCGGTAAAAGAAAAACGATGATAGCCATGCTACTGATTTTCACCCTCGTGCTTCCGCTGATATTTTTCATGAACGCCGGATGGCTGCCGGTTTCCAACCTGGTTTTCGGATATACGATTATGGGATTCTGCGGAGTGCCTCTCGCCGGCATTTTCATCGTGCCGAACGCAATCGTTGCGGACCTTACGGATTATGACGAAATGAAAACGGGCAACCGCCGCGAAGCCATGTATTTCGGGGCACAGGGACTGTGTTTGAAAATAACCATGGGCATATCCACTTTTTTGATGACGCTTCTTTTCTCATGGTTCGGCAACAGCATGGCGTCCCCGCTCGGCGTTCAGCTTACCGGACCGATAGGCGGTCTTTTTTCGCTCATAGGGTTAATAGCGTTTTTGAAATTTCCCGGAAACCTCGAATCAACCGTTGAGAAATTCAGGTCGGAAAAAGAAGCTGCCCTGTCTCAAAATCACGCCAGGCCGAATATACCGGCAGCGTTATAATAAAAAACTTTTTCGCGGTCTTCCGGCTTGAGGATCAAGTCATACTTCACTCTTTCGACACCGGGATGCGAATAAGGAAGATCGCTGCCATAAACTATCCGGTCACCGCCGAAAGCTTCGTACACATAATTCGCGCGAAAAGTCGAAACCGCCGTCGTGTCGACAAACAGGTTCGGGTGCATATCCGCAATCCCCGCAAGCTGCCGGTAGCCATCCTTTCCTCCGTGGGCTACTATCACAGGCGCTCCCGTGGAATCGAACAATCTTCTCCAGCCGTCTATCTCTGTTGTGAAAACGCTATGTGTCGAATGGAGCAGCACCGGCACATCAAGCTCTCCAATTTTGCGGAATACGTTAACTGCATCCCCCGGGCCGAAATCCTCCGAATAGGGATGCAGTTTGATCCCCGACGCTCCGGCTTCGATAACTCTTTCAACTTCCGCAACTGCTCTGTCTCCGGCATGCGGATTTATCCGCCCGAGCCACAAAAGCCTGTCATCGGCATCAGCCGTCTTCTTTATTTCGTCGTTGAGTTTCTCATAAGTTCCGCCCTTTTCAGCTTCATCAAGCGGCAGTACCACGACATATTCAGCCGGGTAATCGGAGACTATTTGCTTCAGATCATCGTATGAAAGTTTTCCACCGTCCACGCTGCTTCCAAGATGACAATGCACATCAATGTATTTCATATTTTCATGTTCGGGATTTTATTGTGAATGTCGGAACCATCCCACCGCCCGCGCTGACATTTATGATCGGCGACATCGATATCCTGGAAATACAGCCGCCGTATTTTCCCCCTATGGCAAACGGATTCAGATTAACATACCTTTCCTGGAGTTCATATTTCCCATTCTTCAAAACCGGAAACTCTTCCACCGGGATATGCACCATATCCTGAATCACATAATTACTCTCTGAAGCCGCCTCCAGCTCCGTCCGCCATTCCGCGTCGGTAAATTGCCAGCCGAGCTTTACCCCTTTACCCCCGTATCCATCGCATGGTTTTATTACAAAGTTTTCCCGCTTCTTCTCAACCAGGTCGCAAATGTCCCATTCCGTTCCTTCGTAAACAACCTTTCCGGGCTTTAAATTTCTTGTCCATGGAACATGTTCCGCAATTACTCTGTTTTCTTCATCCGTGAACAAATGATCGAATTTCGGATCGGTCAAAACCGCCAGTGTCGATTTGTTCGATACGATTTTCGCCCTGAAAGGATTCACGACACAGACCGTTTTTCTTTTTATAGCCTCAAGAAGATCCCCGACATCCCCCTTCTTCTCCAGAACTTCCTTGATAATTACACGCCGGTAAACCATGTCAACTATTTTACCGTCCGCGTAAAGCACATCCCCTCTCAGTTCAAGATCCCTCGGGTCCGCTATCACCGTCTCATAGCCCATCGACTCAAAATACTCTTTAAGAATGTAGAACTCATGAATCGTTTTTACGTCTCTCCAGTCGGTGATGAGAATTACAGGATATTCCTTTTTGCCGCCGAAGTCCCTGTAAGCGTCAATCAGAGTTTCAAGCATCATCCGACGGCGTTCGACCCACTCGAACTCGAACTCCTTTTCCAGTTCATTCATGTAAAACAGGCTCTTGAATATTTCCGTCTGGCAATCGCCGTAACCAACCGCAGCCGGGCTGTCACAATTGAATTCCAGAAACTTCAAATCGTCTCCCTCGAAAAAAGAATCCAGCCGGGCCTTGTGGATCACGCGGCTGATTCCCGGATCGATGCCAACCATTTCTCTTTCAGCGTCACTCAGCACCAGCACTTCTTTAAGCGCATCCGATTCAAAATACAGCTTTATGACCTTCTCAAGGCAACCCATGATCACAGTTGTGATATATTTCAATTTCTCTATCTGGCCGGCAGTGAGGAAGTGAGGTCTCGGAAGCGTGGGGACAGACTCCGTTCCGAACATTACCCTGCTCTCGAGCTGACGTTCCTTCAGCCTGTTGTGCTCGCTCAAAGCCGTTTCAGGATCATCCAGCATCGCGTTGTTGCAGATATCGATCGCTCTGCTTAAAGATATTTTCTCGCTATCAGTCACTTTGTTCCCTGCCGTAATCACAATATTTAAGAACCGGGCATTCCCCGCATTCAGGCTTTCTTGCTTTGCATATAGCGCGTCCATGTAATATAAGTTGATTGGAAAAAATCGTCCACTTATCTTTCGGTATCAGTTCCATAAGATCGAACTCGACTTTGACGACATCCGTGTTCGAAGTCAGCCCGGTTCGACGCGCAATCCTGCCGACATGCGTATCTACAACAATGCCGGGCTTGCCGAAAGCGTTACCGAGCACGACATTCGCGGTTTTTCTCCCTATGCCCGCCAGTTCGACAAGCTGTTCCATAGTATCCGGCACTTTGCCTTTATACTTCTCCACAATATCGGTACAACAGCTTTTGATATTCTTCGCCTTGTTCCTGTAAAACCCGGTTGAACGTATATCCTGTTCGAGCTCGGCAATATCCGCACCGGCAAAATCACCGGCATTTTTATATTTCCTGAATAATTGCCCGGTCACGATATTCACTCTCTGGTCCGTGCATTGCGCCGAAAGAATCGTTGCAACAAGAAGCTGCAGCGGATTACGGTAATTCAACGCGGGCTGAGCATCGGGAAAATGCTCGCCGATAATCTTAACTATTTTTCCGGCCCTCTTTTTCAGATCCTCAGCCATCAGTTTGCTCTCTTTCGTTCGTCATCATGTCTGGCAGATTATACAATTTCCTGCATTATTTCATCAACGCCACTATCAATCCATATCAACGGTGTGAACCCAGATGACAGCGCCGATCTCTATTGATTTTTCCTTGCCGTCAGGTCCCTTCATTGTTTTGTCGTCTTCGCTCAGCGCCGCGAAAGCCCACCAGCCGGCCTTCGGCATCGCATATGCGAAAACTCCCTGCCCGTCTGCCTTTATCACCTGAGTTATGAACGGATCCGCAGGCGATTTGACTTTCCCGTCCGGGTTGTAGTACTCGACTTCGATTTCCGCTCCCGGCACAGCTTTGCCATTGAGCTTAACTATCCCGCGGAAAAGGTTCCCTGTCCACAATCCATACGGCCTTGTCAGGGGAACAATCTCGGTCTTCAAGCCGATCTCGCTGTCCCAGCCCGATTCCATTCCCATCGAACTCACAATCACTTTTGTGTAATGAATAATGTAACAATCTTCCGCAGGCTCCCAGTACGGCGCCGGTGACACATAAAAAATATGGTCTCCCGGACGCTTAATGGAATACTGAGCCGTGAAGGTCGAAAACCCTTTCTTTTTCACAGGCTTAAGCGTGTCGATCAAATCTGTCTTTTTACCACGCGCCATAACGCCGAAATCCGTGGGTTCTGCCATATTCATAAAATTACCTTCAAACGGATGAATGAACATAAGGTCGAGCGATATCATATTTGAATCGGATGTCCCGACAATATCTTTCGACGGGATCAGCACCTGGAAATGCGCGAGCGCCGGAACCGAACAACAGATTAATGCTGCACAGATAATGAAAACGTATTTTCTCATTTCATTTCTCCCTGTTATCAAAATATAAAAAGTCATCAAGACATGCTTCCTTAACTTTTCCGCCTTCTATCGTAATAATTTCCCCGGTGACATTTTTAAGAAAATAAGCGTCATGCGATATTGCTATTAAGGGAAGCCCTGTTGTGTTAAGAACATCAACGATCCTTTTTGCGGCAGCCGGATGCAGCCCGGATGTCGGTTCGTCAAGCAGAAGAACGTCGGGCTTCATTGCCAGTACAGTCGCAAGCGAAACCATTTTCTTTTCGCCGCCGGACAGCTTATATGTTATCCTCTTCTCGTATCCCTCAAGCCCAACCATGCAAAGCGTCTCTTTAACTATGTGTTCCACCTCATGCCTTGTTCTGCCGGTATTGAACGGGCCGAACGCGACATCTTCCCCGACAGTTGCGCAGAACAACTGATCGTTGGGATCCTGAAACAGGAACCCTATCCTCTCCCTCACTTCTCTGAAATCATCTTCTGAAACTCTTTCTTTTCCGAAAATCCTGATGCTTCCTGAAACAGGTTTGAGAAGTCCCATTATTAAATGGAAAAGCGTGGTTTTCCCCGACCCGTTAGGGCCGACCAAACCGATCTTCCGGTCCGCCGTCATCTCGAAATCCAGTCCGCAAAACAACTCCGGCCTGCCCGGATATCTGAAATTGAGATCATCAATCCGAATCATCCGATACCCCACTCCATATAAGAAAGAACCAACACGACAATGATTCCGGTGACAGTTACAAAAATATCACTATAACCGAATTCGAAATGATCAAGCACATAATACCTGCCCTTGAATCCCCTGCATTTCATCGCATCCAAAACTCTCCGTGACCGGTCATAACTGTTTATCAGCAACATCCCGGCAAGATAAGCATACGTCCTGTACGTGTGCATATTCGTGCCCGGGCTGAAACACCTGACTTTCGCCGCATTAACCAGCCTCCTGTATTCGCTCTGTATGACATGAATATACCTTATCGAAAAAAAGAATATATGAATAAGTTTCGAAGGGACTTTAAGATGGCTCATCGCATGAACAAGGTTAACAAGCGGAGATGTTGACAGAAGAGCGATATTAGCAATAACAATAGCATTCGATTTCACAGTGATCATCAGGCAGTAATCCAGCCCCTGCCGAGTGATATTCAAAGGCCCTGCGCTGAAAACAACATCGCCCGGAAAACTCCACGGCAAAACCAGCCATATAAAAAAAATAAAACCGTTTACAATAAGCAATCTCAGTGCGAGATCTATCGGATTGAGTTTTGCCGCAATTGACATTAGAACCGAAAATAAAAGAGCAAACCATAGCATCCGCATATCAAAACCAACGGCTGTCACCACGGAAAAAAGCAATGCCAATACCAGCTTCACCCTTGGATCGGTTCCATGGAGTATTGAATTTCCGTACTCAAACCGCTCTTCAAACATCACTTACTTCCCGCCCGTTTTTTCGCGGACAACGCAAACAACCATAACCCCATAATACCGGTCAGGTAGCCCAACCCGGCTACTATGTCTCTAAACGCCGGGCGTCCAAGTTTTTTCATTTCATTTCTATTATCCGTCGTCCTTTTATTCACCCGGGATTCAACATATTCATCGAGTTCCCGCTGAGAGAAGCACCGATCCGCCACGCTCGCCGAATCAGGTTCTGTTTCATTCTCTTCGCTTACACCCGGTGCCGCTTCCTCGTTGTTCTTCTCCGCCCCGGCAATATCTTTTATTTCCAGATTAATTTCCGCCCTATGCCCCATGCTTGCTTCGAGCACAATGTTTAAATTCCCCTGTATATCAACAGGAAATGAAAACATGCCTTCTTCATCGCTTACACCTTCCGTATAAACCTCACCGCCGGGTGAATATACGATTATTTTCGAATTGACACACGGTTTTCCGTCGTTGAAATAGCTCTCGGTATGCACTTCTCCGGCTTCGTAATAGGCAAACACCTGAACTTTGTGCGCGAGCGCCGGAGCGGTAAAAAGAAATAATAACAAAATTACGGAATAGAGTATTCTTTCTTTAATCATCGACTACTCCCAGTAACGAAGGCTTGACTTTCCGAATAAACCCGATACAGACAGCAGTTATTACGCCTTCAATTATCATTACCGGCAAATGAGCGGCAAGCACCAGTGCGGCGGTGTTGAAAAAAGACTCATCGGTAAAAAAAAGAAATCCGGCAACAAGAATTCCGCTGAATGCCACCGATGAGGCTCCGCACAAAAACGCTCCAATGTATGCTTTGCGCTCGTTTTTCCCGGTTACCAGTCGATAGAAAACATACCTGCACAAAACAGCGGGCAAAGCCATCATCATCGTGTTTACGCCGATAACGGTTATACCACCGTACTGAAACATAACAGCCTGCAGCAACAACGCCACGAAAATCGAAGGGAACGCCGCCCAGCCAAGAATGAGTCCGTTTATTCCATTTAAAATCAAATGCACGCTTGAAGGTCCGATCGGCACATGAACGAAAGACGCGACAAAAAAAGCCGACGAAAGCAAAGCCACCCTGGGAATATCCTCTTCCCGGGTTCTCTTCAATCCGACGGCAATACCACCCGCGGCAACCAGCGCGCCACAGGCCAGAACAGGCGCGGAAAGTACTCCTTCAGATATGTGCATTTTTAACCAGCCAGTAACTTCGTGTCATTTTTTCAAATATACTTTGCTCGCGATGACACCGATACTCAAGTCGTATCACGAATACTATATTTGTGTTATTTGAATTATAAACAATTCGTGAAACAGATTATAGACTGATTGAAAATTCAGAGAGTTTTCACATCGCAGGACATCAGGATCTCATCCGCGTATTTACCATTTGAAAATTTGAATGCCTGTTCTTTTCTGCCTTCCTGAACAAACCCGTGTTTCAGATAGAACTCGAAGGCGCTTTCGTTCGTAGAAAAAACGGAAAGACTTAATCTTTCGACTTCAACATTGCTTCGCGCCCAGCCCAACAGCAGATTCATCACTTCCGAACCGATTCCAACCCCTGTCCACCCTCTTCTCAGCGTTATGCCGAGTGTGCAATCATGAGATGTGCGTCTGCATGAACCCGGAAAACAATTCATGATACCGACAGCCTCGCCACCAGCAAAAGCGGCAATTATCAGGGCGGAGGAAGATTCGGCATGGGTCCTGATCCACTCCCGCTCCTGAGCAGCCGAAACAACAAATTCCTCGGGTTCAAAAAGAAGATTCTCATGCTCGGAAAAAATCAGCCGTACATATTCCACAAGCGCTTCCGCGTCATCGGACAGGGGGCTCCTCAAAACAACGCTGCGCCCGTCTGATGTTTCGAATGTAACCGGATTGATAATCGACATAATAATTGTCCATTAACGAAACGCGCCCGGCAGGATTCGAACCTGCGGCCTACGGATTAGAAGTCCGTTGCTCTATCCAGCTGAGCTACGGGCGCAAACAACTGAATTTTTACCGCCTTTTAATTTAAGCTTCTTCATTTACTATGTCAATAATATTCTTAACATTCTGCACTGTTTGTCTCGAAAAACGCCCCGCAAACATGCCTTGCAATCCACCATCAAACTTCCATCGAAAAATACAATTGCCGGCAATTCTCTGTGATAGTCATTCGGGGACATCCAGCGGCGGCGGCGGCGCGGGCATGTCTGTAGGATAGACATTGAAACTGCCTGTAAAGCCTCCCTCGTTCTCCGCATAATCCATTATAGAAACCGAGACCGTTATATGCCGGGTCTGGTCATTAGTGGCAAGATCAAACAACGTTCTTGTGTAAGTATAAAAATCGCCGTTGCTCTTTATTGTGTTGGAATCGGTCATGGTAAATCTGTCGGTAACATCTACAGCAGTCCCATCATCCATTTTGAAACTGATCTGCTTCGAAGATTCCACCAGTGTGCTGGTATCATATATATCAAACTCAATATAAAACGTCTCGGCCCTGAATTCGACATCGGAAATCGAACTCTGTGGCGAAGGATTATTCATGGAAATAACCGGCACTTCGTTGTCCCCGCCACGGTCTCCAACAATCGATCCGCCTCCGCCGCATCCATGCGACATCACAATCAACATCAGGACGGCAATGAATAAAACTATCTGTTTACTTCTTTTCGCCTTCAATATTCCAGTCTCAATTCCTGAATATTATTGTACTGTCCTCGAAAACTCTGAGCGCATAACCTTTCCACGGGACGAGAGCTGATCCGAGCGCTCTCATCCTGTAACTGCCATCGTAATCGAATACAACGCCGGACACGACCCCTTCTGAAACCGCTTCTCTTAACTTCATCTCATTTTCGCCAACTACCACCGATACGGATTCGTCATCCCATTCCAGAGGCAGCCCGAACGGATTCCCTATCAGGTTCCATCCCGATTTCAGCGGAACCTCCACCATCCCGGATTCCGCCGGATCCGTACCTTCTATATCTATGGTTGAAATTTCTTCCGAATAAATCCAGTATCCGAATCCCGCCTGGATATCCGCTTTCTCGCCCTCGTAATAATCCCCGTCGTAATACTGGAACACCTGCGCGCCGGGAACATCGTCCAGGATTTGAACGGAAGCTTTTGTTTCTCCCGGTTCGAGCGGAACGCTTACAAGATTCCAGCCATACTTAATGTCAAACTCCTTTATGGCACTTTCAAGATATGGCGCTGTTACGGTAATTTCGAATTCCCGCGACAAAGATGTTTGATCAGAAGTATATGAATATGTTCCGGTTTCAGACATATCGATCCTCATGCCCGACATCACATCTGTCAGTTCGAAATCGAACCCCGACCCGGCAACTTCTGATTCATCCCATGTTATTTCAACCGCCTCGCCGGAGCAGTTGGTTTCCACTATGAATTTCCATTCTTCTACATGCCCCGATTCTCTCGCAAGCGGTCTGTAATCGCTTGTAAACCTACCCGCCTGCTTACCCCAGTCCGAGTGTTGAAAATACACCGATACGAGATCCTCTTTGGGAGAAACCGGCGGTTCCGGCGCGTCCATTACATCATAACCCTCGCTCGAATAATTCATTGTTCCGATGAAATTGTCGGAATCCAGGGCGCTCCCCGCGCGGGCGGATATTTTCAGGTTGTAATCCGAAACAAGCCTGATTACCCTTGCAAGCCCGCCACTCATCCCGGCACCCGGATCGAAAAGCAATTCCGCCTGCTCATAAGCCCGAACCAGGTAGCCGACACCCGGAAGCATTTCCGACAAACCGGAATTAAGCACCCACTCCTCATTGACATCATCATAGGTATAAACCGAACTCGAAATTATACCTTCATCAGCGGCATCACTGAGACTGTATGTTCCGGTTGCGTTACTTACCTCGACAAGACTCCATGTGAAATTCCTGTTGAACGGAGTCCCCACCATATTCCACCCTTCATAGAGCTGCATGGAATACTCCTGGGTTGAATCGGAAATCGAGCCGCTGTATTCAAAATCGAGCTGACGCCCAAAAGACTTTATGAAAAAGGCGTCCCCGGCGTCCAGTGTTTCCGGTGACCTGTATTTGCTGATGATTTCGTCTTCCTCCGCCGTTGGGTCCCATATATACAACTTATATTCCGTATATATCCCCGCGTTACTGAATATGGACAAGATATCATTTGTATCAGGCTGAACCGGAAGGCTCATAAACACCCATTTATCCGCATCTACACTGCCCGAATATGTGTAGGAATTATCAATGCTAAAAGTGACGGTAGTTTCATCAGTCAGGCCGAGAGAGTCGGTAGCACCAAGCTTTAAAGTATAAGTGCCCTGAAGCTGTGAGACGTCCCACTGCGCGAGAACTCCATTCTGAACGGAAGCAGTTCCTGTCTCTATCTCTTTCCATGCGGAAGGCGATGTTCCAGCGCCGTAATAAAGCTCCCATCCTGTCAGCGAGAAATCAAAAGCCGTTCCCATTATTGTTATGTTTCCGGAAACAACCGCACCTGATTCCGGGGAAGATATTTCCACAACCGGCGCATCGGCATTAATCGTTACGCCATCCGAACTCGCAACCTCACTTTGCAGGCCTGCAAGGTTCTTCGACTTCACATTGAAATAATACGAGCCTCCATTAGCAAGCGCCAACCCATCAACAGTCGCGCTTGTGTCCGTAGTTGGAACCCAGTTGACAACATCGGTGGCACCCGTTGCCGTACCTATGGAATAGTAATAAGTCGCGATACCCGTGTGCGGCTCGACCGCCGAACTCCAGTTTGCGCTCAACTCCATCGTCGAGCTTGTAATGTCTATGTCCGACCCGGTGCCGTCATTGACATTTGCTACCGCATCCGGAGCGGTCGTATCAACAATCACGCCGCTTGAATTGACGGCGGTTGAATTGAGTCCCGCATTGTTTTGAGAGTAAACGCTGAAATAATATGCCTGTCCATCAGTGAGGGTCATTTCCGAAACCGTCACTGATGTGCCGAGCCCATTATCCGTCCAGTCGGCAACGTCTGTTCCGCCGGCGGTTTTCCCTATAGCATAAAAATATTTTATGACTCCACTCTCACTGTCGGATGACGTCGTCCAGTTCGCCGATAACTGCGTGCCGTCAGTGGTATATACCAGGTCTGTTGACGTTCCGTCTCTCACGGTAGCAACAGGCGACGGAGAAGTCGTGTCAACCAGAACCCCGTCGGAATGGCTGGGAGAATTGAATAAACCTGCCGCGTTCTCCACCCTTACCGTGAAATAATATGTGATTCCGCTGCTGAGACTCAGGCCCGAAGCTGTGGCCCCTGTATTATTTGCATTATTAGTCCAACCCAGAACATTCGTTCCGCCCTGCGTCGTCCCGATCCCATACCAGTAATTTGCAACGCCGCTTTCGGGGTCAAAAGAGCTGGTCCAGTTTGCAGACAATTGAGAACTGCTGGATGTGAACGCGATATCGTCCGATGTCCCATCGTTTATCTGTTCGACCACCGACGGGGAATCAATATCTACAAGCTGTCCGTTCGAACTGGTCGGGTTACTGAAAAGCCCCGCGCCGTTTTCAACTTTGACCGAGAAATAATAAGTCTCGCCGTTTTGAAGCGACAGCCCGGTTTTTGTAATCGCGGTAGCAGTAGCGTTACTGGTCCAGTCAACGATATCCGTCATGTCGCCGGATGAAGTCCCCGTACCTATGGCAAACCAGTATCCTGTCACATCGCTTTCATTGTCATTCGAAGGAGTCCAGTTCGCAGACAATTCAGTCAGCGAATTAGTATACGAACAATCGAATCCTGTTCCATCGCTCACGGTGACAACATCCGGGGCGGTAAAATCAAGTATCACTCCATTAGAATATGACGGATCGGAAGCCAGCCCGACAGTATTCTCGGCCCTGACCTTGAATTTGTATGTATTTCCGTTTGAAAGATTCAGATTTGTTTTTGTCACGGACAAACTCTGTGCATTACTCGTCCAGTCGATTATAGTTACTTCTGAACCATTATCGTCACGGATTATCGAGTACCAGTATTGTTGTAGCCCGCTTTCGCCGTCCGAAGAAGCAGACCAGTTGGCCTGCAACTGCGCGTTGTTGGTAGTAAAGGTGATATCCTCTCCCACGCCGTCGGCCACTGTTGAAATTGTTACCGGTGGCGTAAGATCAACTGTTATGCCGTCCGAACTTGTGCTGTTTGATTCAAGCCCGAGTTCATTGACCGATTTTACCTGGTAAAAATAGGTCTCCGTGCCGGAAAGCGACAGCCCCGTGTTCTGAACATAAGTTTGAAGCCCGTTATCCGTCCAATCAACAATTGTCGCGCTGTCCGACTGCCTTACTATTCTGTAAAAATAGCTTTCAATGCCGCTGCCTGAATCAACCGATTCCGTCCAGTTGGCCGAAAGCGCCGAAGTCGATGATGTGTAATCCAGATCTGCGCCGGTGCCGTCATAAACATTGCTGATATCTGACGGCGCATTTACATAAACTGTCTGCCCGTCGGAAACAGTAGGATATGATTCGAGTCCGGCTTCGTTGTCGGCTTTCACCGATATGTAATAAGTCTGGCCGTCCTGCAGGCTCAACCCGGTGATATGAACCGACAGTGACAGCCCGTTACCGGTCCACGTCACAACGTCATTACCCCCGGAATATGTGCCGACCGCGTACCGGTAAGCAACTACTGGTGAATGCTCATCGTTCGACGCCGTCCAGTTTGCGTACAATTCGGAGTTCGAAGATGTATAACTGATGTCTTCATCCTGACCGTCATATACGAACTCGATATCATCCGGCGGTATTGTGTCAACAATCTGTCCCGCGGAACTGACCGGCTCCGACTGAAGCCCGGCGCCATTCTCGGCTTTCACGGAAATTATGTATGTTGTGCCGTCCTGAAGAGACAAGCCGGTTTTGGTTATGTAAGTATCGAGCCCGTTATCTTTCCAGTCCCTTACTGAAGTAATGTTCCCGGTCGTACCGATCGCGTACCAGTATTTCACAATCCCCGTTTCGGCATCCGATGAATCGGTCCAGCTTGCGGATATCTCGTCGTTTATAGTTATGTAATTATTCCCGGTACCTGTATCGTCCGTCACCGACGCAACATCGGCGGGAGGTGTAAAATCAACTTTCTGTCCATTGGAATTACTTGCAGTGGAAACCAGCCCCGCGCCGTTCTCCGTTTTCACGGAGAAGTAATATGTCTGCCCGTTAACAAGGCTCAATCCGGCAACGTTCACGGATGTTCCCGTGCCTGCGCTGTCGGACCAGTCGGCGACATCGTTCCCCCCCTGTGACGTGCCAACCGCATACCAGTAGGTCACAAGCCCGCTTTCATCATCAAACGATGCCGTCCAGTTCGCGGACAATGTTGATGTTGCAGTTGTATAAGTAATGTCCGAACCGGTTCCATCCATGACAAATACTATGCCGGGAGCTGTGGTATCGACAGTCCATCCATTCGAATAAACCGCCGTGGACAAAAGCCCGGCGCCGTTTTCCGACCTGATGCCCGTGTAATAAGTCGAGCCGTTATTCAAAGCAAGATTGATTATATCGGCGCTTGTAAGAAGGCCGTTATCCGTCCAGCCCCTTGTATCACATAATCCCTGCGCTGAACCTATGCAGTACCAGTATTTCACAATACCGCTTACAGCATCACTCGATTCAGTCCAGTTTGCGGATATTTGAGTATTGGTGTCCGAATATGTAATATCGGTTGCCACACCGTCATTTACAGATGAAACATCCGCGGGATTGGATACATCGACCGTCTGGCCGTTTCCGGCGGAACTTGTCGGATTTGATTCTTCACCCAGCCCGTTTTCAGCCTTGACCGTGAAGTAATAAGCCTGCCCTTCATTCAATGTCAGGCCTGTAACAGTAACGTTCGTGCTGAGCAAATTATCGGTCCAGTCAACGGTGTCGGTTGCTCCCGCGGATGTGCCGACCGCATACCAGTACCTTACTATCCCGCTGACTTCATCGCTCGATTCTGTCCAGTTTGCAGATAGGGCCGTATCAGATGCAATGTATTCAACATCACTGCCTGTACCATCGTTCACTACGGTAACATCCGAAGGCTTTGAAGTATCTACAGTCACACCTGTCGAGTTTTTGGGAATAGACACCAGCCCCGCGTTGTTCTCGCTTTTAACCGAGAAATAATATGTCTCGCCCGGAGTAAGCGTAAGCCCGGTTGCTGTTACGAATGTATCCGCACCGTTGTCCGTCCAGCTCACAACATCCGTCGTGCCGGGCGCAGTTCCTATCGCATAGTAATATTTTGCGACACCACTTTCGCTATCGACAGCATCCGCCCAGTTCGCGGAAAGCTCGGTTGTCGATCCGGTGAACACGATATCCGTTCCGTTAACACCGTCGCGCAGATAACTCAGTTCCTCCGGGGCGGTTGTATCGACAAGAATTCCATTTGAACTGACCGGCGAAGATTGCAGTCCTGCGTTGTCCTGAGATTTAACAGAAAAATAATAAGTTGTTCCGCTGGATAAAGACAGCCCGGACCGCGTTACGCTCGTTGCAGTTCCATTGTTGGTCCAATCGAGAATATCTGTTCCGTTCGAGGTCGTTCCGGCCGCATAATAATATCTCGAAAGCCCGCTTTCTGCATCAGTTGCGGCTGTCCAGTTCGCGCTCAACTGCGATGCCGACGTTGTATAGCTCAGATCTGTAGAAGTCCCGTCATTCACCGACGGAACATCCGCCGGAGGGCTGACATCCACCATCTGGCCGTTGGAACTCGCGACATTAGATTGCAGGCCGGAAACATCCTCCGCTTTAACCGAGAAATAATATACCTGGCCATTTGAGAAAGTGTCGCTCGTATCCACAACCGAAGTCGCGCTGCTGATATCAGTCCAGTTAACCACATCGGTAGCCCCTGCGGTTGTGCCAATCGCATACCAGTAACCCAGCAGGCCCGACTCGGAATCCGATGACTCCGTCCAATTTGCGGCAAGCTGCGTATTTGTTGTTGTGTACTGAATATCGGTCCCGCTGCCGTCGGCAACAAAAACGTCTGCCGGTTTGACGATATCTATAAGAACGCCGTTCGAGTCGGTTGTGCCCGATTGCAGTCCGGCATAATTCTCGACTTTCACCGAGAAATAATAATTCTGATTATTAGTCAGGCTGAGATCGGCTTTTGTCACTGAAGTCGAGGTGCCGACGCCTGTCCAGCCCGTTACGTTCGTCGCGCCCGGACTTGTCCCGATGGCATAATAGTAGGCGAGAACCTGGCTCTCGCTGTCAATTACCTGCGCCCAGTTTGCCGACAACTGCGTATTCACATTCACGTAAGAAACATCCGCTGCCGTCCCATCATAAATCCACGTAACATCCGGCGGCGGTGTCGAGTCCACCATGATACCGTCGGAAGAAGTTATGCTCGACTGAAGCGTCGAACCGTTTATTGCCGCGACTGAAAAGTAATAAGTGGTTCCATCAACAAGCGTGAGATCGGAAACAGTAACGGACCTCGCGGTTCCGATATACGTCCATTCCACAATATCTGACGCCCCGGCGGAGGTTCCGATCGCATACCTGTAAAGTATGATCGTGCTCTCTGAATCCGAAGCCTCCGTCCAGTTCGCCGAAAGCACCGATGTCGAGGTTGTATAATCAATATCCGCCCCCGTGCCGTCGGAGACCTCAACACTTGTCGGCGGCGTATAGTCCACAGTTATACCGTCGGAAACCTTTGTCGCCGATATAAGCCCGAGCGAGTTTTCGGATTTCACGGTAACATAATAAACCGGGCCTACCGACAGAGTGATGCCGGCATTCGTAAACCTTGTGCTTGTGGAATTATCCGTCCATGAAATCACATCCGAAGCGCCTTCGCTGGTGCCCGCACAATACCAGTATCTCAGCACTGCGGTTTCAGGATCTGAAGCCGCGCTCCAATTCGCCGATAACCTGTCGGTATATGTCGTATAATCCTCATCGTTACCATCGCCGTCATTAACTAATGTAACTGTTGTCGGCGGAGTGCTGTCTACATAAATTCCATCTGTCTGGACCGGGGTAGCCTGCAACCCGGCGTTGTTCTCGGCTATTATTGAAAAATAGTAGCTCTGCCCGTCCGACAGCGAAAGTCCGGTCAGTGTCGCGGTGGTTGCCGTCCCGTTCGATGTCCAGTCGATCACATCGGTAGCGCCCGAAGTTGTTCCGAGAGCATAATGATAATAGATAACACCGGAATCAGGATCGGTGAAACCGGACCAGTTGCATGAAAGAGAAGAATTGCTCGTCGTAAAATCTTCATCGGCCCCAAGGCCGTCATTCACTATCGCCGCGCCCGTCAATGGAGGATCGATATCCACGAGCTGACCGTCGGAAACTATCTGACTGTTGAAAATTCCGGAATTGTTCTCCGCTTTCACAACGAAATAATAAGTCTGGCCGTTAACAAAACTTCCGCTGTATGTCACGGAGTTGGATGTTCCATTGTCAGTCCATGATTTTATTTCGAACCCGCCCGGACTTGTCCCTATTCCATACCAGTATTTCCTTAGCCCGCTTTCCGCATCCGCCACATGTTCCCAGTTAGCCGAAAGCTGATTATCTACCGTTACATAATCGATGTCGTCACCTGTGCCGTCATTTATATATGTGATCGCATCAGCCGCAGTTATATCGACAAGCTGGCCATTGGAATTCACCACATCGGAGTACATTCGAGCCCCGTTTTCAGCTTTCACCGTAAAATAGTACGTATCGCCGTTATCGAGAGAAAGACCGGTGTGCGTAACGAACGTGGCCGTTGCATTTTCCACCCATCCGGTAACATTCGTATATCCCGGTGTGGTTCCTATCGCATACCAGTATTTCAATATTCCCGTTTCTGTATCAGTCGCATCTCCCCAGTTAGCCGACAGCGCCGTGTCGGAAGGAGTATATGTCCTGTCGCCCGCCGTCCCGTCATTCACATGTCCGACATTCGACGGATTTGTCTCGTCCAGTATGAAAAGGTCCTCATCCGCCCATTCCGAAACCGCTCCCGCAGTATCTATCGCCGCAACCGACCAGTAGTAAGCATACGGGTCAACCAGTATTGCGGGCAGTGTTATGGTATAGGACAACTGAATACCGGCATTGCCCGGATAGTCCGGATTTTTTCCGGAAACGATATCATCACACCCGCTGCATGTGCCGACTCTCACAGAATAGGTCACGGTTTGATTTTCGGCATCCGTGCTGGGATTCCATTCAAGCGTCACTTGTCCCGTCGCCCAGTGTGGCTCATCCACGAGAACCGGTTTTGAAGGAGCGGTGTTGCCTGCGCCCGCATTGTTTTTATAAACTCTTATCCTATCGTTGTTTACGGTATTGTTGCCGACGAGAAGATCGAGATCGCCATCGCCGTTGTAATCGAACCATTCTATCGAATTGGTCTCGTCGGTCTGGGTCGAAGACCATTCAGTCGTAAAATTCCCGTTGCCGGAAGAATTCTTGTATATCCTGTTTACCTGCGCCTTGTTTCCTACAAGCTGATCAATATACCCGTCGGCATCGAAATCGCCCCAGTCGATACTTCGAGTATTATCCAGCTCGGTTGAAGTCCAGACGTTCTGGAAATACGAGGTATTCTGCTGCTTGAACACCTCGTTCTTTTCCTGGCTGTTTCCTACAACATGGTCCAGATCTCCATCGTTATCGAAGTCACCCCAGCTTGCGCTGATTGTCTGTTTTGTGTCTGTTGCGGACGAAGACCACACATAGGCCATGATAGGAGTGCCGGTTCCGTCAAAACCATCATTCCTGTAAACATCATTCGGCTCTGAATAGTTACCGACCAGAAGATCGAGATCGCCGTCCGCGTCATAATCCGCAAGTTCAACGCTGTTGGATCTGCTGACAAGAGTAGCCTGCGTTTCCCAGATTATCGTATATGTATCTTCAGTATCGTCTTTGCTGTAAATTCTGTCTTTCTGATTAAAATTTCCCGCAATGAAATCGAGATCGCCGTCAATATCGAAATCGCCCCAGCTTATACTTCTTGTATCATCCGTTTCCGCACTGTTCCAAATACTCGTGAAAGAGCCGCCGCCGTCATTTTCATAAAGCCTGTTGGTTTCCTGTCCGTTTCCTACAACTATATCCAGATCGCCGTCCCCGTCGAAATCGCCCCATTCGGCGCAAAGCGATTTCTCTGCTTCAGGTGAAGTCCAGACAATCGAATAAGAATCCACACCATCTGTTTTTGAATAAACCCTGTTTGACTCGCTGAAATTGGCGGTGGTGAAATCGAGGTCGCCGTCCCCGTCATAATCGCCCCAGTCTATCCCCTCCGTCGCCTCGTCGGTCGAAGAAGTCCAAACCGCTGAATAATCCGCAGCAATGACAATTGTTTGTAAAACAAACAAAAACAAACCAGTTGCTATCACTTCAAGCAACATATTACGTCTGTTATGTCTGCGTTTTCCAGTCATCATTTAGTTTTATTCATATCCATTATGAATGTTTTCACAACGCTGCTAAAATTTCATTTCCAGTCCCGCTTCAAAATACCTGTTCAACTTATTGTTTTCTCTGTCTTCTTCTTTCTGGTTTTTCGAAAACTCGTAAAGAAACGTAAGCAGATTTTTTGATTCCTGCTCTTTTGACATCTTGAAAACTCCGCCGCTTACCGAACCATCATTCTGTTTTGTAAGCGAATAATTTCCGGTGAATTTAAATCCCATTATATCGTTCAAATTCCACACAAATTTGTGCATCAGCGCTTTCGCGTTGATCCCGCCTTTGGGCTTTGACATTGTTTGTTCGAGCGTGTAGTTACCGTTCCATGCCCCGCCTTTAAGCGCGAGCACCCCCTGGTTTTTAAACACATCCGTTTTTGTAAGGCTGTACGTTGGTATATATGTCGTGCTTTTACTGTTCGTTCTTGAAAACGTGTAATTAAGTTTCTCGGCGAATCCCACTTTTTGAGTGAATGGTTTTTTTATCAGATATGTAACTTTATCCGTCAGCGTCCTGTTTACGGAATCGCTTGTAATCGCGATGAGATTATTCTGTATGCTGTTAGTGTTTCTCAACGAAGTGCCGATCGACATCGCGGAACTGAGCTTTATCGTCCCGTTGTAAGTATGCGTAACAGACCTGTTCCGGGATTCGTCGCTTTCGGTCATTTCGAGCCTGTCGCTCATGTTGAAGTTGTGACTTAAAGAAAGCATGTTTTTGAAATATTTCAGTGGCGTATTCACGGACAGCGTATAATTGGAAGTCGTTTTCGGGTCGGCGTTCGAGCCTGTTTTTGTAAGGTTCTTCTGGATATTGACCTTTGTAGTACCGGGAAGATAACTCAGGTTTTTATGTTCAATAGAGAACGATCCTTTTCTAACCGCATTCTTGCCCGCGCTCTCGCTGAAAGCAACTTTATTCTGCCCATTGAATTTAAGCCACTTAAATATAGTGTATTTCAGGTTCAGATCCCTGCTGGTGATATCTGAATTGGTCAGCAGATCAACAGACTGGTTCCTGTCTTTAGACACATCGAACCGGTACGAAACTTTGGCATCTTTGTTGAATGCATAATCCATACCGACATATCTCGTGGTTTTTCTTGTCTCCGAATCTGATGCCGATCCCGCCTGCAGGTTCCTGTTGCCTACGAAATTATACCCGAGCTGCATTCCCATTCTTTGCGATAGCGGGAATGAAAGTTTTATGTCCGTGTTCCTGACCTTGGCTACAGTGTCATCGTTATAATTCCAATTCGAACTCAGTGACTGCGATAATTCTACATCGAGATCCTCTGTCGCTTTCCACTTCACTTTTATGTCATTCCGTTTATTTACGGTTCTCGTCGGTGACGCGGAATTGAGCGACTTACTCGCCTTCGAATCCATTACCCATGCAATCGAAAGATTGTTACTCGGACTGTATCCGACAGAAAAGTTCCTGTTGTCGGCCACGCTCATCGCTGTATCAATGCCCTGAGCCCTGTTTCTGTTGACTTTCTTGGAATACTTAACATCAAACTTATAAACCTTGGCAGACATATCCATCATCTGACTGGATCTCAGCTGGTTTTTAAGCTGTTTACCCTGCTGGAATTTCGCGTTGAAATCTTTAAGGAACGCTATAGATTTACCACCTTCAAGATAATAAGTTCCATAGCCTGTATATCTCGAGAAATTAACAGACCACGCCTCATCGCTCAACAGATTTACGCCATAAAGCCCAACTGTACCTGTTTTCAGAGGAAAAACCTTTTTCAAGGGTTCCAGCACTTTAAAAACCCCGGAATATTCCTTGGTCGGAGCCTGAGGCTTTTTCTCAGAACTTTTAGCCGGAGCCGCCGCCTGTGCCTGTTGAGGAGTTCCCTTTTTCTCTTCTTTCACAGGCTCCGCCGGGTTCATTTGATCCGGCGGTGGTATCTCCACACCCTTGGGATGATCACTGGATTCCTGAAGTGCTATCTTTAATGCAAGCGCCTTTCCGGGAACAATCTCCGGCAGCACTGGAAACATAACAAACAAAAATGCAACAAATCCAATAAACAAAAATCTCTTTATGCAACTATTCACAGCAAAACCACGAACCGAATTTTTAAATCCAATTCCATATGTGGATAAATTTCTATAAATACAGATTTTATGAATTTGCCACATATTATTTTTCAGCTTCTCTTAATAATGAATTGATTTATAAAAACTATTTTTCTTCCTTTTCGGTTTCGCTTCCTTCTTCATTATCCGGCTCCGGTTCCGGCTCTATCAGCTTGAACGGCCCCTCCGCATCCGATCTCAAGCTCTCGTTATCCGATGTATCGGAAGCCTTGATCCTGTACCAGTATTCAACGGCCTTTTCGACATTATCGTCCTTGAAAACTGTGGTTTCGGGCGATAATTCGTCTGCCGTTATTTTTTCGTAAACCCCTGTTTTAAGATTGCTTCTGAGCACAGTGTAGCCGGCAATATCCGTTTCGGGATTCCTGTTCCAGGTTATTGTTATCTCCTGCTCGGTAGGTTCCGCGACGATTCCCGAAGGAGGTTCAGGCGGCTCATCATCACGAGGCTTTGCAATCACGATACTCGAACGTTCGCTCTCATTGTTGAAATCATCGAATGCAGTCAGGTAATATTTGTAAACTTTACCGTTTATAACGGTTTCATCTGTCGTGTTAACAACTTCCTTTTTAAGATCATCACCCACTTTCAAGAATTGTGACTCTATCTCTTTTCCGTCTTCTCCCATAACAACATCCGCGCGATACAATCTGTATCCATCAAGGTCCTTTTCCTGATTCGGAGTCCAATTCAGATGAACCTTAAAATCATCAGGCTGGGCAAAAAGGCTAGCAGGAAACGCCGGCGGTATCGCATCCGGCGCGATCACTTCTATCGGAACAGACATTTCACTGACGTTCAAAGACTCATCAAGCGCGGCCAGGGCATAATAATACGTCTGCCCTGAATGAACCGTAAAATCCTCGTACTTTATAAGTTCTTTGTCTATTACCGCTGTGTTTATTTTCTCCAGATTTTCCTTTGTCTCGCCCCGGTACAGATAATACCCATGCAGATCAATCGCCTGGTTCTTTTCCCATGTGATTAACACCATATTCTTACCGCCAGGTTTCCCTTCAACATGAATCGGAGAATCCGGCGGGGTAACATCCGGCGGCACGATGGACACGGCGACAGACATCTTGCTGACATTCCCCGCCTTGTCCGTGGCGCTCATCTTGAAATAATTGAGTTTTCCCTCGTTCATTTTCTCAACGATGTATTCGGTCATATCGGGTGGAAGAGATTCCGAATTTATTTTCTCATAATTGCCATCCTGCGCATCTCCTACATAGACGTCGTAAAAAGCCATGTCCGGTTCGAGATTCACATCCCATGTGATTATGAGTTTTCTTTCCTTCAACTCTACCTTGACGTTGTTGGGCGGCATCGGAGGTGTCAGATCGCGCGGCGTAGCTTCCAGTATCTCTGTTTTCTCGCTCATGTTCCCAACCATATCAACGCCTACAATGTAGTAATAATAAGTCGTCCCATTTACGAGCATTGTGTCGAAAAACGATTTTTTATCCTGATCCTGGTTGCCGAGAATCGATATAACGCTTTTATTCTGTTTCTCAAAAACGCCTGCTTTGTCTGTTGATCTGTAAATATCCCAGCCTATTCCGGAAAAGTTTTCCCCGGGCTTTTCCCATGTCAAAGTAACAATACTATCTTCCGCCTTGATCTCATACCCCACAGGGGAATCAACATGAAGAGCTTCGATTTTCACGCTTGTCTCATCGAGTTTTTCAATTTCTTTTCCCGAATCATCGACAAGCGCGATTTTGTATGAATACTCGGCACCCGGCTCGACAGCCCTGTCGATATACAGCCGTCCGAGAATCATGTTCAACTCGGGCGAGAAAATTGAGAACAGATTATACATGCTGCGTTTTTGCCTTGCATCAACAAATATCTGCTCATATGTCTCGACTTCAAGGTTTTTCAGGAACTCGGCTGCCTCATCCATGCCGATAAGTTCAAGCCCGTCCTTTTGGTCTCTCAACTCACGAATCGGATTCTCTGTTATTAACTTAAAGTCGGAGGATCCTTTTTCCGCCCTGTATACAACGAAACCCGACACACCGTCTTTAGGTATTGCCCATACATAAATATGAGCGGCGTCTTTTGATGAAACCACGTCCAGAGTTGCCTGTTCCTGAGAACGAGCAGCGGCACAGATCAAACACGAGATGCATATCAGAATCGCCGGCAGCAGCCGGGTTTTAATTAATGTTCGTTTCATAATCCAGACCTCTTAATCATTCGCCTTCTTCTTTCTTTCCTGCATGCACACCGTTTTTATCAATAGTCAGATAAACACTGACACTGCCGCATATCTTCAGCACACACGCTTTCAAATATATACTCCCGTAGAAATACGACGTGCTGAAATCGTTTGGATCGAGTCGCAATCTCGCCTCTATCCTGCCTTCAACAGAACATATCCAGATATCAAACTCTATCCAGCCCACAAAGTATCCTGTGAAGACAAAGCTTCTATCGATCTTCACGCCGAAATCAAATCCGGCATCCACAAACCCAAGGTCAAGATGCATTCCGCAGGTAAACTCGAAACCCTGTGTCCCTATATAAAAACTCGCATAACCAACCTCGAAGAAATTAAGTATCTTGGCGGTCGCCGCCCCACGGACATAAAAATCCGTCGGCGACGCGTAAATTTCAATTTGCGCATCGATCCATAGCAGGATACCCCCGATCGGAGCGTTTATTTTCGCTATTCCTACAAGAGTTGCATTTGGAACATCTATTTCGACATGCACCGACGCCAGTGTAAACATCGTCAGCGCCGTTAATTCACCGTCAATTATTATGAGTCCCGTCGTATACACGGTTACGCTTACTTCGCCGTAAAGAAGATTGCGGTCTCCAAATGCTATTCCCGCCGACAGCGTAAACGACAGCACTTCAGGATTCTTCGTATAACTGATTCCTCCACCTATCGAGTCGAGGAAAACACCCGGGAACAGTGGAACGGTCAACCCGTATGCCTGTACATAGATCGACCAGCTCTCAGGCCCGATGCTTCCGGCAACCCTCAATCCTTTCCCGGCAAGCTTAACCGTGCCGTCGAGGCTGAACACCTCGTCGATGTAACTCATCTGCACATCTATTACGTATGCCTTGTAATCCACGAGGATTCTTACGCCGGCGAGTTGAACTTTCCCGCTCTTGTAAACCTTCAGACCGGTTACATTCACTCCACCCAGTTGAGGAAGCGAGATGCCTCCCGAAATAAGTACGAATTCGTCGCCGCCTTCATCGCCGAACGAGAATTCAGAAATCTCAAGCCCGAATCCCGCGATCTTGATCCCGCCTGTTACGGTTCCTATGCTGAATTTGATATCCTGTGTGATTTTGAAATTATCGAAATTAAGCTTGAACCCGTATCCGCCTACACCAAGCTCAAGACTTCCGGACATGGAAACAAAGAACGACCCGTCTTTCTGTCCGAGTCCGACATTCGACAAAGTAAGCCCTATGCCATGCTTGTTATCTTTAACATTAGTCGTTTTTATTTCCGACCTTGCGGTATCCAGGCTTCCCCCGCCGACATTTGCGAGCGACATTCCCATGTTGTCGAATTTAAACGCCTGATCGATGGCGTCTGAAGGCAGGCGAATCTCACCCGAGAACTGGAAATATCTCGTCATGAGATCGAACGAGGCCGAATCGATAACAACGACAAACAACCCGAGGTTGATTTCGGCTGATTCGTGCAGTTCCAGCTTCCCGCCGCTCAACTGCCCTCGACTGTTGATCGAGAGTTCCGTCAGGTCGAGTCTCAGGCCGATTGGATCGGGCAATTGCAGATAACCCGACAGCGCAAGTCCCGCATTCCCGATCTCGAGCTGCGTGATTTTTATAGCCTCGCAGAAAGGCAGCGACATCGGGTTGTCTTCGGATATATCCGCTGCCGCTTTTATCAGTCCGTTCGAATATGTGACTATAATACCAAGCGAATGCCCTTCGAACGACAACATCGAATCAAGCGTGACCACGAGGGGTTCGGCCGGTTTTTTGTGAATGTTCACTTTTTCAATAGTTACGATCAGCCCGAACATTTCCACTTCCTGCAAAGCTGAAAGCGAAAGATCGCCGCCGAACTCGCCGCTTGACGATATAAGGAAGTTGGTAAATGTCAGCTCTATAAATGGATTGGTAATCCGAAACGCGCCGTTGAACACCGCGTTGAATACCCTCGATTCACCCTGGCCGGGCAGTTCGCTTGTGAACACCATCTTCGAAAGCTCCATCTGAAGCCCGAACAGATCGATGGTGTTCTGGAGAGACAATTCGGCATATATTGATCCGTTGGATATGGTGAATTCGTCGATCATCAACGACATCGAGGTGCCGACGATCCGGGAGAAATCTATCGATAGTTTCTTGAATGAAACTTCAAAAGACGTACTTCCGCCCTGAGCGGCCTGGCCCTGCTGCTCACCACCGGGCGGCGCTCTTTCTTTTGTGACTTTAAATGATATTTCTCCGCCGAATTGCAGTTTCAAGCCGGCCAGTTCAATATATGGATCGCCTGTTGGTCGCAACATCCCAACGAGCTCGCCATCGCGTGATGAGAAATCGAGAATGTTGAACCCTTTTCCGTCTATGGTCGCCGACCCGACAAATCCGAATGATTCGAATTTCTTATCTTTTATCACCAGCAACGCATAATCAATGGAAAGGTCCGCCCACCCGAAGAACGAGAGTTCGAGAAGCTTATCCTGTCCTTCCGGTGGTGTGAGTTCAAGCCTCAGATCCTTTATACCCTGTTTTGTTACTTCCAGACCGTCAATGTTTACATTGATAACCTTATCGCCTATGGGCAGTTCCGCTCTCATGTAAAGACTGAGCAATGTGTTCGGCGTTGTGCCGGTTTTTGCGACTTTCAACGGATTGGGAACGGTTATTGCATCAATGTAAAAATTGAAACCGGCTACTTCGAGCGGATCTTCATTTACGTTCTCGATTGCTATTAAATCCGGATTGGATAATTCTTCCCATGCCTTCTTTGCTGCATCTTTTGCAGCGCCACCAGCGGCTGAGGCAGCGGCTTTAACATCCTCTCCCGTGAGTTGCGATGCTGCTTTCACCGTTCCGACCGGATCGAACTGAATGTCCTCGAACTCGAACGTGTATTCGAACGGTGACGGGATATCTATCTGGCCGCCAAGCACCAGAATGCTCTGGTCGATCTCGAGTTGATTGACTTTCAAGTACTGGAACCAGGAAAACGCGAAAGGATTTTCCTTTGATATATCAAATTTGCAATCGACTTTCCCCTCGGCGATAGTCAGCCCTTCGAAGGATATTTTGTCCTGAGAGCCGAGGAAGAACTGCCCCCGCGCCAGAACGGAGAATTTTTCCGGAGTTGAATCGATCGTTATGCCATCGACCTGAAATCCCACTCCGAACATTGTAAATTCCTGCGCTTCGGGAATCGCGACATCCCCTTTGACGTTGCCGTCCGAGTCGATTTCCATTCCGGTGAAATCGAGTTTCAGGTCAAGTTCCGGTACAGATATCGAACCATCAAGAACCAGTCTGGCGAAAACATTGCCCGGTTCGGTCTGTTCGGCATTTAGCGAAAAATGGTTTACAAACAGCTCGACACCGAGAATATCTATTTTCTGGAGAAGCTCTCCTTCCGCGGCAAACGATCCGTTCGAGATCGCCATGGCGTTTATAATGATACTCCCCTCGGCTCCCGGTATCATGGCTGCCAGATCAATGGATATCTCGTCCACATCTACCTGGTATCCTTCCGGGGTGATCTCAAAATTTATCCCCCCATCGATACCCAGCCCGATGTTTCCCATCTGCATAGACGCGCCTTCGCCCGGCGCGATTGTGCCTGATATTGTTTTGTCCGTGGATACGGTGACACCGGAAAGATCGAAGTCCGAACCCATAATATTAATGCTGCCGTCAAATGAAAATGATTCGAAAGCTTTGTTCTTGATTTCGAGAACACCGCTGTCCAGGCTTAGTGTCAGCCCGTCGAGTTCCATTGAAAGGAAAGATTCTTCACCTTCGGCAGGGTTCAATGCAACGGTTGCATCCTTAAGCCCGTCTTTTGTAATAGGTATGGTTGTTTTCACCTGGGCTTTTTCGCCTGCGATGTCGAAATCGAGAATAACATTCAGGTTTATGTAAGGGTCGATACCCTGTTCTGCAATTTTTTCAAGCACAATATCATCGGGAGCAATTTGCGCTTTCACAGG
>Ga0116162_10000129_pt1 | contig 64099 bp, 51 predicted proteins | sample AD_UKC105_MetaG_FD_89875 | JGI IMG/M metagenome (GOLD analysis project Ga0116162, IMG submission 89875) | Active sludge microbial communities of municipal wastewater-treating anaerobic digesters from Hong Kong - AD_UKC105_MetaG | ecosystem: Engineered > Bioreactor > Anaerobic > Digestate...
GTCGGCAGGGCCTTCTTCAGCTCGCGCACGGCGTCCATCCCCTCGCTCTTGATGAGGGGGGTTCCGGCCTCTATCCAGTCAGCACCGCCGTCGGCCGCCTCCAGAGCTATCTGGACGGCTCGGTCCAGCTCCAGAAGATCCAGGGCAACCTGTAGAATGGGTTTAATAAGATCACCACCATAAAGCCGAGTTGTTAGAGAACAGACCATGGTATATAAAATGAAGCTGAAGGAGATGACAGATATGAGGATGGAGGGGGACCCTTCCGGCGCGGGGGGGGTCTCCTTCACCAAGCTCCACGGGAACGGAAACGACTTCATCCTGGTGGACGAGCACCACCGGGTGAAGGTGGCCGATCCCCTCAAGAGCTCCTTTGCCGTCCAGTGCTGCCATCGAAACTTCGGGATCGGGGGCGATGGCGTCCTCTTCCTATCGCCGTCGGAACATGCCGAACTGAGGATGCGCCTCTTTCAGCCCGACGGCTCCGAGGCGGAGATGTGCGGAAACGGGATCAGGTGCCTGGCCAAGTATGCCTGGGACGCCGGGGTTGTAGGGCGGTGCTTCGAGGTGGAGACCCTGGCCGGGATAATATCCCTGAAGGTGAGGGAGATCGGTGGCGACTTCTGGGCGAGGGTGGATATGGGAGTTCCCTGCTTCGACCGGAGGGGGATTCCCGCCCTGGGCGAGGGGGAGTTTCTGATGGAGCCTCTGGAGGGTTTTGAGGTCTCGGCGGTGAACACCGGAGTACCCCACGCCGTGATCTTCGTCGACGACCTCCTGGATCTGCCCATCGATGAGGTGGCCCCTCACATCCGGCGGAGCTCTCTCTTCCCCGAAGGGGCGAACGTAAACTTCGTACGGATCGGCGACACCTTCCAGGTCAGGACCTTCGAGAGGGGGATCGAGGGAGAGACCCTATCCTGCGGAACGGGTTCGGTGGCCAGCGCCGCCGTAGCCCGGAGGATGGGGATGGTGGGAGACGAGGTGTTCGTGGAGACCAGGGGAGGACCGCTCTTGATAAGCTTCGATGGGGAGAGGGCCTATATGGAAGGGCCGGCATCCACCGTCTTCACCGGCGAGCTCTGCGACGAGTTCCACTGGGATATCTCGCAAGTAATATAGGGGAATAGATAGGGGAATATGGTTAGGTGGATAGGCATAGGTGGATAGGGTTGAGGTATCTATCATGATGAAGATGGTCGCGGTTCTGGGGACGATTCTGCTGCTGGCGAGCTCAAGCCTCGCCTTTGAGAGGCCGGAGCCGATGAGGCTGGGAAGCAAGAGCGATCCGGAGGCCTCCCTCTTCTCCTACGACCAGAAGTTCAGCGATACCACCACCCTCAAGAACTACGACCTGGGAATGTCCGCCTACAAGGATTTCGACGGGTGCGAACGGCTCTCCTCAGAGATCACCATCGAGAGCAATCCCAACTGGGTCGATATTGCCCTCCTGGCGAACTTCAGCCACGGCACCGGCAGGATGGGGTACCTGGTCCTGGACCAGGATACCATGGACATAAGGGACGTGATGGTGGACGTCAGCCACGAGTTCATCGGCAACTTCAGCATAGATGAGAAGATCCTGGTGGTGAAGAACGATATGAACAACACCTGGCCCATATGATGGTGGAGGCCGGCTCCGACCATCCAGGCATCGTCTTCGTCTCGATTCCTTTTACCCCTTCTATCCTTCTTCTCTTCCCATCATCTTGCCATTTCTCCCCATCATCATCCCTTTCTTCCTACCTCTTCCCCTTCTTATTTTTCCATCCTCTTGCACCTCCCCTCTTCTCACCCTCTTGGCTCAGCTTCAGGATCGGAGCTGCCCCCCCACCAGGTCGTCCATCAGAGCCAGGAACTCCTCTCTCGCCTCCGGGGGGATGGTGGCCCCGGCAGCGACGTTGTGGCCTCCGCCCACCCCTCCAACCTTCTCTGCGGCCTGGGATATCGCCTCGGCCAGGTTCAATCCCGACCTCACCAGGTCCTGAGTCCCCCGGGCGGAGACCTTCAATTTGCCCTCATCGGACCGGGCGAAGGCCAGGATCGGCTTTCTCCGATCGGCGGTCTGAAAGCTCATCCCGGCCACGATTCCCACGATGGTATCCAGGATCCGGTCGCCGGCATCGAAGTATTGGAGGTGGGCGAGGGGCACTATCCCCTGGTCTTTCACCAGCTTCAGGCCGTTGACCAGGTTCTGCCGGTGCTCGTTCAAGAGATGCCTAGCCTCCTCCAGGCCGGATCCCCGGTCGCCGAGGCAGACCGAAAGGCCGACCCCGGAGTGGCCGTACCGGGCGGTGGCGTTCAGAAGGGTCGAGTACTCGCTGGCGTCTCGAAGCTCGGTGCCCTCCTGCTCCGCGAGCAGGGTGTAGACCTCGCCGACGAGCCGTTCCAGCTGGGGGTTTGATAGACCGGCCCGCAGGCCCCGTCTCAACAGGGCAGAGGCGATCTTCCCTTTCTCGTCCGGGCTCATGTCGATCCAGCGCCGCCACCGTTCGCCCTTAAGCCTGATCCCCTGCTCTTTGAGGAAGAAAATGCAGGCGTCCTCGTCACCGGAGAGGCCCGGGATGTAGGGGTCCGAGGAGAACTCCAGCATCTTGAATACCGGCCTGGTCTGCTTTCCGAAGAGCTTGAGGTCACGGCCGAAGGAGAGGACTTTCGCCTCCACCCCCATTTTGAGGATGATCCGGTTGAGGCCGATCAGCCTGCCCCTGGCCATGTCCTGGAGGTCTCCGACGGCACCGACGATGGCGAGGCCGGAGAGGTCGTCGTTTTCGCCTGAGCGGCTGCAGGCTCTGGCCAGGGCCCGGGCGAGGAGGAAGGTGGAGCCGCTCCCGGAGAGATGGGTGGCGCCGTCGAGGCCGACCAGGTGGGGGTTGATATGAAGCTCGATCCCCGAACCCCGGGGCCGGTGGTGGTCGGCCACCACCGCCGAGAGTTTCATCTCCAGGATCTCGGACTGCATCCCGCTCCCCAGGTCGGTGAATATGACCAGGTCGGCCCCCAGGTCCGCGATCGTCTCCAGGGCGGGGAGGTCCAGCTGCCTGAAGAAGAGAGTCTTTCTCTCGACCCCGGCCCGATCCAGGGCCGTGGACATTATCCCCGCAGCGGTGAGGCCGTCGGCGTCGATGTGGGAGGCGACCACCACCTCTCTCTTGCGGCAGATCTCCTCTGCGGCCCTATCACATGCTCTGGAGAGGAGGGCCAGCTCCTCTCCGAAATCCGGGTCCTCCGCGTCGGTCATCCTGCTTCAATCGGATCTGATCTCTTATACCCTTTCGCCGCTCCGTCCCGCGAGATGGAGAGATCGATGATCCTGGAAGAAGGGCCATCCCGATGAATCCCTTCTGGCCATTCCACTATTTGCCGCAAAATTTGTGAGATCCGGGGTGATCGGAGAAAATCTATATAATAATTCATATAAAATTTATTTATTTCAAATATAGATATTTTCTGGTTTATTCAGGCATATTCAGCCTTTTTCTTCGGCCTTATTTAGACTTGTTTGACCTTTTCACACCTTAATTTCTGGCGGCCAACATCGAAATTTCCGGAACATAGATAAATTATATAAACTTTGAGCTCGATAATTAATTGTTGCACTTATATGGAGGAACGATAAGATGCCGGACAGCGTCTATAAAATAGTGGAGCTGGTGGGGTCCTCTCCGACCAGCTGGGAAGATGCGGCGAAGGCGGCCATCGAGAAGGCGGCGAAGAGCCTGAGGGATCTGAGGGTCGCCGAGGTGAGGGAGCTGGACGTGAAGCTCGAAGGCGGAAAGATCGTCGCCTACAGGGCCAAGGTGAGGGTGTCATTCAAGATCGAGGGGGAGGTCGACTAAAGACTCCTCGTTCTCCGATCATTCGGTCATGCGGGTCATCGGCTTCGCACTCTCCCTCCGCAAAAATTCGGCGAGCCGATGGACCTATTTTTATATATATTTTATTTAATAGCAAATCCGAATACCCCTCCCTCAAAATCCATCGCCCTCACCTTCCTCCGGGAGAACGGGTTCCATCGCCAACTGCCACCGAAGTCGCTTTTGAATATGGGCACCAGAGCAAAGAATAAATCGTATTGATGCGATATTCTAATTTATTAATGGTGATATCATGAGCAACGTGGTCGAAGCGACAGACAGAAGCTGGGAAGAGGTGGTAGAGAGGTCCGAGAGGCCTGTCCTGGTCATGTTCCACTCCCCCACCTGCCCCAACTGCCAGATGATGATGCCCTCCTTTGAGGAGTACGCGAGGGAGTTTTTGGGCAAAGTGAATTTCGTCCGGATCGACGTCATGCAGAACTCCTTCACCCCGGAGAGGTACGGGGTGATGGCCACTCCGACCTTCAAGTTCTTCTGCGGCGGGAGGCCGGTGCTGGAGATGGTGGGGGCGGCCTACCCATCCCTTCTGAAGAAGATGGTGGAGGACGGCCTCACCTCCGGGACGGAGTGCGGGAGGCGATCGACCCCCATCGACTACAACGTCGGCTACGTCTGAGGCGGGACCGTCTCTTTCTCCCCCCTTCCCGCCACGTCTCCCTGCCCTCACTTCCCCGCCCTCTTCCCGCCCGAGTGGCTGGCCGATTTCATCAAGGACGCCGCCGACACTTCCGCCATCACCCCGCCCCCTCTTTACCCCGGCCTCTTCCTGCCGATTTTCATCAAGCAACCGGAGCCGACAATAATTCCTAACAATTAATCATTATGGATATTATAAGCTAGTACCAATTTATATTAGAAAGTTATAAATAATCATGCGCCATAGGATGCGTTTTGGGCGGGTCTATCGGACGCGAGAACCCGCATCCCACAACCCGAAATGGCGGATTTCGGGGGTGCGTGAAGGTGCAGCAGGATTGTTTTGGAGTTAAGGATCAGAGAAATCTGGAGAACCTGGTGAGCAAGGGGGCGGGGATAAGGATCGACTGCGACTCCCTGAGCCCGCCGGTCCTCTCTCTTCTGGCCGAGGTCTTCGCCGAAGAAGCGAAGCCGACTTATCAGGATCTGATGGAGATCGTCGCCGAGTTTCTCTTCAGCAGCAGCTACAGCCGCCGGGATCTTCGAACCCTCATGAGGAGGCTTGGGGTGGACGACTCGGAGATGCAGAAAAATCTCATCTACATGGCCCGCTCCTGGCACAACCGGGACCCCTTCACCGGCGTTTCAGCTCGCAGGTGAGGGGAGATCAGGTTGAAGCTTGCAGGCGAGAATGACCGATCGCAATTTTCGTCTGGGATTCGGGCCATCGCCGCCGCCTTCAGCCCACGCTTTGGATTGGATTGCACAGACCTGGTGTCTGAGACGCCGAGTCAACCATAATAGACGCAAAAAAAAAGAACTTCAGGCCCCGGAGGAGGCCCGAACCCTTGCCAGGCCCGCCTCCAGCGCCTCCGCCAGCTTCTCCGCCTGAGGGCCGCCTCCTTGCGCGATCTCGGGCTTTCCGCCGCCTCCGCCGCCCACGACCTTCGTCGCGGCCTTGACGATCTCCCCGGCCGCAAGGCCTCTGGCCAGCCCCGTCTTCCCCACGGCGGCGACGATCTTCGCCCCGTCCTTCTCGCTTCCCAGGATGGCGACGTAGTCCTTCCCGGAGATCATGGAGGCCGCCTTGATCAGCTCCTCGACGTCGGCGTTCTCCAGGGTCGCCACGACCACCTTGAGGCCGCCCACCTCGACGGCTTTGGACGTGAGTCCCTCCATCTGGGCTCTCGCCAGGTCTTCTTTGAGGCGGGCCGCCTCCTTCTTGAGGTCCTTCCACTCCTCGAAGAACCGCGTGGCGGTCCTGGGGAGCTGCTCTGCGGGGACGCTCAGGGCGTCAGCGGAGCCGAAGAGGAGGTCGTCTCTCTCCTGCCCCCTCAGGACGGCGGCCTCTCCGGCCGCAAACTCGATCCTCTCCACCCCATCCTGGACCCTCTCGGTCCGCAGGACCTTGATCGGCCCGACCATCCCGGTGTTGGTGCAGTGGGTTCCGGCGCAGGCCTCGACGTCGGTCCCCACCTGGACGACCCTGATCGACTTCCCCGGCGGGACGCCCCCCTGGTAGAGCTCGAAGCCGAACCTCTTCTCCGCCTCGGACCGCTCCAGCCAGCCCGTGGTTATGGGGAGGTTCTCCATCACCATTCTATTGGCGAGGAGCTCGATCTCCTTCAATTCGTCGCGAGAGATCCGCTTGTAGTGGGAGATGTCCAGCCTCGCCCTCTCCTCCGACTTCTGGGCTCCGGCCTGCCAGATGTGGCTTCCCAGGACCTTCTTCGCCGAGTCGTGGATGATGTGGGCTGCGGTGTGGTGTCTTGCATGGGCCAGCCTCCGGGACATCTCGACCTCCCCATCGACCGAGTCGCCGGGCCTGATCTCGGCGGCGACGGCCGCCGCCGTCGACTCAGCCTCGGCGATCTTGTGGAGGACGACTTTTCCCGCCGACTGGACATCGACGACCCGAAAGGCCTTCGATCCCTTCCGGATCAGGCCGTGGTCCGCGGGCTGGCCGCCGCCTTCGGGGTAGAAGAGGGTCTGGTCCAGGATCACGTTCCCGTCGACGAGGTCCAGGACCTTCGCCCGGAACCTCCTCTCGAAGGGGCGCTCGTAGAACATCCGGCGGGTCTCGGGAAGGTCGATGGCCACCTCTTCCTTCTCCTCCTTCTCCGACTTGATGTGGGTGCTCGCCACCCGGGAGTAGAAGTTGTCGGGAAGGTCGACCTCGACCCTGGCCTCTAGGGCCGCCTCCTGGGCGATCTCCGGGGGGATGCCATGAGAGTCGTAGAGGGAGATCATCTCCGAGAGGGGGATCTTTTCTTTCTTCTTCCCGTACCCTTCGGCGATCCTCCTCACCAGCCGCCGGCCCTTATCCAGGGTCTCGGCATACCTCTCCTCCTCCTGGTCCAGGATCTCCACGATGGTTCCGAGCCTTTCGTCGAGGTCGGAATAGTCGAGCCTTGCGATCTGCATTGAGACCAGCTCGGATAGGGGGACCTCGATCCCCAGCTCTTTCATCTGCCGCAGGGTTCTCCGGATGACCAGCCTGGCCAGGTAGCCGGCCTTGACGTTGGAGGGGATGATCCCGTCCCCGAGCATGTAGGCGAGACACCGGGTGTGGTCAGCGACGGCGTAGATCCGCTCCAGGGGCGCGATGATCTCGTCCAGCTTCTCCGCCGAGATCCCGATGTCTTTGGCGATCCTGCCCCGCAGTTCCCGGAGGCTCGCGTCCTCCAGGTCCACCATCCCCGCCAGGCGGGCGTTCGCTGCCAGGATCCGGGCCCGCTCCTCGTCGGAGACCGAGGACTCCAGCCCCGCCAGCTCCGATATGTGGTCGACGACCTGGGGGAAGATGGCGTCGTAGATGGTGGGCGAGCCCTTGCTGGCCCAGACGAACCTCTCCAGGCCGTACCCGGTATCGACGATGTAGTTAGGCATCTTCGAGTACCGCTCGCCCTTGATCTCGTATTCGCCCCGAGGCGAGACCTTCATGTCCATGAAGACGAGGGTTGCTAGCTCCAGGCCGCCCATCATCACCTCGACGCTGGGGCCGGCATTTCCTCCGCCCGCCCAGGGGGACTCCTTGTAGGTGACGGCCAGGGGGTCGGCCCCCAGGCCTAAGAGGAGCTCGTCGCAGAGGGCGACGGTGGTGTCCTTCCAGTAGATCTCCCGTTCGGGGGTGTTGAAGACGTGATGGGCCATCATCTCGAAGGTGGTGAGGTGTCTGCCGCTCCTTCCGACGGAGTCGAGGTCGTCAAGCCTGATGCAGGGCTGGGATACGGTGAGGGGGTTGGCGGGCGGGGGGACGAGCCCCGAGGTGATGAAGGGCTGAAAGTCGGCGATGGAGGCGATGGTGAGGTAGATGTCGTCCCTCCAGCGGGCGATGACCGGGTACCTCTTGATCCGGGTGTGACCCTTTCCCTCGAAGAAGGAGAGGTAGTGCTCCCGCATCTCGTCCAGCTCGATCTCTCGCTCGAATACCGGCGATCCGATGAAGGTGTAGGGGTCGCAAGGAGGGTCTCCGCAGGTTTTCCGGGCCGGGTCTCTGGTCCAGAACCGGCCGCCGCACCTCTCGCAGGTCTTGCGGTGAAAGCCCTCCGTCTTGAAGAAGTCCAGATTGTAAGCGTCCTCGGGGAACATCTCGATCAAGTCCGATGTAAAGGGAATGGGGGGACGAAGGGCCCGATTCCCTAAAAGGCTTTCTCAGGGGATGAGAAAAATAGGAGGAGCAATAGAGGTTGTAGTGGGCATGAGGTGCGGCGGAGGTATGTGGATGGGCGAGAGGAAGAAGGGCATATCGTCGGCGGGGCCTGAGCTATTGGGAAGACATCCCAAACCGATCTTAAACCAGATTAAATGGCGCGGCCTGGACCTGGAGAAGTGCGAGATCGACGTCCTCCACCGGGGAGCGCCGGGGGACAAAATCACGGTCAAGGGGAGCGAGATCTCCCTCGGCAGGTCCTTTTTCACCTTCAGCGAGACGATGATCCCCTACCACCGGATCCTCCGCATCAGGTACGAGGGGAGGACGGTCTTTTCGAGGGCGGAAAGATGACTCATGATAATCCCAAACCCGTCAGACTGCCACGTCCGGAGCAGAGCTTCATCGAGCTTCAAAGCCTGCTCATCGCGCCGATCAAGACGAGCCTTCTCTTCGCCGCCCTCAAGCTCTCGGTCTTCGACCTCCTTTCCGAGCCGAGATCTGCAGAGGCGGTTGCAGAGATCCTCAAAACCCACCCCGCGAACACCAGGGTTCTCCTCGACGGCCTTGCAGCCTTCGACCTCGCCCTCAAGAGGGACGGGCTTTACCTGAACTCCGCAATCGCTTCAGCCTTTCTGGTCGGCGATAGCCCCACCTTCCTTGGGGATTACCTCGCCGGGCAGTGGAGGTATATCGAGCCGGTTCTTGAAGATCTGATGACCCTCATCGTCGACGGCCCACCTGAAGAAGGTGCAGAGTATCCGGAGGATGAGCAGAAATCGGGATCAAAATCAGAATCGAAATCGAAATTTAAATCGAGATTGAACTCGAGATTGAACTCAAAATCGAGCTCAACGTCAAGTTCTCAGGACGACCTGGCCCGGTGGGCCGAAGCCGTCGCCGAGTACGAGCGAGCCGGGATCGCTCAGACGGTGGCGGAATTGATCGGTGGGCTCCCGGAGTTTCCGTCCTTGCAGAAGATGCTGGACCTGGGTGGCGGGCCAGGGCTCATAGGGATGGCGGTGGTCGCCTCCCATCCGACGATGAGGGGGGTCATCTTCGACCTTCCGCCGGTGGCAAAGGTCGCGGAGAAGTTCGTCCGCGATTTCGGGATGGAGGACCGGATGGAGGTGGTCGCCGGTGACTTCGCCACTGATCCCCTGGGCCAGGAGTACGACCTCATCCTCGCCTCCGCCTCTCTTTACTCCTCCAAGCACGATCTCGATTCGCTGATCGAGAAGGTCTATGCCGCTCTCAACCCTGGCGGCATATTCGCGAGCCTCCACGAGGGGCTAACCAGCGAGAAGACCAAGCCCGAGATTATGAAGCTGGGGTGGCTGCCGGCGGAGCTTCTGGGAGGAGACCTCGCCTTCGAGAGGGGGGAGATAAGGGCCTCTATGGAAAGGGCGGGATTCTTGTCGGTATCCTCCAGGACCCTGGATACGTCCGTGGGGCCCATGGACCTGGATGTGGGAAGGAAGCTTCGGAGAAATATTTATCCCCGATCAGACGGAACCTGGCGCCTATGAAGAAGGAGATCCAGCCTCCGACCTATTTTGCCGCCCTGCTCTTCCTCTCTCTGGCCTCCCATCTCTTGTTTCCAGCGCCGATGGTTACAGAGCCGCCCTTCGCCCTCCTGGGACTTTTGCCGATCGTCTTTGGCGTCGCCCTGAACCTGTGGACGGATTCTCTCTTCAAGAAGAGCAAGACCACAGTCAAGCCCCAGGAGATCCCCACCTCGCTTCTGATCTCGGGCCCCTTCCGGATCAGCCGCCACCCCATGTACCTGGGGATGGCCTCGATCCTCCTGGGGGAGGCGATCTTTCTGGGGTCCCTATTGACCTTCGCCTTCCCGCTGATCTTCGCGATCCTGATGGAGGCTCTTTTCATCTCGAAGGAGGAGGAGAACCTGGAGCGGGCCTTCGGAGAGGAGTACCTCGATTACAAAAGAGATGTTCGGCGATGGATATAATAAGATGTATATAAAATAAGAATAAAAATAAGAATCGGTGGACGGACGATAAGCTCCGTCCCTGGAAAGGACCAAAAAGCCGGATCTTATTCTCGCCCTCGGTCAGGCATCCTCCGCTTCGCTCAGTTCTTCTTCCGGTCTCAGGTTGAGCTGAGAGACGACGTCGCCGTTGGCGTCCATCAGGATGGCCACATCGCCGTCGTTGTTCCAGATCGGATTGCCCTGGTTCATGTAGAGGTCGCTCTCCGAGTCTTCGCCGACGCCGGTATGAATCACCACAATGCCCCCGGCCCCCAGAACAAACTCTTCGGGGAAGGAGTAAGTGTGGTTCTGCTCATCGTTCAGGGTCCAGCCGGTGAGATCCTGGGCGTCCTCTCCTAGGTTAGATATCTCCACCCACTCGTCGACCAGGTTGACGTTCGCTATCACAACTTCAGAGACGGTCTCAAGCTCTTCCCCGATGCTGGTGTTCGCATCCTCGGCCAAGGTGATACCGATCGCCGAAAGTGCCAGGGCCGATATCAGTATCAGTCTTCCCGCCATGGATATGGATTTCATATCATCACACCTCCCGATAATAACTTAAGTTTATAGGATATAAAGTTATCTGAAAAATTGTAGATTAGTATTTTTTCCATATGTGGCATCAAGCTGTATAATTTTGGATAATTTTCTGGTTTTACTTCGTCTTTTTTGGACTATAGGAAATTGTATTAATATAAGATTGTAAAGCCTGGCGGATCTACTACGATGCTGAAGCCGATTTCGGAAATGAATGAAGATGATGAATAGAATCGCGTTGAGAACTCGGAAATTGGATGAATGATGAATAGAATCGCATCCAGAGCTTCGAAAGGATGAAGATGATGAATAGACCCGCGTGGAGAAAGGAGGGATGGAAGACGGAGGGATGGAAGACGGAAGGATGTCGGCCAAATCGCTCCAGAGCCCGGAAGAGAGGTTGAAAGATCCTCAGGGCCGATAGAGTACTGATAAAAATAGTGGCGACGGGCAAGAGCCCGCCCTATTTCATGAGCTTTCAGGATACCGGGCTGCAATCTCGCCAGAGGCGTCCTTGAGGGTGGCCACCTCTCCATCATCCCATACGAAGTCGTCGCGACCCCAGTAGAGGTCGGTCTCCGTGTTGTTGCCCTGGCCGGTGTGGACCTTGACTGCCGCGCCGGGGGCGAGGAAGAAGCCATCGGTGAAGGAGAAGGTGTTGTTATCCTCGTCCTCCAGGGTCCAGTAGGTGAAATCCCGGCTCGAATTCCCGGAGTTTGCGACCTCCACCCACTCGTCTTCGTCCGCGGAGCTGAGGTTGGTGATCTTCATGGCGGCGTCTTCTTCTGCCATGATGTCGGCAGGAGTCACATTTTCCTGGGCGGCGGCCAGCCCAGTGACCAGGGCCGAGGTCAGGAGCGCGATCAGCGCAAAATTCGAGTATTTCATAACTAACCTCCCACTTTTTGCCTTCTTATGCTCTATACGTCTTCTGCGAATCGATTTAAGCTTTTCTTCCCCGAAAAGCTCCGGCTAGAGGCCAGTTTTTTGGCCCCCCCAGACTGAAACATCTTTGGATGATCGTACCTTTTCAGTCTGGAAAACAGAGCAAAGATTATATACTGCGAGCAATATGCCCAATAGCCTGCATGAATTTGAACAAATAAGGTGAAGAACTTGACAAATAAATGGATTCTAGAGAAGATACCCCTCATGGCTGCGGCTATTTGCGTGGCAGCCTGCCTCGCCGGAGCGGTGGCCTTGCAAGAGGAGACGACAGACAAAATCACCGCCGACGACGCCTGGAATGTCCTGGCGGAGGGGAACGCTCGCTTCGTCTCTGGAGAGCTATCAGCCAAGAATTTTTCGGAGAGGCGCACAGAACTTCTGTCAGGCCAGAACCCCCTGGTTACCGTGGTGACCTGCTCCGATTCCAGGGTCCCCCCTGAGCTGATCTTCGATCAGGGGCTCGGCGATATCTTCGTGATCAGGGTTGCAGGAAACGTCATGGACCCCGTAGTCCTAGGTTCCGTCGAGTACGGCGTCGAGCACCTCAAGACGCCCCTCCTGGTGATCCTGGGCCACCAGAGCTGCGGGGCGGTCACCGCCGCCACCCAGGGAGGAGCTGAAGGGAACATCGAGAGCATCATGGCCGAGATCGAGCCGGCCGTGGAGGCTGCCGGAGAGACCAACGTTACCGGCACCGAGCTGGTGGAGCTCGCCATCGACGAGAACATTGACCTCGTCATCAAGAACGTCCTCGAAAGGAGCCCCGTCACCAGAGAGCTGGTAGAGGACGGAAACCTGACCATCTTCGGCGCCAAATACTCCCTTGAGACCGGCGAGGTCGCCGTCCTGACTCGGGTCGACGCCTCCAACCTCGCCGAGATGTCGGTCGAGGAAGAGGCGGTCTCAGCTGACGAGTCTGAATAGACCCGGCGACGAGAGGGCCCAATATTTCTGCAGCCCTGCGGTCTCAGGCCGCAAATCCATTTTTCCGTCGTTGGCCCGAACATCCACCGGTCCCTCATTTTGAGCATATCAACTGGTAATTAAACTTTAATTTTGAGATAGAGTTCTAGATCGGACATAAGGCCTCATATCGAGGAAAAAATAAATGAAGAGGTAAGAAGAAACATAGGCGATCAAAGAGGTGATCGTCTTTGATAAGAGTTGGAAGAACCATTGAAATGCTGATGCGGATCCTGGCCTTGGCGTTGATCCTCGTCGGTGCGGGTCTGGCTGTCGGCCCCGACGAAGTCGGGGAGGAGATCCCCCCGGAGGTGGCGGATCATGCCGGGGATTGGCCCCTGCCGAATAAGGACTACGGCAACACCAGGGCAACCTGGGATTCTGCGATAACCTCGGAGAACGTTCAAAATCTGGGGGTAGCCTGGTCCTTTCCGATTCCTGGGATCGGAGCTTTCGGCGCCGCGGCATCCAATCCCGTCATCTTGGGGGATGCCGTATACTTCCAGGACTTGAGATGCAACGTCTTCGCCCTGGACCTTGAGACGGGCGATCTGCTGTGGTCGAAGTTCTACAACGTCACCGAAGTAGTGGGACCCAACGGCCCCTCCGTCGGGTGGGGGAAGGTCTTCGTCGCAAAAGACCTCTACAACGTGACCGCCCTTGACGCCGAGACCGGCGAAGAGATCTGGTCTGTGAGGCTCTCGAACGTCAGCACCACGGGGATCGACATCCAGCCCATAATCTACGACGGCCTCGTCTACGTCTCTACCGTCCCCGGTATCGGGGACGCCTTCTACGCTCCCGGAGGGATCGGGGTCATCAGCGCCCTGGATGCCGAAACCGGTGAGGTCGTCTGGAGCTTCTCCACCGTCGATTCGCCGGACCTCTGGGGGCACCCGGAGATCAACAGCGGAGGAGGGTGTTGGTACCCGCCCTCCATCGACGTCGAGACAGGAGTCACCTTCTGGGGCATCGGCAATCCGGCGCCCTTCCCCGGTACCGAGGAATGGCCCAGCGGCACCAGCAGGCCTGGCCCCAACCTCTACACCGACAGCATCGTGGCCCTCGATCACCGGACGGGCGAGATGATCTGGTTCCATCAGGTCCTCCCCCACGACCTCTTCGACCACGACTTCCAGACCTCGCCGATCCTGGCAGAGCTGATGATCGATGGAGTTGACCAGAAGGTGGTCTTCGGGGCCGGCAAGTTGGGCAAGGTCTACGCCTTCAACCGGAGCTCCGGCGAGGTCCTCTGGTCGACGGTGGTGGGCGAGTACGACGAAGAGGCCCAGCTGGATCTTCTGCCCAACGGGACGACCAGGATTTATCCCGGCGTCCTGGGAGGGGTTGAGACCCCCATGGCCTACAGCGAAGGCGTCCTGTACGTGCCCGTGGTGAACATGTTCACCGACTGGACCCCCACCGCCCTGGACTCTTCAACCATGGATTTCAACAATGGTACAGGAGAGCTTGTGGCTATCGATGCTGCCACCGGCAAGATCCTCTGGATCAGACACTTCGATGCCATGGCCCTGGGAGGAGCTACGGTGATAAACGACCTGGTCTTCACCGCGGAGTACGACGGCACCATCCACGTCTTCAAGGCCGACTCCGGGGAGGAGGTCTTCCAGGAGAAGGCGCCCGCCGGGATCAACGGCTGGCCGGCCGTCGCCGGTGACACCATCGTCTGGCCCGCCGGAGTTGGGGATGATCCGTCTCTCTTCGCCCTCCGTCTGGGCGCGGCGACGGGATCTGCAGCAGAGAGCCAAGACCAGCCCGACGAAGGCGCAGTCGGAATGGATGGAACAGAGCCTGCCGGAGAGGTCGACTCGGCCGAAGCCGAGGCGGTCGCTTCCGCTGAACTTCCATCCTCCGGGACCGCCGCAGCAGATTGGACCCCCGATGGCATCATCTCTGAAGGCGAGTACTCGAGGAACCTCAGCCTATCGGGGGGAAGGCTGGAGGTCTTCTGGAAGAACGACGATGAAGACCTTTACCTGGGCCTCGCAGGGTCGACCGCAGGTTTCGTCGCCATAGGCTTTGAGCCGACTCAGGCGATGAAAGATGCGGACATGGTCATGGGCTGGGTCGCTGGAGGGGTGGCGACGGTCCTCGACCTCTACTCTACCGGGGTATATGGCCCTCATCCTCCTGATGAAGAGCTAGGAGGCACCGACGACATCCTGGAGTTCGCAGGCTCCGAATCAGACGGCCGGACGGTGATCGAGTTCAAGAGGAAGATGGATACCGGAGACGAATTCGACAAACCCTTCGCGCCGGGCCAGACCGTCGATATAATCTGGTCGGTCTCCAGCTCTGACTCACCGGATATCAGACATGACGTCGGAAGGGGGGAGGCGAGCCTCACCTTTGAATGAAACGGGTCTGAAGCTTTCGCTTCAGGCACCGTACTACATTTTTCTCAGGATACGCCCGACGAGGTGGCGGAGACGGAGCCATCGAAATATCCTCACCGTTGGTGCTGATTTTAGGGCCATCGAGATCGGTCCACAAGCAGCATTGCTTCCGATCGCGAGGTCTGCGGCGGCATCCGGCGCCGAGGTTTAAATTGAGGAAGCCGACCGACCAGGTGCTCAATCAAAGAAAAATGGATCAATTTGCGGCGTAACGAAGCCTCTATCCGTCGTCCTCACATCCTGAAGGCTTCTGGGCCTTCGGCAACGTCTTCAGAATCCGCGCCTATTGAGCTTCAGGGTCTGTATCTCGGACAGCTTCTCTCATGATGAGATCCGTCCATAAAGGGAGTGGCCCCGCAGTGTCGGCAGACGTAAGCGGTTCTCTCTCCGGGAAGAAGAGACTCTTCCTCGCCGATGGAGCAGAGACAAACGGGTTGGTAATGATCGACCATTCGATGCACCAAACGGGCATAACCTTTCCTCTCCATCGAATATAAAGATTCTGGTTGCAGATTTCAGCTTGCAGAACACAGGACTCCCGCGGTCCGGCCTTGCAGGTCACATTTTTGCCGCTTTATCTTGGATATCCTCATCCGGCCTCGCAAAATCATTTCACCGCTATATCGCGGATAACCCAACACTTCTGGAAGCGAAGGCTCCTCAAATAAAGAAGATATATCATGACGGACAAACTGTCAAATGAATTTTTAGCGAGAATTGGTGGTGGTTCCAAGATGAATCAGGAAATGAAGTTCGATACCCTCTGCGTTCATGCCGGCGAGGAGCCGGACCCGGCCTTCGGCTCTCATGCGATCCCCATATACCAGACCTCGACCTTCGTATTCGATAGCGCTGAGCAGGGCGCCGCCCGGTTTGCGGGTCGAAAAGAGGGGTACACCTACGCCCGGATGACCCCCAACACTCCCACCCACGCCGCCCTGGTGGAGAAGGTGGCCACCCTGGAGGGAGGAGAGGACGGCCAGACCTTCTCCTCGGGGATGGCGGCGATAACCGCGGTGGCCCTCGCTCTTCTGAAGAAGGGGGACCATCTCCTCTCCACGGACGTGGTCTACGGATGCACCTACGGCCTCTTCTCCTCGATCCTCACCAGGCTCGGGATCGAGGTCAGCTTCGTCGACACCTCGGACCCGGGGGCCGTCGAGGCGGCGCTCAAGGAGACCACGAGGATGATCTTCCTGGAGACCCCCGCAAACCCCACCCTGACCGTCTGCGACATCGCGGAGATCTCCAGGATGGGGCGAGAGGCGGGGGCCGTCACCGCGGTGGACAACACCTTTGCCACCCCCCGGTTTCAGCGGCCCCTGGCCCTCGGGGCCGAGGTGGTCCTCCACAGCTGCACCAAGTACATCGGAGGTCACGCCGACCTTCTTGGCGGGATCGTGGTGGGGAAGGAGGAGTTCATAGAGGAGATGGCCCCCGTCGTCCACAACACCGGGGGGACGATGGGACCCCTGGAGGCGTGGCTCTGCATCCGGGGGCTGAAGACCCTCCATCTGAGGATGGACCGCCACGCCAGCAACGCCATGGAGGTGGCGCGTTTCCTGGAGGAGCATCCGAAGGTCGCTTGGGTGAGGTACCCCGGCCTTCCGAGCCACCCTCAGCACGACATCGCCAAGGAGCAGATGTCCGGATATGGAGGGATGCTCTCCTTCGGGGTCAGAGGGGGTCTTGAGGCGGGGAGGAGGCTGATGAACGCGGTCCGCCTCTGCACCCTGGCCGTGAGCCTGGGGGCGGTGGACACCCTGATCCAGCATCCCGCCTCCATGACCCACGCCGACGTCCCTCAGGATGTCAGAGTGAAGACGGGGATCGCCGACGACCTGGTGAGGATCTCAGTGGGGATCGAAGACCCCGAGGACATAATCGCAGACCTGGACCGGGCGCTGGAGAAGGCCTGACGAGAGGCCTTCGCTGATCAGCGGTATGTCGCGAGCTCTATTCCTCTCCGCCAGCCTCGACCCTCTCTTTGAGGGCCCGGTTCATCTCCTCAAAACCGAGCTGTGTCTGATCGATGCTCTTCGCGAGGAAAGGGACGAGAAGTCCGCTGAAGACCTCCCGCTGGACGAACTTCACCCTCGCGGACCCCAGGGGCTCGATCTCGAAGATGTGCTCTCCGTCCAAGAGGCCGGGAAGCCAGAGCCGCCCCCTCCACCGGAGCTCCCGGTCAGCCTCGGCCACCGTCACCTTTGGCCGGAAGGCCGCGGCCCTCCCGCCCGGCGGCCTGATCTGGACCCGGAGCTCTGCTCCCACCGAGGCCGTCCCCACCACCGGGCTGATGACGGGGTTCCACTCCCTGAAGGACTCGAAGTCGGTCAGAGCCTTCCAGACCGCCTCCGCCGGGGCTCCGATCTCTATCTCGTCTCTGATCTCCTTTCTGAACACGATCAAGCCTCCGTCTACTTCCTACCGCTGCCGCCTTACTTTTGTGTTACCATCGGCGGATCATCAGGCTGGCTGGAGCCAGATCTCGCCCGCCTCGCCGAACCCCCAGTCCGGGGGCTGCCAGCCCGGCCGGGGCACTTCGCCCTCGAACTCCTCCACCTCCACCACCGAGATCGCGTAGATCAGCGGAGGGGAGGACCCGTTGAGCGAGACGGCCTCCACCTCGGCCAGGTTCACGAACCTCCCGCTCCAGAGCGCCTCCACCTGATAGACTATCGTCTCCTCACCTTTCGGGCCCAGGTCTAAAAGGTTCCAGGTGACCACCCCGTCCTCGTAGGACGCGAAGGTCGGAGACGAGTCGATGAGCACCATCCCCTCGGGCAGCCGGTCGGTGACCGTCGCAACATAGGTGTCGCCACCCAGGTTCTCCAAATCGAGGCTGTACCAGACGTGGTTTTCGGCGACCTCGTCGACCTCTCCGGTCTTGGAGACGGAAACGCCGGCTGCAGAGCAGCAGGACAGCCAGTCCATCTCGATCGCCGAGAAGTTTGAGGCGGAGACCCAACCCTCGTCGTAGCCGCCCCAGACCTGGACCCGGTTCACCAGCTCCTCTCCCCGGAAGCCGGTGACGTCGAGGACGAGCTCGATGGTGAAGACCTGGTCCGGCGAGATGTGGGTGAGGGTCCAGTTGGCGCCCCCGGAGGTGAAGGTCGGCTCCAAGTTCGATTCCGCGAAGCTGGAGTTGGGGGGAAAGCGGTCTCTCACGATAACCGGCTCCAGGGTCCGGTCCCCGTCGTTCTCCAGAGTGATGGTGTAGCGGGCCAGGGTTCTATCCTCCTCGCGAACCAGCGTCCCCTCCTTGGAGACTGAAAGATGGGGCTCACCATGGCCGGAGGCCGATAAAAGCTGTACCTTCCGCTGGAGGGAGTAGTCCCCCTGGTACGAATCGTCCATATCGATGCCCTCTTTTGAGACCACCCTGTACCGTGCCGTCCCCGAGAAGTTCGCCTCGGTCTCCATCTCGCCGAGGCCCCGGGCCACCGTCGTCTTCTCCAGGCGGGTCAATCCGGAGTACTCCTCGCCGATGAAGCTCTCACCCGTCTTCCGAGAACCAATCCCCTCCCTCCACCTGAGGGAGAGGTTTGAGCCGTCGCCGGAAGGGCTGAATCTGGCGGGCTGGTGAGAGAGGGAGACCGACTTTGCTATGTAGTTGGTGTAGGTATCGATCGCCTCTTCAGACTGGTAGGAGCCGGTCCCCGACTCGAAGGTCTTCTGCTCGGCTCCGACCTTCTTATTGACCGCCACAAACCCCTCCCCCGAGACGGTCCGCTCCGAAGCGAGATTCGAGCCGCGATCGTCGAGGCTCTGGCTGATCTCGAAGCTGCCATAATAGTCCTCGGAGGCCTCGAAGGTCGGAGCGTCCCGGGGCGTGGCCTTGGGGCTGGACATCTTATAGACCCCGAAGCTTCCCGCCCCCTCGAAGGAGGATGAGACCTGCATCTCGGTCCCGTTTCCGTCCATCCCCATCTGGATCCCCATCTGGGCCTCCCTCTCGATGGAGCCGCCATAAAGGTACGACTCCTTCATCGCCGTGCCGGTGGCTGGGTTGAAGAGGACCGTGATCTTGGTGAAACCGCCGAAGGAAGATCCCGAAAGGTTCATGACCGGACGGGAGACGGAGGTACTCTCAGAGACTTTGATCGACGAGCCGCTCTCTTTGCCCTCCACCCCCACAGACCCGCCGCACCAGGAGAGGACCAGGAGAAGATAGACCACGAGGGCCAGAAAACCGCGCATAAATCACCCACCTCCAAACCCGAATTCGAGGATCGGGCTTTGCCCATACCTTTATCCTCAACCTTCTTAAACCATTCGAGGACGAATGGAGGATTTGAGCCGGATGGACGATATCTTGATGGACAAAGATGAGAATAATGATGTAGAATTTGGTGGATTTGATGGAGCATTTGATGGAGCATTTGATGGAGCATTTGATGGAGCATTTGATGAGGATTTGATGGAGCATTTGATGAGGATTTGATGGAGCATTTGATGGACGGCATTTCGGGGAGTGATTTGGACGGCTGAGATATCGGTCCTGACGGAGGGGTACGTCATCGACTCCGCGGGCGGAGGCTATCGGTCCTCGCCATCGTCGGTGCTGATAGAGGACGGCGGAAAGAGGGTCCTGGTCGATCCCGGAGCCGATCGAGGGGGTCTTCTATCCGGCCTCTCCGAACGGGGTCTCCGTCCCGACGAGATCGACCTCATATTCGTCACCCACCCTCACCTGGACCACATCCTCAATATCTGCCTCTTCCCCGGGACGGAGGTCTGCGATCTCACCTTCGTTTACCGGGAGGACGAGGAGATCCCTTACGAAAAGTTCGTCCCCAGCACCGGAATCGAGGTTCTGCCCACGCCGGGCCATTCCCCCGATCACGCCTCCCTCCTGGTCCCGGTCGGGGAGGAGACCTGGCTTGTGGCCGGAGACCTCTTCTGGTGGAAGGACGGCGCGATCCAGAGGACCGATCCAGAGTCGCTCCTGGCCCTGGACGACGAGCTCGCCTATGACCTTGCGGCCCTGAGGGCGAGCCGGGCGAAGGCGTTGGAGAGGGCCGACCTGGTGATCCCCGGCCACGGGAAGATCTTCCGTCCCGACAGGAGGACTCAATCTCGGCTCCGATAGTCACCTTTTAGTAGTTTTTGAGGAAGGATTAGATCATGCAAGAGGAGATCTTCTGCCCCGAATGCGGCGACTTCACCGAACACGCCACCGTCAAGCTCGGCCGTGAGCACCTGGTCAGGTGCGAGGTCTGCGGGACGGTCCATCCCGCAAAGCTCGAGAGGACGAGGCTTGCCACCCTCCGGGTGATCATCAGCGATGCGGACTCCTCCGCTCGACGGTCCATCCAACTCCCAGCCGAGGATCTCCTGGAGGTGGGAGGCGAGCTTCTGGTGGACGACGGGGTCGGGGAGGTGGTCATGGTCGAGATCACGTCCATCGAGCTGGAGGGAGAGAGGAGGGGACAGAAGGCCCGGGCCGGGGAGGTGAAGACCCTGTGGACGAGAGGCATCGATCGGGCAACGGTGAAGGTATCGGTCCATCGGAGGGGAACGACCACCTCATACGAAATCCCCGCCAGCGGGGATGAGACCTTCGCCGTGGGCGAGGTGAGGACGGTGGAAGGAAGGCGGTTCAGGGTGGAGAAGATCAGGCTTCGCGACGGCCGGTCTCCCGAAAGGGCCCTGGCCAAGGATATAATCAGGATCTGGGGGGCAGCTCTTTGATGAAGGACGATATGGTGAGGATGCTGCGGGGAAGCATCAGCGATCGGGTAGTAGAAGCGATGGACAGGACCCCTCGGGAGCTCTTCGTCCCCGAGGGGATACGCCACATGGCCTACGAGGACCACCCCCTGCCCATCGGGGAGGGGCAGACCATATCCGCCCCTCACATGGTGGCGATCATGTGCGAGGTCCTGGACCTCGAGGGCGGGATGAAGGTTCTGGACGTGGGGACGGGCTCCGGCTACCACGCCGCGGTGATGGCGGACCTGGTGGGACCCCAGGGGCACGTCTACTCCATCGAGCGGGTCCCAGAGCTGGTGGTCTACGCCAGAAGGAACCTCCGGGAGGCTGGGGTGGAGAACGTCACCGTGGTCGAGGGGGACGGAAGCCTGGGCCTTCCCCAGCACGCTCCCTACGATCGGATCAACGTGGCGGCGACGGCTCCCAAGGTCCCCCAGCCCCTCAAGGAGCAGCTGAAGGTGGGGGGGAAGCTGGTGGTCCCGGTTGGGACCTGCTACCAGGAGCTGGTCCTGATCACCAGGACCGAGGAGGGGTTTGAGCTGGAGCACCACGGCGGCGTCGTCTTCGTCCCCCTGATCGGAGACCACGGCTTCAAGATCTGAGGAATCGAGGAGCCCGCCCCGCGAGACCCGGGCCAGGTCCTGGGCGGGGGGGAGACCACGGCTTCAAGATCAGGAGGGATGAGCAGCGAGGTGGGCTGATAAGAGCCTGGCAAAGGGTTATCTTGGTCCGGGTCGACCCCAAATTGATGAAGCCTGTCACCCTCATCATCATGGACGGGTTTGGGGAGAGCGACGAGATCGAGGGGAACGCCATCGCCTCCGCCAAAACCCCCAACATCGACCGCCTCAAGAGCTCTTATCCCTTCACCACCATCGGCGCCGCGGGGCTGGACGTGGGCCTTCCCCCCGGCCAGATGGGAAACTCCGAGGTGGGGCATCTGAACCTGGGCGCGGGGAGGGTGGTCTTTCAGGACTATACCAGGATCAACCTCGCCATCGAGGACGGCTCCTTCTTTTCTAACCCGGTCCTGGTCGAGGCCGCAGACCTCGCGAAGGAGAGGGGCAGAACCCTCCACCTCATGGGCCTGTTGTCCGACGGCGGGGTCCACAGCCACAAGAACCACCTCTTCGCCCTGCTCAGGCTGGCGAAGGACCGGGGGGTGGAGAGGGTTCGAATCCACGCCATCCTGGACGGGAGGGATGTTCCCCCAAGAAGCGCCCTCGGCTACTTCCAGGAGCTGGAGGAGGTGATTGCCTCGACGGGCCTGGGGAAGGTGGCCACCGTGGCCGGGAGATACTACTCCATGGACCGGGACCGGAGGTGGGAGAGGACCAGGCTCGCCTACCGGGCCATGACCTCCGGGGAGGGGCTCAGTGCCGATGGCCCGGAGAAGGCGGTGAAAGCCGGCTACGATCGGAGCGAGGACGACGAGTTCTTGAAGCCGACGGTGATCGATCCCCATGGGCTGGTCGGAGACGGCGATAGCCTCATCTTCTTCAACTTCAGGCCCGACCGGGCCCGCCAGATCACCAAGGCCTTCGCGGACCCCGACTTCTGCGAGTTCGAGAGGGATGAGATCGACGTTCACTTCGTCTGCATGACCCAGTACGAGGAGTCGATCCCAGCACCGGTGGCCTTTCCGGCCGAGTACCTCAAAGAGACCCTGGGCGAGGTGGTGAGCAGGTCAGGGCTCCGCCAGCTGCGGATTGCGGAGACGGAGAAGTACGCCCACGTCACCTTCTTCTTCAACGGCGGCCGGGAGGAGGCGAGCCCCGGCGAGGACCGGCTCCTGATACCCTCGCCGAAGGTCGCCACCTACGACAGAAAGCCGGAGATGAGCGCCTTCGAGGTGACCGACGCCGTCGTCGAGAAGATAAAAGAGGGGGTCTACGACCTGATCGTCCTCAACTACGCCAACTCGGACATGGTGGGCCACACCGGGATCTTCGATGCGGCGGTGAAAGCGGTGGAGGCGGTGGACCAATGCGTCGGAAGGGTGGTCTCGGAGGTCCTGGCCCGGGGCGGAGCCGTCCTCCTGACCGCAGACCACGGAAACGCCGAGCAGATGGAGAATGAAGAGACCGGCCAGCATCACACCGCCCACACCACCAACCCCGTCCCCTTCATCCTGATCAGGGAGGGCGAGAGAGCGCGGCTCCGGGAGGATGGGATCCTCGCCGACGTCGCCCCCACGGTTCTGGACCTCCTGGGCCTTCCCGTCCCCGCGGCCATGACCGGACGGTCTCTGATCGCCAGAGATTAAGCCAAAGAAGTTCAGATGATCGCAAGTCATGGATTCGTGCTGGATCAGGTTTAGGACCTACCTCCGGGTGAGCCAGGCCTACAGGATAGCCAGGCGCCTCTTCGTGATGAACGCCTTCGACGGGATCCTCACCATCATGGGCGTGGTCATAGGCGCTCATTTTTCTGGGCTTGCCGATCCGGATATCGTGATTACCGCCGGGATCGGGGGGAGCATCGCCATGGGGATCTCCGGGATGAGCGGAGCGTACCTGGCGGAGCGGGCCGAGAGGAGGAGGGATCTGAGGAAGCTGGAGTCTGCCATGCTCGCCGATCTCAGAAAGAGCCAGTTTGCGCGGGCCTCGGAGTTCGCCACCGTCGTCGTCGCCCTGGTAGACGGGATCAGCCCTGCCGTGGGGGCGGTTATCCTGATCCTTCCCTACTTCTTCGTCCCCGGGATCGATATGGAGGTCGCCTTCCGGGCCTCCCTCGGCCTGGGGCTCCTGTGCCTCTTCGTCCTGGGGCTCTTTCTCGCCAAAATCAGCCACGAGCGGATGATCGTCTCAGGCGTTCGGATGATCCTGCTGGGCCTCTTGACCATCGCCATCGTCGGCTTCGTCTCTGCGCCGGGATCGATCTGAGGGGGGGGTAGGGGTTGTACGGCGGGATGGGATTTGAGACCGACACCTTCCTTAAGATCACCCTCGAGCTTCCGGATCGCCACAAAGTCAACCTCGGTCCCCGGAGGCTGGACCTGATCGTCCGGCAGGGAGGGATCCTGGACGCTCACATCGAGAACCTGAGAAAGGGGAGGTACGGGCCGGGACGGGCGAACTATCTTGAAATGGTGCTGCTCCCCAGGCTGGAGGAGAAGTGCCTCGCGATCCTCCAGGACCTGCCCGGAGAATCGAGATCATCCCGGGCGACAGAGGTCGGAGAAGCCTTTAATAGGGCTCGGGCCAGCATAAATCTGCTGAGATACATGGAGATTTATCGATACCTGGATTCGAAGACCTCCGAGATGGTGGAGGTTCTGAGGGATCTGGTAAGTTTTGAGACCGTCGCCCCTCCCGGCAAGAACTACCCCGAGATCGTAGACTACCTCATCCCCATATTCGAGGAGCTGGGATTTGTTGCGGAGAAGGTGGTGATGCCTCCCGAGGTATTCGATCAGAGGTGCGGCTTTGCGGGGCTGGTCGGCGAACGGGCCAACCTCAGGGCCCGCCTCGAGGTCGGGGCGGAGGAGACCCTGGTCATCTACACCCATCTGGACGTGGTCCCCCCCGGGGAAGGATGGTCCAGCGATCCCTTCTCCCTGGAGATCAGGGGCGACCGGATCTACGGCCGAGGTGTCGCCGACTCCAAGGGGGCGGTGGCCGCCCTCATCGCCGCTCTCCGGGCCGTCCAGGTCTGTGGAGAGCATCGGAGGAACCTGGAGGTCCTCCTCACCACCGATGAGGAGGTGGGAGGGTATTCGGGGCTCTGCTTCTTCGCCGATGAAGGGCTGGTCCGTGGCGACGTCATGCTCTGCATGGACAGCTTCTCCGACGACATCATCATCGGCTCCAACGGCATCATCACCTGGCAGGTTACAGTTCGGGGCAAGTCGGTCCACTCCGGCGCAAGCTTCCTCGGGGAGAACGCCATCGAAAAGGCCCTGCCGGTCATCCATGCCCTCCTGGAGCTGAAGAAGGAGGTGGAGGCGAGGAGGTCGTCTTTGCGGGCCTCCTCGGAGCTTGAGGCCTTCGGCGTGGACCGGGTGAGGCCGATCTTGAACGTCAGCGTAATCACCGGGGGGATCAAGGAGAACATCGTCCCCGACCGCTGCGTGGTCAGGGGGGACCGGAGGGTCATATCCGAGGAGAGGATGGAGGATGCGGCCGCAGAGATGGAGCGGGCCGTCGGGGATCTGGGGGTCGAGCTGGAGTGGAGGAGCTGGATGGGCTACCCCCCCATGAGGATCGATCCCGGCCACCCCTGGGTGGGAGAGGTGAGCCGGGCTCTGGAGAGGGGCTCGGGAAGGAGGCCCCGGCTGGCCGGGGCCCAGTACAGCCTGGATCAGGCTTACGTGGTGGAGGTGACGGGGATCCCCTCCTGCGTCTACGGGGTCGGCCGCCAGACCGACTCAAACCCCCACGGCCCCGACGAGAACGTGACCATTGAGGACCTCTCCACCTACGCCCGGTTCCTGGCCTCCCTTCTGACGGGCTGAGGCGGCGGCCGGCTCGAAGAAGGACCTGAAGGCGAAAGTGAAGGTGAAAGTGAAGGCGAAGGCGGAAGGTGGCAGGAACGGCTGAGGAGAGGATGAAGCCGCGGCAGGAAACGGCTGAAAAGGCGACGAAGGCGAAGGTGAGAGGTTGAAGATCGTATCGGTGGTGGGTCCCAAGAAGTCCGGCAAGACATCTCTGGTGGAGGCGATGGTCAGAACCCTGAAGGAGCGAGGCCGGGTCGGCACCATCAAGAACATGCCCGGCCATCCGGTCGAGGACAGGGGCGACACTCGGCGCCACTTCGATGCCGGGGCCGACGTGGTCGTCGGCGTGGGCCAGAACGGGATGGTTTTCAAGGTGGCGCGGGACGGAGGCCTGGAGGCGGCCCTGGAGGATCTCAGGAATAGCGGGGTGGATTACGCCATCGTGGAGGGGTTCAAGAGGTCGGACCTCCCCAAGATCGTCCTGGGCGGGATCGAAGTTCCCAACGCCCTGGTGAAGGTGGACGCCTCCCCGCCCTTCGACGACGATCTGGTGGAGGAGCTGGTCGGTCTTCTGATCTCGTCGGAGGAGCTCTGACCTTTCGCCGATCACCATCCTGCGGCCTCCTTCGAACTCGATTAATTTAATAAAAATAGGGAAAATATCTCGACACGTTTTTAAACCAGAACGCCTTCACCGGTTCAGCGGGGAGGTTCAATTTGAATCGTCTGGGCTGTGCCGTCCTGATCTCGATGCTGGTTCTTCTGGGGTCAGCGGCGGCCGCCAACTACGTCTTCGAGCGGTCGGTGATCCAGGGGGTGGGCTATCGAAACCACGAGCTGGTGGGCCAGACCGGCCAGGGTGATAGCGGCCAGAAGATCGTGGAGAGGATCCGGGGGAGCGGGAGCTTCTACGATCGGACCGAGTTCGAGCTTGACGTCCACAAAAACGCCATAAACTACACCCAGGAGGCGGAGTTCGAGTACTTCCCGACCAGCTACCAGACCGGCACCTACGATGAGAAGTGGCAGGACCGGCTCTGCGTCTAGAACTACGATGCCGGAGCGGTGGTCGTGGAGCAGTACACCCATGCCGAGAGCCTGATGAAGAACACCCAGATCAGCACCGTGGGCAACAGCTATCTCAACGATGTCAACAACAGCGGGATCGAGGCGAGCTTCAACTCCAACATCATCGGCGTCGGCCACATCGGCTGGCTCTCCAGGGATACACAGACCAACTGCAAGGGGAGGCACTTCGAGGTGGGAAGGTCGGTGGAGGACGTCACCGGGGTCTTCTCCATCGAGAAGTACATCCAGCTCTTCGATAACTCGAGCGGCGCCACCACCGGGGCCATCGACTGGCTTCCCTGTCTGTAGATGGAGATAGGGTCCTCTGTCTGCAGATGGATAATGCGGATAAATCGGGCCGGATCGGCGAGGGATCGGCCCGGCAGAATATCCCTGGCGGGAGTCGGGCAGAAGAAAGTGCATGGAGAGAGGTCCGGCTCCGTTAGGGAGAGGGCGCTGCAGCGACAAGATGGATGATGGCTTCAGAAAATAGGAGTTTTCGAGAAGGCTGCAGTAGAAATTCATGTAACGTAAAATAGCGTGGCAATCAAATTGACGTCGAAATTTCAGGTCCCGCTGAATTATTAAAATTCAGGGAAGGAGAGCTCCACATCCCTGTTGATGAATAGGATCATGATCCTAAGTATCGTAAGCCTCTTAATTTTGCTTTTTCTGTCCGACAACATCAGACTTTTACGCTGCGGCGAATGATGTTGAAGGCCGCCTTCCCCAGTTCATAAACCTGATAAACAAATTTAAAGCCCTGCGCGTTAAAGCGCGGTCCATCTGGCGGACGGGGACGGCGTTGATCAAGAATCTCGTCGTCCTCTCCGCCGAAGAGTCGATCGACCGGCGTCCTGACCTGAAGCTCGACATCGCTTTTGATCTCGGTGCCGGTGTTCTCTACGTCGCCTCTTATAACCTCGATTGGGGCTTCGGTGAGATTCGAGTTGAAGTCGCCGCAGAAAACGATCGGGTCGTTCCGGTTCGGGCAGTTGGCGAAGGCCATCCCATCGATCAACCCCACCATGGACAGCAGGCGGCGGGGCTCGCTTGCTGTCTACTGGCCATTCACATTCCTCGAAGCTGCTGATCTAATATCGAATCGAAAAGAAGGCGGCCCGTTGACTTTTGTAGCTGAATTAGGTATTACGCAGTAGACGGGTTGTCTGGGAATCTATAAACATCTACCATATCCAAGTCGTCCAAGTCGATTGAAGTATTTTTTTCTTAAAGCTTTGGTTTGTAATATATGCGGAATTCCGGATAAGTTAGCGCCGCTTCGCGGACGGCGTATTCGTTGAGACCCGAGGCCGCAGTAAACGGATTTCCTGAGGTCTTAAAGCCCTCGCTAAATGCAGAGTGGCGCCCAACCTTCATCTTAGACAGATCATCACCTCTGAGGTTACCACGCTGGAGGAATGAGTGAGCCTTCTTGGGGTGGCCGAGAATAACCCTACTTAGCAGGATCTGCGATGGTTCATTTGTGTGCTTGAGACAGTCGTAGTCGGTGCAAACCACGTCCGGGCATCGAGTATACGTCATAGCCTTAGACATGACATCTGCAAAGTACGTCCCTTGACCCAATGGGCCATACCTCGGGCTTGCCCCAGGTTTCGCTTTATTGGCAGAGAAATCGGGGTTGAATCCGCTCTTTTCGATGATGTCCATGGTCTTTGGAGACGTGGAGTGGTATAACAACGTCTCACCTATACTGCGGTCGAGAATCTGACCTTTAGTACCGCTGAATTTAACATCCTTCAACGGAGTAAGATCGCCACGTTTCAAAAGGTCAGTCCGAACGGAGCTTGCCGCAGCCTGATATGCGTACCAGAGATTCAAGTTTGCAATCACATCAATGTGATCAATCTCAACATTGCGCGACTGCGGTGGTTCCGGACCACCTTTCTCTCCCTCCATAAGACGCTTCTTTAGCGTTTGTAGTCTTGTCGATTGAGAAGTTAAATCTCCTTGAGAAGTTGAAGCTCCTTGAGATGTTGAAGCTCCTTGAGATGCTGAAGCTCCTTGAGATGCTGAAGCTATCTTCTGTTCGAGTTCTCTGATGTCTTTGGCCACAGCCTCCATACGCGTTTTTTCTCCTTTAGAGGATTTGTACGGGTAGTCGGTAATACCTCTCGACACTGAATCTTTAATACGGTTGAACATTTCGTGTCCTTTAGGTAAATCCGCTATCATTATATTCTCTGAGACCGGTTTCCACTGCAGAACTACCCAATACTGGGGTTGGTTCCTCCCGAACTTCCCGAGTCTTTTAGCGGCCTCTTCTTTCGACAGGATCGTAGATTCTGGTGCTTTGGTCGCTGCTGCACTGTCAGACTTCGGAACTTCTGGTGACTTGTCTTTTCCCGGCTTCTTGCCCTTTCTCGATTTGGCTCCCTGCTCTTCAACCGCTAGTTGATAGTTTAGTATCCTTTCACGAAAAGTGGGCCCGATATGCTCATCTTCCAGAGTGCTGCGCATCGCCACGATCTCTGACAACACACTCTCCCTGGACACTGCCGGTGAAGTGGAACCGTGGCATAATCGCCGGAGGAACTTTTGACCATCATCCTCCTTCTGGATCTCTTCGGATCCTGGTTCTTTGGATTGTTGGGCAGATTTGACTTCATCTTGCGCCAATTTCCATACCGAAGCGAACATGCAGTTTCCATCACCAGCAATGGGAGAACTTCTAAATCTTTTACCATCTCCAAGGAACATCCCGTTGGGTGCTTCTATCAGCGCATCGTAATGTTCACCTGTGTAACGCAGGTAGATGTCTCTATTACCGTAGTCGACATGCTGCGTCATTTCCATTGGGTTCAGGTCGATGATATCTGCCCAGCTTCCGCCATTACCGTAATGGTAGATACGCTTCGGCTCGAACGCCATAGGATCATCAGAAAAGTCGAGGACGTGGATTTTCAAACCAAGTTCACTTGCCATCGCGACTAGGTCACTCTCCCGCCCCCACATCGACCCTCCAACGGCATCATTTCTATAGGCTGCGACCAGATCGTTTTTCTGATCCTCGGAAAAACTCTCGATATCCACCCTTTGCACATAACCCTTCAGGGGCGTCGTGACCATTTGACTAGCAACCTGTGACATAGCGCGTTCTGTTCGCGTATTGATCTTTACGAATCTCGTTTTTTTGTCCGGGGTTTGTTGGATGGAATTAACCTTAGGTGCAATCCGATTCTCTATGGGTTTCATTTGAATCTGCTGACGTGATCCAAAACACACTGCGCGGGAATAAGCCGAACAATGACCATCATTATCTAGTTCTCCTCGTATTTCAATAGCATCATTAGAAGGATTTGAATTGGGCGTTTTATTAATGCAATGTGTTTGTCTTATCTGTCCTGTTTCTTCATCTGTTTGGAATTCCAAATTAGGTTTCATTTTTGGCTTGGCGCCGACTCCGTTCTGCTGTACCACATGCGTCAGCTCGTGCGCCAGCAGCCTCTGCCCCTCGGAGCTTGTTGGCCGGTACTCCCCCCGTCTGAGGAATATGTCCTGACCGGTGGTGAAGGCCCGCGCCTGGAGCGATCGGTTGAGCGAATCGGCCTGATCATCGGCGTGGACCCGAACGCTGCCGAAGTCAGCGCCGAAGGCCCGCTCCATCGACTGGCGGAGGCCGCCCGATAGGGGCTGGCCCCCGGATCGCGCCCTCTGGATCGACGACTCCAGGTCCGGCCCGACGTCGATGCCTCCGGCTGGGGAGGTCCCGTCGACCTTCCGCCGAAGCTCCTCTTCCTCCTCCTCCTCGACCTCCTGCCTCTGGACTGCGTCTTGATCCGATGACGAGATCGCCTCGACCACCCGCCGCGCCACCCGGTCAGCCTCCTGCTCGTACCGATCGCCGACGGGGCCGAGCTTGAGCTTCGCCTGGACCGCCAGCCTTCCCACGCGCGCATTGCCGACGGTCTGCTGCAGGCCCATCACCGCCGAGGCCCGCTGATGGGGGGGCATACGGGCCAGCTCTGCGGCGATCCCCTCCGCGGAGGGGCCGCAGCCGTCACAGGCCGCCCGCTGGACCGTCCTTCTCAGAAGGTTCAGGTCGGTCTCCGGCCCCTCTCGGATCGGCTGAACCGATCGGGAGGGCGAGGCAGAATCGCTGTCCTTCGAAATGGCCGTCTTCGCCATCGATAAAGAGTCGTTTTTCATCATCCACCAACCCCATCTTTTTCGTTTATTTCGTTTGTATCAAATGATAATACTTCCCAAAATCGCTCGCGGTGCAGAGCTTCCCCATCTTCCCGAACTCGTCTCTCGCCGCCCGGACGATGTGCTCCATGGTGATGACCCGCGAATCGTCGGCCGCGAGGAAGGCGGCGTTGATCATCACGTTCTTTATGTTGCCCCCGGGGATCTTGAATTTTTTGGCCAGAAAATCGAAGTCCACGTCCTCGGAGACGGGGGCGGCCTGGGGGAGGAGCCCCCTCCAGATCCGCAGGCGAGCCTCCTCCTCGGGGAAGGGGAACTCCACGATGAACTGCATCCTCCGCAGGAAGGCGTCGTCCATGTTCTTGCCCAGGTTGGTGGCCAGGATGGCCACCCCGTCGTGCTCCTCCATCTTCTGGAGGAGGTAGCCCGTCTCCACGTTGGCGTACCGGTCGTGGGCGTCCTTCACCTCGCTCCTCTTGCCGAAGAGGGCGTCGGCCTCGTCGAAGAAGAGGATGGCGTTGCTCTCCTCAGCCTCGCCGAAGATCCGGTCCAGGTTCTTCTCCGTCTCGCCGATGTACTTGCTCACCACCATGGAGAGGTCGATCTTGTAGAGGTCGATCCCAAGCTCCTTGGCCATCACCTCCGCGGCCATGGTCTTGCCGGTCCCCGAGGGGCCGGAGAAGAGGACGTTCAGCCCCTTTCCCAGGGAGAGCTTGGCCTCAAATCCCCAGTCCCCGTAGACCAGACCCCGGTGCCTCACGTGGACCTGAATCTCCCCGAGCTGCCTCATCTTCTCCTGGGGGAGGACGAGGTCGTTCCATCCGTATCTCGGCTCGATCTTCCTGGAGAGGCTGGAGAGGCCGCGGCTGGAGGTGGACCGACAGCCCTCGTGGATGTCCTCCGGCTCTGGCCTCTCCCGCCCCTCCCCCAGGGCCCGGCTTCGGGCCGCTGCAAAGGCCTCATCGATCCTGCCCGCGGTGAACCTGAACTTGCTTGCCAGCTCCCCCGCCAGGTCTCCGGCAGATCCGCCCCCGGCGCCGAGATCGGTCCTTCCGCCGAGACCGTCCACAAGATGCCTCTCCCAGATCCTTTTGCGCATGGCGTAGTCCTGAGGGGGGACGTCCAGCCGGAAGAGGTCCATCCGGGCCGCACCCTCAGCTCCCAGGGGGTGCCGGCCGTCCCGGACGGCGAGGAAGGCGAGGCCGGGGAAGTCCTCCAGAGATTGGATCAGGACGGCCCGGAGGCGGTCGCCCTTGGGATCGGCCCCGAGATCGGCGCCCAGCCGGTCCAGCCCCTCCAGATAGATCGCAGAGCCCATCAGGATGGCGTCCCGGAAGAGGCGGGAGAGTCCGGCTTCAAAACCCCTCTCCTCCCCCTCCCCCACATTCCCCGTCTCCAGGGCCAGGGCCGCGAGATCGATCGGCTCAAAAACGAGGCCCATCTCCCGGCAGATGAGCTCCGCGGCCGCCCTCTTTCCCGCCCCCGCTGGCCCCCGGAGGAGGCAGACCCCGCTCCCCTCGCGCCCCCGGAGGTGACTGACCAGGTTTGCGAGCCTCCTTTCCAGCTCTCCGGAGAAGAGGTCCTCCGGGGGATGGTCCCTCCGGACCGCCGTCCTCTCCGTCCCTGGCCGGCCGTCCAGCCCCAGGATGTAATCCAGGACTCCGGGGTCGAGCCCCACCGCGGAGGAGGATGAGGGGCCGCTCCCGTCGGAGAAGACCGTGAGGATCCTCCTCCTCAAAAGCGTCCCGGTGGGGGCGAAGTACCTCCGTGAGGCCATCTTTTCCAGGGGGTCATTGCAGAGGAGGCTCTGGATCAGCCCGACGGTGGGCCGCTTTCTGGTCAGATCGTCCTGGAGAAAGGCGTAGAGCCGCTCGTACTTGGAGTCCAGCTCGGGGGCGGCACAGATTATGACCGCTTCCTTCTCGAAGTCCGAGAGACCAAAAGCTCGAACGAGCCTTGCAAGCCCTAGGTCGATCCCCTCTTGGAGGCTCTTCGCCCTCTTCAGCTCGATCTCCCGTCCCAGCTCGGCGACCTCTCCGGCCAGAGCCCGGAGGCGGGGGTCCTCCTGGGGCGGCGGTTCATCGTCCAGGAGGGCGTCCACCTCCTCCCCGGAGATGTAGAGGCCGGCGAAGGGGTCCCCTCCCTCTCGCCCGGACCTGGACTTCAGGATGAAGAGGCTTATGAGCAGGTCCAGCTTCTTCAGCTCATCGAGGAGATACTCCGCATCGTTCCGGTAGATGGTCATGGTCATGCGCGAGCCCCGTTGGCCTTCAAAAAAAATCAAGAAAAATGGACGTCTAGCCCTCTTCCTCTCCGGGGGCCGCTCCCGCTTTCTCTCCCTTCTCCTCCGCCTCGGCCCGAGAGAGCTCCTCCCCCAGGACCTGGATCGCCCCGCTTATCCTCAGAAGCGACTGCCTGAGTCCTTCCGCCCTCGCCTCCGCCTCGGCCAACATCTTCTGGCCGGACTCAAACTCCTCCTTCAGCTCATCCAGACGACGTTTCAGCTGTTCTCTCATGTATCCACCGTTCGATCGGATCTAATAAAATTATCCTACTCGGCAACCCCAACCTTTCTCTTGAGAGCGTCCACTTCTGTCTTCAGCTCTTTAATAGCTTCGACCAGAACTGCAACAAATCTGCTGTAATCGAGGGCCTTGTAGTTCTCCTCACCCCAGGTGGCCACCAGCTCTGGGAAGACGGTTTCGACCTCCTGGGCGATTAAGCCAATCTCTCTTCGTCCATTGGAATTGCAGAAGAGCTCAGAGGATCCGTTCCATTCGAAGGATATTCCGCGGACCTTTTCCAGCTTGGAAAGGGCACCTTTTATTGAATCGATCTTCGTCTTTAGCCTTTCGTCAGAAGATGATTTTACCCCGTTGATAAAGACCTCGTTGCCAATAGGGTTGATCCATAGTGGCTTGGAACCGTGTGATTGTATCCAGCTATAGTTATCATGATATCCGAGCCTCAAGTTCGAAGCGGTGGTCGGACCTAAGATCAAGGTATTGCCGTTGGCATCTTGAGGAGCATTGATGATCTGCACTTTCCCAACCGGACTTGATGTTCCTATCCCCACATTGCCGGAGCTGGTGATCCTCACCCTCTCAATCTCATTCACATTATCTTTAGATATAAATTTCCAGCCTTCGTTGGGGTGAGATACGAACTCCGTCCACCAGCTATTGGCTCGAATGAAGTGCGTATATGTCGCATTCGTGAGGAACAGCTTCTGACCGCCACCAGCTGCCATTCCCAGGGCGATGTCGCCTCGCACGTCCAGCTTCGCCTGGGGGGCGTCCGTCCCGATCCCCACGTTTCCAGTTTTGCCGTCGATCAAAAATAGGTTCTTGGGTCCTTTGCCATCATAAGAGCGGAAGACGAACGATCCATTACCTTTCACAATATTGCCTGTTAGGTAAATATTTCCGTCAGCATGAGGTATATGCGAGGCGCCAACGCTACCCAAAACCTCGATTCCGGTCTGGCCTATCGCGACCCCACCAACTGTCAGTTTTGCCGATGGAGCTGTCGTTCCGATGCCGACTTTTTCGCCGAGTGGATTTATGGCGAGGGGCTTGGAACCGTAGGATTGTATCCAGCTGTAGTCCTGATGATATCCCAGCCTCAAGTGCGAAGTGTATCGGATTATATTCGATCCCTGGGTGACCATGCCGACGCTATCACCCAATATCAAGGTATCTCCATTAGCATCTTGAGGCTTATTCATGATCTGCAAGCCTTCGGATACATGCAGATCTTTGGTTACATACAAAGGTGCATTAATCTCAACGCCTCTCAATTTGCAATGCTTTGCTATGTATACCATATGATTCTCATGGTTTTGATCATGCCCAATATGCAGGTCGGATCCTGTCCAGTCAATGACTCTGCCTTTTACCTCAAGCTCGTCCCAGCGTCCCTTCAAGACGACTGCACTGCCGGCCCCTTGTGGACCGCTGGCACCACGCGCATCACCATATATCCTCCTATCAGAAATGCCATTGAATCTTATCGCTCCATTAACATCTAGCTTGTCTGCAGGAGTCGTCGTTCCGATCCCCACTTTACCAGATTTATCTACAAACAAGCCCTCTCTCAACCGACTCAGTGATAGGCCCGTCCTCCGGAGATCTGTTATGTACTCCTCTTTGATGGAGCCGGTCTGACCGCGCTCGATCCTGGCCAGGTCATAGTAGTGGTGATGAACCTGAGCCTTGGAGGCCAGATCCCCTGATCGTACCCTGACCCGCCACTTAAGCTGGTGCCTCACGCAGGTCTCCATATTGACGTCGTTCTTGTTTTTGAGGGCGGGGTCCCCCTCCCCGTTCACCTCTTCGATCCAGACGTCGAGGTAGACGAAGAACTCGGTCAGCTCCGAGATCTTCTCGGCGTCCGGCTCGCCCTCGGTCTGAGCCGAGTAGAGGATGAAGCCCTCATCCGTTTTGTTGATGACCAGAAAGCCGTCCACCATGCACCTTCCATTCTTGATCTTGAAATCGTCTCCCTGCTTCTCCTTCTCCAGGGCCAATATCTTGAAGCCGTCGTCGCCGGGGACCCCATCGCCTATGTACCATTTGCGGAGCATGCGCTCTTCGTTCCGCCTGATGTCCTCCAGCTCGTTCCAGTCCCGGTCCAGGAGGGGGACCCCCTGCTGCAGCCTTATCCCGATGTACCTCTTTTCGGGATCGAAGGTGTCCCGCCTGTCGTTCGAGAAGTTCCCCTTCTGGTCTTCATTTCCAAACCAATTTGATTTTTTTGATTCAGTCATCGAACCTCACCCTCCCCCAGAGGAAATGTCAGAACTATCGTCCTGGATAGCTTCATGCTCGCATCCTTGGTGATGGGAGCGTCAGCATGGTTCTTGTAGTCCACAAGAAACATCTTATTAATGTTCGGAGCTCCCTTGGATCGGTCTATTCCCAGGAGAGCGAACTCTTCATAGACCAACGCTTTTTCCACCGGCTCCGCCTTCTCGATGGCGACCTCGATCTTCAGCCTGTTTGTGACCTCCTCGGTCACCTTCTGATCATCGTCCAGATAGGCCATGTCCGAAACGTCTATCTTCTTGGCCCAGGCCCATCCGCCAGTCGCCTCATAAGGCTTATTCGGGTCCTTTGAGGCGAAGAAAGACGCCACGCTCTCTTTGAATTTGGTCTCATTGCCGTTGCCCCCGCCCACGGCTATGTACTCTATCCCCACCTTCTCCTCAAAGTCCTTCTTCATCAAAGAGGCCAGAAACCTGCCGAAATCGGCTACTATGGTGTTGGACCTCCAGCCGAAATCGACGATGGTCCCGTCATCCGAACTCAAGAGATCCCTGAAAACGCCCTCAATCCTCATTTCTTCCACCCCGAGATTTTGACTGAAAATTTCTAATAGTTAAATCAGCTCAATCCGATCCATTCCTCAGAAGCTATCAACAGGTCATCAATAGGCTATCAAAAGGCCATATCCAGGTCCAGCCCGCTGTGAGCCGTCCGATGAGCAGGATCGTTGCTATTTTCGTCCTTTCTGCAGGTGTATAGACGGCTCCAGCTCGCCGCGTCTCTATAAACGCCCTCAACCTCTCCCAGCCTCTCCTCATGGAAGGAGTGAAGGTGAGCGGCGTATCTGACCTCCACCCCGTTTAGATCAAAGGATTCTCCGAGAGACTCGACCGTGGTTATGTGGCAGACCCGCACAAAGACGGGCAGAAACGACTCCATGATCTTCCGCAGCTCGACCTCGTCCATCTCCAGCTCCTGGCCGGGGAGGAGAAAGATGAACAGGCCGATCGAGTTTTGCGAGTACCTGCTATTCTCGCTGAAGTCGTTTGTATAATGGACCTGGTCGAAGTAGGAGTCCATCTTTGCCACCAGGTCCAGATCCCCCGTGTCCACCGTTCGAGATGCTCTGCGGCGCAGCCTCTCGCAGCCTTCTCTCTCCATCGTCTCTTCGTCTTCGCCGTGCTCCATCCCATAGGAGCGAAAGACGTTGTTCATGTACTCTTTGACGCAGCATCTCCTCCCCGTGAGGAAGGATACGAGCTCGGCCAGCCCGGAAAGGGTGCCCTTCTTCTTGTAAAATTCGACGGCGCGTAAGATGAATTCCCGGTTCTTCTCCCCCAGAAGCTCGTAGAGGTCCAGGGAGAGCCAGCCCGCGAGCCAGGGGACGAAGTCGTCGGGCGCAGCCAGAGGGTCGAAGTAGCTCGGAATCCTGGATATCGTCTCCTCGCTCTGGTAAAGACGAGACTCGAAGACGGAGAGGAACCTCTCCAGAAAGTCCCTGCTGGCCTCGTCTTTCTGATACGCCGCGGGGAGATACCTCAGATAAGAACGGCGGGGGTAGTAGGCCTTCAGGCCTCTCAGAAGAGGCGTATCCCTGCCCTGCCTCTGGAGGCGCACCTCAATCCTCAAATACTGCCCGGCCGGGGCCTGGATGAGGCAATCCCCGGCCTCCTTGAAGACGACGCTCAGGGGGTCCGACCAGACCCCTCCCGTCCCCGCCGCATCGGAGGTCCGGAAGGCGATGGCGATGGTGGAGTTCTCCGGGATCTCGGCGTCCAGGACCGCCCGGTGCCAGCGGCAGCCCGGAATCCCGCTGTCCAGGGAGGCGAAGGCGTGGCTTGCTTCGCTCTCCCCCTCTTTGAGCCTCAGCAGCCCCCCTCCTCCCTCCAGAGCCTCCTCGTCGAGGAACTTCCAGTCCTCGCCGGTCAATGCCCTGAAGCCGAACTCAGACACCTGAACCCTCCTCCACCACTATCTTGTGATCATCTCTCCCAGGGTCGGGAGAGTAAACCAGGCCGTTCTCAGGAATGCTCAGATCGCCGGATACGACCTCATCGTCTTTCAGAAGGACGACGCTCCTGACAGAGTCCACCCCCTTGACGCCACGGATAATTTCGGAGATCTCCGAGACCCGGACCTGTCTTCCCAAAGGCCAGCCAAAGCCTTCTGGCCCTCCCCTGGTGAGATGGAAAAAATTTTTAAGCCTTTCTCTGACCTTCTCCTCGACCTCCTCCGTCGGATGCTCCCGCTTCTTCATCAGCGTCGCTTCCACCGAGACCTTCACCAAGACCGGAGGGAAGGCGAAAGAGCGGACGAAAATTTCGCCCTCCGCCGAAACCAGGCCGTGCTTTGGAATGATCACGTCTCCCACCTGCACTTCGCCTTCTTTGAGGAGAGTCGCGCTCTTGACGTAGTCCACACCCTCGGCTCCTCCTATCGCCTCGAATATCTCCGAGACGTAGACCGGCCTTCCGAAAGGCCAACCATCGCCGTCCGGCCCACCTTTGGTGGGATGCAAAAATTTGTCCAGCCTCTCACAGACCCTCTTCTCGACGGTGTCCGCCAGATGCTCCCTCTCCTTCACCACTATCGCTTCCGCCGAGACCTTCACGTAGTCCGGGGGCAGGACGAATAGCTCTGTCGTGAGCAAGCGATGTTCGTCCAGATGCCTGTAGACGGTCCTGAGAAAACCTGCACTCGGAACGGACTGAAGCTTCGGACTTCGGGGAACCACCACCACCGAGACGACGCGAGGGACCTCTTCTCTGGTGCTCGGATGGTAGCGGGGTATGGCTTTGGCCCTGGCCACCCCCAGGCCGGGCGTGTTCAGGGCGAGATGCTCGTAGTCGGAAGATGTAACGGCTCTGGTGATCTCTTTGAGCTCCCTCTTCGCCCGGGCCACCGCCTCCTCCAGGGTGCCGGGACCCTCTCCGCCTCGAGCGCTCTCCTCGTTGTCCACCCTCACCAGATCTCTGAAGCGCTCGTCCAGGACCCTGCAGATGCTATGAGCCTCCACGTTCCCCCTCGCGCCGCCTCCACAGTGGTAGGATACGGTCATGTTGTTCTCACCTTTTGGGGGGACTCTGCCCTGAATGCCATCTCCGAAGGTCAGTCTGCCGTTTATCGGGTCCAGGGTGTAGTGATAGTCTCCAGGACCTGAGGCATCCAGATCCTCCACCTCGGTCCAGATCGCTCCCCCACATTCGACTTTCAAGCTTCCCGGAACCACAGGCTTCTTTTCCAGGGTCAGGCTCAGCCCTGGTAACCCAGAGGACGAAAAGCCGACTTCGTCGACGTACTCCCTCTGAACTGCAGAGATGGTGTTCAGGCGTATGCGATCGACCCGAGGGGGGATCTCGTAGCTTCCCCTCTCCAGCCGGCATCTGATCCAGAAGAGATCGGAACCTTCTATGGATGTGCTTTGAATCATCTCCCCCTTCCCCAGGATCTTCTCCGCCTTCCCCATCTTGATCCGGATTCTTCCTCTGGAGGTGAGATTTTTGGTCTCGTCTTCCACCAGGTTGGACGCCTTTTCCTCCTGGTTGCTGCCGGCAAGGGATAGCCAATCTCCACCCCAGTACTCCCACCTCAATGCTACGGAGGTATGCTCTTCGAGATCGCCACTCTTCCCGGTTATGCTGTCATTGAGGTAAAATGCCAAGGTCAGCTCCTGTCCCTCTGGACTCCCGCTAAATCCAAGGTACAGAGCATCGTTCTCCTTCGGATCGGCGCCGAAGGCCAGATAGTACACGTTATCGTTTTCGTTTGCCTTTGTGTTATCGAAGAAGTCTTTGCCGTCCGAGGCGAGGATCTTCTCCAGCCGGAGGTTCGCCACCTTCAGATCCTGTTCAATCTCAAAAATTATCTCTTCTCCGGTGAGGGGATCGGTGGCGGCCACCTTCGTCCCCCCTGGAACTGCGATCGAGGCCAGCTCCTCATCGACCAACGAAAAGGTGACCTCCACCCTCGCCGCGCTCGGTGGCCTGATGCCGGGAAGGCCCAAAAGCTTTAAAAATTTCTTATAGCTCTTCTCGTCGATGCGGTTCAGCCGATAGATCTGCATCTCCGCGAGCCAGGCGAAGAGCTCGATGAAGGTGATCCCCGGATCTGTGGGATTCCGGTCGGTCCATCCGGGAGCATAAACCGGGATCCGAGATACGGCCTCTCTCACCAGGTCCTCAAAGATCTTGTCATCCAGGTTCTCTATGGGGAGGGTCACGGTCCCACCCCCAGCTTCATGGTGATCCTGTGGTCACCTGAACAGATCATCTCGGATTCAGTTATCGCCACGTCCTCCTCTTCGCCGTTGAGCTTCAGGTTCTCCACATGATCCACGCCCTCTAACCCCTCCAGGAGGCTGTATATGTCCGATAGATGAACATCTCTTCCGAACTTCCAGCCATCCCCATCGAGTCCGCCCTTGAGGGGGTGGAGGTACTCCCGGAGCCTTTTTATGATAACCTGTTCCAGAGGCACCACCCCCACCTTCGGCTTAGGAATGACCTGAACCGCCACCTGGACCTCTCTGTAGACGGGGATCAAGACCTCGATATCTTCGGAGGAGGCCGAGTTCAGGCACCTTTCCAGGAGATGGGCCTTCACCGTCCTCAGAAGGCCGGGGGCGGGAGTCGGCCTATCGTCGTCCCCCTTCGGGATTACCACCATCTTCAGGCGCGGGCCGTCCATGAAACATCGGGTTCTGGCCACCTCGCTCGACGAGTCTAGTGCCAGCCTCTCGAAGTCCTCGATGGTGACCGCCCGGTCCATGTGCTTTATCAGATGGGGTCCTCGCAGATAGACCGACTCCATCGTCTCCCCGTCGGACCCGCCCTCGGCGGAGACGTGGTTTTGAATTCGATCGATTCCCGCAATCGGGGTCTTGAGAACGCCGACTTCGCCGATGGCGACGTTTCCTCCGACCCCGCCACCCGATTTGTAGCTCGCCCTTATGTTGTCGGTCCCGATGGGCGGGATCATGCCTCTGATCCCATCGCCGAAGGTGACCTCGCCCGCGGCTTCGTCCAGGACGTAGTGTCTACTCTTGGGTCCAGAATTGAAAAAGTCGTCCACCCCCTTCCAACGAACCCAGGAGTCCACCAGCTTGCCGGCCTCGTTCTTCACCTCCTGGACCACCATCCCCTCGATAGAGAGCAGGTCTCTATCATCCCTTGGGATCGCCGTCCCCTCTCTGATCCAGATCTCTTCAGAGATGACGGGCCTTCTGACGAACCTATAGCTGCGGTTCTTCTCGCCATCGCCAGATCCGATCATCTCGTCATCGATCGTCTCCACCTGCTCAGCCCAGACGCTGTTAGGATAGATCCCCTTCGTAGTGGGCGGGCTGCAGCCGGTTGAGATCCCCATGATCCAGTAGCAGTCTCGTTCGAACTTGGTGCTGTTCATCTGATCAGAAGGACCGATCAGCTCGATCGTCTCGCTCTTGGTAAGGTTTTCTGTATTGTCGACCGTCTCCAGGCGATCTCTCTTGCAGACCCCTCCGTCCTTGCTCCAATAATGCCACCTGATCTCAGGACTCAAATCGAAAGATGAGGCGGCCTCCTCCACTGAGAAAAAGATGTTTATGTTCCCCTTGCCCAGGGGGGAATTAAACCCGAGGTATAGGGTGGGATGCTCGTCGGGCAGAGGCACGAACGGCTTAAAGCCCGTGCCCGCCCTGTTCTCCTCTGCGACGTCCCTGTACTCCAGATTGTTGTAGGTGAGACAATGTTGCAGAATCACTCCATTTTCACTCTTGCCGCCCAACTGGTACTGGATCTCAATCCCATCTTCTCCGATCCTTGGCGGGTTGAAGTTTGGAGATACGATCCAGGTCTCCTCTTTGAGGATCTCCTCTCCAGAGGATACCTTTTTGAGGATCTCCCTTTTAACGAACTCCTCTCTGCCATAGATGCCGCTTATGAGGCAGACTCGCACCCAGCAGCTCGTCTCCCCGCCGACCTCCGTCTCCTGCAGATCCTCCGGGCAGACGAACTCGACACTGCCATTGAAGGCCTCTGGCTCAAACCCATCATGATTTGTCTCTAAAGATCTCCAGGAAGATCCGTCCCAGTACTCCCACGAGAGGGGGGGAGGGTCAGGTTGGAGCTGCTGCTGTTGGCGGGTACCATCGCCTGGGGCTGTTTCGTTCTCCTGGTGAACGCAGGTCCCCTGGAAGGTCATCGTAACCCTTGCCCCCTTCTTAGAGAAGGCCTCTTTGCTGGCGATGTAGAAGGCGTCAAAGAGCCGGGGCTGGCTTCCGAAGGGGTAAAAGCCCTTCGAGAGATCCAGGGGAATGAAATTGTAAAAAGCAAGATCGGGTAGTAGTTTTTCGTTTCTGGCGATCTCGGATATCCTGATACTTCCGACGACGGGAAGAGAAGATCCTGGGACAGATTCCATCTTGCAGGCGATCCACAGGCTCTTTCTGCCCCAAACCTCCCGCTCTTTTATCTCGGCCTTGGGCTTCAATCCGACCGAATATCTGCGTTCATCCTTCTTGATGATCGAGTCATCGTCCTTCTTGATGATCGAGTCATCATCCTTCTTGATGATCGAGTCATCATCCTGCTTGATGATCAAGTTATCATCGATGACGAATTCGCCCTCGCCATCATCGGTCCAATAGATCCATCTCCAGCTCCTCAAATCTCCTATGCCTATTGAATCCAGGAAGCTGAAACCGAGAGTGATCTCGGCCGGTGGGCCGACCTTGAAAAGGTTGGCGTGCCCCATGTAAAGAACGTGCTCCTGGAGGTTCTCGCCCTCGAAGAATCGAAACGAGCCCCTCTGCTCGAGCTCCTGGAGATGGCTGTAAATCGCATCGTTTTCGGGATCTGCGCTGAATATCACCTCCATCGACGACCTGGTTGCGGTGAAGCCCTTGACCGTCTCGTAGGTCAAGGCCCCGTGCTCCTTCGTCTCGGCGGTCGCGGTTTGGGTCGCCGACGGCACAAAAACGTTTTCGCGCAGACCCTCGGCGAGATGGAAGGTCACGGGCACCCTCGCCGGCCGAGCGGCCATCAGCTTTATGCCGAGCATATCGAGAAAAGCCGCAAAGTTCTTCTCAGGCACCCGGTTCAGCCTTCCGACGATCTCCTCCTGCATGTGGGTGAAGATCTTCAGGAGAGCGACCCCCAGTTCCTCCTCGCTCTCAGGCCTCCACTCGGGAACGTAGAGCCGGGCGAGCCGCCTGTTGTCCTCAAGAAGATCTTCAAAAGACTTATAAATTATTTTTGGCATATTCTGTTCATTCCTTCAGGTAAAAGGGATAGACCAGATTGAACTCGTTGTTGGTGGCTCTCACCGAGTAGGAGATGCTGATCAGGATCTTCCCAACATCGGAGCTCTCCTCATGTATCTCGACGTTATTGACCTCTATCCGCGGTTCCCACAACACCAGAGAATCTTTTACCCTTTCCTCCATCATTCCCAGGGTGGCCCTGTTCGTGATGGAAAAGATGAAGTCGTGGATGCCGCAGCCAAAGTCGGGGTGCATCACCCGCTCACCTTTGGAGGTGCTGAGAATGAGCTCAATCGCCTCTGATACGTCTTCCTCATATTGAGATGCCGCGATCTTCCCGCCAGAATCCACGTTGACGGGAAACTTCCACCCTCTCCCAAGAAACTCTCTGGCCATCGTTTGAACCTCGTCACCCTATGAGGACCGTCATCTCTCCCATGACTATGCTGTTCGGCGGTCCGCTCTCGATGATGATGTCGCCCAGACGGGCCGCCGGCAGGTTGTTGATGAGGACAGTTGCACTTCCCACGGCGACCGTTCCTCCTGCGTGAGGAACGACGCCGGTCATCTGAGGACATGCGTGAAAGTCCGAACCCGCGCGCCAGGCCGGCTTTCCTCCGATCATCACGTTGAGGCTTCCCGGACCCGGCCCCAGGGGGGTACCGTGACTGGTGGGATCTCCGAGCCTCGCTGCTGGTGGCATCTTCTCCTCCCTCAATTAATCTTGACCAGGCTTCCCTCGATGGTCAAAAGACCGCTGGACTTGACGGTGACTCCTGCATTCCCCGAGAGGTCCATCTTCGCCTTGGCTTTCATCTCTATGGTGGCGGCGTCGATGGCAAGCTTGCCGTTGCAGGATATGATGATGCCATCTGGCTTCATTTTGATGGAGCTATTACCTGCGACCATCTCTACGGCCTTGCTCTTATCGTCCAGGGTGATCTTGAGGCCGCCTTTTGTTTTGACCTCAATCACCTCGCCTCCATCGTCCAGAAGGACAGAATTGCCCGAATTGGTGTGAATCTCTACCTTCTCTTTTTTCGAGGTATCGTCGAAGATCAGCTCATGTCCGCTTCTGGACTTTATCTTCCTTATGTTGTTTTCGCCGTTGTTGGTTTCAGGAGGCTTGTCTTTTCCGTTCCATAAGGCTCCTATGACGTAGGGATAGTCAATATCGCCGTGATCGAAGGCGACCACCACCTCGTCTCCAACCTCGGGAAGAAAGAAGGTGCCTCTCTCCTTCCCCGCCATCATGGTGGCTACCCGCACCCACCCGCTCTGGTGATTCTCGCCCAGCCAGGGGAACTTGACCATGATTCGCCCAAGCTTTTCTCCGTCGTTGTTGTCTGTTACAATTCCGAGAGCGACGCCTCTAATTCCCCTCTTCCTGGACCTTGTCTCGGTCCCAACCAGCTCAAACGGCTCCAACTCCTCCCCTCCTGACGGTGAGCGATAGGGTATATCCTCCCTCTCCGATCGAGTGCCTTGCGCTCTTCAGGTAATACTTCCCGCTGAACCGTCTGCCTACACCTTCAATCCGAATATTCGTCCCGGCCCTGATCTCTGGGATGCCGATGCATTCGCATGTTCCCTCGATGAGGCTGTTGTTTGCTCTTATCAGGTGGCCTTTGGCCAGGGCCTTCGCCTCTTCCGCGCTGGAGACGTTGCGGCCGGTGATCTCTACCTCCCGATTCGATCTGACGAACTTCCCAGCGCTTTCAGCACCGCTTTCCCCAAATTCCTGATCGCTGGAAGTGGCAATGCCAACAATCGGATTTGAGGGGTCGTCCGGGTTGTGACCTCTGACGGTGACTTTTGTGACCACATTTGCAGTGTTCATGTTGGGGCTGAAACTCATGATCTCCCGACCCCATCTCAAAGACCTCGTCTCCTCGGCTTGATCTTTAGGTTTTCTGAAGTTTATCTTCTTATCTCTCACGAAAAACTCATATCCAACGCTCTTTGCTAGACCGTCCAGAAACTCATAGTCGCTGGACTCATTGTCAGGAGCGGTCGTATCCGGAGGTTTGAAGGCGGGGTCGATATCCCCTTCTCCTAGATGGTGCTTCTTGGCTATTTTTCTGGCAATTTCTGCATAATCCCTCTCATTGCTAAAAGTTTTTTCATTCCTGGCCGTCGATCTCTGGAGGCGGAACGAATGGTCATAGCCGCTGACTTTCAGCGATGGGATTCCGCTGGAGGGAAAGCTCGGCTCAAGGTTGGTGATCACTCCAGAGATCGTCGGCTCCTTCGACTTCGATGGATTGCCGGCATACCCCATGCGGATCTCCACATCTTTGTCGCTTCCGGGGTTCAAGATGCTGTTGTCCAGCCACCTGAATGTCTGGGTCTCCAGGTCCAGACCTTCGCTCAAGTTGATGGTGAACATGCTGGCCTTCTCGATGCTCTCGTCCACGGAGATGCTCATCACCGCCCTCTCCAGCTCCCTTTGAGGACTTCCCCCTATCTTTATCGAGAAGGTGGGGGCGTAGCGGCGGAGGTCGAGGTTTGCCATAATGCTCTCATTCCAGGGGAGGTATGGTTATCTCGCTTCCCGCCTCTAATATTCTAGGATTTTTTATCCCGTTTTCCTCTGCGATGGCCCTCCAAAGGGCCGGATCTCCGTACACCTCTGCGGCGATCGCCCAGAGGCTGTCTTCCTGTTTTATGGTTCGAATCTTGGTTTTATCCGATGACTGGAGAGGTCTATCTCTCAATTCGCCTCCTGAGCTGTACTCGCTGAAGGTCACGCTGAGGGTAGCTCTTACCGGAATGCCGTCCTTGGTGAACATAGTGAATTTTTTATTAACCCGGCTCAGGACACAGGCGAAGTTGAGGTTCCCCCAGACGAACCTGAGAACCGGTGGCGCGTGCAGCTCCGGATCGATCTTGAGAAGGTCGACAATCTTATTTGTGTATTTTCGCACGTCTTCACCCCTCTCGTAGGTGTCGAAGAACAGATCCATGCTCAGCGTCTCGAGGCCTCCTCTGCTGAACTGGAGCAGTGGCGACTCAAGTCCGGGTATGCCTATGTTCGCAAACTCGTTGCTCTTCTCCATGGTGTACTCCGAGGGATAGAAGAGAACCGGAACCTCTCCCTTCTTATTCCCCCGGGCATCCAGAACGTGAATAATAGCTTTCTTCAGCTCCGAAGATGTGGCCGATCTATCCATACAATCCTCTTCTCTCTCGCTCTATCCTCACTCGCCTCTCTATCATGGAGTAGACCTGATCCGAGATCCGATTCAGGTCGATGGCGATAGATTCCCGACCAGAATCCGATTCGGATTTTAAAACATCTCTCTCCTTTATTATTTTTGCCTGAACCGGTTCGAGGTGCTCCAGCTCAGGATATCTCCGGCGAGCCTTCGTCAGATCCGAAGCTGTCTTAATCCCGGCTGAAATTATCTTCAAATCTTTCGCAAAATCCAGGGAAGGATATATCCCAAATCCCGATCCGTATATCTGTTGTGGGAGGGCCTTGGGTCCTTCTCCTTTATTGGAGGGCGATTTGCTCATCGATGGTGGCCCTCCATGAACAACTAAGGGAGCTGGGTCTATCGTACTCAGATGCGCCGCCATCTCAGAACCTTCTCCAAAACCTCTCGATATCTGTCTGTGAATTACGGCCGGTGCCCTGATGACGATGGTCCGACTCCTACCGCCCAACTCGGTCGCGCTCAGTCGGTCGGCTCCTTCCAATGCATGTCCCCTCTCTCCCGTCCTGAACTTTATCGGAGATGTAACTCTGAGGCTGTCTTCGGAAACGAGGTTTTCTGACGGCCTGGCGACGATGGTTCGACTCCTACCGTCCGACCCGGTCGCGCTCAGTCGGTCGTCTCCTTCCAATGCATGTCCCCTCTCTCCCGTCCTGAACTTAATCGGAGATGTAACTCTGAACCTATCTTCGTAAAGGAGGTTTTCTGACGACCTGGTGACGATCCTTCGACTCCGACCGTCCGACCCGGTCATGGCCAGTCGGTCGTCTCCTTCCCAAGCCGATCTCTCCTCCCCCATCTTAGACCTGATCGGAAACGCGTCCCTGAACCTATATTTTAAAAGAAAGTTTAATGGTGGATGTGTGATGATAATCCGATTCCTGACATCCGACTTTGTCATGAGGTTTCGATAGGTCACAGCCAGATGCAAATTCCCTGGATGAGCAGTTCCATATCTTTGTTGGAGTCCGTCGTCGAAGGCTGAAGATCCCCTTTGAAACGTTAGGGGCAAACTGTAACTGAGATTTGACAGCCCCTCCCTTTCTCTTTGGGGCCATCTATAAAGATTCGGAGAAATATTTTGATTTCTTTCCGCAGGGGCAACCGATCTCAAGAAGCTCGCAGCTGAGCGTGACCAATAGTTCCATGTGGGATTAAAGGAGATAGATATATTTAGTATATTTTCTATATTTTTAATGTATTTCTTATTGACATATCTCGTAAGGTTCAGCGTCTCCGGCATCGAGGGATGGATAGCAAGTCTGTATATCAGCTCCAGACCGTCGATGCGACGAAGGGTTGACCACTTGAATAAGGTAGGAAAGGGCCTAAGGCTGGAAATTGGGCTATCCAGATATTTTCCCCTTAAGCCCGAAAGGAATATCTCGCTATTCGATCCCTCTCCCAGAACGGGAAAAATCACTCCCATATCTTTAAACCTTCCTCATTCCGTTGTGAGCAAACTCCAAGGTCTCGATGGCAACCGAGTTACCGTCAGCTTTGAGATCTGGACCCGTCCACTTTACTGGATACGCATTGATGAAGCTCCATCTCCATATCCCACATCCTTTGGCATCGAGGAGGGTGACGTATAAGCCCTTCCTTTTGATCTTTCCTTCTATCACATCCTGATGCCATTTCCAGAGCACGTTGGAGTCTGTAATTCCTCTCTTGAGAACGACATTTGGATACTTTGTAATCTTTGGGAATTTATGGACTCGATCGTTGACTCCGCCCTCCCTGATCTCCTCAAACTCGGTCTCTGCCTGGAGCCCCGACACCTCCGAAAAGCCTCCGACTATCAATCCGTCGATCTCAACAAAAAAATTATATCCCAAATACGGGTCTTTCCTCTCGGCTAAAGCCATTCTCCTCCCCTCTCAAGCTCGTCCAACTTCCAGATCTGGATAACAGCTGCCATTCGGATCTTCGGAAGGCCGCAAGTTCGAAGAGCTGCCTGATCTCCGGATCAATTTAATCTCATCTAAATCATCGCCCTTCGGCCCTCTCGTTCATCGTCCTGTTGATCTTCGATATCTCTTCGCACCACCTCCTCCTCTCGCCATGCTCCAGGTTCATGATCTCCTCGTGGCTCCACTTGAAGTGATAGGCTATGAAGGCCACCTCCTCGTAGATCCGGTCGAGGGGGTAGCCAATTATTCCCCCGGGCTTATGTCGACCTCAAACTCGTGCTCGCACTCGGGGCACCTGGCCTTTATGCTCGTGATGCCTTCACCGTTTATTCTGCGGTAGAACTCCTGGAGATAGGATATGTCTGATGCGAAGAGCTCCTCCACGACCCTGGGGTTGACGTCGGGGAGGGTGCCCAGCCTCGTTATCACCCTCGAGAGGAGGATTACGGTCAGGTATGCCGGGTTCTGCTGAACACGGGGATCTTTGAGGGGGAGGATCTCGTCGGCTGCCGTCGCCAGCCGCATAACGCCCTCCCGATGGAGGTTGCCGTCTTCGTCGATATACCCCTTGGGGAGGGTGAACTGATACTCCGTCTGGAACATCCTCAGGATCTCCTCACGACACCCTCTTCATACCCTCGTGCACTATCTCCAGGGTCTCGATGGCCACGTCGTTCCCTTTGGCAGTGAGATCCGGAGCATCGTATTTGCTGGGCCAGGCGTTCTCGAACTCCCATCTGGCTGCGGGACTTCCCTCCTCGTTCATCAGAATTATCGCCACGTTCTTTCTCGCGGCGCTCATATTTCCCACTTCGACTGGCTTTCGCCACTTCTCGTAAAGCTCCATGGAATCTGTAACGCCCCATTTCAGGGTTATGTTGCCGTACTTGTTCAGAACCGGAAGCTTCCTGACGGTTGGCGGATCGTTTCCTTCCCGGTACTCGACGACATCGCTGGTGACATCGGGGATCGTAGCTTCGCTGAACCCCGCCTGGACGATCCCGTCTATCTCCACCAGGAATCTGGTGTTTCTGTACGGATCCCTTCTCTCTCCTGGCATCTTTCAATCACCTCCATTACTCTGCGATCTCCGAACCTCTGGCCACCTGAGCTATGCGGAAGATGACGAACTCGGCGGGCTTCACTGGGGCTATTCCGATCAGGATTATCAATCTCCCGTTGTCGATATCGTCCTGGGTCATCGTCGTCCGATCGCATCGAACGAAGAAAGCCTCATCCTGATTCAGGCCCATGAGGGCGCCGTCTCTCCAGACGCCGGTCAAGAACTGGTTGATGGTCTGTCTGACCCTGGCCCAGAGCCTCTCATTGTTCGGCTCGAAGACGACCCACTGGGTCCCCTCATCTATGGACTCCTCGATAAAGTTGAAGAGACGCCGCACGTTGATGTACTTCCATAGGGGATCGCTGGAAGTCGTCCTCGCCCCCCAGATTCGTATGCCCCGGCCCGGGAAGACCCGGATGCAGTTTACACCCCTCGGATTGAGCGTCATCTGATCCTCTTTGCTGACGTTGACCTGCAGCTCGCTCACCCCTCGCAGAACTTCATTGGCAGGGGCTTTGTGAACACCCCTCTCCTGATCGCTCCTCGCATAGACGCCGGCGATGTGACCTCCCGGCGGCACTAGCTTGTTGGTATTTGAAAGGGGGTCGAAGACCTTTATCCAGGGATAATAGAAGGCGGCATACTTCGAATTCGAGCCCTCTGGAGGCCACAAATTTCCGACAGTTCCTGCCGACTGAGCTGACTGGAGGATGGCGAAGCGATCCTTCATCTTTTCGCAGTGGTTAACCACTTCTGCAGTCAAGCCTTCAACTTCGTTCTCGTCGGGGATGCATACTATCGAAATCTCGTCAATCGCCTCGAAGGCCGCAAGGCCTGATCGTTTATCGGGATCACTTAAGGTGCCTTTATATTCGGGCAACTGGATAGGGCTCCCGTCCTCGCCTCCTGAAAGAGAGGTAAACCCTTTCGCTATCTCAGGCGTTCCCGGGCTCTTCTGTTCCAGCACCACCAGGTTCGACACCCCGTTAACCCGTTTTATGTAGTAATCGCTGGAGCCGGGGTTTGCGGAGAGGTTATCGTAGATCTCCTCCACAGATGCTCCCACCAGTTTGCCATCCACTTCGGTTGGAGCGGCATCTTTTCCATAAGCCACCATCAGCTTGAAGGAGTCCGGCCCTCGGAGGCTCGCCTCGGCGACGCTGACCGCTATCCTGTTGCCCCAGGACCCGGGACCCAGGGCCTTCACCTCGATCACGGTTGTCCCGGTCTTTTTGAGGATGAGGCTCGATGCTACTTCGATGCTGCCTCCTGAAAGTTTAGTGAAACCGATGGTTGAAGGTGTTCCCGACCCCATCTGCTTCAGGCTAACCAGCTCTGATTCCTTATTCACCCGGTCTATCTCGTTGGAATCGGTTGCGGAGAGGTTATCGAAAGTCTCTTTTTTGGAACCTTTCTTTACTGTAAGCTTGAAGAGCCCCGGAGGCTCCAATTGGGTTGCACTTTCAACCTTGACCTCGATCTCGTCGCCCGGGGACCCGTCTTCCTTGGCTCTCACCTCGATCACGGCTGCCTCGCTCGATTTGAGGACGAGGCTCGATTTTACATCGCTGCCCACGATTCTGCCGATGTAGCAACGCTGTCCGCCGTTTCTGAAGAAGCCGTCAACAGCATAGGCGAGATAACTCTCAGCGATATGCCCGCCGTAAAGCCTCGTAAACTGCTCAAATCCAGTAACCAGCCTGGCGCCGAGAGGTCCCCTCTCGGTCTGTCCGAGGAACCCCGCGACGCTCGTGCTCACGCCCTCTATGGGCTTTGCTCCAATCTCTATCTCCTCTACATATACCCCTGGTGCCAAATATTCCGGCATATAGCACCACCTCCATTATAAACTATTTGCAAAAATAGTTATAGATCGCGTCTTTCCGACCTCGATCTTGTCCAGCGTCATCGCTTTGGACGTCCCTGCATACTCGATACTGATGTTAATTTTGCTTCCTTCATCCCGGTTGTTATTATAACCTTTAACAAAGTATCTTCCGTCCTCCTTCACCACATCCTCCTCGGCCAAAGTTCCGAAATATATCACGAATTCGCCCGTCTCCGTGGTTGCGGTCGAAAAATCCTCGTTTGCCCCTCTCCCGCTCAGCTTTCCGCCAATAATCGGCTTGCCGTCTCCACCAAGCATCAGTCCCCTTATGAGGGTCTCTCCATCCGCAAAGGGATAAGAGGGCCTGGGCAGAAGATTTATGGTCACCGGATTCCTGGCATCGTGGTTCAGCGTCTTTATTGGCTCAGAAATATACCTGAAATAGTACGCAGAGACGACTTCTATCCTGTATTCTCTGTCGGGAAGGTCCAAAAATAGATAATAAGAGCTGGAGTTCTTTATCGCTCTAATGCCGTCGTTCAGATGGACATCGAGCAAGCCGATGGGGGAGGCCTTTGAATAGTCATCAAAAAGATGGACGGCAAAAGAAAGCTTTCTTCGGTGACTTTCCAAGAATGTTGCGGCTTCGATGCTCATCTCTCCTCACCACTATGGAGGTACTTTTCGGTGTCAACTGAAAGCACCCTCTTGATATCTCTCCTCTTGGTAGACGCTATCTTCACCGGTGCTACCTCGTAGTAAACAGAGGTTCTGTAAGAGTCGGATTTTGATATGATGCTCCATATCTTGTTCAGCTCGTCGAGGGAGAGCTGACAGAAATTAATCCTCAGCTCTTCCCCGGCCAGGTCTCCTTTAAGGACCGGGCCCTTTAGTATACGATTATCGTTAAAGATTTGGATGACCTTCCCGATCAATAGATGGTCCTTCTCCTGATCGGCGGCGTTGGGTGTGATCATGAAGGATAGGCTGAGATGGATTGGAGGAAACCCAATCGTTTCTGGAGCCTCAATCTCAGCTCCTCGATTCCTCTGATAGCTGTCTTCAGTGATCTGATAAAGGAAAAGAGATAGCTTTTTGTCCGGAGTTGTCTCCTCTGGCGAAGAGAGGGCGATCTGACTCTCAGAAGATATTATAGATGACAGTTGATTATCGTTTTTTATATTATCCCATATCAAATTGGACAGCGTCTTTCCCACATCCATCAATGCAGTATAATCGACCATTTTCGTCCCATCCTGCTTCATATGCCGTATTATAGATAATTTAATATTTATTAATTTTTTTTAATCTATATTATTTGGATCTTTCGATTATTCATACGCCCGTCTTTTATGGAACTCCTGTATATCCAGACCCATCCGAGGACGGACTAAACACTGAATAAATAAAAATATAATAATTTATAAATGAGATGGCTACCACTTCATTAGAGGTATCATAGCCCAATTGCTCACCCCTATATTATGGATATTTTCTGATTTGTATGTTATTCATCCTGAGCTTTCATTTCTCGGAGTTTTAAGTAAACTTATATATTTCTTTTGCTTGGAGATCTCCCGCCTAATATAGTAAACGCCAATTAAATTCACCTGATATCATCGCATCGTCTGCAAAATGGCCTGGGGATTGAATTCATGGCTGTTCTTAAACTAAATATTTTAAATATTTTCTGCAACTTCTGCTATTCTTTCCCGCAAGAACTACGGTCTATCATTTAATCGATAAATATATATTTGTATATTCTCAAAGTTAGTCCATGTACGATAGGTTGACGAGATAACCTCCAGTGCCATACTCCCAATCTGGATGGGTTCGATCCCGCCCTCGGAAGGCACTTGTCAAGATAGGTCTCCCGTTCCGCCACGGTTCTTCCGCAAGAGACATTGGTGCCGAGCTCTGTACAGCTTCCAATCGAATACATACCCGCCTCTTTAGACCCATGATCGATCGCATCTACCTACGACCCATCGGCCCTGAGGACGAGCCCTTCCTCTTCAGCCTCTACGTCAAAGCTCGGGAGGAGGGTCTGGAGTCCTTCAGCCGGGAAGGGGCCGATAAGGCGCAAAAAGTCGACAGGGATAAGGCTGACCAGGCCTCCCTCCTCATGATCCAGTTCAAGGCGCACCAGCATCACTACGCCACCATATCTCCCCAAGCGGACCAGATGATAATCGAGGTGGATGGGAGGCGGGCGGGAAGCCTCATCGTGATCAGGGCTCGAAAGGAGATCCGGCTGGCGGAGATCGTCCTCCTCCCCGAATATCGAAATCGGGGGATCGGAAGCGCCTTGATCGAAGATCTCGCCGGCGAAGCAGGAAGATCGGGGCTTCCCCTGAGACTTCACGTGGCCAAGTTGAACCGGGCTATCCGGCTCTATCGGCGTCTGGGCTTCGTTCTGATCGGCGATGTCGGCACCCACTATTTTATGGAACGGCGTCCGAAAGGCCACTCTTCTGTCCTCTGACGCCCATCTCATCCAATTATGACAAAGGACTTATCTTGATGGGGACGATACCTCAATCGAAGGAGACCTCATAACCAGAGCGGAAGAAGGATGATTTTTATGGTATCAGATGTATATTTCTCTTCGCTGAGGGCTTCCGGCCCCGATGAGAGCAAGGCGAGCCGGGTCAGGCAGCTCTTTTCGGCCGCCGGGTTCGGAGGCCTGATCGGAGAGGGGGACCTCACTGCAGTGAAGCTCCACTTCGGCGAGCGGGGAAACGACACCTACGTCAGCCCGGTTTTCATCCGTCAGGTGGTGGATATGGTGTTGGAGAGCGGGGGAAGGCCCTTTCTCACCGATACGGCCACCCTCTACGGCGGGAGCAGGAAGAACGCTGTGGAGCACCTCCTGACGGCGATCGAGCACGGCTTCGACTATTCGGGGGCGGGAGCGCCTCTGGTCATCGCCGACGGGCTTCGAGGGGGAAATTACGTCGCGGTGGAGATCGGAAAGAGGCATCTCCAAACCGTCAAGATCGCCGGGGACGTGGCCGCTGCGGACTCGATGATGGTCGCGTCCCATTTCAAGGGCCACGGCATGGCGGGGTTCGGCGGCGCGATCAAGAACCTGGGGATGGGCTGCGCCCCGCCTCTGGGCAAAGCCGACCAGCACTTCGCCTCCAAACCGGCCGTGGCGATGGAGAGGTGCATAGGTTGCGGAAGGTGCGTCCAGGTCTGCCCGAAATCGGCCCTCTTCCTGGAAGAGGGCAGGGCCCGGATCGATCCCGAGAAGTGCGTCGGCTGCGGTGCCTGTCTGGGCCTATGTCGGGAGGGGGCGCTGGACCTGGACTGGGAGAAGATGCCGATCTTCGTGGAGCGGGTGGTTGAGTACGCCTTCGGAGCGGTCAGGGCGATTGGAGGAAAGGTCGGATTCTTCAACTTCGTCATCGACGTCACCCCCGACTGCGACTGCGTCCCCTGGAGCGATGCGCCGATCGTACCGGACGTGGGGATTCTGGCCTCGAAGGACCCCGTGGCCATCGACGCCGCAAGCCTCGACCTCGTAAACGGCCAGAGAGGACTCGCCAACTCCGCCTTGAAGTCTCACTTCGACGAGGGTGAAGAGAAGTTTCTGGGGGTCTGGCCGAAGGTGGACGGCCGGGTTCAGATAAGATATGGCGAAGAGATCGGCCTGGGGTCGTCCAAGTACCGGCTGATCGAGATCTGATATCCCGGGGCGGCGGGAGATGGAGAGGCTACTGGCTTCGGGAATATGCAAGATGGACGGCGACGGCAAAGTTTAACGTCGATCGGAAGATAAGAGGCCGGTGATCGTGAAGAGAGCGAAAGAGATGGAGTCTGGAGGAAGAAACGAGATGGCGGAACTGTTCAGGGAGGCTGCAGACCGGGCGAAGGAGGAGAACAGGACCTACCTGATGGAGCACGAGTGCAAGGCGGTCCTGGAGAGCCTGGGGATATCGACGACTGGGGCCGAGGTGGCCCGGTCCGAGGAGGAGGCGGTGCGGATCGCCGAATCGATCGGCCGCCCCGTGGTCCTGAAGGTGGTCTCTCCGGAGGTGGTCCACAAGTCCGACGTCGGTGGGGTGAAGCTCGACCTCAAAGGGGCCCAGGAGGTGAGAAAGGCCTTCCGCGATATTGTGAATGCATTCCCCGACAAGGAGGTGGTCGGGGTCGCCGTCCAGGAGATGGCCCCGCCGGGGACCGAGGCGATCGTGGGGGTAGCCCGGGACCCCACCTTCGGGCCGATCCTGATGTTCGGCCTGGGGGGGATCTTCGTTGAGATCCTCCAGGACGTCTCCCTGAGGTCGATACCCATATCCGAATCCGACGCCGAGGAGATGATAGCGGGGATCAAGGGGCATGCCCTACTGGAGGGGTACCGGGGAAGGTCTGCGGACATCCCGGCCCTCAAGAGCCTCTTGATGCAGATCTCCAGCCTGGTGATCGAGCACCCGGAGATATCCGAGATGGACCTGAACCCCGTCTTCCTCTATCCCCAGGGCTACAAAGTGGTGGACGCGAGGATCATCCTCGGCGAGGTCCCCGAGAAGGTCGAGCCGCCGGCGACGAAGGTCCGGGACCTCCATGACCTCTTCTATCCCAAGAGCATCGCCGTCATCGGTGCTTCGGGGACGCGAGGCAAGCTCGGCTGGAACGTCTTCTGCAACTTGATCAACCACGACTTCAAGGGCCAGCTCTACCCCATCAACCCCAGGGCGGAGTCGATCCTGGGGATCAGGGCTTACCCGCGGATCAGCGCCGTGGGAGAGCCCATCGACGTGGCCGTCATCCTGGTCCAGGCGAGCATGACCCCGGAGGTGGTGAAGGAGTGCTGCGACTGCGGGGTCAAGTACGTCATCGTCGAGTCCGCGGGCTTCGCCGAGATGGGGGATTCCGGCCGGAGGATCGAGGAGGAGATGAAGGCGATCACCGATTCCTACGGGGTGCGGCTCCTGGGGCCGAACTGCTCGGGGATAATCAACACCCACTGCAGCATGGTCCAGTCCATCGGGATCGTCGACGCCCTCTCCCGAGGGAACATCGGCCTCATCTCCCAGGCCGGGGTCTGCGCCGCCGGGATGCTCTGGGGTCTGCGCCACATCATGGACTTCGGGATCGTGGCCACCATCGGAAATAAATTGGACATCAACGAGACGGACATGCTGGAGGCGGTGAGCCAGGATGAGAACGTCAACGTCATCTGCATGTACCTGGAGTCGGTGAAGGGCGGGAGAAGGTTCATCGACGCCGCCAAGAGGATCACCAGGGAGAAGCCGATCGTCGCCCTCAAGTCCGGCCGGACCGAGGCGGGGAAGAGGGCGGTCGCCTCCCACACCGCCTCCATGGCCGGCGACGACCTGGTCTACAGCGCCGTCTTCAGGCAGGCCGGAGTGATCAGGGCGAGGGACTACGAGCACATGTTCAACCTGGCCAGGGCCATCTCCAAGCAGCCCTTCCCCAAGAAAGAGGGGGTCTTCATCATCACCTACGCCGGGTCCCTGGGGGTCATATCCGCCGACGCCGTCATCGACGAGGGGATGAGGCTGGCGGAGCTGGAGCCGCCGCTCAAGGAGAGGCTCCTGGACCTCCTGCCGGAGTACGTCGGAGGCACGAACCCGGTCGACTACACCTTCAGCATGGACGCGGAGACGGTGAAGAGGACGATCGAGATCGGGGTCGACAGCTCCGACGTAGGAAGCTTCATCGTCATCCTCCAGGCCGAGATTTTGGGAAGCTACGTCGAGCCTCTGGGAAAAATAAACTACCGGGGCAAGCCGATCATGGTCTGCGTCGCGGGAAAGGAGTTCGCCATGGAGGACGTCATCAAGATGGAGAACGCAGGGATACCCGTCTACCAGACCCCGGAGCAGTGCGCCGACGCCATATCGGTGATGTACAGGCACTGGAAGCTTTCGAGATGAGGTCGGCCTCCAGTCCCTCGGCGGCCGCCGTCTCGAAGGGATCGTCCAGCCCCGGATCACGACGACCTCCGGGGAGATGGTGCGAAGCTGACCCGGCCGAGGTCAGTAAATATTCTGGACGTCCTGGGGTTCTGTCCAGTTTCCGCCCTCAAAGATCCTGATGGAGGATCTCTCCCTCGCGAACTCCATCGTCTTGGTCCAGTTCTTGCTGGACGGGAGGGTCTTCGGGTCTATCATCCTGCTGTACCTCGGGCCGACGGCGGTGGTGGTATCGTTTGCTGCTGAAAGTCTCTCCTTCTCCCTCTCCTGGGCGAGGGCCCTTGCCACCTTTCCCAGGACGACCGGGCTCTTCGTCGATCCGCCCAGAGATGCCGGAGTTCTGAAGATCTCCGAGCCGAAGTATGGGTAGTACTGGCTGCGGTCCACCCTCGATGGAGCGCCCCCGGAGAAGAATATGGGATCGGAGAAGTAGGACCTCCACTCGGAGTAGTTGGGCCCGCTTCCGGGGTTCAGGTAATCGGCGCCTGCCTGCCCAGCCGCCAGGATCAGGCCCGATACCACCAAAATCAAATTGTGTTTGGATATCATATCCGAATCACACTCCCAAGGGTACATTATCCCGGTTGGACTTAAATTTTTATCCCGAATAAATTACAGGATGATTTCATCTATTTGGACCTTGGGAACGATGGTCATGAATATCTGTTGGATCGCCGAACCGGCAGAACGAAATCTAATGCCTCAGGCACGGAATGTAGGAGTTCTCATCAACATTGATAGATGGGATTACCCGTTAGAGTTAACAAGAACGCATTTCAAATTGGGCGCAAGGGCAGAAGATATCGATATCTGGTATTCGGGATATTCTATTATAATATATATAAAAAGATCCTTTGGAAATACTTAAATAGCAACTACGTCAGAATACACTTCGTCATTGCAGTTATCCTCCGCAGTATCCGGATCGATGACTGTTCGAGGAGGGAGAGGAACGACAGACGTTTTAACGGAAATATCGGGGTATGGTGCTGGAAGTGCGTCCGACGACGATTCCCATTTTAATCTCGGCTCGGGGACGATTCTTGAAATAAACACAATTTCTATTTTTAAGTGCATTTTTTTGTTGGGAATTCTGAAAACATTCTCCCTACTACTCCTCCCTCTTCTCATCTCCGCATCCATCTCGGGCGCCTTCGCCGCTCTGAGCGTCGACCCGATCGCTCCGACTTCTGTCAACATCTGCGATTCAAACGGCTTTGTGGTCTACATCAACAACACCGGCGCCACCACTGAAAACGATATTCTCCTCAACGTCACCATTCCGTCGGGCTTCTCCTACGAGAACGGGTCCAGCAACATAATTCTTCCCGACGGCTCTTCGAATGAGGACCCCTCGATAAACGGTCAATACCTCGAATGGAACCTGACCGAGATCATGACCACCGGAACCGGGGTCGTCATAAATGAGATGCTTCCCAATCCGACGGGAGCTGATAATAACCTTGAACGAGTAGAACTCTACAACGCGGGAGCTAATTCTGTAAACGTCAACGGATGGAAGCTTAGAGACGCCAGCAATACCAATAAAACAATAAGCTCGAGCGTGGTTTTGTCCGGCAGTTTAAATATGGCTCCCGGCTCCTTTCTGTTGATCAGAATAACCGGGACATTTCTTGACAATCCAGGCGACACAGTGAGGCTATTTGACGGCTCGAACGTTCAGAGGGATTCCGTCAGTTATCTGAATTCTGTAGAGGGTCAGAGCTGGGCCTGCGTCCCCGACGGCTCCGAGTTCTGGAGCTGGAGAGCTTCCACCCTCGGCGCCACCAACGGCGGTGATCTTGCCCCCGGCGGGCAGATAAAGGTCGAGTTCAACCTGACCGCAGCCTGCGGCACCCCCTCGGGAGGCCGGATCGGGGCGGAGGTCTTCTACCTCGGAGGATCTTCCTCCAAATCGTCCACCTCCATGCTGGTGAAAGAGGGCTTTCTGAAAGTAGAAAAGACCCCCACCGTCGTCGAGGCGGGGGCGGGCGACGTCGTCAACTGGACCATCGCCGTCGAGAACACCGGCCTGGGCCCCGCCTACAACGTCAGGATCAACGATTCCCTCTCCTCCGGGCTCAGCCTCCTCAGCATAGACTCGCCGAGCAGCAGCATGAACTGGACCTACGGAGCCATCGCTCCCGGTGAGACGAAGGTCGTCAACATCTCGGTGAACGTCACCGGATGCAGCGACCTCTACAACCTGGTCAACGTCAGCTGGGGATGCGAAGGCACACCCTGCCAGGAGACCTACGCCAAGGCCAGCGTCAAGTTCGTTCCGCGAGATCCGGATCTGGAGTACACCGTGAGCCCCATGGTCGTCCCTTACTGCGGGAAGGTCACAGTTTACGTAAACGTCACCAACGAGGGCGAGGGCGGCGCAACCGACCTATCCATGGAGTTTTCGGGGATATCCGCCGATTACGCCGTCAGCAACGTATCGGGGGCGATCTATTATCCGGGGAACGAGACCTTCTTCGTCGGCGACGTTCCTTCTGGCACTTGGAAGAACTTCACCTTCGACTTCGGCATGCCCTACGGGGGCTGCGGATCTAAGGGAAAGGCGGGCACCATCACCATATATCCTCGCCACAACGACGACTGCGGAAACCCATGGTATCCGCCGGTGAGCCTCGTCCCCTACTCCATGGAATCGGGCTCCATTCCCAGCATATCCGTCTCCAAGACCTCCTCCAAGACGGTGGCTTACCTGGACGAGGAGGTCGACTTCACCCTGGAGGTGACCTACTCCGCCGGGTCCTGTGACGAGAACACCACCAGGACGATAGTCGACCGTTACCCTGAGAACTTCACCCTCATCGACTCCGCCGGAGGCGTCAACGACTCCGCGAACCACACCATCACCTGGACCAACCAGACCCTCCAGGACAACGTGACCTGGTCAAAGACGATAAGGCTCAAGGCCACGGCAGATCTCGCAGCCTGCGACTGCGGAAGGACGGTCACCAACCAGATCAACGTCTCGGAGGCCGTCGACTGCTGCGGCTGCATGATCTCTGGAGCCGCCTCGGCTGATGTGGTCATCGAGTGCTTCAACGGGACTATACTCGATTCTTCGTCCAAGTCCGCATCTCCGACCCCCCAGGAGAACTGCCGGAACGTCACCTACACCACCACCTATACCTTCGCTGACGCCATCGGTTCCCTAAACTGGACCGACGTCAACTTCACTGAGCTCGGAGGAAACGGCCAGATCTTCCCCGATGGGAACGCCAGCGGCAGTGCCACCTTCACCGTAAACGGCTCCTGCAGCACAAATAAGACGATCGCGATCGGAAGCCCCACCAACCTGGGATTCCTAAACGGAGCCTGCGCCCCTCTGGGCGGCGGCACCGTCCTGGCCGTCACCTACACCCTCCGGGAACCTCAGACCTGGTCGGGCCCCGACTGGTCGGCGCTCTGCATCGACGGTTACGGGTCGGGATGCTCCGGCGACTCCTGCCTTTACGAGTCGGCCTCCGTCACCGTCAGCAGGGCCGATTACTCCATAAGCATATCCGGAGTCCCGACGAAGCTCGACTCCTGTGAGGCCTTCAACGTCACCATCACCCTCACTAAGGGAAGCCCCGACGACGATCCCCGGTGGATCGGCCACAATATGTACATCACCTACAACGATACCAACTACAGATACCTGGGCCCCGCCACCATCAGCGGGATCACAAACTACCTCAACTCGTCCTCCTCGGTGCCGGTGACATCCTTTGAGCCGACCCGGTCGGGGAGCGATCTGGTCTGGAGCCTCGGCGCGAACATCAGCCGCGGCGGGACGATCACCTTCCCTGTGGAGAAGAGATGCCCTCCTGAAAAGCTGATGGCCGCCGCCCTCAACTACACCGATAACTGCGGCGCTCTTCAGACCGGCTCCGCCTCTGACTCTCCGTCCCTGGTCCTCTTCGGAAACATCATCATCCAGAAAAATCCTGAGGTGATCTTCGCCCTGGACAAGAACGCCAGCTGGAAGATCTACGTCACCAACACCGGGTCGGGTACCGCCTACAACGTCACCGTGAACGATACTCTCGACTCCGACCTATCTTATGTCAGCTCCAAGATCGACGGCTCGTCCGATCCCGCCAACACGACCGTCGTCGACTCCAACCACGTCCTCTGGAACCTGGGGGACATGCCGCCCAAGATGCAGCGGGTCATAGAGATGAACGCCGTCCTGGTGGGCTGCGAGAATAGAAAGAACCACGTCTTTGCGGTCTGGGGCTGCGGCGATAGAGAGTGCCAGACCCCCGTCAGCGACACCTCCGTCGTGGAGCTGGTGGATGGGGAGCTTCTGATATCAAGACACGATGCCGATCCGATCGACGACTGCGGCGATAACTCCTCCTTCGTCATCGAGGTGAAGAACGGCGCAGGCCCCACCCTCTACAACGTCAGCATAACCGAGGAGCTCCCGGTGGGACTTGAATACGTCGCCGGGTCGTCTGTGGTCTCCGGCGCGTCCACCACCTCCACGAACTTGTCGGGCAATAGCCTGGAGTGGAGGTTCGACCAGCCCGAGGGCTGGGCTGCGGGGGCGAGCGTCATAATCGCCTTCAACGTCACCATAAACTCCTCAGACCCCTGCGAGTTCACCGGTGGAGACTCGGTGCTGAAGGTGAACTACACCACCCCCTGCGGCGGTTATGGACCCGAGCTAGAAAGCGGGATCCTGGTGGAGGAGACCGACACTCACGTCAGCATATCCAAGAGCCCGGAGCTGACCATCGCCGAGGCGGGGACGATCGTCACCTGGACGATCCAGATCGAGAGCGACGGAGCTGACCCCGCAACTAACGTCACCCTCTTCGACCTTCTGCCGGCCAATACGGCCTACTATTCTGCCGCCCCCGCTCCGAACAGCACCAACCCCCTCCGGTGGGACTTTGGAACCCTGAACGTCGGCGACTCGCGGACGATCACCCTGAAGGCGAACGTCACTCGTTGCATAGACGAGACCGAGAACAACGCCACCGTCTTCTGGGGCTGCTGTCCCGCCGATCAAGGAAGTGAGAGCGATGTGGCCGTCCTGAGGACCCCGCCAGCGATATCTCTGTCCAAGGATCATGCCTACTTAGACACCTGTGGAGGAACCTTCACCATCACCATCAACAACACCGGCACCACCGCCTACACCCCCGAGGTGAAGGAGATCCTGCCGATTGGGTTTGTATACAAGAACGGTTCGTCGGTAATCAGCAGCAACAACGCCACCCACACCGGTTTCTCCAATGACCCGGCCTTCGACTATTCGGCCGTCAACAGGACGGTCATCTGGGACGGAACGAACATAGATCGAGTCTACCGGAACGAGACGATAACCATCACCTTCGAAGTGGAGAGCTGCCCCGCTTGCTGCAACGTATCCGTCAGCCCCAATGCAAACCTCGTCTACTTCAACTACACCAACAGCTGCGGCAACTTCAGCTCCGTGAACTTCTCCCAGACCATCATCCCGAAGCTGGCGGTGCTGGATGTGGAGAAGACGCCCTTCAACCAGACCGTGGGAGGCGAGGCCTCCTGGACGATCACCCTCAGGAACTTGGGCACCGGGATCGCCCGCAACGTGACGATCCGGGACGTGGTCGGGGACGGCTTTTCCAACGTCAGCGTCGTCGACGGCAACCTGACGGAGAGCGGGTACACCATCATCGAATGGTCGAACCTCACCCTCGGGGTCGGAGGGACCTGGGTCCGCAACGTAACCGCAAGGCCCAGCGGATCCGGAAGCCTGGTGAACAACGTTTACGCATTCGGAACTTGCGAGAACGGCTGCGTCTACAGCAGCGACGAGGACGCCGCCTATACCTCCCGGATAAACATAACCAAGGATCCCGACGCCGCGGAGACGGTCGGAGGGTTTGTGAACTTCACCATATATGTGGAGTACTGGGGCGCCGGTGAGCAGTACAACAAGACCAGGATCGTCGATCTCCTCCCTGCCGGGCTCAAATATTACGATTATGAATGTCAGGATAGCGGAGATTCGTGTGGAGATGCCAACGTCTCCGGAAATCCCCTGGTTTGGGATCTGGGCAACTTCTCCGGCGACCGGCAGGTTCGGATCAACCTCAGCACCATCGTCGAGGACGTCCTCGGAAACCAGAACGGGACGGTTCTGATAAACCGGGTCGAGTCCTTCCATGAGGATGAGAACGGAACGATCTTCGACGATGGGGATGAGGCGAAGGTGACGATCGTGGAGCCGGACCTATCGATCGAAAAGTCCACTACGGTTCCCTCGGGCATCGTCGTCGCCGGTGACGAGATCAGGTATACGATAAACGTATCTCACACCGCCGCCAGCAGCTCGGAGGCTTACGACCTGGTGATAAACGATACCATCCCCGGCGGATTGGTCTTCGTTCCAGGATCTAACACCTCAACCCTATCGGCGGCATTTTCGAGGACCGGGCAGAATCTGACCTGGAGCGTATCAAACCTCAGCATTGCGGGGGCGAGCTACGTCGTCCTGACTTACAACGCGACCGTCTCACAAAGCGTCGTCTTGAACACCACCTTCATCAACAACGCCACCGTCACCTGGACGAGCATTTCGGGTGAAAACGACGACGAGCGTTTCGGCAACTGGACGGCCCTCGACGACTACAGCAGGGGAGATGACGTTATCCTCAGGGTCGACAGCAACTTCACCGTGATCAAGCTCCCCGACGACCTGAGGTTCAGGACGATCGGTGAACGTGTCAACTTCACCATCGAGATCGACCTGCCCAACGCCACCGCCCTCGACCTCTGGATCAACGACACCCTTCCCGCGGGCCTCATATTCAACTCGACGACTAGCATCTCGGCCCCGTCCGACTCGACCTTCCCGACCCCGAACCCGACGATCACCGGCTCCAACGACGGCAGCTCAATAGTCCGCGTCAACTGGAGTTTCGGACGGGTCAACAACTCAGAGAACGAGGAGATCAAGATCGAGTTCGACGCCATCGTCGCCGACGTGATCGGGAACCAGAAAGACAACCTGATCGCCAACAACTCGGCCACCGCGGAGTGGAAAGACCTCAACGGCCAGGTCCACACCGAGACTGACGACTCGGGCCAGATCAAGATCCAGGAACCCGACCTCACCATCTCCAAGCTCGTCAGCCCCGAAGGTGACGTGGTGGTGGGCCAGACCCTCAACTTCTCGATCCGGGTCGCCCACACCTCGGATAGCAACTCGACGGCATACGACCTGATGGTCAACGACACCATCCCCGCCGGGTTCAGCTTCGTTTCCGGCAGCCAGACCTCGGATCCCGGATCTAACACCAGCTCCCAGTCCGGCCAGAACATCAGCTGGACCTACAACCGGCTCGATCTGGGGACGACGGCCTGGCTCAACTACTCGGTGACCGTGGACTACAATGTCGTCGCCAACACCACCCTCACCAACCTGGCCCTCGTCACCTGGACCAGCACCGCAGGTCCCAACGACGACGAACGTTTCGGCAACTGGACGGTCCTCGACGACTACAACGCCTCGACGACCGTCGAAGTCTCCGTTCAGAACGCCACCACGGTGATCAAGCTCCCCGACGAGCTGAGGTTCAGGACGATCGGAGAGTCGGTCAACTACACCATCGAGGTCGACCTGCCCAACGCCACCGTCCTCGACCTCTGGGTCAACGACACCCTGCCGAGAGGGCTGATCTACAACTCCACCAGCCTCTCCATCCGGGACGAC
>Ga0116162_10000130_pt1 | contig 63551 bp, 58 predicted proteins | sample AD_UKC105_MetaG_FD_89875 | JGI IMG/M metagenome (GOLD analysis project Ga0116162, IMG submission 89875) | Active sludge microbial communities of municipal wastewater-treating anaerobic digesters from Hong Kong - AD_UKC105_MetaG | ecosystem: Engineered > Bioreactor > Anaerobic > Digestate...
ACAGATGATAATCAGCGAAGCATGCAAAGCGCCGGGCTGCAAATAGGAATTGAAAGGTAGGAATAATGGCTCAGAGAGATGATCTGATAAGTACGGTGCCCGATCCTGATCCGGTTATGAAGCTGGATCCGGTGCCGGGATTTGAGCCTGTAATAGCATCTTTGTGCTGTCACTATTGCTCGTATGTAGCCGCCGATCTTGCGGGTTCCATGAGGCTTCAGTACCCGGCGAACATAAGGATTATAAGGGTTCCATGCACGGGAAAAGTAGACATAATTCATATATTGAAAGCTTTTGAGAGCGGAGCCGACGGGGTTTATGTATCGGGCTGCGAGGAAGGAAGCTGTCATTTCAAGATCGGGAATCTGCTTGCGAAGAAACGTGTTTATTATGCAAAGAAACTTATCGAGGAGATCGGGCTTGAGCCGGAAAGACTGGAGATGTTCAACACGGCGGCATCCCAGGGCCCGCGTTTTGCCGAAGTCGCAACACTGATGACGGAACGTATCAGGAGGCTGGGGCCTTCTCCGATTCCCAGGAACGTGGCTTTTGTGAACGGAGAAAAAGAATATGAATTTGTACCAGATAATTAGAACAGAGGTGCTTCGATGATATTAGCTGAAAGAAAACCGCTTGCGGAAATCATCGAATTAATTGGTGATGCCCGAAAAGTGCTGGTTCTTGGCTGCGGGACATGTGTGACGGTTTGTTTTGCGGGTGGCAGCAAAGAGGTTGGTATTCTCGCTTCACAGTTGAGAATGGCGGCTTCAAAGGCCGGGAAAGAACTCGAAGTCGTTGAAGAGACGATCGAACGGCAGTGCGAGGACGAGTTTTTTGAGGGAGTGAAAGAAAAGATCTCCGATGCGGATGTTGTGCTTTCGCTCGCGTGCGGTGTCGGCGTTCAGACGATCGCGGAATTGTTCCCTGAGGTTGTTCCGTTGCCGGGAGTCAACACAACATCGTTCGGCAGGCCCGTGGAACCGGGAGTGTTTGTCGAATATTGCGCGGGCTGCGGCGATTGTCTTCTTGCGTTGACAGCGGGGATATGCCCGATAGCGAGATGCTCGAAAAGCTTGCTTAATGGTCCATGTGGAGGCTCTGAAAACGGGCGCTGTGAAGTTGATCCGGAAAACATTCCCTGTGCATGGCACATGATATACGAAAGGCTTGAAAAACTCGGCAGGCTGGACTGGCTCGATAAGATATCGGAAGCGAAAGATTGGTCGTCGAGTGCATCAGGCGGCGTGAGAATAGACATACGGGAGGATCTCCGTGAAATCAAACTCGAATCTTGAGAAGCTGCTTGCGTCAGGCAAATTCGCGGTGACAAGTGAGCTGGGGCCGCCGAAAGGGACAGACGTTGCTGCAATAGAAAAAAAAGCCGGATACCTCAAAGGAAAGGTTGACGCTGTAAATATTACCGATAACCAGACTGCGATTGTCAGGATGTCCAGCATCGCGACGTCGAAGATACTTATAGATCTCGGCCTTGAACCTGTCATGCAGATGGTGAGCAGGGACAGGAACAGGCTCGCGATGCAGAGCGATCTTTTCGGCGCGTATGCGCTGGGGATACGCAATGTATTATGCCTGACAGGGGATCACCAGAAATTCGGCAATCATCCGCAGGCCAAAGGGGTTTTCGATCTCGACAGCATACAGATGCTGAAGATGGTGAAAGCAATGCGGGATGAAGGTAAGGTTCTCTGCGGCGATGAAATCAGCGGTGGCTTTGAAATGTTTATCGGCGCGGCGGCGAACCCGTTCGGCGATCCGTTTGTTGCCCGTGTTCCACGGCTTGCAAAAAAGGCGGAGGCCGGGGCCGACTTTATTCAGACACAGTGCATTTTCGATATGGACAGATTCAGCAAATGGCTGGCAGGCGCTGTCGACAGGGGCCTGGATAAAAAAGTCCACATTCTCGCCGGCGTTACGCCGCTGAAATCCGCCGGGATGGCCAATTACATGAATAAGAATGTGGCGGGAATAAATGTCCCTGAGGAAATCATTGAAAGGCTGAAGGGCGTTGCAAAGGAAAAACAGGCCGATGAAGGCATAAAAATCTGTGTCGAACAGATTCAGCAGATCAAGGAAATGAAAGGTATTTCCGGGATTCATCTCATGGCTATCGAATGGGAACACAGAGTGCCCGAGATACTTGAACTCGCCGGGCTGTTGCCAAGGCCTGTTGTTTGAATTAAATAGTATTGACGGACAGGTTTATTACAAGGGTGGCCGCCGGCCACCCTTTTTGGTTGATATTGCAATTGGTGAATGATAATGTAAAAATGCATAATGTTGGATACTTTGTTCAATCAATAATAATATACGGAATATGATATTAATTTCATATACTTATTAACGAATACAGGAAAAGAAGGTCGGAAGATGGATACGGAAAAGATTGAGAACGCGGTACGTGCCATACTCGAAGCGATAGGGGAAGATCCCGACAGGACGGAACTGCGGGAAACGCCGCAGCGCGTGGCGAGGATGTATGAGGAAATATTCAGCGGGATACAGCAGGACCCCGAGCAGGTGATCAAAATTATCCCGGACGGGGATTTCGATGAGATTGTAATGGTTCGCGATATACCGATTTATTCGATGTGTGAACACCACATGCTGCCGTTCATCGGCAAGGCGCATATTGCATATTTACCTAAAGAAGGCCGGATAACGGGGTTGAGCAAACTGGTAAGGGTGACGCATGTTTTGTCGCGAAGGCTCCAGTTGCAGGAACGGCTTACGCATCAGATAGCTGATTGTATTATGTCCAGGCTCAAACCTGACGGGGTTATGGTTGTCATAGAAGCAGAGCATCTTTGCATGACTATGAGGGGCGTAAAAGCTGCGGGGACAGTCACGGTTACATCGTCTGTGAAAGGCGCGTTCAGAAGCAATGAGAAGACAAGGATGGAGACGCTGGCATTGCTTCGCGATACGAGTAAGTGAGACGGGTTCCTCAGATTTGCATCAGAGGGGGAGAAAATGAAAGCACCAAAGTATGATGCTACGCAGATGGCTGACTGGCAGATTGCGGAGGCCGGCGAGGAAAACATGAAAACCATCTGGCAGCTCTCGGATGATCTCGGGCTCGAGAGCGAAGAGCTTATGCCGATGGGAAGGTTTGTCGGGAAGGTTGATTTTTCACGCACTTACAAACGTCTCGCGGATAAGCCTTCGGGGAGATATGTCGAAGTAACTGCGATAACGCCGACTCCTCTCGGCGAGGGAAAAACCACCACTACTATCGGGTTAATACAGGGACTCGCAAAGAGAGGCAAAAGATCGACAGGCGCGATTCGCCAGCCGTCCGGCGGCCCTACTTTCAATATCAAGGGAAGCGCGGCGGGAGGCGGATTGTCGCAGTGCATTCCTCTTTCCGATTTTTCACTCGGCCTGACGGGGGATATTGATGCCGTAAACAATGCTCACAATCTCGGAATGGTTGCTTTGACATCCCGGATGCAGCATGAATTCAACTATTCCGACGAGGTGCTTGCCGGAAAGAACCTGAGAAGGCTTGATATCGATCCGAACAACATCCAGATGAAATGGGTGATTGATTTCTGCGCCCAGTCGCTGCGTAACATTGTAATCGGCATGGGCGGCAAGATGGACGGGTTTATGATGGACAGCGGTTTTGCTATCTCCGTAAGCTCCGAGGTGATGGCAATTCTGGCGGTAGCTTCTGATTTTGCGGATTTAAGGCGAAGAATGGGGCAGATTATTGTTGCTTATGATAAAAAGGGAAACCCTGTCACAACGGCGGACCTCGAAGTCGATGGTGCGATGACGGCATGGATGGTGAAGGCATTCAATCCCAATGTGATACAGACGCTTGAAGGGCAGCCGATTTTCGTCCATGCGGGCCCGTTTGCAAACATCGCTGTCGGGCAGAGTTCCGTTGTCGCCGATATGCTCGGAACCAGGCTGAGCGAGTATCATATTACCGAATCAGGCTTCGGAGCAGATATAGGTTTCGAAAAGTTCTGGAATATTAAATGCCGGCTGATAAAAGATGTTCCATGCTGTTCAGTGATTGTCGCGACGATAAGGGCGCTCAAAATGCACGGCGGCGGCCCGACCGTTTTGCCGGGTAAAAAGCTGGATGAAGCGTACACGAAAGAGAATATCGAATTGCTCGAAAAAGGAATGAGCAATCTTATAGCCCACATCGAGACCGTCAGAAGATCGGGAATAAATCCGGTTGTCTGCATAAACAGTTTCCATCTGGACACCGATGCGGAAATTGAAACAGTTAAGCGCGCGGCGGAAGCTGCGGGCGCGAGATGTGCAGTGTCGAGACACTGGAGCCACGGCGGCGATGGCGCTCTCGAACTCGCGGATGCAGTTATCGATGCGAGTGAAGATAAAGTCGATTTTAAATTCCTTTATGAAGATGAAACTCCTTTGAGGGAGAGGATCAAGAGAATAGCCACTGAAGTTTATGGCGCTGACGGTGTTCTGTATTCTCAGACCGCGCTCGAAAAAGCGCGAAAGTTCGAATCGGATAAGAAATACAACAGGTTTTACACCTGCATGGTGAAGACTCATCTCAGCCTGTCGCATGATCCCGCGCTGAAAGGACGGCCCAGGGGATTCACTTTGCCGATACGGGACATATTAGTATATGCCGGTGCCGAGTTTATTGTTCCTCTCGCGGGAGACATCAAGCTGATGCCCGGTACCGCATCCGACCCGGCGTTCAGAAGAATAGACGTTGATACGGAAACCGGAAAGGTGACAGGCATGTTCTAAACCTCTTGCCTGAGTTCGGCGATTATGAATTGTTCAGGGGAATAATAATTGTCTGGCTGAACCTATGAAAAGATTTATCGGAATAGAAAAAAAAGCTTCTGCCGATAACAGTGAAATTGAATTTTCGGTTGTTATGGCGGAACCGTCGTTGAGTGATAACAGGTCGGACCTCGACAGGTTGTCGGCGGCGATTCGCGCGGAACGGGGCATGGATGTCAAGACGGTTTCACCGGATGTTTTAAGGAGCGTTCCTTTTGTTCTGAGGAAATCGGGATGGCGTGTTGTCTGCTCAGTTCAGGCGGGAGAAAACGGGGGGATGTATCTTGCTGCCGTAAAAGGCACAAACAGGGCGTGATCCGTTATCGGTTAACGGCAAGTTTTGCAGCGGTTGTTGTCGATGTATATAATTCTAAAAGTAACATGATGAAATACTGAAAGGAATCGAGAAACTTTATCGGGAGGGGAAAATGGCCCAGATTATTGATGGCAGAGCAATATCAAATCAGATAAAAGAGGAAGTCGCGGAAGAATCAAAGAAGCTTTTTGAGGAGACCGGCGTCAAACCGTGCCTCGCTGTGATTCTGGTCGGCGAGGATCCCGCGTCACAGATATATGTCAGAAACAAGGGCAGAGCATGCGACATGTGCAATGTGGAGTCTGTTCAGCACATTCTGCCCGCGGACACTTCGGAGAAAGATCTGCTTGAGCTGATAGATCAACTTAATAATGATCCAAAAGTCCACGGGATTCTCTGCCAGCTTCCCGTGCCGGACCATATCGATGAAAACAAAATACTGCTGGCTATAGATCCCGGAAAAGATGTTGACGGATTCCATCCGATAAACGTCGGAAGGTTCATGACTCTCAAGAGTTTTGAGGAGATCAGATCGTCGGGTATTTTTCTGCCATGCACACCGCATGGGTGCATAGAGCTGCTTGAGCGGACGGGAGTGGAGCTTTCGGGAGCGCACGCGGTAGTGGTTGGAAGAAGCAACATCGTCGGCAAGCCCGTTTCTCTGATGCTGATGTCGAAGAATGCGACTGTGACGATGTGCCATTCGCGGACTTCCGATCTGCCCGGGATCGTCAGGACCGCGGATGTTGTCGTCGCGGCGATAGGCAGGCCCGAATTTATTAAGGGCGACTGGATCAAGAAGGGTGCCGCGGTAATAGATGTTGGAATGAACAGGATAGAAGATCCCACGACGGAAAAAGGAACGAGGCTGGTGGGTGACGTGGAATTCGCCGCCGCAGGTGAGAATGCAGCTCATATTACTCCCGTTCCCGGCGGGGTCGGCGTGATGACAATTGCAATGCTGATGAAAAACACGCTTATGTCTGCAAAAATCGCTGCGGCAAGATAAATGCTGCCAGACGGTATCTGAGATATTTTGTATTAGAAAATTGTACACTGAATGAATGTATCGGGCGGAAGATCAGGACGGTAAACAATCTTCCGCTCGTTTTTGATTTCAGCATGCATTTCTCACCAGTGCAGGTTAAAATCGTGAGAATGCCTGTAATGCAAGGCGTGGCAAGTGAGTGGTGAGGAAGCATACTGTGCGGTATGTAACCGATCCCGAACCGATGCCGCAACACAGCAGGACAGGTGTTATCACGATTTTCCGGATTTCTCTGTGAGAAATCCGGGTTAGCCTCTGCCGTGAGTCCCGTCTATAACCTGCCGGGCCATTTCCTTGTGGCCATATTTGATTATGAATGAAATGGCTTCCACGCCGTCTTTTGAATAGTCGTCATAGAGTGTTCTCAGCACTGTTTCTCGGTCATTGGTCGATTTCCATAATTCCGCTATCCTGTTAAAAAGGGACTCTGTTGCTGAAACGCTTTTATTCAGATATTTCAGGTTATGTTCAATTTCCCGCATCGGGGGAGTGTGCCCCGGGCAGATGAATTCCGGTTCACAGTCTGCGATCTTATTTATTGAATCAACGTATGATTTGAAATCATAGAAAGCGGTGGGCCAGAGCCGCCCGGAAGGAAGCGGCATCCCGCAGGCATCGGAAACGAATATCGTTCCGGTTTCCCTCTCCAGGAAAGACAGGCTACAGGCTGAGTGACCTGTTGTGCCGATGACTTCAAGAGATAATCCGCCGAGATCGATTATATCTCCTTCGACGAGAATACGGTCAAAGGAAACCGGTTCCATTACTGTCGAATCTTCAGCCAGCGGGTACACCTGATCGAAAAAAGGTGTTCTTCCGATTGCTTCCATAGATTTTATATATGCTTTGATATTATCAGGATTTGATACAGCGGCTGAAGCAATTTCAGAACCGCACATCACAGCATCCGGGATTTCCTTTTTCCATCTTGAACACGCCCCGGCATGGTCGAAGTGGCCGTGAGTTACGACAAGGTAATCAGGGAGCTTTTTGTAATGGCTTTTTATTTCGTGAACCAGCTGGGGAACCAGCCGGCTGATACCAAGCTCAATTAATGCCGATTTTTCCTTTCCCGTTACGATATAGAATGAAAAAAAAGGGCCTGATATCAATATTACGTTGTCGTTGATTTTCCTGTGTAGCATTTGCCTCCGATAGAATCAATCGTTATCAATTTTCTTTTTTACATCTTCTGTTCTGAAAATATGCAGCCATATTGCAGCATCGCCGGGCAGCCTGTCCTTAGAAACGAGGCCAAGCAGGGGGACCGTATCGTCGTCACCGTATTTTTCCATCATCATCTCGTTGATTTCTTCAATAATTGATTCGACGAACACCACATCGTAATCTGAGATTTTATCATCCGGCATAGTTTTTCTCCCCTTTAAAAATAAATTATTTAAAATCGCTAAAGTATATCTCAAATAAACCGATATATGTAACGAGTTGAAGTTAGTGTTGCCGATTGCAACACCCTAGAGGAAAGCCGCTCTGATGGGCGGCTTTTTTCTCCAGGTTTTATCAATCACCGTTTTATTTACCTTCCAAAAACATACATTTAAACCGGATTTCTTACAGAGAAATCCGGAAAATCGTGATAGCACCTATCCTACTGCGTTGGGCGTCGGTTCGGGATCGGTCACATACGCAATATGCTCCCTCACCACTCCCTCGCCGTGCCTTGTATTACAGGCATTCTCACGATTTTTAACCTGCACTGGTGAGAAATGCAGGTTAATTATAACATTGTTACTTAACCCGCTCAAACGAGCTTTATTACAATGGATCCGGATTCACGGGTAGAATTAAATGATCATGGGGATTTTTATCCATTGCAGATAAATCCGAGAGAAAAGCCATAGCGCACTATTCGATACTAATAAGCACTATAGGGCACATCTGGGATTTTATTTAAAATACGCAAATACAGCCCTGACGTTCTATCCGGCTGTAGCGGTTTGTCAGATTACTTCGAAGAGGGTACCCCTCAAAATAGAACTGACAATTTCTTCAGCAGAGAGACTATAGACGCCGCTTTCGAGTTTTTCAGCCAGATTATCGGTGTTGGTCTCGGGGAGCTTGTCATATTTGCTCCTGAGGTTCTGCATCAATTTGGCCTTCGAAGAAACGTCTACGCTATCGCCACGATCCGCTATTGAATAACTACCGGCAGCCTGATTCTTGACAGGTTTTGCCTCTTTTAATTCGTCGGTCTTTTGCGGACCTATGTTATGGATATTTCCGATTTCCATAACTACATCCTCTCTCTTCTATCATTCATATCGGCAATCTTTAGAAAAAGTTTATAGTTTTTAAAAAAAATATTTTTTAAAAAGCAATCAATTATTATTAATTCACAAAAAATGCTTTATTAAATGGATAATTTATAATTTAAAATTATTGATTCCTGATAAAATGGATTTGCAGTTACTAATTCCGAATAAAGTGGCGACCTTAAAGATCTAAATAATTTGTCCGAATAATTGATTGTGGTCACGGGCAGGATGTTATTCATCCTGATAATCTTTTAATAGTTTTTTTCTGACTTCAACACCTAATCCGGGGTTTTTTGTAACATAAACATTGCCTTTTTCGATAATGATGCCGTTTCCGACAATATGTTGATCAAGCTCAAGATGCCCATCCAGGTCTGCATATTCGACCGCAGGATGCGACAGCGCAAGGTGCGCCGCAGCCGCCATGGAAATATGTGTTTCGTCCATGCAACCGATCATCACTTTTTTGCCGAGCGAGTATGCAAGATCGCAGATTCGCCTTGCTTCCGTCAAGCCGCCGGATTTCATAAGTTTTACGTTGATAAGGGGTATGCCCCTGTTAAACACTTCAATAGCGTCGTTTGTATTCAACACGGCTTCGTCCGCCATGACCGGCAGCGTCGATTCCGCAGCGAGCTTTGCAAGCGAATCGATGTCTTTTGCATCAACAGGCTGCTCGATGAATTCTATATCATCCTTGAGAGATTTAATGACCTTTTTTGCCTGCTTCAGATCGTATCCCTGGTTTGCGTCAATTCTTATCGTTATTTGTTCTCCCAGCTCTTTTTTTATAGCTTTAACTCTTTCAATATCTTCCTCCGGATCCCGTCCGCATTTTAGCTTAATGATTCTGAACCCTTCTTCCACAACCTCTTTTGCTCTATCCAGAGTTGTCTGTACATCCTCGATTCCAATAGTGATAGACGTTGGGATTGAACTTCTGTATGTGCCTATCAGGTCCGAAACCGAACAGTTCAAATGCTTGCTCCAGAAGTCATATATAGCAATGTCGATAGCGGCTCTTGCAGCGGGTGCGCCGGGAGAAAGCTGTTCTATCATTTGAAAATACTTATTCAAGTGAGTTGCCGGGCATTCGATCAGACCCGGCGCGATTTTTTCTCGAATCAATTGATATGTGTTTTCAATTGTTTCTCCTGTGACAATCTCATCCGGCGCTGCGCATCCCCATCCCACGATTCCCAGATCGGTGTTTACGCTGACAAGGATATTTTCCACCGTTTCATAGTCCTGCTTTGCCTCTGTGTATTTTCTTTTCAGCGGGATTGTCAGTTTAAATGTATGAACGACCTGGATATCTACGAGATCTATCATTTTGTGACCTCCGGGAATCTGTTTTCAAGTTCTTTTATTATTTTATCAGCTCCATCGAGTAAAACGTCACATACGGGCAAAGAATATTTCAGCTCATATTCTTTGATGCAGTTTTCGACTTCTGTTTCATCCATGGATTCATGGTTTATGGTAACAGCCATAACAGGTTTGTTTGATAACATCTCAACCAGCTTGATTTCTTTTTCGAGACCCGCAAGAGGATAGTCCGGAAAACCGTCATAAACTTTTCTTTTCGGCGCATGCTGCATAATTACAGCGTGTGGTCTTGCGGCGGCAAGTATTTCAAACCCGCCCGGATAAGCGGGATTGGTAAGGCATCCCTGTCCTTCGATCAGGATAACTTTGGGCTTTTTATTCTTCCACGCCTCGAAAACCGCGTGTTCTATTTCACCGGCTACAAAATCATTGATTGTCGCATCCATCAGCATGCAGTATGGAATGCCCTGGAACCATGCAGTCTGTCCTGTTCCGACCATTTCCGTGCTGATTCCGTTATCTCTCAGTGAATCAAGCAGTATCTTAGCTGTTGTTCTTTTTCCGATTGCGGAGTCCGTTCCGAGAATTGCTATTCTTATGGATTCCACCTGCTCGATTTTCCCTTCGAAAAAATGGAGTTCGGAAACCGGTTTGCATTTTCTCACATCACGTATTGTCGCGCCTGAAACCCTTGCGGCTTCAGCCAGTTCAGCATCATCGCCGAGAGGTTGATGAAGCCCGCAGTCAACATTGATCCCCAGTTGGAGCGCGGTGATGATTGCCGGTTTGAGTTCCTCCGGAAGCATGCCGCCATCCGGCGCTATTCCGAACACGAGGTAGTCCGGCTTTCCCCCAAGGTTTTCAATCGCGGTTTCGAGATTTTTGAAAATGGGAATCCCATTCGGTTTTTTATCCAGGACCAGCCCGGCGTCTTTGCCCGCATTCTCGCTGTCGATAACACCCAGAATCCGGTATCTTTCAGTTCCCCTGATCAGTCCATGAGCTGTTTTCCCTGTCGGCTGAGTGAGGTTGCCTTCGCATAGAATAATTGCTGTTCCGTCCATTTTTTCTCCTTGAAAACAGGGTGGTTATTGAAACGTATTTATCTAGATACAGAATATAAAAATATCACAGCAACTTGTATTTATTAATATAAATAAAAAAAAAGCCCGGCATAAACCGGGCTTTTCAATATCATGAAAAATTACTTTTCTTTTCTGTTGAGTTTATCCGTAATTGTTGGATCGGTTGCGTTCGGGATGTAAGGAACGATATAGAGCATGACAATCGCGAACAGCATGAATACCGAACCCTGTATGAATATCCATCTGTAGCCGACTGCGCCGATGTTTTTTGCGAGAGTGAGATCTATAACAAAACCGGCAATAAGAACGCTCAGGAACTGTCCGATTCCCGTCACAGTGGAATAGAATCCCATATAAAGCCCCATCTTATCTTCAGGCATCAGTGTCGGCAGGATTGTCGCCATTATTATGAAGCAAATCGTCAGACCGACGGCAGTGAATATGATAACGGCAAAAGCCAGGATAAGAACCTTTTTGCTGTCGGTCGCCATTTCTCCCTGAATTGCTTTGAAATTTTCCTGAACTTTTGCAAGGTCTGGATGATCTGTTCCCATTACAAGAGGAACTGCATTTTCGCATTGTTCCGGCTCGAGCTCACCGTTAAGACACCATCTCATCACATCGACTTTCTTATCAAACATCTCATCCTGATTCACGTCCACAGGTGGATCGAACGGATCTTTAGAGAAACCGGAAAGGTCAATCGAATCAATATTGTAACCATAAGCGGAGGCGAGTTGCTTAACCTGCTTTTCTGAGGAAATATCATAACCGGCTGCCTTGGAAGTTGGGCCGATTGTAAAGTACCCGATGCTCAGGCCTACGAAAATTATCGCCATGCCGACATAAAGGAACCCTTTTCTGCTGATTTTGTCACCAAGCATTCCAACCGGTACCGCGAGAAGGACAGAAACAATGATAACGATGCCGAGTATCAAACCGCCTTTTGTCCCGGGGATATTCACGTAGTACTCGAAGAATTTGGTGAAAAAGATAAGGAAGGCGCCAAGCGCGAGCCAGAAGAAAAGGTTCGAGAATAGGAACCACATGAGTTCGGGTAATTCGGGAAGTTGCTTGAAAATGCTGACGGTGAAATCTTTGATTTGTTTCAGCTTACTCTGTTTTGGTCCTGTCGTTTCAGGAATAGATTCTTTGGTGCATGCCACGGAAACAATCGTACCGAACAGTACAATCATGGCCATGATCTGGAAGGCAAGAGGTTTGTTGGTGCTGTAAACGACCATGAGAAGCACCGCGTAAGCGACCAGTGTGCCGATCCCGCCGAATGCGCTGAAAAACGCATTTGCCGTTCCGAGCTTTTCATTCGGAACGACTTCCGGGACGAGCGCGAAATATGGAACAGCTGCAAATTGAATTCCGAAATAAACGAGCGTAATGACCGCTATTAACACTGGTATGCTGGGAATATAAGGAATAAGCGCTATCAATGGTGCCGCGATGAGCCCACCGATCAACATTAATGGTCTTCTCTTTCCCATTTTTGTCCTTGTTATATCGGAATAAAGGCCGAAAACCAGAGAGAGAGCGATCATGATTTTCCCGATTCCCACTATAAACACTATCTGGGTGTTGGACATGTTGAACTTTGAAGTGAGAAATAGCGGCATTATTGCGCCGTCGAAGCTCCAGAATCCAACGAGTCCGAAGTTGATAACGTTCAGCAAAACCATTCCCAGCAGCGAGATGTTTTTTTTCTGTTCCATTTAGAAGCATTCTCCGTAAAATTGGATTAGACCGGATTTCTTACAGAGAAATCCGGAAAATTGTGATAATACCTGTCCTGCTGTGTTGCTGCGTCGGTTCGGGCTCGGTTACATACGGCACAGTATGTTTCCTCACCACTCACTCGCCGCGCCTTGTATTACAGTCATTCTCACGATTTTTATCCTGCACTGGTGAGAAATGCAGGTTAGCAAAACAAAAGTCAGTAAGTCAGCATAACATAAGCATAATTAATTTACGATTCAGAAAAAAGAATATTTTTCAGGTAGCATCGCCGAAGGCGGTAAATCAGTCATTGAATTCAACGCTTCTTATTAAATCAAGTGTTTTTTGTTTATCCCGCAATCTTCGTATCAATATTTCGTCTACAATAGCCCCTTCTTCAGCGAGCACATGCCCCTCGTCGTCTGTGATATCCCTGCAAATCTTTTTGCCGAGCAAATATGCGAATCTGCGGAGTTGAGCGTCTTCTGAAGAGCCGGGTTTTGATTGACGGCTCCGGGAGCCTGTTTTCCCTGTGAGTTTCATTGGAGGCTCCTGCCGCTGGCTGAAAATACTGCTGATAAGCCCGGACCCTCCAAATATACCATCTGCATCGGGATTTCTTCTGCTTAAAAGTTTTTCAACTTTATTTATTATCGACCTTACGCCTTCTTCGTAATAACTGTCGCGCTGGTCCAGCCTTTCTTCAATTCTTTCCACCATTCCGTCAACGAGGCTGCCGAAATTTTCTTCTATGCGATCCTTGAACTGCTCGATATCGTTAATGTCTGCCAGTTCGCTTTGAGACAGTTCTATCCCGTGCGCCAGGTGATCTCTCATTTTTACAAATGCGTTTTCCAGAACCTCGCCCGTTTCTTTACCTGTTTTTTGCATTCCATCGATCAGGGGTTTCAGTCCGGCATCGATTCTCTCGGATACTTTATCGGAAAATTCAGGAAATATTTCTCTCATCCATTCATGCACTATCATTAAATCTTCAGGTTTCAGCGTTGTATCTGAATAGGATCTGAGTTCATCAAGTACCGTTTTTCTTGTCTGGCTTATCTCGGATTCCTGGATAGAATACTTTTCCCTCAGTTCGATTACATGATTATCAAGCTGTCGGATCAGGTTATGAAGAAATTCAGATGAAGCTTTTTCCGCTTCCGCTCGTTTCACCAATCTGGATTCAAAAGAATCTGTTATCGAGGCCTGCAAAGCTTCCAGTTTCCGGTTCAGATCTTTCCATACTGAATCCGCGTTTTCCGCCGTTGCTTCCCTGATTTTTTCAACCGATATGTCTTTAACTGAATTTTTAAGATCGCTTATTTCGCTTTTGATGCTTTCCGAAGATGCACTGTAGTTTTTAACCCATTCAGCTAAAGTGTTTTCGATTTTCAGGTTTATTCCTTCTATTTCATCGGACAAGCTCGAATCAGGGCCGGCAAGTTCTTTAAGCTTCGAGGTATATGAACCAATCAGGTCTGCAAAGTTGTCGGCAATTGATTGTTTTATATCAGAACCCATTTTGCTCAGTTTAACATCAAGTTGATTTGCAATTTCTTCAGACACGTAAGCTTTCGAGGCTTCAGTCGCTTTTTTAATATCTTCCGCCAGTTTTTTGAAATATTCCGGCTCTAATTCCTGAGCAGGCTTTTTGCTAAAAGTATTCACAAGGTCTTTTGATATTTTTTCAAAAGAATCAACGCTCGGGATTTTGTCTTTAAACTTCATGATTTCGTCCAGGGCGGGTTGAAGTTCATTTTTGACTCTTTCCATAATCTCGTTCTGTAATGAAGACTGGTTTTCGCTTGAACGCTCGTCGAGTTCCACTGATAGCTGAGATGCAAACTGGTCTCTGAAATCCTCGAACAGGCATTGCATGGATTTTTCGAAATTATCCAGATCGGCGGAAATATCAACATCTTTTATCTCCGGGAATGAACCTATCTTTTCACGTAGTGATTCGACATGCCTGTCCAGTTCTGCTTCAATAATTTTCTCTATGGATACGTATCTTTTTTCCGCTACGGAGTTGATATCACCTAGCTGTTGTCTGATGTCTTCGCGTGACGGCACATGAGATTTAATGGATTCAATTTCAGATTTCAGCTTTAAAAATGAATTGTTTATGGAATCAATATCCGTTGTTTGAATATTCGCGATCCTGTCGATTATTACATCTACGCTCGATGAGAGCCTGTTTTCGATCGAGGACATTTTTTCCTGAAGCGGTGCCATGTCTGTGGGTGGAGTTTTGAACTCGCTGAAATCTATTTCCTTTATTGAAAGTGCGGTATCCTTCAGTTTTTCAATGCTTTCCTGGATGCTTTTGATCGGATTTTCCAGCGCTCGTTTAATTTTTTCCTCTAAGATAAGCCCGGCTGTGGAATCGAAAGATTCATCATCTGCTGTTTCTTCTTTCTTTTCCGACAGAGCGTCTATTTTTTCGCTCAGTTCTGCAATGGTCTTACTTTGATCGATGGAATTGAGCCTGCCCATCAATATCCGGGTCATTTCGAGAAAAGATTCGTTCAGGGTCGATTTTAAATCGGAGGATAAAGATTCCGGCTCGATAATGTTTTCCTGAATATCGCGGTATTCAGTTTCTTCAATCTCCGGTTTTTCTGCTATTTCCTGTTCTTTTTCAGGCTGTTCACCGGCAGCAACTTCCTTTTCTTCGGCTGTTTTCACTTCCGGTTTCTTTTTCGGAGGCGGTTTGAGTTCGATAGTATTTGGTTCTTCCGGCGGTTGTTCTTCTAGGCATGCTGCCGAAACCATGATTCTCGACTGGGTGATTTTGATAATATGCTTCGAGTCTATTCTAACAATGTCTTTGTTTTCAGGAACAAGGCTTATCTGTGCCAGTTCACCGGTTTTTATGTCGATAGCGAAGTCTTTTACCGATCCGGCAAGCATTCCCGAATCAGTAATGACCTGTGAGCCGATAACAGCTATATCCTTCAGGAAAACATTTAAAATATCCGGAGAGTCCGCCATGGGAATCGCCGAGTTAATGTTCTGTGCAATGACGGCATTGTCGTATATGCTCTGAACATTTTCGAACGGGATGGCGTTTACGGCGCCTTTATCCACATCGGGCGCAAGGATGAACGCAATAACGCTTTTTTTGTCGGCGTCTATCACATATCCTTTGACCCGTCCCATTTTTTCGTTCTTGTCCGAATTAATAACAGGTTTGTTAAGAAGAATTAGACTGTATATCATCTGACGCATTGCTGAACCCTTTAAATAACTATTTTGCAAAAGTATATTATATAATCCTCAAATAACTCAACATCCCGACTAAGTACATATAAATATTATTTATTACATATAATAATCTCGCTTTTTCTTTCTACCTCAAGTAGAAGCTGGCCGCCGTCGATTTTTTTCAGCTTGCCGGCCAGATAGTCCGACAGCAAATCGTCATGGCTGTCGTTCGTGACTTTCATGTGTTCTTTCCAGAATTCGACAGCTTCAACCATGTCTTCGAAGCGCTGATCGAATCTGTGGGAGATGATTTTCGTGTCCGGTGTTATCCCCATCTCGCGTAGATTCCCGTATATTTCGGCAGAATCGTCTTTTCGAATCCATTGTTTTCTAAAGATGAGGGGGTACAAATCTTCATAGAAGAATTTATTCGGCCCGCTTCCAGTGCCTTTTATGATGAATACGTTTCTTTTGGCGGAATTAAAAACGGAAACAAGAGTTTCTTTGTTCGAGAGCATTCCGGGCGGCAGATTGCTTGCAATAACAGCGTCGTGTTGAACAACCGAGGTTTCTTCCCACCGGGTTCTTATTATGCGGATCAGGCTTTTATTGCCGGTTTTTTCCGCCTGTTCCTGAAGGATATCCGCCATATTCACAGAAGGCTCAACAGCAGAAATCTTAAATCCCTTTGAAGCGAGCGGGATGGCAAGCGCTCCGACACCGGCCCCTATATCGAGAATATCAACACTGTCTTTGAGATAAGGAAGAATCGCATTAACTGCGTTTTCGGGAAATGTCGAGTAAGAAATCGCCTCCTGGAACCAGCGTGCTTTTTTGTCTGTCCAGGAATCCGTGGGGATATTCTTTTTCTCAGCCATCGGATTTTTGTCGAATAAAGTATTTTTTACTGTTTAACTCAAGGAAGAATTCTCCCGATTCGGGATCCAGTTCGATAAAATTCCCGAGTTGAGTGATTGCTTCGCGGGAGAATTTAGCTTCCATGTTCGAACCGTTGATCCTGCAATAGACGGATTCCTTGTTTAGCGACCGGAGAGATTCCGGCTCGAGGTCTGCCATGCGCTGATCGTTCAACAATAGCCTCAAGACATCTTTTCCTTCAGCGGTATTTTCAAGAAAAACGTGTTTCACGCAAAAAGGAACGTCCTCTACGATAACCGGATTTTCCTGGTTTCCTATCCGTATAAAATAACTGTCGCCTTCTTTTACGAGAGATTCACAGAAAAGCTTGAAAATCTTTTCGTTGACCATCTGCATTCCGTTTGCGGTCCAGTTGCAGTTCTTGTCGATTATGATTTCCGCGGGTTCCGGTTTGCCGCTCATGCCCATTTGCCTCTTCAGTTCTATTTCGAGTTCATGTTTTCCAGCACAGTTCTCAGGACATCCGGGTAGTTTGTAATAATTCCATCAACGCCCGCGCTGATAAGCTTTTTCATGCTTATCGCATCATTGACAGTATACGGATTGACGGCAAGCCCTCTTTTGTGTGCTTCCTTGACTATTTTTTTATTGACAAGAATGTAGCGGGGATTCACTGCGTCGGGATGGCAGGCTTCGATTATCTCGTCGAGTTGAGACGGGCTTGTTATGTCCTTTACAAGCGCTCCTGTTCTTATGTCGGGATCCATTTCTTTGATGGTTTTAAGATATTCATGATGAAAACTCGTCACGATGATATCATTTTTCATATCGATTTTATTTATATAAGCAACAACTGCTTTTTCGCATCCCGCGGACTTGATCTCGATGTTGACCTGTATTTTCCCTTTCGCCCATTTCAGAACATCTTTCAGCAGCGGAACGGGTTCGCCTTTGAATTTTTCGTTGAACAGTGAGCCGGCATCCAGATTTTTGATCGTGCTGTAGTTCATAAACGCAACAGCTCCTATGAAGCCGGTGGTTCTTTCAGTCGTGTCATCGTGAATAACCACGAATTTTCCATCGAGTGTTTTATGAATATCTAGTTCGAACATTTCAGCCTTGAGATCTAACGCTGCCTTGAAAGCGGCCATGGTGTTTTCCGGTGCGTAAGCGGAAGCGCCTCTGTGCGCGATGATTCTTGTTTTGTATTCAGATTTTGTGAGCTCGGTTGATTCCGCGATGGAATAAATACCGGCGATGATAACGAGGGCGATAAAAATTGAAGTGAAATTTTTCATTTGATCTCCATTCGCAAGCTAAAAATATTTAACGTATGGGTTATTATATGAGAATTTCATTATTAAGTCACATAAAATAGAGGGACTTAAATCAATCGTTCATTCGCGTAATATTATGCTCGAAACCATGATCCGACATGCTTACGTCATCACGATATGTTCCTTCTATTGCAGTGCGCTCTTTGAGTTCCAGCTCCGTGAGGGAAATTTCTGTTCCGGGCAGAGGCCTGTCGAGTATCAGTTGATATGTCTCGAACTCGGGCGTTTCTTCGGAGGAATCCATCACAATAATGTTTTCTTCTCCAATAAAGATTTTCACCTCATCATTTTCAAGAGCTTGAATTATCCTGTCCGATGATATGAAATCAACAAGCGAATCCGAGGTCATTTCGATCTCATCGACCCTGTCCCCGGTCAGTGTTTCAATAGCTGATTCTGTTACCCTGTAATTGTTGAAGAGTCTTTTGTTTGTATTATCAAGATCAAAAATTTCATAGATGGAATCCTTTTCCTGCTGATCAAGGTTCTGGTAGAAATGGACCAGGATATCCCTCTCGACTTCCGGTTTAACTATATAAACAATTCGGTCTTCAAAGCAGAATATCCTTATGCCGTGTTTTTCTATAAGTTTTTCGATTTTTGATGAAGTCATGTGGGACAGCCGCTTTATGTTTTCTTTTCCCAGTAACCATTGATAAGTCAATTTTCCGATTTTCACATTCGGAAACTCTTTGACTCTCAGCGGCCTGAAATGTTCTTTCAAAAAACCTTTGTATTTTTCACTGATATCATCCATAACAACACGCTCCTTTTTAATAAAATGGTGATGCGTGTGGCAGAGATGTAGATATGAAAATGTTTAAAAAGCCTATCACATATATTTTAACATATCTGGCCGGTTCATAGCGCTGAAATTTAAATAAGACACATGCCGATGACGGATGTTTCAATTAACCTGCATTTCTCTATGAGAAATCCGGATTAAGGAAAAATATTAGCAGGTTTATTTGTTAAGTTTCAGAATTTTGCGTCCATGCATTCCGCAACTCCGTAATAGTCTTTGACTTCCAATTTTTCTCCATTTTCATCGAGCAAGGTGCCGCGGAATTTGCCGCATAGCTGGAAATATTTGACTTTTACTATTCCGACATTAGTGTTTTGTTCTTTGATGCCTTCAGGGAAGAAATTCACATCCGCCCGTCCCGTTTTTTCGGTGATGTGCCAGGGTTCCATCCTATCAGTCCTGGAAAAATCGAATTCAGCTCGACCGATAGGGAATAATTTCCCGTCAACCCAGATGCAATTCTCTCCCCATATATCCTGATCTTCAACAGTGTCCTGGTCCCCGATGTTCAGAGCTATCAGCCTGCCCTGGGAGTCCCGCCCGGCGAATGTTCCCCATTTCCATTTCGATTTGTAAGCGAGCTGCGATCTGTGTTCGTCCAGAATGGAAATATCTCTGTCCGCTTTAAGGTTGATTTCATCGCTGCCGATAAATAGTTTCCCTTCAGCCGGAAGAACGCCCTTATGAGAGTACATATTGTTTGAATCGACCAGTGGCATGTTGATTACCAGCGGTTGGAGCTTCGAAAGATTCTCGTGAAAGATCATCCGGCCATTTATCCCGGGACCCCATATTCCTTTCTTTATGTCAAAATCAATTATGTGTGTGCCCCGGTCGAGATTTATATCAAACGACATCTGGAAGCCCGGCACTCTGAATTTGTATTTTCCAGCCCATAGAGTTTCAGGTAATTTTCTCGAACCCGGTACAGTAGGTGATGCTTTTATTGTTTTTCCGGTTACACGGTTGTATGCGTAAAAAAGAGCCGAACTGAGTATTTTTGAATCCATAAAGAATATTGTGAAAAACCATTCCGGGTGTTCGACTCCATAACCAACCCATTCCTTGAGCCGTGTCTTTTTGAGCGGCTTTCTTTTTCCGTCTTTCGTTGTCGCCAGGTCATGGAAATTAATATTCCTGAACGGTTCACTGAACAATCCGAAATTCATTTTTCCATCAGTCACTAAATATTCCGGTGTTTCCTGAATATTATTGTTCATGTGCAACTCCTATTGATAAGTTCAATATATCAAATAGTTTAATGGATTATCAAAGAATTTTCATCTGGAAAGATTCAAGTCGCAGTTACTGGATTGATGTTCACAATCGTTTCAGGGATCTTTATTTCACTAATGACAGAATTTGTAATGGATATTCCATGAATGTTCCAGAAAATAAAACTTCACAAATATATGCCGTATGGTACAATCTGGAGAGAGAGTGTTCTGAATAATTACCTGATAGAAGAGTAATCAACTATTCCGGAGCGGGATAGTAGATATTTATAGAGAATAACAAGGCTGAATAGAAGATTACTTTGATTCCAGATTCCCGATCGTGCATCGGGACGGCGCAGTTGAATAATTGCGAAAAAAAGATAATAGGCAGAGCTTAATATGGATATCGCCGCAGATGATACTGGTTGCAATGAACGGAGGCGGTATCCCAATTATATGAATATGTATTTCAATCCGGAATGAAAGGATTGTAAATATTTTATGTTATGCTGAATTCATATTTCACAGATGGCATAATGGTTTTCCTGGCCACATTCATGAGCCTGCCGGTGTCGGCCGGTTTTATTCTTTTTATAATGATGTCAATTGCGATACTGTTTGTATCCGGCTTGATAAATGCAATTATCGGCTTAGAAACAATTTCGTTGGTGATGTTGCCGGTTATCGTGGCCGTTCTAATGAGTCTGAATAATCTCCAGATATTACTCGATGAATGGACGAGCCGGATATTGTATTCCAGAGCAAGAATTATACCTCTTGAAGTTGCTGTTCATATCGACTTAAAAATAATTGGAAGAAAAGCAAAAAGCATATCAGCTTTAATGCAAATGAAGCGAAGAGTGGCGCCGGGGTTTATTGTCAACGGGAGGGTTTTCAATGAGCTGATTGTTAAGAACAAAGCAGAAGAGTTGCTTGGCAGGTGCGCATACGATTCGACGTTGTGTGAAAAAGTTCGCCAAAAAGTTTCTGAATATACTATCCCCCGCAGCTTGATTGACTCTATATGCCGTCGTGTAAATATGCTGAAGTGTGAAAAGATAATTATCAGGTCTTCGTTCCCGGGTGAAGATGGAAAACATCATAGCATGGCCGGGGTATTTGCTTCCGTTGTCACAAATACAGACAGGGATCAATTGGAAAAAGCGCTCCTGGAAATATGGCTTTCATATTTCAGCGAAAAAGCAACAGCTGCAAGAGATCGCGTTGGCGATCCTGAACTGGCTGCCTATCTTCCTGTTATCATTCAAAAATATGAACAGAACGATGTCTCGCTGTTGTGCTCGTCCGCAAATCCGGTGAGCGGCGTTCTGGAAGAAATGCTTTTCGAGATAAGCAATCATGATGATGAAAAGGTTCTGATAGTAACATACAATAAGTTGACCAACAGTTTCTATTCAGCAGATGACAAATGGAATTCAATTGTGGAAGAAGATTTGCTCAGAGCTGTTAAAACCACACTTTTAGAACTGGAATTGAAAGAAAGACAGCCTGTTCAGATGGAAGCGTGTATACACTGCGGAGATATTATGTATTTTCAATATAGAACACACAATGCATTAGGGCTGAGAGAAACTTTCATTAATTCATACGTTGCAGAGTTGATTTCGGTTCCGCTTACTCCATTGAGCAGGAGCCTTCTTCAGTTCCCGAATTCCATCAAAGAGCTGTTTGAGAAAAAATTGACAGCGGCTGGAATGAAGCCGGGGACAGAATTTACCAGGGAGTTTAAGGGCAGGCTATATCTTCATTACAATGCAATCTATGAATGTCTGAATCCGACTCTGGCTCGGAGAGAGGGAATGTCCCTTGAAGGGATAAAGAGATGGATGCTGTTCAGCACAAATGTTTTTATGACGGCATTTACGAAAAGAAAGATCCACTCCATTGCGAACAGGCTTTCCAGCGTTGAAAAAATGGCTGTAGCAGATATACGGGATGGCATTATCAGCAAGCTTTTGCAAACGCAGTTTGATCTCTTTTATTTGTCGGATAGCCTCGCGAGAGAAATAAGATACATAATCTCAATCGCAATAAAAGATAAATCTAAGGTTGAGAACCTGATGCGGAAATTGATTGTGCCGCCCGAGGACACGCCTTACAGGAAGATGATGAAAGCAGCCGGGGAACTTGATCCCTGCAACGAAATAGACGTAATGCATTTCGCCCGGGAATTCGGGCACTGGGGGAATCTGGAATTCGAAGTTTATTCAGACAGGATCGCTGATAATCCACTTTCATGGTTGCCCGGGGAGATGAGTTTGAAGAAAGAGGTATTTCAGGAAATCTCTTCTGATGGTATTTGCCGGACTGTCTGTGATGAAATGCGCAGGGACAGGAGTGGTGTTCCGGTCGTTCTTCTTGAGCTTGTTTTCAAATATTATTTTAAACAACTGAAAAATATCTTGTCCCTCAGGGAGTTCATACGCGACAGACTGAACCATACGTTGTACGAGATCGGGAAAAAAGTCGCGGCAGGCAGGCATGACGAAAATTCTTTTTTTATGTCGGTCGAAGAGCTTGAGAAGGAAAGTCTCCCGGAACAGGTCATCACGGACAGAAAAAATGAATATTTCGATAATCTGGACGCGAATGTGCCCCCGGTAATACACGTTCCGGAGGTGGTGGTATCACTGTTCAATGACTTAGAGGAGTTTATGCCGGGAATAGGGACCGGGAACAGAGTTGTATATGGGAAAGCATGTGTGGAGAAAGGCCCGCCGCCGAATATGGATTCGGAAAAATACATACTTATCATAAAACGTCCCAGTGGAGAATATGGCATACACCTGAAAACCATTTCAGGAATAATTATTGAGAATGGCGGTCCACTGGCTCATCTTGTCCAATTATCCAGCGAGGCAAATATTCCGGCCATAACCGGCGTGGCCGGGGCCACAACCAAAATCAAAGACGGCGACACGGTAATGCTGGATTCCGGAAAAGGGCTGGTTAAAATTGTTACATAGTGACAACATAATAGCGCTCACTCTGATATACCTTACTACAATTGCTCTTTTCTTCGCTGTATTCATCTGTATCAGATACTCAAAACTGCAATTGTCCTGGCCGGTGCAGACAATGCTTTGTTTGTCCATTCTTATTCTGATTAAATCATGCCAATCACTGTTTCTGTCAGTTCCGCGATTCGTCGATTTCGTGGTTTTGCTTCCATTGTTGTCAAGACGCCCGGGCCGCAGGACGAAATACTGTCTGGCTCTTATGTTTCTGTATATAAACTTATTGGTGTCCGTGCCGCTTCCCATAAAACATGACTCTGTAACAATGATGGATTTCTGGAATTATTTTTTTACAGTTCCGGCAGGATTGTTGCCCCGGGAAAATGGAAATCTGGGACATGCAATAGTTTATTACCTCAATAATTATGCATGCGGCCAGTCGGTTTTCTATTACAAATATACTGCAGGAATATTATTGTATTTCTCAATTGGTTTCACTTATTTGTTTTTTGAATTCGCATCGAAATTGTCGAAAGATATTCCCTCGCCGCCATCGGTTCTGTCTTTCAGAGTTCCGGCTCTGCTTCTTGTTCCCGTTGCGGCTATTCCGGTTCTTTTCCTGTGGGTTCACAACAGCACGCTTGATGTAATTACCTCTTTATGGTCTATACTCCTGAGTCTGTTTGTATTGAATGGTTTTACATTAATATTCATTCTCTTGAATAAAAAATTACATGCAAGCGGAATGCTGTTTGCTCTTTATGCGACACCTCTTTTTTTCTCACAGGTGTATTGGGTGTTTGCGGCAATAGGAGTTGTCGATAGTGTTTTCAACCTGAGGGCAATAGCTGCCAGAATTCGTAAAGAATATTCAGGAATGGCAGAATATCGTTATCCTGTATCAATTATTGTTGTTAATACGGCTGTAATCGCCATAATATTCGTACTTGTGCCGTATCTAATATTCGCTCGGATGATACCGGGTTCCATGCATGGTGTTATTGATAATCGTGATATGAAAATCATTGATCATGTGAATGTTACTTTCGAAGTAGACGAAGAGGAATCCAGGATTCTTATTATTGGAGAAGAAGAGTCATTTCTGGTGGACATGTATGAGTATCCAAACAGGATGGGAGCAGTTGCGGAATATGGGAAAGGGCTCGAAGAAGCCAGGAATATATGCAAATCCCGGGGAAAACATTTGTGTACAGCTTCGGAATGGCATCTTGCATGCAGTATGGGAGGAAGCACACCGTTCTATGTGCCGGGCGACATGAAGTCGGCGAGAGAAAATGTTAATGAGATATGTGGAAACCAGTTGGTATCAATAGACAATAGAGCCGGAATAAAACCCGGGTGCCGCAATCAGGCCGGTGTCTTCGATATGATGAGAAATGTCAGAGAGATAGTGGATATGGAAGGGAATGATTTGACAATAGCTATCATGGGCAGGTCTTCACGCAGATCTTACGACAAGCATTATCTGTGTTCCAGCATCTCATATGTATACAGTGATCAATTTAAGCATCTCAACAAAAACGAAATTGGATTCAGATGTTGTGAAAAAATGTAGTATTACGGTTGCAGGGTACTTGAAATCCTTTTTTTGCTGTCATTCCCGCTCGTTTGGGCAGAGTGGTTTGCCCCTCCCCCGAGAAAAGAACAAATGTGGCTGAGCAGAATGAAATACCGAGGGCGCGGTGACGTTGGTCTGACAGGTGTTGTTCTTCGCAATCGACCAAAGCATCAAATGCACGGTTCGTTTCATGCAATACCTTGATCATGATTATATATTTGTCCGAGTAAATGCTGAGTTTTGACTCGACTTGAATTAAAGACAGATATAACTTACCTTATATGTGAATTTTTTACTTTTAAAATCGATCAGACAGAATATTTTTTGCAAGTGAAGGGTTAATGAATAGCAGGCTAGATAAAATCAGTCTTGAAGCGGTGGAAAAAAGATATGGTCCACACTTGATTTTCAGCGGAGTCAGCTTCGAGGTCGGCAAAGGAGATTCCGTTTGTTTCTGGGGGCCGAACGGGTCCGGGAAAAGCACGCTGTTGAAAATAACAGCGGGACTGATAAGCGCGTCGGCGGGAAAAGTGAAGTATGCTTCACGAACAAAAACCGGACCTCCCGCAATGTATAAGAATACAATAGGCGTGGTCGCGCCTGACGTTTTGATGTATGAAGAGTTAACTCCCGAAGAGAACCTTGAGTTTACGATGAACGCGAGAGGTTTCAAGCGGGATTCCGAATATGAAGCAAGCCTTTTTGCGAGGTTTGATCTGGAGGATGCCCGGCATGAGCAGGTCGGGAATTTTTCATCCGGGATGAAACAGAAATTCCATATTATCTCCGCGCTTGCGCACAAGCCGTCCGCGCTGTTGTTCGACGAACCGTCATCATACATGGATCTGTCGGGGCGTGAGCAGATAAGCCGGATTATCAATGAAATGAAGTCGGAGATTATTCTGATTATCGCGACGAATGATCCAGAAGAGAAAGACTGGTGCAACGAATACGTTGAATTATGCAATTAAAATATTAGCGGTGATAAAGAAAGACGTGCAGGCCGAGTACAGGGCGAGGTATGCGGTTAATTCCGTATTGCTGTTCTGTGTCACCAGCCTTGCGGTTGTCAGCTTTTCTCTCGGCGGGACAGTGAAGGATCCTGGGATTCAGGCTTCATTGTTGTGGGTGATACTGTTCTTTTCCGCGATGATGGGGCTATCGAGGGCTTTCATAAAAGAACAGGACCGCGGAACCATGAACACGCTCAGGCTGGTGTGCGAGCCGGGACAGGTTTTTATCGGGAAAATGATGATGAACTTCATTTTGCTTGTGGTTGTTATGTTAATCGTGACGCCACTGTTTATTGTGCTGATGAATATTCAGAATATACATGTGGGTTATTTTGCATCGGTGATGGTGTTGTCGGCGGCGGGCCTGTCGGCAGTTTGCACTTTGCTGTCGGCGGTTGTGGCGCAGGCGCGCGCGCGCGGAACGCTTTTCCCGGTGCTTGCTTTCCCGGTGCTGATACCTGTTTTCATGGTAGCGGTGAAAGCGACTGAAAAGGCGATCTCCGAGCCTTCGCCATGGGCGAATTCACAGATGCTGGTTTTTCTGGGATGCTATGCGGTGGTGTCGGTTATCGGCGGAAGCTATCTTTTCGAATATGTATTTACGGAGTAGATGAAGTTGGCATACATAGGATTGTTAATATCTTTTTTGTGGATGGCGGGTGTTCTGGCAGGCGCATTTTACTTTTCGCCTTCAGCAGAAATTCTCGGCGAGACATCGAGGATAATATATTTTCATGTTCCGGTGGCATGGATATGCGTGCTTGCTTTCTGCATGTCTTTCTGGTTCAGCATAAGTTATCTGCGGACGAGAAGGGCGGAACTGGATGTCAACGCCGAAGTAACAGCCCGGCTGGGACTCTGGTTCTGCATACTGGCCACGATCACCGGGGCGGTTTTTGCAAAATCGGCATGGGGCATGTACTGGAACTGGGATCCCAGGGAGGTTTCCATAACAGTAATTCTGCTCGTATATATGGCGTATTTCGGATTGAGATCGTCTGTCCCGGACCCGGAAAGGCGTATGAAGCTCTCGGCTGTTTATTCGATAATGGCTTTCGTGCTCATGCCGTTTCTGATTTTTGTTGTCCCGTGGATTTATTCAAGTCTTCATCCGGATACGATAATTAATGTGCAGGGTGAAAACAAGCTTCTTGACGGCAGGATGAGAATGGTGTTTTTCTTCTCCCTCGCAGGATTCACATTCGTATATTTGTGGATGTACAGGATATCGGCGCGTATCGAGAAACTGGTTCGCAGAAAGGAAGGTTGGAATGTCTGAATGGCAAACAGTACTGGCATGCTCGATGATAGTTTTGATCGGCATTTTCGCCTATATGGTATATCTCAATATCAGGTTGAATCGGGTGGATAAAAAATGAAATCGAAATACATAGTAGGAACTATTGTAATAATCGCATGTTTCGCCGTGGGAATCTACAGCCTGAAAACATCCATGACTCCGTATGTGCCGTTCGACGAAGCAATGAAGATCACGGGTCGGGATGTGCAGATAATCGGCGACCTTGTCAAAGAATCTTCGAGTTTTGATAAGCAGTCCGGCGAGTTCGTTTTTTCCGTAAAAGAAAAAGAAACTAATGTTGAAATGAAAATTAAGACATCCGACAGTTTGCCTCCGAATTTCGAGCATTCGACGCAGGTGGTAGCGATCGGCTCTTACAGCGATGGCTATTTCAACGCATCGAGAATTCTGGTGAAGTGTCCTTCGAAATATGAAAAAAAGGCCGCTGAAGAGGCGGACAAAGGATAGGTATCCAATTGACTTTCGGCAACATATTAATAAACGCTCTGTTCTGGCTGAATATAGCCGGGTTCGGTTTTTATCTGATTTCAATCGGTTCGTCCCGTAACTGGAAGCTTGCGGGCAGGACCGTCCAGTGGCTGAAAGTGTCGATTGCCACGGTGGGAGTTTTCTATCTCGGGACGCTTTTTGTTCATGATCAGTTCGGTTTCAAATATGTATATGAGAACAGCGCATCTGCACAGGAGTTTCTTTACAAAATATCCGGGATCTGGGCCGGGCAGGAAGGCACATTTCTCCTATGGCTGTTGATGCTTGCTGTTGTGAACCTTGTCCTTGCTTACACGATCAGGGATCTTGAAGACTGGACAATGATTTTCGCGGCGGTAATGGAGATAATGCTTTGCATTCTGCTTTTGAAGCGGAGTCCGTTCGAGCTTATGCCGGGCGCGGTGTCTGATGGACTCGGGATGAACGTGCTGTTGAAAAACCCATGGATGGTGATACATCCTCCAATAGTTTTTGCGGGCTATGCGCTCGCGGAAGCGCCTTTTGTAATATTTCTTGCATCTATGGCAAGGGGCGATAAAACAGCATGGACCAGGCTCGCAAGACCATGGGCGGTGTTTTCGTGGGGAATCCTCGGGATAGGAATATTCCTTGGCAGTTACTGGGCGTATGAAGTGCTTGGCTGGGGCGGCTACTGGGGATGGGACCCTGTGGAGAACGCTTCTTTGTTTCCATGGATTGTAATGGGCGGGCTGGTTCACGGGCTGTTTTTACAGGCTTATCACAAAAGATATATTTTCTGGAATGCATTTATGGCTGTTGTCGCTTACCTGATGGTTTTTTACAGCACATTCCTGACTCGAAGCGGCGTATTAAGCAACTTCTCTGTTCATTCTTTTACAGGTCTTGATCTTTACCTTCCATTGATGATGAGCCTTGGTTTCATTGCATTAATAGGGATTTCGATGCTTGTTGTTCAGGCTAAGAGGCTTCCGGCGGAAGCGGAGCAATCTAAGAACAGCAAAACAAGATCAGCGTTGTTGAATGCGACAATATACTGTTTCTGGATCTTTTTCGGATTTGTTTTTCTTGGGACAGACTGGCCGATAATTTCAAGTTACATAGCTGAAAATCCGTCGACCGTCCCGGGCAGGTTTTACAATTTAACCTCGCTGATGGTAGGGATTCCGTTGAATTTGATTATGTTTGTTTGCCCTGTCATTTTTGGCGGCGGAAAAGAAAAACCATTTTCTGTCGGCGATCTTGTAGCCGGGGTGTTTGCCGGAGCTTTTTCGACGATAGTGTGTGTGTTTCTCGGTGTGAAAAACGTAGCTGCTCTGGTATTTGTTTTTTCCGCCGGAGCCGCTCTTATGACGAATGCTTTGCAGCTTGGCAGACACCTGCTCTCTGGCAGGTTGAGTTTCGCATCATATCTTGCGCATGCAGGGGTGGCGTTGCTGCTGTTCGGGATAATCGCATCTTCACTGGGTTCGAAAACAGAAAGATTTGTAATGGTGCCGGGAGGGTCAAAAGATTTTCAGGGTTACAATATCACACTGTCCGGGGTCAGGGAGTATGAGTTCGGACACAGGGCGTTTCTGACGATTGAAGGAAAAAAGAGCCTGACTGCCCGAATGGAATTTGTTGCCGAGCAGGCCCAGAGGATGGCTGTGAACAAACCGTTTATCAGCAGGTTTTTGACCGGCGATCTTTATCTTACTCCCATTCAGGTATTTAGAAGCGGCGGAGATTCGGAAGAGGAGAAATATCTCAGGATCGGGCAGGGCCGTTTCGATATGGCCGAAGACGTAAAAGTTTATTTTGACGGGTATGATCTCGAAAAAATGCAGCAGGGAACAGTTGGTATTGTCATAAGAGCGGAAACCGGAGAGAAAAAAGAGAAATTTACGATTTACTATGGACCCGGACAGGATGGAATGTTTTCCCGGGAAACTCAAATGAAAGAAAGAGCCATCGCGTTTGAAGTTGTAAGCATAGACCCGGATTCGAAAGAAATTATATTGAGATGGCGTAATGTTTCCGAAAAAGAAAAAGAAGAAATGACGCCGGTTCAGACAGGAGTTGTTTTTCAGGCGAGTGTGAAACCCTATGTTAATTTGTTCTGGTTGGGGATAATACTTATGTCCACAGGTGCTTTAATAGCTTCCGCAAGGCGATTCGTGAATAACAGGAAAAACATAAATTAAATACAGGTTCAGTGCTTTTCCGTAATCTCAAATGACTATTAATTATTAATGTGCTATATTACTAATCTGTTTGTACAGAAGAAGATGTGGTTCGGTAACTTGAAATGCGGGTAATAGGCGGAAAATTTAAAAGATCTAATTTGATCGGGCCCGGTAGAAAAAACATGTCTATCAGGGCAACGTACGACAGGGTCAGAGAGAATGTATTCAATCTCATCGGGCCGATGGAAGGTAAGTCGTTTCTTGATCTATACGGTGGGTCGGGCAGTGTGGGGATCGAGGCTTTGAGCCGTGGGGCGAGGACAGCCGTGTTTGTGGACAATCAGCCGGAAAGCGTAAGGCTGATAAGAAAGAACCTTGAATCACTGAATATCTCGGATCGGGCTGATGTGATCAGAATGGATGTGAGGTCATATCTTCGACAGCCTCCAAGGCCTGAAAGGTTTGATGTAGTATTTATTGATCCGCCGTATAACACGGATTTGTTTGAAGAAACGATGCGATTGCTGGGCAGGGGAAATTTACTTGCAATCGATGCAAAGATAATTGGGCAGCATGGAAAAAGCCCTGAAAAAATGGAGATTGTTTCTTTCACATGTAACGACCTGAGGAAATATGGCAGAAGCTGGGTATCGTTGTGGAGTTACAAACAGAAAGGATAAGCATCTAATGAGAAGAGCAGTCTATCCCGGCAGTTTTGATCCTGTAACAAATGGTCACATGGATATAATCCGAAGATCGGCTTCGATTTTCGATGAGCTTATTGTTGCCGTTTCGAACAATCCGAACAAAAAACATCTTTTTACGATCGATGAGCGCATCGAGATAATAGAAAGCCTCACAAGTGACATTAAAAATATTCGTATAGAATATTTCGATACGTTACTGGTCGATTATGTTCGCGAGAAACAGGTTAATGTTGTTGTGAGGGGCCTGAGAGCTGTTACGGATTTTGAAATGGAATTCCAGATGGCTCTTGTGAATAAAAAGATGCACCAGGAAATGGAGACAATATTTCTTGTGACCAGTGCCGAATATTCGTATTTAAGCTCTTCGATCATCAGGGAAATAGCCTCGTATGGCGGAGATGTGAGTTCGCTGGTCGCTCCGATAGTAGTGGAGAAACTTAACGTTAAGCTGGATAGACGATAGGATGAGCTGGAAAGAGGATCAAAAAGCAAATATCAGAGACCGCATAAGCAGATTCAACAGGTTGCTTGACCTGTTGGAGTCTCATATGGACAATGGTTTTTTTATTTCGCTTGTAGGCAAAGTTGTGGTTGATGAAAAAAAGATATATTCTGTATTAAGTGAACTGAGAGCTTTAAGATTTGATCTGGAGCATGATCTGGAAGGTGAATTGGAGGGCGAAGGAGCCCGGATGGGGATGGCGGAGGAATTGGATTCAGGAGATTATGCGGTTGAAGTGCTTGACAATTTGGAGCAAACGTTGCAAAAAATGATGATCGCTGTTCGCGATAAAAAGAGGATGTTTACACAGTGTCCGGAGCAGGAGGTGAAAGGAAATGGCGCTGCCGAAATATAAAAGATCGAGATCGAACGTAAAAAGTCACAAGGCTAACTGGAAGAGCAAGCTTCAGGCTCCCACTCTTGTTGATTGCCCGCAATGTTTTTCGAAAAAGATGATTCATCGTGCTTGCACGAATTGCGGTTACTACAAAGGCAAGACTGTTATAGCGACGAAAGTAGAAGGATAAACCCGGAGGAACTTTGAATGGCTGACTATCTTGACAGGTTGAAAAAAGTCGTTGTTGCTCAACTCGATGTTCCTGAGGAAAAAGTAGTTCCTGAAGCTTCTTTTCGTGATGATCTCGGAGCCAGCTCGGTAGAGATATTCGATTTGATTCTAGCCGTTGAGGATGAATTCGGAGTAGAAGTTCCTGATGAGGAAGCGGTGATGATCACTACCGTTGCGGATGCTATGGAGTATCTGCAAAAGAAATTGGGGTGAGTGTTTGAGAACATCTTACCTCCAGATTCAGGAAGAAGAAGGATTCCCAAACTCACTGGATGAGTTTCAGGATAAAATTGGAGTCAGGGTTGATGATATATCAAAGCTCAGGGCGGCTCTGACTCATCCGTCTTTCTGGGGTGAATTTGCGATTTCCGAGTCGGAAAGGCTCGAAAGAAGTTATGAGAGGCTTGAGTTTCTTGGCGATTCTGTAATCGCACTTACGGTTTGCACATTCCTTTTCAGGGAATTCCCCGACGACCACCAGGGTATTTTGAGCAAGGCAAAAGCGCATCTTGTGAGCAAGAGCACTCTTTTGAAAGCTTCGAAGAGAATTAATCTCAATGATTATATCAGGGTAGGAAAAGGCGTGGAGGAGAGCGCCGGCAGAGATCACAAGTCTTTTATGGTGGATTGTTTCGAGTCTGTGATAGGCGCTGTATATCTCGATAAAGGATTCGAGCTTGCCGCCGAGCTTGTGCTGAGACTGATGACTGAAGAGCTGAAAGCGGTGAAAGAATCAGGCGTCAGGGATTACAAAACAACTTTGCAGGAGTTTGTTCAGAAGGAATTCAGAAGCCTTCCGAAATACAGGCTGGTTTCTCAGGATGGTCCCGACCATAATAAGAAATTTACCGTTGAAGTATGTATAAACGGAGAATATTATGGAACCGGAACAGGTTTCAGCAAAAAAGAAGCGGAAATTTCCGCCGCAAGAGAAGCATTGAGGAAATTGAATGTATAATAGTTTTCTTCCGGGTGTGTGTTTGGCCGGAAAATAAAAGTCCCGGGATATGGCAAGATATGTATCTGAAATCACTATCAATATACGGGTTCAAAACGTTTGCAAAAAAAACGGTCCTTGAGTTCAAGCCGGGCACTACTGCGATTATCGGGCCCAATGGTAGTGGTAAGAGCAATCTTGTGGATGCAATTATCTGGGTTATGGGCGAGCAGAGTATGCGTTCCATAAGGGGACGTAAAATGGAAGAAGTTGTTTTCCATGGAAGCGAGGCCCACAAGCCGCTCGGTTATTCTGAAGTAATACTCACTTTCGATAATGAAGACGGCTTCTTCCCGTTGCCTCACAGCGAGATTTCCGTTACAAGAAGATATTTTAAATCCGGAGAGAGCGAATTCGAGATAAACAGGGAATCCTGCCGGCTGAAAGATATTCAGAACCTTTTCCTGGATACGGGGCTTGGTGCGAATCATTATTCGATTGTAAATCAGGGCGATGTCGAATATATCATCAACCTTTCCCCGGCGCAGAGAAGGGTTGAAATATTCGATGAAGCCGCCGGTGTCAATAAATACAAAATCGAAAAAAACAAAACGCTTTCAAAAGTGAAGGATACGGACCAGAACATCGCAAGGGTCAAAGATATCCTGAAAGAAATCGAGGGCCAGCTTGAGCCGTTGAGTGAACAGGCTGAGAAGGCGAAGAGATACGAAGAGATTACAGAGGAAATCGAGCGGCTTAAGCTGGGTGTGTTTGTATCGGAGATAAGACGGCTTTGCGCACGTCTGGAAGAACATAAAACCGATCAGGAAAAATTCCGGAAAGACCGGGAGGAAAAACAGGCGGCAGGCCGGAAGATTCGCGATAAGCAGACACAGCTCAATTCCGAGATTGATTCCGCCCGTGATGTCGTCGATCATGATTTGAGGGAACTCGCGGTTCTGGGCAACAGGCTGGGGCGCGCAGAAGAGGCCATGAGGTCTTTCAGACGGGATATCGAGGACGTTGACAGACAGATTATCAATGCGCTGAACCAGAAAAAAAACAATACGGATAGAATAGAATCCATAAAAAACGACATAGAGTTGCTGAAGAAAAGATCAGAAGAGAAAAAGCAACGGCTTCTGGAATCTCAAAAAGAGCTTGATGATCTTTCCGGCCAGTCGATGGAGGATTACAGGAAGCGTGAAAAAGAGCTCTCGGAAAAGAGCCGGGAACTTCAAAAAAAGGTTGATGAATATTCTGCTCAGGAGACGGAAATATCACGGGAATTTGCCGTGACAAGGGACAGGCTTGCCAATCTTGAAAAGCAGATCAAAACTCGTGAGAGCGACAGGGCGAATATAGAAAAACAGATAGAGAACATTGGGGCTAAAATTGAAAAAGCTGATTCGGAAATAGAAGGTTATGAAAAGAATATCGCGGAATACGAGAAATCGAAAGAGGAATTGAGCAGTCAACTTGTCGATTCAGAAAAAGAGTTTGAGAAAAAACAGGCGGAGTATGACGGCTCACAGGCTGCATGCGGTTCACTGGCGGAGAGAATAAGCATGCTCGAGAAGATGGCCGGTCTCCTTTCGGATTCTGATAATACAAATAATCTTTCGAAGCTTGCAGATTCGATCGAGGTGGAGGAAGGTTATGAAGCGGCTGCCCGCCGGGCGCTCAATGATCTTATGAATGCCTGGTCCGTCGATAAAGATGGCCTGGACAGGGTTGTGAGTGAAGGAGCTTCATCAGCAGGAATTTACCTGATAAAAGAATGGATCGACGGCAAGGGTACGCCGGATTTTTCCGGTATAAAGGGAATGAAGGGTTTTAACTGCATTCTTGGCGAAAAAGTCACAGTCAAAACAGAGAAGGGCGCTGTGCCGGGGTCGCTGTTCGAGAGATTTGCCGTTATCGATTCGGCGGAGCTGATCGGGGAATATATTGATCAGTCGGAGAATGGCGCATCGATTGTCTCGCTTGATGGCAATGCCTGTTTCTCGGATGGAATATTGAGAGTCGGCGAGGCTCTTCCGACTCATGAATCCATGCTGAATAGGATAGAAGACCTGAGAAACGAGTTGAAGAAAAATGAGGCAAAAAAAGAGTCGCTGTATGAAGAGTTGTCAGGAATTAAAAATAGAATTGCAGATTTAAAAGCGAAAGATAAAAATGTCGGCAATCAATTGCAGAAATTGAAAGAAGAATACGCGGGAGCAAAAGAGCGGATTCAATCAAACGCTGAAAAGGCCGAATTCTATAAAAACGAAAAGGAAAGTCTGGATAAAGCTGTGAACACATGGAAAGCATCTGTTGAAGAGCTTCATGTTTCCCAGGACAGGACAAAAGCAAGGCTTGAAACAGCGAGAGAAGAGCGAGCAGGCGTTCAGAGCGAGTTGGATTCCATTCAACAGGAACTGAACATTGTTATAGATCACTGGAGGAAGCAGGACATAATAAAGAGTGATCGAAGGGTGGAAATCGGAGAACTCAGGAGAGAAATAGAGGCTGGCGGCGAGTCTGTTCAGTACAGGGAAGACGAATTGATAAGGTTGAAGACGAGATCCGAAGATCTTGTTAATACAATCGATATATTGCAGAAGAGGAAAGAAGAGAGCGGCAGGGAATATGAAGCTTCTTCAAAAGAGGTTTCCGATTGGAAAGCGAAGCAGGAAGCGTCGAACGCGAGTCTCAATTCAAAGAGATCATTGTTGAACGAGTCGATTTCCGAGCATGGTAAATTAAGGGCCGAGCTTGAAGATCTGGAGAATCAGATAACGGATATAAAAGAGAAATCTCTCGAGTGCGAATTGAGGCACGCCAGGGCTGAGACGCAACTGGAGGAGATCAGAAGGCAGTTTGAAGAGGAATTCCAGGGCGTGTCGGAAGAGCAGGCTTTTGAAAAAATACCGGAAGGCGAACCGGTTCATAAGAATAAGTTCATTTCTCTGAGGAAAGAGCGGGATTCTCTGATGCCTGTCAATCAGCTTGCGATCGGGGAGTATGAGGAAAAAACCAACAGGTATCATTTGCTGAACGAACAGGTGGCTGATCTTGAAGAAACCAGGGAGATGCTTCTGAGGGTGATCGAAGATTTCGATCGACAGTGCAGGGTGAATTTCGTCAACACTTTCGAGAAGATTAAAGAAATGTTCAACGAAACGTTTCTCGAGATGTTCAATGGCGGAGAAGCAGACCTGATTTTAACCGGGAATGACGATCCGCTCGAAGCCGGCGTGGATATAGAGATTCAGATACCCGGAAAGAGAAAAAGGGGCATCACCTTGCTTTCGGGAGGCGAGAAAGCGCTTTGCGCGCTGGTTCTGTTGTTTTCTATTCTTAAAGTTAAACCGAGTCCGTTTTATATACTTGATGAGGTTGATGCAGGGCTGGATGAATCGAATGTCGTAAGGTTCAGAGATATGCTAAAGAAGTATTCAACCGAAGGGCAATTTATCGTAGTTACTCATAACAAGGGAACGATTGAAGGGGCCGACCATTTCTTTGGGATAACAATGAGGCCCGATGAAGGGTATACAAAAATATTATCCGTATCAATTGATTGAAATCCCTTATTTCATGAAAACTGACTGATCACCAATAAAGAATCTGAACGAGGAATGTAACCATGTTTAAGAAACTCAGAGAAGGGCTCAGGAAAACCACGAGCAGCATTCAGGAAAAAGTCTCGAACGCAATCGGCCACTCTATCGAGATTAATGAAGAATTCTACGATAACCTGGAAGAAGCATTGTTGCTTTCGGATGTAGGGGCCAGAACTTCGGGCGAGATTATACAGAGATGCAAAGACAAACTGGCAAAAGTTAAACCCAGGGATAAAGAACACCTCAAGTCGATCATAAGAAAAGTGATGTCTGAAATGCTGGAAGAGAGCGGCGTTGAAGAAGAGATGTATTTCGACAGGGGCGTGAACCTGATAATGGTAATAGGCGTGAACGGTTCAGGAAAAACCACTACCATAGGAAAGCTCGCTTCTCAATTCAAAGCGCAGGGCAAAAGCGTTATGCTCGCGGCATGTGATACTTTCAGGGCCGCAGCAGTTGAGCAACTTCAAATCTGGGGCGAGCGGAATGATGTCCCGGTTATTTCGCAGAAAGAGGGGACGGATCCTTCCGCGGTTATGTTCGATGCGATTCAGTCGGCGAAGGCCCGGGAGATCGATGTGTTGATTGCAGACACGGCGGGAAGGCTCCATACCCAGTCCAATTTGATGAGAGAGCTGGAAAAAATCAGAAGAGTTGCCGTGGAAAAGGCCGGCGCGACGTCGATCAGAACATGGCTGGTTCTGGATTCCACGGTCGGACAGAATGCACTGAGCCAGGTGAAGCTGTTCAACGATATTGTTCCGGTGGATGCGCTGATTCTCACCAAGATGGATGGAACCGCGAGGGGCGGGATAGTGTTTTCTATCGTTTACGAATGGAAAATGCCGATAATGTATATAGGCGTGGGCGAGCAGGTCGATGATCTCTTGAGATTCGATCCGCTGGAGTTCGCAAAGGCTTTACTGGGCGATCAGCTTGATGTTGACGAGCCTGAAGAATGATTGTTTCTGAACGTTAATAATTTAAGTCAATGAGAAGTAATATTGTTTTTTAATATCCCTTGGTTTAATATTGAATTGTGTTCACCAGTTTTTATGGGGGAATTTCACATGTACAGGAAAACAGGATCAACGGTTCTTGTATTGGTTTTCATAGTGCTTTGTTCAATATCGGCGGCAGTTGCGCTTCCTGCTTATATGGATCTCGACAGCGGCATAATCATAGGAAGAGGCGAGGCTGTGATTGCCCCGGGCGCATCTTATGAAGATGCCCGTATGATTGCTGTTGACAGGGCAAAAACGAGCATCGAAAAAGTGATTGAAAGACAGCCGATGGATTTGCAGTCGCTTGAAACAAAGACTATCGGGGATTACCTCGAAACTTATCCGGGCAGGAGAATTGTCATTCAATCATTTCTTGATTCGGCAATTGCTTTCAAGGAGAAGATCGAAGGAGAGAATATTGAAATAACTCTGATACTGCCGATAGAAGGCCCGGATGGTTACAAGGCCATGGTAAACAGGCTTACAGGTGATACGCTTTCTGAAATTCGAAAGAGTGGCCCGGGAAATATTGGGGTAATGGATGAGGAAGATCTGAGGGAAGAATTGAAAAAGTCCATAGGACCGAGAGATCCCGACGATGTAGTCCGAACATACAAAATTGCTATAATCGAGTTTTCAAACAGTTCTGAATTTCAGGATCTTAATCTTGGAGCGATCGCTTCCGAGCGGCTGGAAGACAGGTTCGGAAGGGATAGCAGGTTTGAGATTATTTCAGGATTGTCGGCTATCAACCTTATTGAAAGTAGCGGAATCCAGTTCGAAGATATTGAAAAAGCTGATGTCAATACAAGGGTTAAGATCGACGGAATAGACGGGCTTATTATTGGTGAAATTACGAAGTACCAGTATAAAACAGAAAAGCATGGGATAGGTGGAACAGGCTATCTTGAGATGGATTTCATGGTTGAGGCCGATCTCAAAATCCTCGATGCGGAGACTGGAAGATGGTTGTATTTCAACATGATCCCGGTCGAAGTCAATGACAGAACATTCACATTGAAAAGCGCTGATGATGCCGAAAGACTTATAAGCATGAAAAACCTTGATAATCCGGAGGGGCTTGCTTATAAAGCGTTCGATGAACTTATCGCGAAAATGGAAGAAATGATAAGAGTTTCGTTCCCTATCGAAGGATACGTGCTGAAGGCTGTGGGGAACAAGATTTATATAAGCTTCACACGGGCCGATGGGATTGAGGAAGGAAGCGTACTGACTGTCTACAGGCTGGGCGATGTTCTTGTTGATCCGATCACCGGCGAAAATATTGATAGAATAAGAGACAGGATAGGTACGATAAAAGTCGTTGAAGCGAAGGACACTTATTCACATTGCATAACAACGGAAATACCCGTTGAACCGATAAAATCAGGCGATATCGTTGTGATCAAATAAAGTTTTCTCAGCCAATGGGATCTATCTGGAATCTTCTGCGTGAAAGATATTTCGGCAGAGAATGTTTTGCGATTCCAAAAAGAACCTGTCTCGCTCTTCGTGCTGTAAGGCCGAGATCAACCTCTTCGCCCGCCGCGAGCTGAACCAGTTGTATCAGTGGCAAAACCGGCGGAGCCCACATCATAAACTGTCTCATTATCGCCATTGTCAGAAGACAGCCGTTGCAGTATGAAACAGTAATGTCAGGTCCGGGCACCCGGGTTCCTGCAACCCGTATAAACCCGGTTCGTGTGAGATCGACTATGCTGTATCTCGAACATCCCGCTGCAACGCCGCAGCACATTGAATCTTCTTTTGTCTTTTCCATTTCAACTACTTCAACGCCGATTTTTTCCAGCAGCCTGCGCGGAGATTCATGAATGTCGGGATCCATGACTTTTGCATGACATGAGTCCTGAACGGTAACTTTCCTGTTCAGTGGGTTTTTAATTTCGATTTGGCCCGAATCAATTTTCTCTTCAAGCCATTGTGTAAGTAACTGTGATTCAAATTCAAAATCTATGCCGAATTCCTGCGGATATACATTGGTCAGCATGTTCATTCCGGCGGCGCACGCAAAAACGATTTTTTTCGCCTTCAGGCCGCTGAAAATCCTTTTCATTTTCAAACCGGATTCCCGGGCGCTTTCGAAGGCGCCCATCCTGTAGTACATCTCTCCACAGCAGGCATCAAACGATCCGAATATGGGAAGCCCGTCCAGAATGCCGGATTGAAGAGTTTTTGCAATGACAAGGGTGTTGCAGCCCGTGTAAAGAACGGTCTCTCCCTCCGGAGGCTCTTTTATCTCTTCCAAGAACCTGGCTTCTTCCGGTTCATGTTTCACGATTGACCTGAAATTCGGAAACTGGGTCGGCATAAGAAAACGAGCTCTTTCGGGGAATCCCTCTTCGGCTATTCGCTCGTGCCATCGTGAACGGATGAGAGAATATGGCCTGCAATTGTTAGGGCAATAAACATCGCAGGACCAGCACCCCGCGCATTTGTCCAGCACAATGCTGTGCAAACCGTTTTTAATGTTTGCAATTTCGCGCGCGGCTTCATCCTGCGTGAAATTGAAATAATTACATTTCGACAGGCATGTTCCGCATGTCTCGCATTTTTCATAATTGAATGTTTCTTCGGGATTCATAATGGACCTTCATGCTGTGTGATAGATTGAATGCATTTCAAATAAAGCTGTTTTGATAACCACATTTGTAAAAGTCTATACTATACTAATACATTAATTAACTGCAATAGTTTATAATTAACAGGGCAGATAACGAAGCACTGAGATATTGGTTTGAATAAAAAAGAGAAAAGAAAAAGAGTCGGATGCGCGGCGGTTTTACTATTCATATTTTTGATTGCCGCTTTGCTTTTCTCGTTAAGATTCATATTGCTTTCTTCAGACGTATCCGAATATGTAAGAAAAGAAATCCAGGTAAGAACGACTGATGCGCTCAATACGGAATTATTCATGGGCGAACTCGAGGTGGATATATGGGGGCGGGTTGTCGCTGAAAATATAAGGCTCGGCAATGAAGAGGAGCCTTTGCTGACGGCGAAAAAACTTTATGTAAGGCTGGATTTGCTGAAGCTTCTGCGGATAAAGACTGATCCGGGCGGCATTATAAAAGAAATAATTATCGACACCCCGGTTTTTCATATTATTCGTTTGCAGGACGGTTCTTATAATCATGACCCGATCCTGAAAAGTTCATCCGGCGGTGGCGGCTCAAGCATGCCTTCTTTGAAGGTTTGCCTGAAAAAAGGCAGGATTCTATTCGAAGACAGGCACGCGGAAGCCCCGTATCCGCTGGATTATGTCGAAGTATCCGATTTTTCCGGGACGTTCAGCTTGCTGCGGGAAAGAGCGCTTAAGCTTGAACTATCCTCGGATAAAACAAACATTGCGGATAATCTCGGCATAAATTTGTATTTCGATTTGAGAGCGGGATGGGAGCTGGATGTTGAGGCAGGGAATGTGGCGCTCGATCTTGCGGAAAAGTTTCTGTCACTGGATGATTACAGGTTAACCGGCTCCGCTGAATCTCTTCATTTTTATGCGGTAGCAGCTTTCACCAGAATCGGAAATCCGCCGAATTTTTCATGGGGCGGCGAGGCGGAGATAAACGGAGCGGGCTTCTTTAGCAGAGACGGTTTATGGAAAGCGGAAAATATAAAAACAGAAATCAATTTCTCTGAAACGATGACGGTTTTTCATGACATTGAAGCAGAATTCTGTGAAGGAATTATACGTGGGAATTCAACTATTCTGGATTACTCCGACCCGGTAGTCAACGCGAATGTGATTTTTGAAAAAGTGGATCTTTATAGTCTTACGAGCAGGTTCGATCCGGGAGAGGAGAATATTCCCCGTGGCCATATTTCAGGAAGCGGAATATTGAAATATTCGGACTCGAAAATAAATTCATTGCTGGCTTTTTCAGGCAACGATCTGGATGCAAGAGGGAACAGATTTAACGAGTACGAAGGATTGCTGCAATACAGAGATGGAAAATCAGAATTTAAAATATCTTTATTTTCCGATCAGGGCGGAATTGACTCGATGGGTGTGTATTATGTAGACGAAAAGGGACATGCCCAGTATAGGGTTGCCGCAAAATACAATAATCTGAAATTGGGAGAATGGGTAGAGCAATTCGGGATAGAGTCGTCGAGACCTGTTGAAGGTGACATGAGCGGTGAAGTGCTTCTGGCGAACGGCGAACCCGGCGAGCCACCTGATCTTTTCGGCAGTATCAATGTAAGCGGCATATATACAAAAGGTTTCGACAATGCTTCAGCCAACGCGAGTTTCAGGTACAGCAAGGGAGAGTTTATTATTGAAAATCTGCTTGCGGAGTGCGGTGATCAGCTCGTAATAGCCGATGGGAAAATATCACCGGATGGCTATATGGATATTTCCATCGATGCCGCGATCGGAGAAGTGGCGACCGTGCTCGCTCTATCGGACAGGGAAGATGTGCCGGGAAGCGGAACAATAAAACTTTCAGGGTTTATCAGAGGCAAGCCGGCTGAACCGATATTCAACGGAGATATCGAGGGGAAAAGTATTGTTGTAAGTGATGTAAAACTGGATCGGTTTACAGGAAGCGTGGATTATGAGGACGGTTTCCTTAAGGTTTCCAACTTTTCCCTCTATAGCGGAGATGACAGAAACATCATACAGGGAGTTCTTAATACACGGGATAATTCGATAGACGCGAACGCGAGTATAAAGAACGGGTCGATCGAGAGCCTTGTCAGCCTTGCGAGGGATATTTTGAGGGTCGAGATCGAGACGCCGGAGGATTTCAGCGGGAGATTCGATGCTGATCTCGATGTGGGCGGCACGCTTGAAGAACCGGTTGCGAGTTTAACGTTCAATGGAAGAGACATAAACATGTATGGTGAATACATAGGCGCCATTAAACTCGCAATGGAATATGACAAGTTCCTCAAGATCGATGAAGCGACACTGGAAGTTGCAGGAGGTGAGATCGGCGTATCGGGGATACTGGATCCGGAAGCGCTGGATCTGATCTTCGAAACAAAAGGCATCAAGCCCGAAAAAGTTGCGGCAGCTTCAGACCTGAATCTTGAAGGACTGCTGGTGATTTCAGGCTCTTTGTCGGGGACTTTGGAATCGCCTGTCGTTAAAGTGATTTTTTCTTCCGATCATATATCGTTCAGAGGCGTGGATTTTCAGATAGCAAACGGATCGGTCGATTACATGGACGATCTCTTTCAGATAAATGGACTTAATATCAAAAAAGGCGAAGAGAATTATTCGATACAGGCGAGATATGATCTGGCTTCCTCGGGGCTCGACCTGACGATGAGCCTTGAAAATTCCGCGTTGAATACGCTTGTGAGCTTCATGCCGCTCGATTTTCTCGAAGGGACAAGCGGATACCTTAACGGTCAATGCAGAATTTTTACTTATGCTGAGGATCTGGCAGGGGTTATATCTCTGAAAGGTGAAGGGTTGACTTTCGGTTCGTATCCGGTGGACGGACTTGTTCTCGACGGCAATTTTGTCGGCAGCGAACTGAACATATCTGAGTTCAGGGCGGAGAATGAACTTCTTCTTGTCGAAGCAAGCGGAAAGCTCGATCTTGAACAGGGAGCAACTTCGAAGCTTAATGTGGCGGCATATGGGGTGGAACTGGAAAGACTTCAGCAGATGGGTTTGATATCCATACCTGTAAAAGGAATGGCTGATGTCACTATAGATGTTATAGGTGATGAAGGAAGCCAGAAAATGATCGGATCGATAGAAGCCTATAATCCATCCGTGTATGATGTCGCTTTCGACAGGGCAAGAGGTCGGTTCGAGCTGGATTCGGAAGTGTTTTCACTTATAAACATGCAGGTGTTGAGAGGCACCGACAACATATCGGTTTACGCCGAGATTCCGGTAAGCCGGGAAAGCGAAGAAAATATTGATATTATTGCACAATCCGAAAATCTGGATCTTTCATTTCTGAACCCTGTTTTTGAATCTTCGGGTATTCAGATTGAAGGAGTCGCCGGCATTCATGAAGTGAGATTGAGCGGAAATTTTGATAATCCGAATTATTCCGGCAGTATCCAGCTTCAAAATGCCTCATTCAATCATGTGGATATTAATCCTCCGTTGACGGAACTGAACGGGGAACTGGTTTTCGATGGTCAGAAGATGGATTTCAAATCTGTTACGGGAAAAATGGGAGAGAAAGATATCGGGCTTAAAGGTGGAGTTGCGTTTGAAGGGCTGACGCCGGGCTCCGTCTCGCTGGGGATAGAAGATATCGAAGGCCTGATTGTGGAATACAAAGACATATACAAAGGGCAGTTGAGCATAGAGAATTTCATGGTGGAATATGTGCCCGGATTATTAAAGATCAAGGGCGATGATAACAAAACCACAAAAGTTACTATACATGACGGAGTGTTTACGATACCGACTCTGACGGAAGGGTCCTCGACAAAGAAACCCGGCATGGAAATAGGGTTCGGGGACAAAAACTTCAATATAATCGTCGCGGATAATTTTGCAGTGAGGAACGCGGGCAGGAATTTATATCTACAGCCGAGCGGGCAGCTTCAGCTTGCGGGAACGCTGGCGAAACCTGAAATAAAAGGGCTGCTTACAGCAAAGCGCGGTTATATAAATTTTTACACGACATCCTTCAAGCTGACGGATAAAACGATAATCGGATTTAATACTTTGCAGGGTATTGGAGTAGTGCCGATATTCTATGCGGTTGCGGAAACGAGGGCGGAGGGAATAGACATAACAATGTATGTTTCCGGCCCAATGCTGGATATAAATTTGTATCCTGCCTATAGGGAACTGTGTGGAGTTTCTGAAATCAGTACTTCCGAAACGCAAACTTCTCTGGGAGTGAATATACCTACCATTACGCTTGGAGACGGCATAAATGTCCCGGTTTGTCCGAGGCACAGCTTCGTCGCGTATGAGGATAACAACACTTCGGGGAAAGCGCTGACTCAGCAAGAAATCCTTATGAAACTGGGATATTTAGATGTGGTAAGCAGTGGAGAGAACATTGATCTCGTATTGCAGTCCATGGCATTTTCAGCATTTTCTCCTTACTTCGGGTCGTTTATTGAGCGTGGCATCAATCTTGAAAACTTTGAAATAAACCTTGACCCTAACAGAGATGTCCTTGTAAAATTGGAAAAACGAATTTTTGATAAGTTTTCTGTGAGATACGAAAGACTGTTCTCGCAAGAATTAGAAGAATTACTTGAGGTTCGCTTTAAATTCAGTCAGCGTAGCTTCCTCAAGTGGGGAATTGATCAGGACAGCGAGACCGACTACCAGGTCGAATATCGCCTGCGGTTTTGATGGAGAGTTATGATACAAGCTTATCTGAGCGAGCTCTCCAAAGTTCGATGTCTTGAGCCACACCAGGAAGCAGAACTTTGGAAGCGGTACAAGTACGGTGACGATGTTGAAGCACGGGCCAAGATAATAGAATCCTATCAACCCCTTGTTTACAAAATTGTGTCCGGAACAAAAGCGAAAAGTGAGGTCATGCTTGACCTTATTCAGGAAGGAACAGTAGGTCTCATCGAGGCTGTAGAGCGTTTCGATCCGGGTAAGAACATCAAGTTTACGACCTATGCTCCCTTTCGTATCAGGGGGAGAATCATCAATTATCTTGAAAAGAATAATACCAAAAATGTCACTCTGGATCAGGGCGCGCAGGCTATGCAGGAAATTATGGGCATGGCCAGCATGTTCGCGGATCCAACAGATACGAAAAAGAATGTCGAAAAGATCGCTGAAGATCAGATGCTTCTCGGTGTTGTATTAAAAAGCCTCTCAAGATTGTCTGATAAAGAGCGTGCGGTTGTAACCGGTATATATATAGAAGATAAAAAAGCTACCGATCTTGCAAAAGAGCTCGGGATCAGTAATTCATATCTGAGCAGATTACAGAAAAAAGGTATCAGACGGCTTCGCGGAATGCTGTCGAGATTGATGAAAGAAATGAAATAATCCTTTAAAGGCAGGAATATTTAAAAAACGGGAGCAATACATAAATAACACGACAGGGTTGCTCATAAAAGCTTTTGTTTAAAGGATAATTTATTTTTTTTCGGTTGATATTAATTACGAAAACTAATAATAAAGAGTTGGCAGTACGGGGGATATCTGATGAGCAAGTCATCTGTCGATACCGACAAGATTGTCAAGCATATCAAGTACACGAAACACTGGCTTGACAAGGCAAACAGTAATTTCCAGGACAAACAGTTTTCGGATGGCAGTGTGGTTTTGAATCTCGCGCGGGCCGAGCTTACGGCTGCGTGGGAAGAAGCTATGCAGATCAAAGCCCAGATGGTTTCGAAAATACCACAGAAGGCAAAATCCAACTGGAAGCCTATTTCATCGCTTGGGCTTCTTGCAAGTGGTTTTCTAATTGCTTTCCTCATGATCAAATTTACGCCCTCGCAGGTTCCGGAACCCGGAAGGATACACCAGGTTGTGGCGCCTGTATCTATAGAACAGACGATGACAGAACAGAATATACCTGAGGAAGCACCGGCTATTGAAGAGGTTGGAACTGAAGTAGTGGAAGAACAGCCGGCTGTTGTGGAAACAAGTGTGCCCGTACCCAAAAAAGTTTCTGTAACAAAGAAATCAAACGCAGTGAAAATACAGAAGACAGTAAATCAGAGCGAACCTGCAAAAGTAGATTTGAAAAAAGCTGTTGAAAAGACAGTTGTTGCCGTTACCGTAATAGCAGAACCTGAAGTTTTACCATACACGCCTGTCGGTAATTCTTCCATGAGGAACAGGTCAACGCAGAAAGAAACGCAGAAATCATCCGGACTTGAGCAGAATGAAATCATCGAGCTTTTCAAAACTGCCGAGAGTTCACTTCAAAGATAGCACAAAAATAAAAACTGAAATATCCGAACGGCCCGGCAAGGGCCGTTTTTTATTTGTTATGCAATCAATGGAATTCTGAATGATCTTTTTTTTGATTTAGTTTACTGGAATAAACCTGATCGAGTGTATTGATTGAGCAAATAATGTATAATTTAAACATCCAACAAAAACATGGAAGAAGGTGGTTCGAATGGATCAATTACCACCTCTGGATAAATTGTTCAGCGGTTCCCGGAACAGAAAACAGCTCGAGGCGCTGAGACAGCAGATTTCAAAACAAGCGGCAAAAAGCGCTTCGAATACCGGCTCTCAAAAAGCTGACCGGAGCGCGGATGCAACATTTATCCAAAAGAATCTTCAGACAGGCAGACAGGCCGGCGCGGAACAACAGGTTAACCTGCCGACCTATGCAGATGCGGAAAAAACATATCCTCGAAAACCGATGAGCATGGTTTCGAAATATGAGTGGGTAAATCTTTTTTCAAGAGCCACTAACAAAGATGTTTATGACAGGCTTGTGGAAGATGAAGAAAGGATCAAAGAGCTTACCCGCGGAGTAAAAGAAAAGGTGGCGGTTCTTTTTGCGGATATAAGAAGTTTCAGTTATATTTCAAGCACTATGCCTCCGGACAGAGTTTTCACTTTGTTAAATATATTTTTAAATGAAATGATCGATGTGGTAAGAGATCGAAATGGCGGTTACATTGATAAGATAATAGGCGATTGCATCATGGCATACTTCGGATTGCCGTACCCTACAGCCTGTTCGGAGAAGGCGATAAAGACGTCGATTGATATGCAGAAGCAGATGCCCTTGGTTAATGATTTGCTCGAGGCGAGAGGGTTGCCGCGGCTGAGCATCGGGATAGGTTTGAACACGGGAGATGTCCGGGCGGGATTTACGACTACTGAAAAGGAGATAAGCGGGTTCACGATAATCGGGGAGGCCGTTAATCTTGCCGCCAAGCTTGAGGGAATAGCCGGTCCCGGTGAAATAGTTGCGGGATATAATACCATGAGAGAGGTCGGCAAAGAATATAAAATGCAGGAACATGAGTTGAAGGTCAGGATAAAAAACGACCGGGGAGAATTCAAGGAATATCCGGCGTTCAGGATATTATGGGACTGAGAATACTCAATAGCACTTTCAATAATTTCTGAATTGAATTAAAATAAGCCCATGGGAATAGCACAAACATTCAGTACCCCGGTTCCGCCGATACTGGTCAACCCGTCTGTTATCGAGAAAGTTGTCAAGAAAAAGACAGGCGGTGTCGAAAAGCCGACCCGTTCCATGGCGCAGATAATGATTCCTTCTTTGCTTCCTGTTGAAGTTCAACTTAGCAGGGAGCATCTTAAAGCATTGAAGGATGAGATTTCCGCCGCTGAAGATGTGTTGCACAACGTATATGAGGATATAGATCTTTTCTCCGCAAGGCAGGCTGCTCTCAATGAAATAACGATGTTGCTTGTCAGGATGAGAAATTGCGTTGATGAACTTTCGATAGGCGTTATAGGCAGAGAAGCGATCAGGGGTGAAATAGACCTGCTGAAAAAACAGGTGGATTATATAATAGATACTGCCGAACATCGGTCCGTACCTGTCCTGAAGCCCTTCCAGAAACTGGTTGTTTTTCCCGGAGACGATGAAAACAAAAATCAGGCCGATGTGGTTTTCATCGTTGACAGATCCACAGATATGAAAAAAGACATCGGAATGCTGAGAAAAACCGTTCATGTTTTGTACCGGGGGCTACAGAATCGTGGTGTAGATGTGATGATGGGGCTTCAGACGTATGAGCGTAATTCCCAGCCTTCAGGCCCATTGAGATCAGAAATAGGTGAATTTATATCGGACATAGAATCAATTTATTTTAACGGAAAGACAAGAAACTCTCTAACTGCAATAAAAGAGGCGCTCACCGATCAAAGTTTCAGGCCGGGTTCTTTCAAGTTCCTGATACTGTTCACCGATGATGAGGCTCACGATGATTATGGTGCCGCTCGGGATGATGTTGCCGAGCTTGCGAGAAATTCAGGAGCGGCAATATTTGCTTTGAGTGAGAATGAGCATTTGACGGGATTGCCCATAGCTGTTTATGAATCTCTTGCAAGGCAGACCGGCGGGAATTATTTGAATATGAGCGCGGTTCCTTATGAAGAAAATATGAGCAGGATTGCTTCTAATATAGTCGAATTCATGATGAAGCGAGGTGCAAGTGTATCGGTGACCTCGGACAGATTAATCCATATCGGCCCGGAATCGTCGGACAGGTTGACTGTGAGGTTTCCTGAATTGACATCGGAAGGCATAGGATTGAAAGATCTTCCGCTGGGAACAGCAGACGATTTTTCGAAAGCGCTGGAGAGTATTGATAAAGCCCTCGATAAAATCACGATGGATAGAAATGACAAAAATATACTTCAGAATTATCTTAACCGTATCCTTGGATTTTTTGACAGCATCAGGGTGTTCAAGCTGGATTTCACGATTTAGAAAAAATTACTTTTTGAGATATTCGTTGAGTATTTTCGATTTCCCCTCGAAAAGGGCTCGTTTTGCGCCCTGCCGGGTGTTTTGCTTGAGCAGCGTTTTTTCAATCTTATCTATTGTCCGTCTTTTTTCGTTTGCCCATTCGGGCGCAATCAGGACATCCGCCGGCCCGTCCGCGGTAAGCCTCTGAATTATCATGTTTTCATCCAGCCTTTCCAGGTATTCGACCACAAACTTAACATATTTATCAAAACTGAAAAGTGAAATCTCGCCATTTTCATACATTTTTTCGAGAGGGGTGTTTTTCAGAATATGAAGCAGGTGAATCTTTATGCCGTCAATGCCCAGGTCAGATACAAGATCGGCTGAATCTAACATCATTTCTTCAGATTCGCCCGGGAGACCGAGTATTACATGCGCGCATATTTTGATATTGTCATATTTTTTGATTCTCTCAACAGCGTCAATAAATGCCGCGACATCGTGCTTCCGGTTGATTTTATCGAGAGTAATGTCATGAGCGGATTGCAATCCCAGTTCAATCCATGTCTCCCGTTTTTTACCTATCCCGGCAATCATTTCAATTGTTTCATCAGGAACGCAATCCGGCCTTGTTCCAATGGAAATGCCTATAACATCCTGTGGGTTGATCGCTTGAAGGTATAGTTCCCTGAGTTTCTCGACGGGAGCATATGTATTTGTATAAGCCTGGAAATACGCTATAAATTTTCTTGCTTTGTACCTCCGGGCCATAGCCTTCATGCCGTTATCAATCTGGTCGGCAACAGGTAGCAAGTCTTTGCGGGTGTTCATGCTGAATCCCTTGTTGTTGCAATAGATGCAACCGCCTTTCCCGAGATGTCCATCACGATTCGGGCATGTAAAACCGGCGTCAATCGAAACCTTATATACTTTGCAACCGTACTTTCCAGTGAGATATTCGCTGAATGATCTATATCTTTTCATGTCGCTGTCATTTCCATCTGTTTAATTGCTCCACCGAATAGTATAACGTATTAAAAGGAAATATGAATTGTAGAGAGACCGGTTTTTAACAACAATGGAATGCAGAGTATTTGACAGCCAAATAAGTGTCTGTCAAAATTTGCTGAGTTTGAAAATATCTGTGATGTAAGCTATCTGGATAAATAAACAAATTGATGATGAGGGTTGTATGCAGATATTAGTAAATTTGATACTTCTTTTCCTGGGAATTGCGTTGCTTGTATTTTCCGCAAGGCTTTTCATATCTTCTTCGTGTGTGATAGGAGGATACTACCTCAGGCTTCCATCATTCATAATCGGAGTGCTGATAATAGCAATAGGAACTTCCGCGCCTGAAGTGGTTACATCTTTTGCTGCTGCCGCAACCGGAAACGGTGCTCTGGTGATACCTAATGTATACGGGACGATAGTAGCAAATATCTGTCTTGGAATAGGAGTGGCAAGTCTTGTTTATTATGTGGTATCTACGATCCAGAGGAATGGGAAAAGCAAACAGAAAGAATATAAAAAAGAATCTTTAAAAGAAAATATTATTAATCGAATTGCTTTTCTGAGAATGATTTCAGCTTACTTCAGGTTTTCGAATTATATTCAGGAAAATGTTGAGGCTCATCCTGATTGCAGTACTGACAGGGCGTACACGGAGCATCTTGATAAACAAAAGAAATACCCTTCTGATGTGATCATTTTCGAGAGGATCGACAATGTTCACATCCCGTTCATGCTTGCATCGGTATTGGTTCCTGCGATAATGCTCATTGATAAAAAGCTTACTCTGCTTGAAGGAGGCTGCCTGATAATGCTGTTTATCGGTTACATTATCCCGATACTGATCGAGCAGGCAAGGAAGACAAGAGAATGTAAAACAGATTTAAGAGACAACTTCAGTGATGCAATAAAAGAATTCGGGATCGGCAAACAGAACAGACCGTTCAAATGGGTGTTCGGATTTTCGATATTTGTTTTTGCCTCCTCTCTTTACCTTTTGTATATATCAGGACCTTTCATAATCGAACAGATACTGGAGCTTTCAAAGAATACTGGGCTCGACAGTGATGGGCTTACGGGATTCATAGTTGCGCTTGGAACCTCGGTGCCGGAGATCGCAGTGGCATGCGTGGCGGCCTCGAAAAACAATATAGATATGCTTATGGGAGACATACTGGGCTCTAACATATTCGATGCTCTCGTGATTCCCTCAATATGTGTGTTTGCGGTTCCGGCCGCAACCGGTTTAACGGTAACATCGCTTGGCCTGTATTTGATAATGCCGTTTTGCATTGTGATAAATCTTATTGCATTTGCTGTTCTGCTAGACAGGAGACTGTCGCTGGCCGAGATGCTGCTGCTTGTTTTTGTATATGGAATATTCGCCCTTAAGCTATTTATATAAAATATTGCAGTCGATAAGGGGATGAGCGTTTCTTATGAGTTCTCAATCGAGAATTGCCGAACTGAATGATGAAATCCAGGTATTGTCTTTTAATCTGGCGGATGAGCTCGATACTCTAAATTTCCATTCTTCAAGAGAAGCCGTTAAGGATCTCCAAATAAAAGCTTTCAGAATTGCAGACAGTTTGAAGCATAAGATAAATGATCTCTTGCACAATCTCAGCAATCAGGGGTATGAGGAGGAAATTGAGGAAGCGCTTGAGATGAATTCTCTTCTGGAAGTTCTTATGAGGTGCTCAATCGAGCCTGAGAGTTTCGGTAATTTCGTCAAAAGCCTGATACCCTTGATTGCGCTGCTGAATAAATGGGGCGAAAACGGCCCGGTGGGGATTTGAAAAGAATCATTAATATTGTGTGTGAAACATCAAACAATAGTTATACTTATTGAGTCGCTTCGGTGAAATCAGTTAGTTACAAATAGTATAAATGTCCTGATTGAAGGGACAGCAAATCAACATATCGGTGATGCTCAAATGAAGTTTGCAATACTATCAATGCTGGACGGAGCTTTTGATCCTTACTGGCGGGACATTGAGGCAGGGGTTCGTAATGCGGCCAAAAATTTCGATAGTGAAATCGAATACATGGCTCCGAATGATGTCTTGACTGAAAAGGAAATATCGCTCTGGCAGCTGAGAGCCGTGGAACAGTTGCTTAAAACAGATGGCATTGAAGCTGTTGCTGTTGCAATGATGAATTACGAGAAAGCGGTCTCCGCAATAAAGAAGTTGGTGGATGCAGGGATTCCGGTAATAACCTTTGATACTGATGCGCCGGATTCCGGGAGGTCTTTTTTTGTTGGCACCAACAATGAACTGGCAGGGAAAACTTGCGCTTATCAGATAGCGAAGTTTATGAATTTTTCAGGCGGCCTGATAATCGATACGCCTTCGCTCGATGTTTACAGTTGCGTGGAAAGGCTCAGCAGTTTTAAAGAAGTTATAAACAGATACGAAAAAATCCACATAGTGAAAACGGTTTGTGGTGAAGAGAATTCAGAAAAAATGAAAGAGGCGGCACAGGTTACAGCGACTGAGTACCCGGAGCTGAAAGGTATTTTCTGTACAACCGGGACAACTGCCAGATTTAACGCCGAAGCGATCGAAAAAGCGGGGAAAGCGGGAGAAGTGAGTATTGTCTCGTTTGATGCGGATCCCTATGTCATGAGGTATGTTGAAAAAGGGATTATTGATCTGACTATAGCGCAGCGGCCATATACAATTGGATTCAGGGTCGCCGGATATTTGAATGAAATAGCAAAAAGAGGTATAGAAACGGTTCGAAAAAGCATTCCTGAAAACGGGATAATAGACACCGGAATTCAGACAATAACAGCAGGAAATATTAAGAATTATGTGGAATCATTGAGACGGCAGGGCCTTTCTGTAGATTTTTGATTATGATTATAAGGTACTTGCTAAGGAAGAATTTATATGCTAATTTTAAACCACTCATGATTCCGAAAAGAGCATTAATAGCAATTCGGAGGGAGATCTGTGACAGACAAAAAAATTGATTTATTATCAGATGTAGATATGACCATCAGTGTCGAGTTGGGCCGTACTGAAAAGCTTTTCAAGGACATACTTGCAATGAAGCCGGGAACGGTAGTTGAGCTCGATACGAATACGGGCGACAGAATTGATTTTCTGGTAAACAAAAAACTGGTTGCCCGTGGAGAAGTGATGGTTCTTGACGGCAAGTACGCTCTCCGTGTAACAGACATAGTTGGTTCTATCCCGGAAGCAGTTAACGAGGCACTCAAAGGGCAGATGGATTAACTCAATAGAGAATCTGCCTGTGAGAACTACTGATGCGTGATCAGGTTAATATCCGGGTTAAAGCAGGAAGAGGCGGCGACGGAATCGCCAGTTTCAGGCGAGAGAAGTTTGTTCCCCGGGGCGGACCGGACGGCGGCGACGGCGGTAGAGGAGGGAACGTTGTTCTTGTCGCCAGAGACAAACTTTCTTCACTTGATATCCTTAGAAACAACTCAATGTATAAAGCAGAATCTGCTCAACCTGGCGAGGGTTCCAGAAAGTTCGGTCGCAATGGAGAAGACCTTGTTATTGGTGTGCCATCAGGCTGCTCGGTTTTCGATGCGGAAACAGGTGCCTTGATAGGAGATTTGATTGACCTGAATCGGGAACTGATTGTTGCATACGGAGGCGACGGTGGAAGAGGCAATTGTCACTTTGCAACTCCTCAGAACAGAATCCCTCAACGATGCGAACCAGGGTTGCCCGGTCAGGAACGAGAGATAAGAATAATTTTAAGTATTCCTGCGGATGTAGGAGTGGTGGGGCTTCCGAATTCCGGTAAATCGTCGTTAGTCAGTGCATTAAGCAGGTCCAAAACAGTTATCGATGACTATCCTTTCACAACCCGCCAGCCATATCTCGGCACTTGCAGAGTAGATCCGACTATGCAATTCAGAATTATCGATCTGCCTGCTCTTGTTGAGGGTTCCCACGAAGGACGTGGCGTTGGAAATGATTTTCTCAATCATCTGAAGAGAGTTTCCGTGATTGTGTTTATGCTGGACGCGGCTCAGCCTGACGGCATCGAACTCGAGAAACAGTTCGATGTGTTATTTGACGAGATAAAAAAATATAACCCTGAATACGTGAAAAAAAGAATAATTGTGCTTATAAATAAGATAGATTCGGTCGCGAAATTGAAAAATATTGATATGACCGGGAGACCTGAAATATCGGTTCTTAGTATATCCGCTACAACTGGTGAGGGAATTGAGGAATTAACTGGGACTATTGCAGAAAGTTTGGAGTCGGAGAAAAAATGGCGAGAAAGTCGAGAAAAGTGAAAAAAATAGTAATAAAAATTGGCAGCAGGGTTTTAACAGGATCCGGCGGTAAAATAGATGATTTTTTCCTCGAAAGATTTGTCGGGGATATTGCCGAGTTGCACAAGAAAGGTTTCGACATAGTTCTTGTTTCATCAGGGGCCATAAGAACCGGCGCTCCGATTTTGAAACTGGATCTTACAAAGGTCGGCATTTCACAGAAGCAGGCGGCTGCGGCTGTCGGGCAGGGATTGTTGATTGCAAAATATAATGAACTTTTCAGCAGGCACAATATTACCGTCGCGCAGATTTTGCTGACTCCGGATATTGTGAACGAAAGGCAGAAGTATTTGAATGCCAGAAATACGCTTCGAACACTGATCGATATGAAGATCATTCCGATTGTTAATGAGAATGACACGATATCTTACGAAGAAATCAAATTCGGTGACAATGATAAGTTGTCTGCAATAACAGTATTGTTAATCGAGGCCGATGTACTGATAAATCTATCCGATGTGGTTGGGCTGTGCAGTGATGATCCTCAGCTTTGTGAGCGAGTTAACCTTGTCAATGAAGTGAACGAGATAACCCAGGAGATTATCGACAGGGCGAGAGGCCCAAGGCTTAACGGGGGTGGAACCGGGGGGATGGCTACAAAAATCGAAGCCGCCCAGATTGCGATGGAATGCGGAACAAAAATGATTATCGCCGATGGCCGGGAACCGAATATCATCAAAAGAATTCTGGATGGCGAGAAGATCGGAACCACTTTTGTTCCTCATGATTCGGGATTGAACAGCAGGAAGAAATGGCTTGCGTTCGGTTGCCAGACGGAAGGCAGGATTTTTGTTAACGACGGGGCAAAGCTGATGATAATGACCAAAGGCAAAAGCTTGCTTCCGAGTGGGGTCATAGGTGTGGACGGGAATTTTGATCATGGCACCTGTGTCGAGGTTTGCGGTGAGAACCAGAGGATTTTCGCCAAGGGGCTTTCGAATTATTCTTCCAATGAAATTGTGAGGTTGCAGGGAAAGCAATCCAGCGAGATAAACAAATTGCTGGGCTTCAAAATATCGGATGTGATAGTTCACAGGGATGATCTGGTTTTAATATAATCCACTGAGAAATTGCCGTTTTTTTAATCAAGCAAACAAATATTTCCATATAAATTGCTTCGATAATTTATTTCTGCTACAAAGTAATTGAGTAAATCCGCATCGGGGAATGATGATATGGCTACGAAAAAAAGAAATGTTGTTGATATGGCGGGTGAGGCAAGAGCTGCTGCTCTTGAGTTGTCGGGATTGAGCAATGTTAAAAAAAGGCTGGCGCTCAAAGCAATGGCTGGAGCAATCCGGACGAACTGTAAAAAAATCCTCAAAGCCAATGAGCTTGATGTTAAGGAAGCAAAAAAGCTTGTTGTTAAGGGAATTATTACAGAAGCTATGCTGAAAAGACTGATGCTCGACAAAAGCAAGGTTGAAGGCATGGCCGTGGGTATCGAAAGCGTGGCAAAGCTGCCGGATCCTGTCGGCAGGGTGATAAGCAGAATGGAGATGGATAAAGGTCTTGTTCTCGATCAGATCACGTGTCCCATTGGTGTTATCGGGGCGATATTTGAATCGCGGCCCGACGTGGTGCCTCAGATCGCTTCGCTTTGCCTGAAATCGGGGAATGCTGTTATCTTCAAGGGAGGAGCGGAAGCGTCCAGATCGAACAGGGTGCTGCATGAGATTCTTTCACAGGCTTCGCAGGAAGTGAAAGGTGTTCCTGCCGGTTGGGCGCAGCTTATAGAAACAAGGGAGCAGGTGAAGCAGGTTCTGGCGCTTGATGAGTATATCGATCTGCTTGTCCCGCGCGGTAGCAATGAATTCGTGAGATTTATCAAAGACAATACACGGATTCCTGTTCTGGGGCATGCCGACGGTATTTGCCATGTTTTCATAGATAAAAAAGCAAAAATGGATCTTGCTCTCGCTATTGCGATAGATTCGAAAATCCAGTATCCGGCGGCATGCAATGCGGCGGAAACTTTGCTTGTTCACAAAGACATCGCGGGAGCTTTTATTCCGGAAATAGTGAAATGGTATAAAGAGTATGGAGTCGAAGTCAGGGGATGCAGAGAAACTAGAAAAGTAGCAAAAGGAATAAAAGCGGCTGTCGAAAAGGACTGGAAGACCGAGTACCTCAATATGATTATATCGATAAAAATTGTCGAGGATTTGAATCAGGCGATAGATCATATTAACAGATATGGATCAAAACACACGGATACTATAGTCACAGAATCAAAGAAGACAGCGGGTGTTTTCATGAAATCGGTTGATTCCGCATGTGTTTTTCACAATGCATCGACAAGGTTTTCAGACGGCTTCAGGTTCGGCAAGGGCGCCGAGATAGGAATCAGCACGAACAAAACGCATGCAAGGGGCCCGGTCGGTCTGGAAGGACTTATCATATACAACTACAGATTGCATGGGAGCGGACAGATTGTTGACGACTATTCGGGTCCGAAAGCAAGGAAATTCACGCATAAAAAGCTTAAATAGCAGCTTATTTCTGAATATGTACAGGTAGGTTCGGACGAGTTTTTGCGTTATGGGATGCCGGGTGAATGATTATGGGGAATGAAGAAAAATACAGGATAGTTGCAAGGAACAAGAGAGCATATTTCGATTATGAAATATACGATAAATTCGAGGCGGGTATAGTTCTGACCGGTTCGGAAATAAAATCGCTGAGAAACGGCTCGGTTAATATTTCAGAAGGATATGTTCGCATCATTGACGGAGAGGCGTTGCTGATGCAGGCGAAGATAGAGAAATACAAGCAGGGAGGAAAGGCATTCAACCATGAGCCTTTCCGGAAAAGGAAACTGTTGTTGCACAGGAGAGAAATTGATTCGATAGCCGGAAGGGTGCAAAGACGCGGGCTGACAATTTTGCCTCTGAAGGTTTATCTCAAAGGGAATCTGGCGAAAGTTGAAATCGGGCTGGCAAAAAACAAGAAAAAATATGATAAAAGACAGGACATTATAAAAAAAGAGCATGAAAAAGAGGCGGGACGAATTTTAAAAATTCGATCACGTTGAGTTTCGTACTGGGGGAATGAAAAAAAACAAGGAAGGGGGGCGTAAGGGTTCGACGGGGTTTCTACAATCCTACTGTTGCAAGCCGAGTTGTCCGCAACCTCGTTAAAAAGGCGGAACTTACAAATTAAGTGCAAACACAGAATTAGCTCTCGCTGCATAAGTCAGCGACGTCGGCCTGATTTCACCGATCGGATCTGGACCCGGCGACGCTAGATCGGATGCCGTCTCTCGACTCCCGTTATTGAGACGAAAGACTTTCGGGATAGGTAAAACGATACCCGGTTCGCAGGGGATTGATTTACCGAATTTCAAATAGCGAACTAAGCTTGTAGATATGGTTTGATTGGATTCTTCGGACGCGGGTTCAATTCCCGCCGCCTCCATCCCTCAGGCGAAATGACAATTAATCAATTCAAAAAAAATATTGGCGTAAAGGCGAGTTTTGTTTCTTCGTGCATTTTTTTGATTCTATCTTTGTGCGTGTCCGCATCGGCGTCGGTAGAAGGACCCGAAATTGATTTTCAAAAAATCAGCGAAAACAATGCTGCCTATTTGACATTTGAATTTTCAGGCGGCATCGAAGTCAAGTCTTTCTATCTATCTAACCCCGAAAGGCTTGTAATTGATGTAACTGGTGCATATTTCGCTTCTAAAAAGAAAAACATAACGGTCAACTCGGATTCTATATCGGCTGTCAGGATTGCTCAGAACCAGAGAGATCCTGATATTGTCAGGATTGTGTTTGATCTGACGAAAAAGAAGAAAATGAACCTTGAAGTTGACAGAGAGAACGGGAAAATCAAGGTGTATGAAAATGCCACGATCCCATTCCCGGAATATTCGATAAAAAAATATTATAACAGGGTTGAAATCAAACTTCCGTTCAAAGCGGTACCACAATATTCCAGCGAGATTGTTCAGGATCCGCCGAGATTTGTGCTGGATTTTCCGAATTATTCGACAAAACAGAATCTCATTGAGAAGAGTATAAACGAAGGTCTCGTATCAGGCATAAGAATATCACGTTTTAAGACAGACCCTGATGTTACGCGATTTGTTGTGGAAACCAGGTTGCCTGCGGAAATAACGCTTACGACTCAGAACAAAGGCAGAACGATTTTGTTGACGGTTTTTCAATCGTCTTTATACAAGCAGGTTATTGCGGTGGATGCAGGGCATGGCGGGAAGGATCCGGGAGCGCAGAAGGGTGGGATAGATGAAAAAGATATAAATCTGGATGTCGCAATGAGGCTTAAAAAGCTGCTGGAAGCGGCTGGCGTGAAAGTTGTCATGACACGGACGAAAGACGAATATGTCCTGTTGAAGGAAAGAGCATCCATCGCAAATCGCGCAGGCGCGAAGTTGTTTATAAGTATTCATGCAAACGCACTGGAAAATCATGAGAAAAGGCTTCATTGCAGGGGCGCGCAGATGATGCATTATTCCGGCAGCAGCAAAAAATTTGCTCAAACTGTTATGAAAGAACTGGTCGGCGCTGAAGCGCTGACGGATTTTGGGACGTTCGAAAGAAAGAATCTTGTGGTGCTGAAAGAGACTCGGATGAAAGCAGTTCTTGCCGAACTGGCATTCATGACACATCCGGATGACATGGAATTGCTTAAAAACGATATTTTTAAAGAGAATGCGGCAAGAGGATTATACAACGGTCTACAGGAATACCTTGGAGAAAAGGGAGAAAGGCTTGCCGCGATTGAATTGCCGGTGGAATTAATGGCGCATTTGCCCAAGAGACCGTATGAACAGACATACTTTGCTTCGGGCAACGTATTGACGGATGATTTTAAATTGTCGGAAGATAGTGCAGGTGTGTTTCTTGAGCCGCTGGAACCTGAATTCGACCAGGAATGGTTGTTTATTGAGGAAGGTATAACGCATGAATTCGGAGAATCGCCGCAGAGTTCCTCTGTCCCTTCCTGTCCAAAGATTAAAAAATCCGATATGGCTTCCTTGATAGTGGGAGAATGAACATTTGTTTGTTTTGTTATCTCTCCACATGATATCATGCCCTCATTTAGTATTAACAGACCTTTCCATAACTCGGTATCATAGGATATAATATTCGGATTAAATTATGTGAGATGATATATGCAAAAATCGGAAAAGCTAGTTCAGCCAATGTTATTATGCATACAGGAGTTAGAAAACCTGAAGTCCCAGGCTCGACCGATCCTAGAAAAAATAAGCATGGGTGAGATAGGAGAAGGTTTTGTACATGATATCAGGGGGTTCCTCTCGAATTTCGATAAAATTAAGAGTGTTTTCGAAAATCTTCCGCTGGAAAACGGCGAACCTGCCGTTCAAATAAGCGAAAAAGAGAGAAAAGAAGCTCTTGAAATTATGCCTCAACTGATATCCTGTCTGGAAGAAGTTGTTGAAGTTCATCGGATAATGATTGAGGCATTAAAAACAAATATTCAACAGAGCAGTGATCGAATGCATGTGATAGGAAAAGCTAAAAATATATTTGATAAGTTTGTAAAAGCGCCTAAACAGGACCCAAAATTCTTCGATAGAAAGGGCTGATAGAACTTCTGTTTTTAATTATTCTATATTGACATCATATATAAATTAATATAGATTAGTTTGAGTTTCCGAATATTCTTTTGGAGGAAATCTGTGCTCAACCAATTTTTCTCAAGCGTTCAGTACATCGCAACAAGGAAGGCTCTTGATGCAGCGGCATTGAGACAAAAAACGATATCGAACAACATTGCCAATGTTGATACCCCGCATTACAAACGAAGCGAAGTTAATTTCGAAGATGCTTTCAAGCAGGCGCTGGAAAAGAATCCCAGGAGGCTTGTGGGATTCAAAACAGACCATCAGCACTTCGATATTAATTCACATACGGATATAAATTCAGTTCAGCCGACCATATGGAGGCAGAACGACACTTTCAGCCGTGCAGACGACAATAACGTTGATATAGATGTCGAGATGGCGGAACTTGCCAAAAACCAACTGATGTTTAATGCCCTGATTGAAGGCTTGAACAGGAAAATGAGCGAATACAAGAAAGTTATCAAAGGGCAGGGGTAAGGGTAAAAAATGTATACCAATTCAATTTTTACATCGATTGATGCAAGCGCTTCCGGTCTGACGGCTCAAAGGCTGCGGATGGATCTGATTGCGGGTAATATCGCTAATGTTGATACTACCAGGACTCCCGAGGGTGGCCCGTTCAAAAGGCAGCTGGCGGTTTTTGCCTCCAAAACAGATCTGACGATGCGCAAATTCCCGTTCATGCCGATGAAAATCAAAACCGAAATGCAGCATCCCGGAGATGGTGTGAAAGTTCTTGAAGTCATGAAGGATCCATCGGCACCGAGGCTTCGTTATGAACCCGGTCATCCGGATGCAAATAACGAAGGGTATGTCGCATATCCCAATGTTGATGTTGTCAAAGAGATGGTCGATATGATATCCGCTTCAAGGGCTTATGAAGCAAATATCACCTCGATAAATTCCGCGAAAAACATGGCGCTGAAAGCCATGTCGATCGGTAAGTAAAAAAGAATTGAAGCCAAGAGGGTTGAATAAATGGATATAGATTTCACACAGTCAGTCGGGCCGATAAGACCGAGTTCGCCTCATGTGTTCGAGACCGATAAGGTGCAGATCGGGGATCAGAATTTCGGAGAAATGCTGAAGTCGGCGATCGAGAAAGTTAACAACCTTCAAGTGGAGTCGAATAACCAGATGTACAAAATGGCTCTGGGTGAAGTTCAGGATATTCATGAAGTAATGATAGCGATGGAAAAAGCAAGCATTTCTATGCAGCTTACAATGGAAATTCGAAATAAAGTCATCGAAGGATTTAATTCCTTGATGAAAACGGCAATGTAAACTTTAAAACTCAGGGGACCTGCGAATGAAAGAACGGCTTGAAAAACTGAGAGACAGCGCGGTCGAGTTCTGGGACAAGCTTAATAAGCAACAGAGAATTATTCTGGCTGCGGTCAGCGGTGTGATTCTTCTCGGAATCGTTGCGCTTGTTATCGGGCTGATTGTTCGAGGCGGCGGCCCAAACATGGAAAATCTTTTCACTCAGTTAGAGGCGGAAGATGCCAACGCAATTGTAACCGAGTTGAAAAAAACCAATACGCCGTATGAGCTGTCTGATGGCGGTAAGGCAATACTGGTTAACAAGCGGGATGTATATGAGAAAAGACTCGAGCTTGCAGCCAAAGGCCTTCCGACAAGGGGTACTGTCGGCTATGAGCTTTTTGATGCCACTCAACTCGGCATTACCGATTTTACGCAGAAGGTTAATCTTCGGCGTGCGGTAGAAGGCGAATTGTCACGCACCATAATGGGGCTTGAAGCGGTTGAACAGGCTCGTGTCATGGTGGTTCAACCCGAACCTAGCCTGTTTGTCGTAAGCGAAAAGGAACCTACTGCTTCTGTCGCTATTAAGCTGAGAGAAAAAGAGGTTTTGAGCGAGGAACAGGTCAGGGGGATTGTTCATCTTGTAGCTTCGTCGATCGAAGGGCTCGATCCCAAGAATGTTATAGTCGTGGACTCGGAAGGAAACATACTTTCCGAATTCGACGAGAAACAAAGGCTCGCGGAAAAACTGAAGCTCTCGGAGTTGCAGTTAAGGCATAAAAAACTTCTTGAAGATATCTATCAGAAGAAAATATTCACAGCCCTTTCGAAAGTTTTCGGAGAGGAAAACTGTGTCGTCATAGTATCGGTAGAGCTGGATTACGATGTCAGGGAAACGGAAGATGAGATTTACTCTCCCGTGGTCGGCGACAGCGGGATAGTAAGGTCCGAGCAGCTTATCGAAGAAAAATATCTTGGTACGGGAACCGTCCCCGAAATCGGAGTTCCCGGAACGACATCGAATATCCCCGGCTACAAAGGGCTTGCCGAGGGTAATGCCGAATACGTCAGATCGGAAGAGTTAAGAAATTTCGAGATCACAAGAAGGATAGACAGGGCAAAGAAGAACCAGGGCGATATCAGGAGAATGTCTGTTTCAGTAATGCTGAATGATGATATCAGCTATGGAGACGACGGCGAATCATACCTTACTAGAAGGAGAATCACCGAGATACGTGACAATGTTATGCGCGCGGCGAATATCGATGAGACCCGGGGCGATAAGGTATCGGTTATCCCGATCAAATTCAGGCCGGGCGTAGATGGGCCGAAGGCGGAATACGAATTCAATGAAAAGATGGCCCGTGTGAAATTCTGGACTTTTCTCGGGCTGATCATTGCATCGATAATTGCGGTTCTGATCCTTGGAATAATGGCGCTGAGGTCATCGGTTATAAAGGAAGAGATTCCCGAAGAGCCGGAAGAGGATGATGATTATCTGGAAGAAGCGATACCGGTGGAAGAATTGCTTGTTCCGGAGCTCAGTGACGAGCAGCGCACCAGAGAGAAGATGAAAGACGAAGTGTTGAGAATGATAAACGACGATCCGGAAGGGGCGGCGCTTATCGTGAGATCATGGCTGTTTCAGGATGAATGATACATAAGATCGAGACATGTCTGTCGATTTAAGAACCTAACGGGAGCGGATGGCATGGCAAAGGAAGATAAACACAATGGCTTGAAGAAGGCAGCCATGTTGATGGTTGCACTTGGGCCGGAGATCGCATCAGAAATATTCAAGCATTTGTCGGATAACGAGATCGAGAGGATGACCCTTGAGATCGCCAGTCTGAATAAGCTGACGCCTGGAATGAAGTCCGATGTGCTTGAAGAATTCTACAACATGGCGATGGCCAAAGAGTATATTCTCGCAGGTGGAATTGATTATGCGAGAGAAGTGCTCGAAAGGGCGCTTGGAACAGGGAAGGCAATGGACGTTATCAACAGGCTTTCCACTTTCCTGGATGTCGCTCCGTTCGATTTTGCAAGGAAGACTGACCCCAATCAGTTACTGAATTTCATTCGCAACGAACATCCGCAGACAATCGCTCTCATTCTTTCATATTTGCAGTCACAGCAGGCTTCGTATGTGTTGAAAGCGCTGAACGATCCGGCTCTGCAAGTTTCCGTAACGAAGAGAATCGCACTTATGGACAGGACAAGTCCCGAAGTTATTAAGGAAGTAGAAAAAGTGCTGGAGAAGAAGCTTTCTATGGTGCTTTCGCCTGAATACACGGAGGCCGGCGGAATAGGCGGAATAGTAGAAATTCTTAACCGGGTGGGTAGAAAGACAGAATCCGAAATCATGGACAAGCTTTCGGAAGAGGATCCGGAACTCGCCGAAGAGATCAAAAAGAGAATGTTTGTGTTTGAGGACATCATTAAAATTGGCGACAGGGATATCCAGCAGGTTCTGCGACAGGTTGAGAGTTCTCAGCTTTCAACAGCGCTCAAAAATCAGAAGGAAGAAGTCCAGCAGAAAGTATTTGGAAATATGTCAAAAAGAGCTGCAGAAATGCTCAAAGAAGATATGGAGTATGCAGGGCCTGTCAGATTGCGTGAAATTGAAGAGGCTCAGCAGCATATTGTCAATACAATACGCGGGATGATTGAATCCGGGGAGATTGCGGATTACAGGTCAGAAGGCGGAGAAATGCTATAAAATTCGATTTGGATGGTTCAGGATGCGGATCATTAAATTAGAGGAAATAGAGAATAACACAGCAAAAATAATTCCCATGACTTTCGAGGAATTGCCGGGTGTTTTTTCGGCGGAATCTTCTGATGATTGTGAGGAAAACATTGCTGAGGCTGAAGAGAAGCAGGAAGAAATAAACCGGATTGACATGGAGCGGGTTCACAGGGAAGCTGCGGAACTTGTTCAGAACGGCAAGGATCAGGCAGCGGCTATTCTGCAACAGGCCAACCAGGAAGCCGAGCAGGTTCGCACTCAGGTTGACCAGGAAGCCGAGCAGATGCGCACTCAGATGGCCCAGGAAGCCGAGCAGAACAAGAAAGAGGCATACTCACAGGGAT
>Ga0116162_10000132_pt1 | contig 63489 bp, 56 predicted proteins | sample AD_UKC105_MetaG_FD_89875 | JGI IMG/M metagenome (GOLD analysis project Ga0116162, IMG submission 89875) | Active sludge microbial communities of municipal wastewater-treating anaerobic digesters from Hong Kong - AD_UKC105_MetaG | ecosystem: Engineered > Bioreactor > Anaerobic > Digestate...
CCTGTCAGTTGTTATTGCAAATTAACTGTATCACAGGTGCTTCCCATTCGCTACTCTTTTTTTCCTCCTCCCTTTTGTAACACATCAATTGTAATCCTACACAGCAGGCAAATCAAAGTCAAGGGCAGGTTTGCAATTTCCCTTCAAATATGGTATACTCGGGTATATTTTAATTTGGGGGATGTTTTCGTGAAACCTCTGTTCATTCCGGCGACAAAATTGAAAGAGAAGCCGGCCGACGAATCCAAGCTCGGATTCGGTAAAATTTTTACTGACTATATGCTCGTCGTCGAGTACGACGCGGATAAGGGCTGGTACGATCCTAAAATTATGCCCTACGGTCCGGTCGAGCTCAGCCCGGCGGCAATGGTTCTTCATTATGCTCAGGAGGTATTTGAAGGGCTCAAGGCCTACCGCACGGCGGACAATCATATACAGCTGTTCCGTCCGATTGAAAATATCCGCAGAATGAATCGTTCGTGTGAGCGGCTTTGCATTCCGCAGCTGGATGAAAACGATTTTATGGATTGGCTGACCGAGTTGATCACGATCGAACAGGACTGGGTTCCCGGCGCACCCGCAACCTCTCTGTATATCCGTCCGTTTATTTTCGCGACCGATCCGTTTATCGGTGTCAAACCCTCTCATACTTATAAATTTATGATCATTCTCTCGCCGGTCGGCAATTATTATCCCGAGGGCGTCAAACCGGTCAGCATCTATGTCGAGCATGAATTCACCCGTGCGTCCAAAGGCGGTACGGGTTATACCAAATGCGGCGGCAACTACGCCGCTTCGATCAAGTCGCAGGTCAAAGCCGGAGAACTGGGTTATACACAAGTGCTTTGGCTCGACGGCGCCGAGCGCAAATACATCGAGGAAGTCGGCACGATGAATGTCTTCTTCAAAATCGGCGATGAGATTGTCACTCCTGCAAAAGGCGATAGTATTCTCGGCGGAATTACCCGCATGTCAACGCTCGAACTGCTGCGCCATTGGGGTTATACCGCAAACGAGCGGCAGCTCTCGGTCGCCGAACTCGAACAGGCGGCCAAAGACGGCAAGCTTGTCGAGGCATTCGGAACCGGTACCGCGGCGGTCATCTCTCCGATCGGGCTGTTGGATTTCGGCGATACCAAGGTCACGATCAACAACGGTGAAATCGGTACGATCACGCAGAAACTCTACGACACGCTCACCGATATCCAGTGGGGCAGAATCTCCGATCCGTTCGGCTGGATCAAACGCATTATCTGATGGAAAAGATTGCGAGTTTCACAGTTAATCACAAGCATCTCACACAGGGGATGTACACTTCACGCAAAGACGGCGATATCGTAACCTATGATTTGCGGTTTCGCCGCCCCAATCGTGAGGCGGTACTTTCCAATGCTGCGTTGCACACCATCGAACATCTGATGGCGACAGTACTGCGAAACGGGGAACTCGCAGAAAACGTGATTTATTTCGGACCAATGGGCTGCCGTACGGGTTTTTATCTGCTGCTGCGAAATGTAAACCCGGCAGATGCGATTCGTGTCACGGTCAATGCGCTCAAAGCGGTTTCGGATTGGCGCGGGGAAATACCCGGGACTACCGACGCCGAATGCGGGAATTACAGGGAACATGATCTGGAAGCTGCTAAAAAAGAAGCGGCCATGATGCTTGATATTTTAAAGGACTGGACGAAAGAAAAGCTGACGTATCAGTCCTGAAGCGAGGTGAATCCTGTGGCGCGAACGGCGGCAGTTATGCGTAAGCCGAAATTTTTATCTCAAGAATATTTTCTGACCAAGAAAGAACAACCCAACGGGCAATATTTATACTATTTTTATATCCTTTGCTATAAAACCGGACTTCGCACGGTTTCATTATTTCGGAGAATCGGCGTTTTTTTTGAAGAATTGTTTCGATTCTTGTTTATCCGTCTGCTTTCAGGGACGATTATAAGCGCCTGGCGAGCAGTTAAAGCTGTTATAAAACGGGCATATTACAAAGGCGTTACCGTCGAGAGAAAGCAAATCGCACGCCAGCGGCAGGAACTTGCGGCAATCAAGGAAGAAAGAAAACTGCTTGGCGGAAAAAACAATAAAAATAAGCAAATTGTCGTTTATGAAGAACGCATAAACCATTTACAGCGTTCAATTAAAAAGCGTGTTGTCCGGCACGGAATTCGTCTATTTGCACCGGTATTGGCATTGATTCTGTTGGTCGGTTCGCTGTTCGTCTGGAACAGCTTGGAAGTTGCGCTGAGGGTCGAATACGATGGCCTCGATCTGGGTTACATTAAAAACGAGAGCGTTTACGACGACGCGGTTGCCGGTATCGAAGACCGAATTATCGGCATTGAAAACCGGTATAATTTTTCAGCCACACCGATCTATAAAATTTCACATGTTACAGCCTCAAAAATTCAAAATACCGATCAGTTTGTCGATACGTTTTTATCTGCGGTGCTCGGTGACGAGGTCGATGAAGCCATCGGCGTCTACATAGACGGGAAATTCCTCTTGGCGGTCACCGAACAGGAACAGTTAAAAACCTTTATGAACACCCTTCTTGAACCGTATCACAGCGACGATGAAAACGCCGTCGTGGGGTTTTTAAACGATGTCACATTTGAGTCGGGCATCTACCCGATCGTAAACATAAAAACCTATGACGAAGCAGTGGCAATTTTGGGACAGGAGGATACCACAACGGTCAAATACACCTGCGTCAAAAATGATACAGTTGCCACGATTGCCACAAAAAACGGTCTGACCGAAGAGGCGCTGCTGCAATATAACCCCGAAATCGAATCAAAAATCGTCAAAGGGAAAGTATTGACACTGACATTGCCCGAGCCTTTTTTACCGGTCAAGATTTCGATTCGTACCACCTACACTGAGACCATTCCGTACGATACCACAATCAAGTATTCCTCGTCTCTTTATGAGGGGCAAACCGAGATCACGACTTCCGGCAGAAACGGCAGTCAGGAGGTCGTTGCAGACATCATCTATGTCAACGGTGTCGAGGTATCGCGTGATATCATCAGTACTACAGTGACCAAAGAAGCGCGTAATGCCGTGAAAAAAGTCGGCACCAAAGCGGTTCCGAAAACCGCTCCTTCCATTGAAGATTTTAACGGCGTGACGGTTACAGGTAAATTCATGTGGCCGGTTGATGGGGGACATATCACCTGCGGATGGCTCGGATATCCCGGCCATTATGGTCTTGATATCGGCGCAGCCAAAGGAACCAATATCTACGCATCTGACGGGGGTATTGTGGTCTATGTCCACTACGGAAAAACCAGTTACGGTTACGAGATCGTCATTGATCACGGGAACGGATACGAGACCCGATACGGACACTGCAGCAAAATTTTGGTCGAGGTCGGCGATAAGGTGGAAAAAGGCGATGTGATCGGACTGGTGGGCAGCACCGGGAATTCCACGGGCCCGCACCTTCATTTTGAAATTATTAAGGACGGTAATCGAATTAATCCGAAACCGTTCATTACAGGTTAATAAAAAGAAGAAAAATGGCAGCTTTTATCGAGAAAGCTGCCATTTTTGAAAATATAGGCCAAACTCAACCGATGGTTTAGCAACATTCAACCAACGATTGTTGGAACTCAACCTCGGTGTTCGATATACTTGGGGCGCAAGGTAAGGGACGGCTTGCGGAAAGGGAGGATTTTATGTTTGATATGAACGAAGTGGGCAGGCGGATCTCCGCCGCGCGTAAAGAGAAGAATATGACCCAAATGGAATTGGCCGATCAACTGAACATCAGTTTTCAGGCGGTCAGCAATTGGGAACGCGGCGTATCAATGCCGGATATCTCAAAACTGCCGGAATTGGCGGAATTGTTCGGAATGTCGGTCGATGAATTGCTGGGCCAGCCTTCACCGCTGATCAGCGGAATTGTATCTGAACCTGTTGAAGAGTATCTCAAAGACCACAAGGTCACCATTCACGAGGTCAAAGAGGCTGCACCGTTGTTAAAACCGGAACAAATAGACAAGGTGTTTGAAAACTGTGAAACTTCTGACGATCTCTCTGAAATCACCGATTTGCTCCCGTTTTTAGGGCGAGAGGTCTGCGGCGGGTTGTTTCGGAAGTGCTGCGAAAGCGGTGATATGAAACACGCGGAGGAAATCGCACCATTTGTAGGTCGAGAAGCCATCGACCGAGAGGTAAAGCGCCTGATTGAAGCAGGAGAAGAGATCGGCATTTTGGCGGCCTTTATGGGCAAAGAAACGAGGAACGAAACGGCACGGATGCTTTACGAAAAAAGCGGTATACGTGCACTTGGCGACCTGCTGCCCTTTGTCAACCGGGATGTTTTGAATCAAATTGCTGACGTCGAGTATGAGAAAAACGGGATGAGAAATATGGAGCATATCGCCCCGTTCATGAACAGAGACCATTTAAATCAACTGGCTAAAAAGGCCATCGAAAAAGACGGAATTAAAGCCATCAGCCCCATCGCGCCCTTTTTGGGCAAAGATATTCTACGTGAATATGTAAAGGAGAAATTTTTATGAAATTATTCAAAGTCGATTTGATTCGAAATATCGCAGTACCCGATGAAAAGGCACGTGAAGTGCTTTTGGGCGGTGAAATTCCGTGCTGTCAGGTATTTCATGAGTGGCTTACCTACCGCCAACTCTTATGAAAGAACCCCTCACGCTGAATAGCGTGAGGGGTTCTTTTCATTGGTAGAACAGTATTACAGATTGGTTTATTTTACACCGCCCGGAATCGGGTCACAGGGCAGCGGGGCGGGGCGTTTACAGGTGGATTTGAGCTTATAAAACTTATTGGTATCACCGCTGATGCCGAATCCGCACATGATTTCAAGCACATGGTTGGTCAGGGAGCAGTGGGCGCGGTTCTTGCCGCCGTCCTCAAGCGCTTGCGCCATATCCGCGACACCGAGTCCACGGCTGTTTTCGGCATAGGGGTGGGTGAGCGGCATCTCCATAAAGTTCGGTGAATTCTTGGTTTTGATCAGAACCGGACCGCCGAAGGTGTTGGGGTCGGGGACGATCATTGTACCGAGTGTGCCGTAGATTTCAATGCGCGGCAACTGGCTGGCCCAGACGTCGAAGCTCATAATCACGGTGGCGATGGCGTCGTTTGCAAAGCGCATCGTACCTGCAACGTGAGTCGGAACTTCCACATCAACCACAGTGCCGAATTTCGGTTTACTGGTGATCGTGCGGGTGGGGAAGGTGATGTTCTGCATGGCGGCGACGGCTTTAACCGGACCAAGCAGGTTTACCAGCGCGGTCATATAGTACGGACCCATATCCAGCATCGGACCGCCGCCGGTCTTATAATAAAATTCGGGACCGGGGTGACAGCTCTCATGCCCGTGGCAGACCATAAAAGCGGTTGCGCCGATGGGCTTGCCGATGATGCCGTCGTCCAGATATTTGCGGCAGGTTTGGATGCCCGCGCCCATAAAGGTGTCGGGTGCGCCGCCGAGTAAAAGCCCCTTTTTGTCAGCCAGTTCCACCAGTTCTCGGCCCTGTTCAATGGTCAGAGACAGCGGCTTTTCGACATACACATTTTTGCCGGCCTCAAGCGCCTTTTTTGAAAGGGCAAAATGCGACTGTGGCGTGGTGATGTTGAGGATGATATCAATCTCGGGACAATCGAGCATCTGCTCAAAAGTCATAATGTGCGGTACATGGAATTCTTCGGCCTTGGCCTTGACCGACTCGGGAATCAGGTCGGCGGCGGCGTATACCTCGGTGTTTGTAAAGGTCTGTGTCAGGTTTTTAAAGTAAATGCCGCTGATATTACCACAGCCTAAAATGCCGATTTTTGCTTTCTTCATATGAATAACCTCCTCGGTATTTATCTTGTCGCCCATAAAAAGCCGCGGCGCATCAGTTCTTTGGCTTCGGGGATGTCGAAGATTTTATAGGTATGGCCAAGGGAGTTATAGAATACGCGCCCCTCGCCCCATAATTTTGTATAGACAACCGGAACGACAACCGAGCCGTTGGCTGCGTGCGGACCATCCGCGGTCGGAAAAGTAGTGGTTGCGAGCACGTTGACCGCAGGATCGACGTGGATATAATACTGCTCACTGGAGACATCAAAGTCATCAAGACCGTCGACAATCGGAGAAGACGAGGTTTTGACGATATTGACGCGGTAGTCAGTGCCGTCGTTTCCCGGATGTGCGATCCACTGTGAACCGGTCAGAAACTGCCACTGGGTGCTGTTGCGAAAAGAATCACACATACCGCCGTGGCAGCCGGCAATGCCCATGCCCTCTGCGACTGCCGTGCAGACGTTTTCGCAGTATTTACCGTCGATTTCGCCCATGGTCCAAATGGGGACAAATAAATCAAAGGTGCGCAGGTTATCGAGATCAGCCAGATAGTCGAGCGTGTCCGAGATTGTGACCTCGAATCCCTCTTCGCGCAGGATTTCGGCGAACACTTCACCGGTTTCTTTCGGGGTGTGGCCGTTCCAGCCGCCCCACACAATTAATGCTTTCATGTTGTTGACCGTTCTTTCTGTTGTTTTAGTTTATGTGTAAGAATAATATTTTCAATATCACCACCCTGTATAGACGATCGGATCGTTGATATACCCGTCCTCGGGCAATATAGCCGGCATCTCGGGGAATTCCATTGATGTCAGTTTTGCATTTTCGGTAAAAATCAGCAGCGTTCGGTCGGAAATTGCAAGCGTATTCGGTTTACCGATAATCGTTACCTGAGCGGCAATCCAGGTGTATTCGGTATCAATGACCGTGATATTATAGGTTGTCTTTCCGGTTTTTTCGGCAAAGACAAAATAGCTGCCGTCCTCGGAAAAAGCCATCGGCAGACTGCCGTCCGACTTTTCGTTGCCCCGACTGACAAGAACTGCCCCGGAAGCGCCGAGTGTGCAGAAATAAAGATCATATTGATCTTCGTCATAATTTACGGTTGTGCAAGCGGCGTATTTTCCGCCGTGGGCCTGCGTGCAGTTATAATACCCTTGTACGGGGAAAGCGGTCGTCGTACGGCTTTCGATGTCATAGACCCCTTTGGTCTCAGAGGATTCATATCCGCCGTATATATAGGTGAAATGGGTATCGTCAATGCGCGTATCGAAGCTGTATACCCAACTGTCCATGCCGTAAGGATCCTCTCCGATAATTCCGGCCATCAGCAGTTTGAACGCACCGCTGTCCCTGACCAGATACAAGCTGCCGTCCGAGTCCTGCAGAATATAATTTTCGTCCGAGAGATATGAATAATTTCCCGATTTCTCAATAGAAGAGAGTTCTTTTCCCTTTTCATCAAATCGGTGTTCATAATAGATAGTATTCTCGGAACCGTCGTCGTTGGTGTTATACTGCGTCATGCAGGCGAGGATATTCCCGTCGCTTGTAAGCGCTATTTCGGCGTTGGCATTAGCTTTCCAGAGCCGTACGACATTGACTGCGGTTTGAAAGTCGGGTTCGAAAATTTTCAGATAATACTGTACCGCGCTGTGAGAATCGGATTCGTCCAGCTCATAAAGAAGCATTGCGATATTGCCGTCGGGAAGCGTCACCGCGTCTAAAATATTTCGATACCCGAGGATTTTTGATATGGATACCGCATCAGGGGATTCAAAAGTTTGGGGTGGGGTATAAAATGTGCTGTCATATGACGGATCTTCGCATAAAAAAGAATAAAGTTGTGCATAGGTGGAGATCTGTTCGTCCTGATTGGTGACAAATCCGAGTAGAAGACTTCCGCCCTGCGGTTTTTGCTTCAAAACGACCTGAATCCAGACAAGGCAGTCGAATTTCTGCTCATCAGCCGAAAAGATTTGATTTTCAAGCCCCGGAACTTCTGAGATCGTTTTAAAACTGACCGGATATTCGGCAAGATAAACTCCGGCGTCCCGATAGAAAACACCGCTGCCAATATTCATATTAACGGAGATGCTGTAATCTCCGATATTAAAATCGGTGACGCCGAACGGCTCGAGGTTGGATTTGATAAAATCCTCCGCAAATTCCCGCGAAGCAGGGATGACGGAATCCTTTTCAAACTGTCCGGCAATCACCTTTTCACGGGTATAAACAGTATTGACCACCCATTCACCGGTGAATTCCTCCGACTCGCTTTGATCGCGCTCAAAGGTCTGCGAGACGACCGGCGGTGTATAGGAGGAGGTGGAAGAGGATTCGGATTGTGTCGAGCTTGTCCCGTTCGAAATCGGTATGGGAGCGCATCCGGCGGCCAGAAGGATAATTAAAGCAAGGCAAAGGGATTTTCTCATCAATTCGTTCTCCCGAGTTTTTAGCCGATCGAATACGAGGTATATTCACCCGTATATTGATAGCCGAGTTTTTGTGCCAGCAGGCAAGAAGGCAGGTTGGCCGCATCCCAGCACGGGCACAGCTTTCGATCCAGACATTCTAAAATCAATTGTGCCCCGCAGGCCGATGCCAGCCCTCTGCGTCGGTATTCCGGTTTGGTATTGATCTCGACTTCAATGCCGCCGTCATAAACGATATAGGAAGATGCTCCGGATACGGGTCTGCCGTTAAAAAGTACGACAAAGCCAAACCCCTTTTCCAAGAACGCCTCTTTCGACGGAAAATTCTCAATCAATCCCCGAGACCAGTTTTCCGAATATAAAAGGTCGTAAATTTCACTGTCAATGGGTTTTATGTAAAAGCTAACCGGCAGATTGACTGCATATTTTTCAAGCTGCTCTCGATTGAAGATACTAGGATCCTTTTTAAAACCGTACCGAACTCGTCTGCGGGCTCTCGGGCCGAGGATGTTCTCGACCATGTCATACCAGTTGGGCTGGGGGATCAGTTCGGTTCCCGCCGGAACACATTCCAACAGTTCCACTGCTTGAATGCTGGCGGGGTTCCCTCCGACAAACGAAAAGCCGGTATTGACAATCAATGCTGTGGTGGGGAAATCGGGATCGTCGGCAAATGCCTGGCCGCTGTAACCCTGCAGGCAGGAGACAATCAGTTTGTCATCGCTCCACGAAAACAGCGGTGCGATGTTTTTTATTTTTTTTAACGGGACTGTTTTCATAATGGAGTCACCCTCTTTCACAATTTTGGGAGTTGAACTCGATTGGTATTTGAAAAATGATATTTCGGAGCGATATGACCAAACTTACCCCGCTGTTGTTGTCTTATATTTTAACATAACCAATCGATAAATACAACCTTTGAAAAATCGAAAAAATGTCCTTTGAGATGTTGACAAAAAGGGTACGGTGTGATAAAATTACCGTTGCCATTGCGGAATTGTGTAATGGTAGCACGGCAGACTCTGACTCTGTTTGTGAGGGTTCAAGTCCTTCTTCCGCAGCCAGCGGCGAGTCGCCGCAGACAAACGCGATTTTCGAATCATAAAATCAACGGCGTGATTCACGCGGCGGACGCTTTATTAATTCGGAAGAAATAATATAAAGCCTCTGCAGACAAATGCGGTGGGCAGTGCCCGCTTCCAAACGCGTTTCTCATGCCATGTGTCCGAATGTGAGGATTCACGCGGCGGACGATTTATGATCGCGCAACAAATGATTCCCGGCAAAGACAAATGACCTGCGTCAAAAACGCAGGTTCAATTATCGGGGTGTGGCTCAGTTTGGTAGAGCGCTTGGTTCGGGACCAAGAGGCCGTGTGTTCGAATCACATCACTCCGACCACAAAACATCAGAATACAGCGATATACCAGAGGATAATATCGCATAGGAAAGCCAAAAATAAACGCTCACGTCGATTGACGCGGGCGCTTTTTCTTTGTAAATATTCACCGGTGTATTTCAATATATCTCACTATTACTGTCGCGGTTACTGTTTGCTATTACTGTCGGAGTTGCTTTCAGTACACTCCCGCCGTTTTGAGCGCGTCACGCAGCGAGTCGATTTCGTTTTTGATATAACCGCGTGTAGCAAGTTGACATTTGGTAATGAAGTATTTTATAATGAGCCAACAATGGGAAGTAGATGAAGGGAAGGGACAAGTCAATGAAAAAAGTTATAAAAATAGTAGTTTTTTCATTATTAGGACTCGTTTTGATTATGCGGTTGTCTGTTCCATTGATAAACAACTTGATTGCATTTGATGTAAAAAGAAAATTAATTGCACTTTCACTCCCGGAATCCACGCAAATTATCGATTCAATTTCCTGCGCGGGGAAGTTGGTGGGTAACGGAAACGGAATGCAATTTTTCGGCGCAATGCTTATTAAAAGCGAATTATCTCAAGATCAGTTAATGAATTATTATCAGACTTATCAAGATACAATCCCATCTATTTCTGTGGACCGACAGTTAGGAAACAAAATCGAAAGCATTATAAATCGTGAACTTGCTTTCTCACAAACCGGTAATGTGAGTGGATATTATATCGTTTCTGCATTTCTTGATGAAAGTGATTATTTTCTAAGTGATTATGATTTGAGAGGGCATTGATATGGATATTTCCACAAAAAACGCCGATCGGTTTACTGGATTTGCGGATACTTATGATTTGGCACGGCCAAAGATGCCGCTCTGTCCGGTTGAAATCATCACCCGATATCTCGGGAAAAAGCCAGGCCTCGTCATCGACATGGGCTGCGGAACAGGATTGTCAACCGTGATTTGGAAAGACCGCTGTGAACAGGTAATCGGCGTTGAGCCCAACGACGATATGCGTGCGATTGCGGAACAAAAAGCCGGGGATAACTTATCTTTTATCAAGGCATTTGCCCATGAGACCGGTCTTGCTTCTGCCTGTGCCGAAGCGGTGATTTGTTCGCAGTCGTTTCATTGGATGAATCCGGATTTAACATTGAAAGAGATTAATCGAATCCTAAAAAACGACGGTATTTTCGCCACGGTTGATTGCGATTGGCCTCCGGTTTGTAATTGGGAGGCCGAAAAGGCTTATTTAGAACTATTTAAAGCGGTAGCCGTCATCGAAGAAGAAAACATTGATCTGAAAGACAGCTTTACCAGGTGGGACAAGAAAAAACATTTGCAAAATATTCGAGACAGCGGCTATTTCCGTTACACCCGAGAGCTTGTATTTTCCAACACCGAAGTTTTTGATGCAGATCGTTTTATCGGTATTGCAATCAGCCAAGGCAGTTTACAGGGGGTTCTTAAAAAGAGTCCGAATTTAATCGAACAAGATTTGAAAGCATTCATTGAAACAATCCGACGTTTATTCGGTGGCCGAAACTTGAAGACGGATTTCGGTTATCGTATGCGAATCGGAATAAAATAACACTTGTAAAAAAGCCGCCTGCCGATTCTTTTAAGAATCGGCAGGCAGCTTTTTTTGGAGGGAAACTGAATCCGTAAGATCAGTCTTTCTTTTTCTTTTTAAGAGAAAACAGTAAGGCAACAATTGAAATTCCGGCGGCAGCGAATATCAAAATTTTTAACCACATATCCGCAACCAAAATTCCGCAGGCTAACATAAGAAGGATCGCGACAAGAGATAAAACCGTTCCGAATTTCATGATTTCGGGTATAACGACTGTAACTAGCCGTTTACCCATACCTCCTTTTTATGATTCTCTACCAAGGGCTTATCAGTATTATACACGATAAAAAGTAACAAATCTATAGATTATGAAAATAATTATCAAATATATGTCACTATATTTTTGCTTAAAAATCATTATACTGAAAAAATATGAAAAATTTTGATTTGTGCTTGACAATACCGAGCCCCATGTGTATAATCAAACTTCCGCGTCTGCGGCTGGACGCTTGAGGATATTTTACTGACACCGGTTTTTCGTCCGATTTTCGGAACGGAGGATTTTGTCATCTGTCGGAATAAGCGATATGATGCCATGTTCAGGCGTCATATTCAAACGCGTTCATTTGATGGGGAGAACAAAATGATTGAACTGAAAAACATCAATAAGACCTTTAAAATCGCAAAGCGTAATGCGGGACTTAACGAGGCATTAAAAGCCCTTTTTAAAAAAGAATACACCTATATCCACGCGCTCAATGACGTTTCTTTTCAAATCAACGACGGCGAAATGGTCGGCTACATCGGTCCGAACGGCGCGGGGAAAAGCAGCACCATTAAGATCATGAGCGGTATTCTGACACCTGACAGCGGCGAGTGCATCATCAACGGGCGGACGCCTTGGAAAGACCGCATTGACCATGTGCGCGAAATCGGGGTTGTCTTCGGCCAGCGCAGTCAGCTGTGGTGGGATGTGCCGGTGGTCGACAGCTTTGAATTGATTAAAGATATCTATAAAGTCAGCGATACGGCTTTCAAACGAAATTTGGACGAACTGACGCAGTTATTGGATATCGGCGAGATCATCCGGACACCGGCGCGCCAACTCTCACTCGGCCAGCGGATGCGTTGTGAAATTGCGGCTTCGCTGCTGCACGACCCGAAAATTTTATTTCTGGACGAGCCGACCATCGGGCTTGACGCGGTCTCGAAAATCGCCGTGCGTGATTTTATCAAAACGATCAACCGCGAGCGCGGCACGACCGTGATTCTGACGACCCACGACATGCAGGACATCGAGGCACTGACCGAGCGAATACTATTGATCGGGAAAGGCCGCATTCTGCTTGACGGTTCGCTCGAGGAGTTGAAGCGCAGAAATTCGACCCACAAGACCCTGACGGTCGATTATACGGGGCAGTTGGGAACGCTCGAAGCCGGAATGCACCTGCAAAAGAATCTCGACGGACATGCGGTGATCGTGATAGATACGGCGAAAATTCCGGTTTCGGCGGCCATCGCCGCGATTTCGAAGCAAGCGGAAGTAAACGACCTCTCGGTGACCGGAGCGACCGCCGAGGAAATGGTTGTGGCGCTCTATAAGGAGTTTCAGATATGAAAAAATACCTGTCCTTCTTTAAAATCAGATTGATCAATGGCCTGCAGTACCGTGCCGCCGCGATTGCCGGAATGGCTACGCAGTTTTTTTGGGGCGGTATGACGTTGTTGATGTTCTGGGCATTCTATCAAAACGGTGCGAACGAATTCCCGATGACATTCCCGCAGTTGGCCAATTACATCTGGATGCAGCAGGCGTTTTTGGCGCTGTACGCGGCGTGGTCTTTCGATAACGATATTTTTGAAGCGATCACGAGCGGCAACATCGCCTACGAACTCTGCCGGCCCGTAAGCATCTATACTATGTGGTTTGTCAAGAACATCGCCGCCCGGTATGCGCGGATGATGCTGCGCTGTCTACCGATCTTCGCGGTTGCAGTGTTTCTGCCCGTGCCGTTCAACTTGTCGGCGCCGGTCTCACTCGAGGCGGGGCTGTTGTTTGCGGTTTCGTTGATATTGGGTTCACTGTTGGCGATTGCGTTTGTAATGCTGATCTATATCGCGACGTTTTATATGCTGTCATCATTGGGTGTACGCATATTATTCAGCAGTATTGTCGAATTCCTTTCGGGTGCGATTATCCCGATTGCCTTTTTCCCGGAGAGTGTTCAAAAGGTTTTGTATCTGCTGCCGTTCGCATACACACAAAATACACCGTTTCAAATTTATAACGGCTATCTATCCGGTGCGGATGCCTATCAAAATATATTGCTTCAATTCGTTTGGCTGATCGCGCTGTGGCTTCTCGGTCGGCTTGCGATGTCCCGGGCGCTGAAAAAAGTCGTGGTGCAGGGGGGATAAGGCTCGAAAAATTAATTTTCGAACCTCAGGGAGTTTGGTCTGTTATACAAAGAATAATAACTGGTCGTTGTAAGGACCAAACACCCCAAAATCTGCGATAGGATGGTTGTAACCATGTTTTTATACCATGTCAGCGAAGAGCCGAATATAGAATTGTTTGAACCGCGTCTGCCTTCACGAAAGGATTTAAATCCGGATGTAGGACTGGTATGGGCGCTGTGTGAGCGGACACTGCCGAATTTTTTAACACCGCGTGACTGTCCTCGAGTGACTTATCATATCGGCGAAAACACCGCTGCCGCCGACATTGAAAAATATCTTCCGAAAGGATATTCCCATGCCGTGATCATCGAGACCGATTGGCTGGAACAGCTGCGGAATGCCACGTTATATTTATATCAATTTGACCCGACGGGATTTTATCTTCAGGATGAAGTTGCGGGATATTATGTCTCCGAAAAGCCGCAGATACCGATTGAGAAAACAATTGTCATCGATTTGGAGGCTGAACTGAAAAAGCGAAAGGTCGTTTTTATGACGGTTGATAACCTTTGGGAGATTTCCGAGAGAATCAAAAAGACGACGTTTAATTGGTCAATGTGCCGCATGGCATTTGCCAAAAGCAAACCGGAGGGAAAAGCATGAAATTATATCTGAAATACGCCTCTATCATCCTGCGCAGCCAGATGCAGTATAAGGCCTCGTTTGCATTGACGGCTGTCGGACAGCTTTTGGTATCGTTTACCGGGTTTTTGGGCGTGTACTATATGTTCAGCCGATTCAATTCGGTGAATGGTTTTACATTGTCGCAGGTGCTGCTGTGCTTCGGCGTGCTGCTTGCGTCGTTTTCGCTGGCGGAGTGTTTCGTGCGGGGGTTCGATGCATTCCGGGGGATTATCTCCAACGGGGAGTTTGACCGCATCATGGTGCGTCCCCGCAATGAAATTCTACAGGTGTTGGCCGCGCGCATCGAGTTTACCCGTATCGGACGGCTGCTGGTCTCGGTTGGTTTGTTGAGCTATGCCGTTTCCAACAGTGGTGTGGTCTGGACTGCAGATAAAATTCTGACCTTGTTTTTTATGATTTTCGGCGGATTTTTCGTCTATTCGGGCTTGTTCGTCATCTATGCGAGCATCTGTTTTTTCACCATTGAGGGACTGGAATTTATGAATATCTTCACCGACGGCACCCGCGAATTCGGAAAATACCCCCTTTCGATTTACGGAGAGGGTGTGTTGAAATTTCTGACTTATGTCATTCCGATTGCGTTGTTTCAGTATTATCCGTTTTTATATTTGATCGGTCAATCGCAGAATAAACTTTATATGTTTTTGCCGCTGATCGCCGCGCTGTTCGTTTTCCCGTGCCTGTTGTTTTGGAAGTTCGGCGTCAAGCACTATAAATCCACGGGTTCGTAATTATACGGCAGCCCACGCCTTATCGAGCAGGTCAAACGAATCGGTGATCGTGCATTCGATGGAATCCTCGCCGTTCAGCGGGCGCATTTCCAAAACCAGCGGATTGCGTTTGGCTTTGTCGAGATAACCGATTTCAAACAGCGCTTTCAAGGCGACGGTCAGTTCGCGTTCGCAGATTTCGCCGCCATCAATGCCCATCGGCGGGTGCATGTCGCCGTAGAGCGAACAGCACTTGTCTTTGAGTACGCAGTTGCCCAAATGGACGCGTTTGATTCTGTCACCGCATTTTAAAACGGATTCCCAGATGTCCTCACCCATGATCGGCAAATGGGCGATATCCAGTTCGATGCCGATGTTTTGATGCGTTTTTTTCACCCGATCAACGAGTGCAACACATTCGTCAATCGAGCCATATAAGAATTTTTTATCCACTGTGCGGTCGAACGGTTCGAGCAGGGCAGTGATGCCATGCGGCGCAAGTTCTCCGCAAAACCACAGGCAGAATTCGTAAAACCGCTCCTGCGCTTCGGCTCTGCGGTCGGGATAATCCGTGCCGGAGACGAATACAAAATCCTTCGCTCCTGCCTTGACTGCCTGTTCAATCTGATCCCGTACGACGATTTTGGTGAGCTCGCGTTCGGTCAGGTCGAGTGACCCGAGTGAGATTTTACGCGCGGGAAACAGGTGCAGCGCATAAGCCGTGTCTTTGCCGCTGTTTCTGACCGCGCCGATTGCTCGTGATCGCCACGGTTCCGCATATGGTACGCAGAAATCGAAGGTCACAATATCGGTGCGGACAGCGAATTTTTTAAGCGTATCCGTGTGATAAGCCGGGTCGTTCACGCAGTTCAGATAGAGCATGTGATGGACGAGTCCCAAGCTGGCGTATTGTTTGATATTGCCGGTCATAGCGTCTTTAAAACCTCCGTTTTTCTGAACAGGTAGGTCGCCCAGCACTGATTGGCGGTCGCGCCGGAAATGGTGTTTCCGTATTTTTTTAAATATTTTTCCGCGTACGGCGTATCATTGAAAGCAAATTCAAGTGTGACGGCGTCAAAAGACATCGGAATGACCGGCGGCGGTGACTGCACGACTTTTTTTGCCGCCTCGTAAATCAAGCGAAAGGTCTTTTCAATCGGATAACACAGCGCGCCGGTTTCGGAGAGCGACTCTTTCACGGTGACACCCGCGACATTCGGAAAGAGTTTTTTCGCCTCGGCAATGCCCTCGGAATCGGCGGTGATCAAAACAAGCGGCACATTGAAGCTGCCGGCAACTGCGGTCTCCATGCCGATTTCGCCGACCGATGTCCCGTTCAGCAGAATGTCTTTGATGTCGGATTCGTAGGAGTGGTTGAGCAATGCGCCTGTTGTACCCGCTTTGGAATGAAAACCGAGCAGGACAAGCCCATCGAACGATCCGTCCAACCCGCCCGCGGATGCTATCGTATAATTCGGTTTTCCGCAGTAGGAAAAGGCGTATTCGGGCAGACGGTCGAGAAAAATATTGCGCCCGTAAAAATGTTCGTCATAAATATGAACCTCATCCGCGCCGCCGTCGTGCAGACCGGTCACTGCAGCCAGCAGATCGCTCATAAAATATTCGCGGCCTTCGGCATATTCGCTTGCGCCCGGTACCGACTGCTCATAGCTGACGATACCGCTTACGCCTTCCATATCGCATCGGATCATGTACTTCTTCACGGCGGTTATCTCCTTCATCTTGCTGAATTTAATCCTATTATATCTGAAAAAAAGATCGTATGCAATATAGTAAACCTACTTTCAATCCAAGGTGAAATGAAAGTGGGTTTACCCAATGTGAAGCCACTTACCGCTTATTCCGTGTTTGATTTTTTAAGTGGATTCACTATATTTGCATACGATCAATCGAAAAATGCGGCTTCTTTATTGGTTGATTTCGGCGTTTTCACGATCCGGTTCGTCATGAGGCTGATCAATCGGATTGACATGTACCATGCAGTGTTTGATGGCGGGGAATTGCGCTTCAAGGCGGTCATGCACCGATTCGGCAATCATGTGCGATTCGTCTAGTGTTTTACTGCCGTCTGCGGAGATTTCAACGTCGACATAAATTTTAGATCCGAACATGCGGGTATGTATGACATCAATGTCGTTGACACCCTCTGTCGCCGCGATGACCTCCCGAAGTTGATTGACGATGTCCTGCGGGCAGGCCTTATCTACCATTTTATCGACCGAGTCGCGGAAGATGTCATAAGCGGCTTTGCAGATAAAGAAGGCGATCACAACGCTTGCAATGGGATCGAGTATTGGTAAACCCAGACGTGCGCCGAGAATACCGATAAAGCTTCCGACGGAGGAAAGCGCATCCGAACGGTGATGCCAGGCGTCGGCCATCAGTGCGCCGGAATTAATTTTCTTTGCCGCTGCCCGAGTCCACCAAAACATGGCTTCTTTTACGGCGATCGAGAAGACAGCGGCAACCAATGCAAGTGCACCCGGGGTAACGAGCGTTTCCGTACTCGCGGATATGATTTTTTTCACACCGCTGTAACCGATTAACAGGCCCGTTCCGCATAACAGAGTAGCCAACACGATGGCGGCGACGCACTCCATGCGGTCATGTCCGTAGGGGTGTTCTCTGTCGGATTTTTTGGATGCCATGTTGATTCCGGCAATGACGACGAACGTGCTTAAAACGTCCGATGCGGAGTGGATAGCGTCCGAAATCATTGCGCCGGATTTGGCGAAAATGCCTGCGGCGAGTTTGAATAACGATAATACCGTGTTGGCAATGATGCTGGTAATAGATACCTTGATTGCTAATTTTTTGTCCATAAAAGTATCCTCCGAAAGGCGCAAAAAAGCGCCACAGATTCGCTCTATGGCACTTTATCAACAGTTTATGTTCCCTTGTATAAAAATATATCTGCGGAACATACATACTGTCCCACAGATGATTTACTCAATCTGCTGCCGCTTATAACGGCCCGGCCCCATGACTTTTGCAAGTTCATCGCCTGCTCAGTTTGTACTGGTGATCGCACGTCTTATAAAAAACATAAAACGTAATACAGTGCAAAGAGATCGTTTTTTATTATATCAAATATTTTAGATTTGTCAACACGATATTTTACCAATGAAGAAATTGTGTTCTGGAATTTCCAGAGCTCCGCTGTCATAAACACCGTTTCCGTATAATAAATCAGCTTTTTCTGCTTTCAACAGGACGTTTTTATTTGAGCGGTTGACTGCACAAAGCATGATTTCATTGCTTTTTTTTCGGGTAAATGCAAAAACATGCTCATCAGCTTTGGCAATCTCTAAAGCGGCGTCGGCAAGCATCGGGTGATCTTTTCGCAGCTTTCCGAGTGCGGTAAAATGCGCCGTCAGTTCAGAATTCGGATGTTCCCAGTCGAAATAGCCGCGATTAAACGGGTCGCCGTAACCCTGCATGCCGATCTCGTCGCCGTAATAAATCGTCGGAATGCCGAACAGCATATAGTTCAGCGCTGAGGCGAGTTTCACTTGTTTGATGCCGTTTGTATACTCGTCAAGCGACAGAAAGGTCTTTGCCTGCCAAGCCCGGTCGTGGCCGTCCTGCGGTTCTCCCGCAAGGCGTGTGATCAGGCGGGCGGTGTCGTGCGTGCCGAGGTGATTCATCAGCAGGGAAAGCGTTTGCGGCGGGTAGTCGTTTTGCAAATCGTTCAAAATGCCCGAGAGCCGTTTGTAATTTCCGTCGCGGATATAGGCGATTACGGCGTCCGCAATCGGGTAATCCATCACGCTGTCGAGTTCGCCGCCGAGCAGATAGTGCCGCCGATGCCCGTAACTGATTTTATTCGAGGCGTTTTCCCAGACCTCGCCGATGACGATGGCTTCGGGGTTTTCGGCTTTACACGCCGTATGGATTTTGCGGATAAATTCTTCGGGCAGTTCGTCCGCCACATCGAGCCGCCAGCCGGATGCGCCCAGCCGGAGCCATTTTCGAATCACGCCGTTTTCACCGGTGATAAATTCGGAAAAACCGGGGTCGACTTCTACGGTATTCGGTAGAGACCGCACATTCCACCAGCAGTCGTAATCATTCGGCCAGTGCCGGAAGCAATACCACGAAAAATAGGGTGATGTCTGATCGTTCGCCGCGCCTTTTTCGCCGTAACGGGTTGCGTCGAAATACCGGCTGTCGGAGCCGGTATGCGAAAACACGCCGTCCAAAATAATTTTAATGCCGCGTTTTTTTGCCTGCTGTGCCAATTCGATAAACTCTTGCTCATCACCCAACATCGGGTCGATTTTCAAATAGTCGGCGGTATTGTAGCGGTGGTTGGAATGCGCCTCGAAAATGGGATTGAGATAGAGTATCGTCACGCCAAGAGAAGCAAGATAGTCTAATTTTGCAATAATGCCCGCCAAATCTCCGCCGTAATAATCATTGTTTTGAACGGCGAAATTCCGTTCGAGATTGGCGTATTCGGGCAGTTTGGCTTTGTCGGTCACGATATGGCGGTCGGGGTAAGGGTTTTTCAATTCTTTTGCCTGAAAGAAACGGTCGGGGAAAATCTGATAAATCACACCGCCGGCAAATCCCTCGGGCGTTTTCATGTTTTGGTCATAGACGGTCTGCTGCCAATAATCGCGCCCGTCCGGCTTAATCACGGCATCGCCGCTCATAAAGCGATAGAAATATAATCCCGTTTTTTTAAAAACATGACTGCATGCCCAGATTTCAATGCCGTCTTCGCAGTCCTGCCATAACATCTCAAAACGCCCGATTTCGCGGGTGTTCTCGTCGAACAGGCAAAATTGAACTTCAACTGCACCGTATTCAAAGGGCAAAGGCAGCGAAAATTCAACCTTCGTGCTGTCCGCAACAGCGCCTATAGGATTTTTACACGTTTTCGATTGTTGGTTATAATAGGTCATATTAAATGCTCATCGCGGGCATAAACACCGAAAGCCCAAATAGGAATTGTGCCGCATAGTAAAAGGTCAGTGAAACGGTGTCGCTGAGCCGCGTTTTTTTGACATAGACAATTCTTGCAAGCAAAAGGTCGGAAATTACAAAGAAAACCGCGCCGCAGGCAAGCAAAATCCCGCGTCTGTCAAACGACAAAAAAGCGGGAACGCCAAGCGCCAGCATGGCATTTAAAATAACCGAATAAGCCAGCAAATAAGGGAGTGCCTTTCCGGCTTTTTTAAAGTAATTATGGAACAAAATCCAGACCAGCAGCAACCCGGCGAGAAAGATCGGTAAACTGATCTGCCACCGGAATTGATAGGTCTGCAAAAACGCCGGAATAAAGAACAGATGGCCGAGTAAAAATGCGAACACACCGAGTACGAAATTGACGCCGATCAAAACATCGGCAATCAGGCAAACGGTCATCGCAACCATCATCAGCAATCCGAATGTACCGGCGGTACGAATATATCCGATCACACCTAAAGTCAATGCCATACCGGTGGCGAGCGCTTTGAATGTCAGTGAAAGAGGCCTTTTCTCTGCCGGAGAGAAGGACATTTTAAGATAGACGGGTTCAAAGACAAAGAAAAGCACAATGCCGAGAAACGCGATGATTGCCCAATCCAAATCTCATTCCCCCAATCGTTATCAGTATAATACGCCGATGTCGCTTCTGCAATACTTGCCTTTGAAATTAATTTTTCCGGCGGCTTCGTATGCGCGTTTTAATGCGGTTTGCAGATCGTCTCCGGTTGCGGTCAAGCCGAGTACCCGTCCGCCGTTGGTGACGATTTTGCCGTCCTTGTTTTTGGTTCCCGCGTGATAAACGGTTGCGCCGCAATCATCCAATCCGGTGATCTCATAACCTTTTTCGTAATGCCCCGGATAACCGCCGCTTGCAAGCACCACGCACGCCGCGCAGCCGGGTTTGATTGAAAAATTCACCTCAGCCAGACGCTGCTCCCGCACCGCGAGCATGATGTCGACCAGATCACCATCGAGCAGCGGCAATACGACTTGGGTCTCGGGGTCGCCGAATCGGGCGTTGTATTCAAACATTTTCGGGCCGTCGTCGGTCAGAATCAAGCCGAAAAAGATCACGCCTTTAAAGGTGATTCCCTCAGAAATAAGTGCGGTCAATGTGGGTGTGAGCACTTTTTTCTCAATGATGTTGGCCACTTCCGGCGTGTAGAGCGGGTGAGGTGCGATCGTACCCATACCGCCGGTATTCGGGCCCTGGTGGCGGTCAAAAATCTTCTTATGGTCTTTGGCGGTCGCCATCGGGCGGATGGTTTTACCGTCGCAGAAGGTCAGCATGCTGATTTCGACGCCGGTTAAAAACTCTTCGATGACGATTTTTTCGCCCGAAGCGCCGAAAGCCTTGTCCAAAAACATGGTTTTGAGTGCGTCGTCGGCTTCCGGTTCGTTTTGCGCGATGATGACGCCCTTGCCGAGCGCCAGCCCGTCAGCCTTGATTACGGTCGGATATTTGTTCTGCGTTTTCACATAGCAGAGCGCATCTTCATAATTGTCAAACGATTCGTAAGCGGCGGTCGGGATGCCGTATTTCTTCATCAGATACTTGGAAAAGACCTTGCTGCCCTCGATACGGGCGGCGTTTTGATCCGGTCCGAATGCCGCAATACCTTCGCTTTCAAGACGGTCGGTAAGACCCGCGCACAGCGGATCGTCCGGTGTCACAACGACGAGATCGATTTGGTATTCTTTCGCCGCTTTGACAATGCCGTCGAAATCCATCACGCCGATGTCAAGACAGGTCGCATCCTGCGCGATTCCGGCATTCCCGGGTGCGCAGAACAGAACGGGCTTGTGTGCGGACTCGGTTAGCTTTTTAATCACGGCGTGTTCGCGGCCGCCGGAGCCGATGACAAGTATCTTCATGTAATATTCCTCCTTTATGAAGGCGAGAAGTTTGACTTGTCTTTATCTTGTTTTTAAAACGCAATTGGGTCAAACTTCAGATTTGAAAATTTATTTTTCAAATTGTTAATGATGGAACAGTCGGATGCCGTTAAAGGCCATCACAATGCCGTATTTGTCGCAGGTCTCGATCACGTTGTCGTCGCGGATGGAACCGCCGGGCTGCGCGATGTATGAAACACCGCTCTTATGCGCGCGTTCGATGTTGTCCCCAAACGGGAAGAACGCGTCCGAACCCAGCGAAACGCCGGTGATCGTATCGAGATGAGCCCGTTTTTCTTCTTTGGTGAACACGGGCGGCTTTTCTTTGAAAATCGTCTGCCATACGCCGTCGGCCAGCACGTCCATGTAATCGTCGCTGATGTAGATGTCGATCACGTTGTTGCGGTCGGGTCGGCGCACTTCGTCGAGGAATTGCAAACCGAGAACGCGGTCACTCTGACGCAGCCACCAGTTGTCGGCTTTTGAACCGGCCAGACGGGTGCAGTGGATGCGGGATTGCTGTCCTGCGCCGATGCCGATGGCCATCCCGTCGCGGGCAAAGCAGACCGAGTTGGATTGGGTGTATTTGAGCGTGATCAGCGCAACCAGTAAATCGCGTTTGGCGCTGCCGGGCAGATTTTTGTTCTTCGTGACAATATCGGAAAGGACGCTTCCATCCAGCTTGACATTGTTTCGGCCCTGTTCGAAAGTGATGCCGAATACCTGTTTGTGTTCGACCGGTGCGGGAACATAAGTGGGATCGATTTGAATGATATTATAGCCGCCTTTGCGCTTCGTTTTTAAAATTTCCAGCGCTTTCGGGGTATAACCCGGAGCGATAATGCCGTCCGAGACCTCGAGTGCGACGATGGCGGCGGTTTGTTCGTCGCAGATGTCGGACAACGCAATAAAATCGCCGAAGGATGACATGCGGTCGGCGCCGCGCGCTCTGGCATATGCCGAGGCCAGCGGAGAGAGTTCCATCCCGTCGACGAAACAGGCCTTTTTGACCTTTTCATCCAGTTCGCAGGCAACCGCCGCGCCCGCGGGGCTGACGTGCTTGAACGAGGTCGCGGCGGGTAGTCCCGTGGCGGCTTTGAGTTCGCTGACCAGCTGCCAGCCGTTCAGCGCGTCGAGAAAGTTGATATAGCCGGGTCTGCCGTTCAGCACTTCAAGCGGCAGTTCGCCGTCTTCCATAAAGATTTTCGCGGGCACCTGATTGGGGTTGCAGCCGTATTTTAAAAGCAGTTCTTTTGCCATTTTATTTTCCTCCGTTTTTGTTGACCACACGGGTCTCCGTATCGCCGCTCAGCGGATTTTCAAACCGCACAAACAGCGAAATTTTATTGGCTTCATTCAACGTGTTCCAGAGCGTTTCGGTGAAAGCGTCGATATCACCCTCGACCGCAATCTCGGTCGATTCGCCGGTAAATGAGGGCAGGGGATTTCCGTCGCAATCGTAGGTGTGAATCAAATGACCGACGCCCGGGATGGGGGTATATTCGAAAAATTGGCGATAAACGGCGGTGGGGTTTTGCGGCGCGCTCTTTAAAATCGAGAGTTTGTATTCCGCATCGGCGTAAATACCCGAGATACGCGGTGTAAAATTCGGCTCGTCCGGCTCGAAACGGCGGGTACGCAGCGCGCTCTCAAAGCTACCGCCGAGCCGTAATGCCGCAAAAATGGTATCGGTCTGGTCGCCGTTGGTCACGATGGTCATGCCGTTAAAACGCCGAACCGGGTGGTAGATGATCAAAGACGGATCGGTGACTTTGGACGGGTCGAACGCCTCGGTTTTCAATCCGCCGCCTTCGGTTTCGACGAAAACGCGGTTGCGGCTGTTTTCGCTGCGACCCATGATAAAATAGGCCATGACTTTTTCGCCGTCTTTATTCATGCCGAGCAGAATACCGCGGCCCGGATAAGTGTTTTTCGAAAGTGCCTGTTCGATCGTCTTCATGTGTTCAAATTACCTCCAATACGATTTTCGAAAGGGTCTCCACCAAAAAAGTGTGTTCGCGTTCCAAAACCCGCGCGGCCAGTGTTTCGGGCGTGTCGCTGGGCAGTACCGGAACCGTCGCTTGTGCTACGATGTCGCCGCTGTCATATTCGGCGTTTACCCGGTGAATGGTCACGCCGCTGAATTTCTCGTTGGCTTCGATCACAGCTTTATGCACATTGATACCGTACATGCCCTTGCCGCCGTATTTTGGCAGCAGCGCCGGATGGATGTTGAAAATGCGGTTTTCATATGCCTTTAAAACCGGTTCTCCGATTTTTTTTAGATAACCGGCCAGTAAAATCAAATCGGTTCCGTGGTTTTTTAAAATTTCAAGCGTGACGCGGTCGAGTTCATCCGCATCCGGGTAAAGCGATGTGTTGATGCAAAACGCGTCGATCCCCGCATCTTTTGCCCGCTGCAGCGCATAGGCATCGTCGTTGTTGCTGATCACGCAGCAGACAGCAGCATCGATTTTTCCGTTCCCGCAGCCGTCGATGACTGCCTGTAGGTCGGAGCCGTTGTGCGAGGCGAAGACCGCGATCTTCTTCATACCGGCTTGACCTCGCCCGCGCCGTCTTTGACTTCACCGACCACATAGGCATCCTGTCCCATGGATTTTGCAAGCGCAACGGCCTCATCGGCATATTCGGACGGAAGTGCGATCAGCATGCCCACGCCCATGTTAAAGGTGTTAAACATGTCATATTCGGGGATCTTGCCCATCTGTTGAATCAGTTTGAAGATCGGCAGTACGCGGACCTTATCTTTTTCAATGACTGCATCAAGTGTCTTAGGCAGCATGCGCGGAATATTTTCGTAAAATCCGCCGCCGGTGATATGCGAAACGCCGTGCAGAGGGAAATTTTCCGCGAGTGCGAGCAGCGGTTTGACATAGATTTTCGTCGGTGTCAACAGAGCTTCGCCGAGTGTTCCATCCAGTTCTCCCACTTGCTGAGAGAGGACTTCGGGTGTGATTTTAAAGATTTTGCGCACCAGCGAAAAGCCGTTGGAATGTACGCCGGAGGAGGCGAATGCGATCAGCGCATCACCTTTTTGAATCAGCTTTTGCCCCTCGATGACCTTCTGCCTGTCGACGATGCCGACCGAAAAACCGGCCAGATCGTATTCATCCGCCGGATAAAAACCGGGCATTTCGGCGGTCTCGCCGCCGACCAGCGCACAGCCGGCCTGTACACAGCCGTCGCAGACGCCCTTGACGACGGAGGCGACCCGTTCGGGTTCGTTTTTGCCGAGTGCGATATAGTCGAGGAAAAACAGCGGCTTTGCGCCGGAGCAAATCACGTCGTTGACGCACATGGCCACGCAGTCGATGCCGACCGTGTCATGCTTATTCAGCGTAAAAGCAATTTTCAATTTCGTTCCGACGCCGTCGGTACCGCTGACGAGAATCGGCTCTTTCATGCCGGAGAGATCGGGCGCAAACAGCCCGCCGAATCCGCCGATATCGCCTACGACACCGGGTGTGAGGGTTTTTGCAACGTGCTGCCGCATCAGACGAACGGCCTCGTAACCGGCCTCGACATCGACGCCGGACGCTTTATAACTCTCGTTCATACACACACTCCCACTTATTTATTCATATTTTCGCGCTTTTGCGCGTTTTTTTGCTTTTTCGCTCTCGCTGTATTTGGTTTCGAACTTGTCGGGCTTGATCTCGTCGGGGACTTTCACCGGGTATTTTCCGGTGAAACAACCGGTGCAGCAGCCGCTGCAGGATTCCTTTGCAAGCTGGTGGATGTGTTCAACCGATAAATATCCGAGCGAATCGACGCCGATGGTTTTTGCGATTTCGTCAATACTCATCCGGCAGGCAATCAGCTTGTCTTTTCCGTCGATATCGGTGCCGAAAAAGCAGGGGCTGATGAACGGCGGGCACGAGACCCGCATATGGACTTCTTTCGCACCGGCCTCACGCAGCATTTTGACGATCCGGGCGCTGGTAGTGCCGCGCACGATGGAATCGTCCACCATAATGACGCGTTTGCCCTCGACGGTCGTTGCGACCGGGTTTAATTTGATGTGTACGGACGTTTCGCGCATCGCCTGTGTCGGCTGGATAAACGAGCGCCCGATGTAGCGGTTTTTGACAAATCCGACGCCGTATGGGATGCCCGATTCTTTGGCATAACCGATGGCTGCGTCGATGCCCGAATCGGGTACGCCGATCACCACATCGGCTTCGACCGGGTGTTCTTCGGCCAAAAGTTGTCCCGCACGCTGACGCGCCATGTGGACATTGGTGCCCTCGACGACCGAGTCGGGACGGGCGAAGTAGATATATTCGAATACGCACAGGGCCGGTTTTTGACCGCAGTGCGAGGTGATGGAACGCAGGTTGCCGTCTTCGACCACGGTGATTTCACCCGGGGCGATATCGCGAATGAATTTTGCGCCGAGGGTCTCGAACGCGCAGGATTCGGAGGCGAAAACGATGCTGCCGTCCGGCGTTTTACCGAGCGATAACGGCCGGAAACCATGGGGATCGCGCACGGCGATCAGCTTTCTCGCGGACATGACGACCATCGAATAGGCGCCTTCCAACTCATCCATCGATTTTTCGATTGCCGCCTCGATACTCGGAGAACAGAGCCGGTTTTTCGTGATGACGTAAGCGATGACCTCGGTGTCGGAAGAAGAACGGAAGATCGCGCCTTCGCGCTCGAACTTTTCACGCAACTCGGCGGCGTTGATAATGTTGCCGTTGTGGGCGATGGCCATCGGACCTTTGACGTGCCGGACGACCAGCGGCTGAAGATTGCTGCGGTTGGCGGAACCGTTCATCGAATAGCGGACGTGGCCGATGGCCATCTGACCGCCGTCAAGCTGTCTGAGAATGTCTTTGGTGAAAACCTCGTTGACCAAGCCCATGTCCGCATGCGAAATGACGATGCCGTCGTCGTTGACAGCGATGCCGCAGGCCTCTTGGCCGCGGTGCTGCAGGGCATAGAGCGCATAATAAGCCGCTGCCGAGGCATGGAAGGTCTCGGTCGAGCAAATGCCGAATACGCCGCATTCCTCGTGGATGTCACCGAACATGAAAGTTCTCCTCTGACGAAAAAGTAAATAGCCCTGAAAGACAGAGCTATTTTTGGTTTATAGAAGCGTCCTTTGAAAGGACGGATTTACGCATTTCAATTTTATAATCGGCCAGTTTTTGAGACAGTTGTGTATCCGATACGGCGAGAATCTGTATCGCCAGCAGTGCGGCATTTTCGGCGCCGTCGATCGCGACGGTGGCGACGGGTACACCGGAAGGCATCTGTACCGTGGAGAGCAGGGCATCGAGTCCGTCGAGTGTGGAGGATTTGATCGGGATGCCGATAACGGGCAGAACGGTCTGCGCTGCAATCGCTCCCGCAAGATGAGCGGCTTTTCCGGCGGCTGCAATAAAGACACCGATGCCGTTGTCGGCCGCTGAAGAGACATATTGTGTGACTTCAATCGGCGTCCTGTGCGCCGATAAGACCCTCATTTCACAGGGTACGCCGAACCTTGCCAGACAGTCCGCAGCTTTTTGGACGACGGGCAGATCGGAGTCGCTGCCCATGACAATCGCAACCTTGCGCAAACGACCACCTCCGAAAATGAATTGAGGTGCAAAAAAATCACACCCACATGAATATTCTATCATACCCCGAAAAATTTTGCAACCGGAATTTACCCCTTTGAAAAAGATCGGTAAAATGCAAAAACCGATCATGTCCCGATGAAAGTATTTGTCAAATTTCAATAATTTTATAAAGATTTTCCGATGTTTTTTCAAGAGGTTGACTTTTAAAAACGACTGTGATACCATACGCCTGTGCCGATTGATCGGCCATTAAATTGAATATGATTCGCAGCACGGTTCCGGACAGCATAAACTGTTTGGATCAGAGGGAAGTTCGGTGAAAATCCGTCGCAACCGCCATTACCGTGATAGGGGAAACCCTTCAGTCGGAATACTTGCCGTGCATGCGTGGTAACCGGAATTTTTCCGGAACATTTTTGGGTTTGAAAAGTGCAGCCGTTTTAAAGATTCCGAAAGGGATAGGATCGGTTTTGCACTCTTTCGAAATTATTAGAGCAGTTGCGCTTTTCGTTATCGGGTCAGATAATGGAAGCGCGATTTTTATTTGCCCCGATTTTCAACGGATATCTGCGCAAAGCGCAATATCATATATAAAGATCAAGGAGCGAAAAACTATGAAATTCAGAAAAACAATCGTCGTGATCCTGACCATTGCCATGATGCTGTCCGTGTTCGGACTCACGGCATTTGCGGCGGATGCATCGGCAAAGGTCTATGTCACTATCGTCGATAAAACCGGCACGGTCGTGCTGGCGCAGGAAGCCATCACCGTCACCGATATCGATGCGGACGGCTCGCTGACCATTAATGACGCGTTGTATGCGGCGCATGAACAAAAGTTTACAGGCGGCGCAAGCGCCGGCTATGCCACGGCGACCGGTGATTACGGCTTGTCCATCACCACACTCTGGGGGACCGGAAACGGCAGCGGTTTCGGTTATTATCTGAACGACGCAGCTGCCATGGGTTTGACGGATGTTGTCAGTGACGGAGATTATCTGACCGCTTTCATCTATACCGATACCGCCAATTTCTCCGATACCTATACATTCTTTGACGTCACCACCGTTACGGCTTCCGCCGGTTCCGAGATCGTTTTGACACTTTCAGCCGCCGGTTATGACGCAAACTGGAATCCGGTCGTCAATCCGGTTGAAGGCGCGGTTATCACAGTCGGCGGCACCGCCACTTCTTATACAACGGATGCGAACGGAAAAGCCACAATCAAGATCGAAGCCGAAGGCACCTATGTGATCAGCGCGACTTCTTCATCGATGACGATGGTACCGCCGGTCTGCATCGCGATCGTTACCGCTGAGACCGATTCCACATTGCCCGATACCGGTTCCGGTTTCAATCCGATCCTGATTGCCGTGATCGCTTTGATCGCCATGGCCGGAATCGCCGTGACCGTTATTCCCGGAAAGGTCAATGAAAAGTAAGTTTTTTGCCGTTTTTGCCTGCTGCCTGCTGATTCTTGCAAGTTTCTCCGGAGTGGCAGCGCTTTCGGCACAGGATGCGAACAATACCGTTGACGAGGTGCTAAACCTCGCCGACGGCATTGTCGCATACAACGAATCGGTTTCAAATGCCGCATCAATTCAGGAATGGATCAATACCGAATTGGCGGAAGGGGCCGGGCAGACCTCCGAATGGTATGTCATGGCGCTGAGCCAAAGCGGTGAGACCTATGATTTTTCCGAATATACAAATGCGCTGATAATTTATTTAGATGAAAACGAGATTTCAGGTGCGGTTTCCCGCCAAAAATACGCACTGGCATTGATCGCCGCGGGCTGTGCCGATGATCCGTATGTGACCGCCATAGCAGAGGAATCGATCGGGCAGCAGGGAATTATGAGCTTCATTTTCGGGCTTCACCTGCTCAATAACGGCTGTATTAATTCATCTTATACCACGGATGCGGTCATCGGAGAGATCTTATCGCTGCGGCTTACCGACGGCGGATGGGCGCTGACCGGAACCGTCTCGGACGTCGATGTCACCGCAATGGCGATACAGGCGCTCGCGCCTTATTATCAGACAAATGAAACCGTTAAAACCGCCGTGGACGAAGCGATAACGTTTTTGTCGGAAATTCAGTTGGACGGCGGCGATTATTCGAGTTACGGAGTCGAAAATCCCGAGAGTGCCGCGCAGGTCGCGATTGCGCTGTCGTCGCTCGGAATCAATTGCATGTCGGACAGCCGATTTATCAAAAACGAAAACACATTATTTGACGGCATGGCAAAATATCTTCTCTCCGACGGCAGCTTTTCACATATTGCGGGCGGAGATTACAACCGCATCGCCACCGCGCAGATTTTCATTGCACTGTATGCCTATCAGCGTCAGCAAGCGAATCTAGGGTCGTTTTTTATCTTTGACACACCGGCTGTATCAAATGGCAACGGGCAGGAGACGGCTGCTCAAACACGCGGTTATCAGTTCTGGGTCAGCATTTCTGCGGCAGGAATCGCGTTGGCCGTATGCGTGGTATTGATCATAACAAAAAAGACCCATTTTAAAAATTTTTTGGCGGTCATTCTGGCCGCTGCTGCCGTGATCGCGTTTATTCAGCTGACCGATTTCAGCAAAGCGAGCGATTATTATAACGGCGAAACCGTACAAAAAGGTGAAATCATCGGTACGGTCACATTGATCATCCGCTGTGACACGATTATCGGCAAATCCGACTCGGAATATATCCCGGCGGACGGCGTGATTTTGAATACCGCTGCATTTGATATCGCGGACGGCGACACGGTCTATGATATTTTGGTCGAAGCGGCGCGAAAATACGATATTCAAATCGAAAACAGCGGAACGAGCGATTTGGTCTATATCGCAGGCATCAATTATTTGTATGAATTTCAGTTCGGCGATCTTTCGGGGTGGGTATTTCGCGTAAACGGTGATGTGCCTTCAGTCGGCTGCGGCGAATTTGTGCTGTCCGACGGCGATGTGATAGAATGGCTGTATTCGTGCGAACTGGGCAACGATCTCGGCTGAAAGGAGAAAACGGCATGAAAAATTTTGCGGATTACAACCCCATTGCGGTTTTTATCTATTTTCTTGCCGCTGCGGGCATGGCGATGTTCACGACGGACCCGGTGATCCTCGCATTTTCGCTTGTCGGGTCGGTTTTATTCTTTATCGCCCGAAACGGCCGCAAGGGGCTGCGTTCCCACTTATTCTTTTTCGTTTTGTTTCTCCTGATGGCGTTGATCAATCCGTTGTTTTACCATAACGGCGTGACGGTGTTGTTTGTGATGAACGACAACCCTGTGACACTCGAAGCGTTGCTTTACGGAATCGCCTCGTCTGCGATGATCGTATCGGTGTTGTATTGGTTTCGATCTTTTTCGCAAATCATGACCGGCGATAAATTATTATATCTGTTCGGGTCGGCTTCGCCGAAACTGTCCCTGATTCTCTCGATGACGCTGCGGTATATCCCTTTGTTCGGAAAACAGGCGAAAAAGGTCGATCAGGCGCAGAAAGCGCTCGGGCTTTATAAAGAGGACAATATCATCGATCGGATGCGTGGTGGCACGCGTGTGTTTTCGGTCATGGTGACCTGGGCGCTCGAAAACGGGATCATCACCGCCGACAGTATGACCGCACGCGGTTACGGCATCGGGCGGCGCACATTTTTCTCCTTGTATCGGTTTCGAAAAAGCGATTTGACGCTGACATTGATTTCTCTCGGATTACTGGCGGCGACTGCCGTGGGAATCGGTTTCGGCGTCGTTGATTTCACTTATTATCCCGAGATAGCCATGGCACCCGTGACGGCGGTTTCGGCAGCGGCGTATGCCGCATACGGGCTGCTGGCTTTTATGCCTGCGATTATGGAAGCGGAGGAGAGCATCAAATGGAAATACTTGCTGTCAAAAACCTGAGCTTTTCCTATCCGCTCAAAGCGGATTCGCACAGCGAAAAGAAAGCGCTCGAGAACCTGTCATTTTCGGTCGAAAAGGGCGATTTTACGGTGATCTGCGGCGCGACCGGCAGCGGCAAAACGACGCTGCTGCGCATGCTCAAACGGGAACTGACGCCGCTCGGTGAAAAATCCGGCACAGTCGAATATTACGGAACGCCGCTTGAGGACTTGGACGAAAAGACCGCGGCCTGTAAAATCGGATTTGTGATGCAGCGTCCGGAACAGCAGCTCGTGACCGATAAGGTCTGGCACGAACTGGCTTTCGGGCTGGAGAACATGGGGTTGCCCCAGCAGATGATCCGCCGCAGAGTGGCGGAGATGTCGAGTTATTTCGGCATCGAGGATTGGTTCGGCCAAGACGTCTCCGAACTGTCGGGCGGCCAGAAACAACTTTTAAATCTCGCGGCGGTCATGGTGATGCAGCCGGACGTTTTAATTTTAGACGAACCGACCGCGCAGCTCGACCCGATTGCGGCCTCGGATTTTATCGGCACCCTGCAAAAACTCAACCGCGAACTATCCTTGACGATTATTTTGGTCGAGCATCGGCTGGAAGACGTAATTCCGGTCTGCGATAAGCTGCTGGTATTGGAAAAAGGGAAAATTCTCGACTACGGCACAGCCCGGAAGGTCGCGGAAAATATGCGCGCATATCCGGCGATTTTAGAAGCGATGCCCGCGGCGGTGCGTCTTTATCATCAGCTTGATGTCGTGTCGCCCTGTCCGCTGACCGTGCGCGAAGGACGCCGTTTGATCGAGGAACACTTTGACCATAAAATCAAAGCGAAAGAGCAGGGGGAATACGGGCACAAAGAAGATCCCGCGCTCGAATTTTCGGACGTGTGGTTTCGCTATGCCCGCGAACTGCCCGACGTTTTACACGGGCTCGACTTCACGGTTTACAGCGGGGAATTGTTCTGCATTCTCGGCGGAAACGGCTCGGGCAAGACCACCGCGCTCGGCGCGGCCGCCGGTCTGAACCGGTTTTACGCCGGAAACGTCAAAGTGTTTGGGAAAAAGTTGAAAGAGTATATAAATCAATCGCTGTACCGTGACTGCCTTGCTTTGCTGCCGCAGGATGTGCAGACGGTGTTTTTGCGCAATACCGTGAAAGAAGAACTTGCGGAAGTCGGCGGGGACGAAATCGAACTGCCATATGATTTGGCGCCTTTGATGAATCAACATCCCTATGACCTCAGCGGCGGCGAACAGCAGTTGGTCGCGCTGGCAAAGGTACTGGCGACAAAACCGAAGTTGCTGCTGCTCGACGAACCGACCAAAGGGCTGGACGCCTACGCCAAAAACGGCATCATCAAGGTGCTGAAAAAACTGCAGGCATCCGGCGTGACCATCGTCGCCGTGACCCACGACGTGGAATTCGCCGCGCAGTGCGCCGACCGTTGCGCCTTGTTTTTTCAGGGTGAGATCACTTCGATTGACACCCCCGCGAAATTTTTTGCCGAGAACACTTTTTATACCACGGCTGCGAACCGCATGACACGCGGCTATTACGACGGTGTTGTGACGGTGGACGATGCGGTTTCCCTCTGCTTACAGAATGGGAGGAAAACATGATCGCCATCAAAAATGCGCAAGTTCGCCGGATTTTGAAAATCGCGGTACCGTTTGTCCTGATCCCCGCGGTCATCGCTGCCGGGATTCTCGTTTTCGATGAAAAGCGGTATGCGTTTATCTCGCTGGCTGTGGCGGTTTTGGCGGTGGCGCTGTTCATTGCGGGATTCGAAAAAAAGCAGACCGGAACAAGACGGCTGATCATCGTGGCGGTCATGGTGGCGCTGTCGGTTGTCGGCAGGTTCATCCCACTGTTCAAGCCGATCACGGCGCTGACGATCATCACGGCGATGTATTTGGGCGGAGAGGCCGGTTTTCTGGTCGGCTCACTGTCGGCAGTGATCTCGAATTTCTATTTCGGGCAGGGCCCTTGGACGCCGTTTCAAATGTTCGCGTGGGGTCTGATCGGATTAATCGCCGGATTTTTGGCCGATCCGCTGAAAAAGAGCCGTGTTCTGCTGCTTGTCTGCGGATTTCTCTCGGGCGTACTATTCTCGTTTGTCATGGATATTTGGACGGTGCTGTGGTATAATGAATCACTCGACTGGGCGCTCTATTTATCTGCGCTCGTCACGGCATTGCCTTATACAATTATGTATTCGGTGTCCAACGTGGTTTTTCTGTTTTTGATAGCCAAGCCGTTCGGAGAGAAACTTGAACGCGTAAAATTAAAATACGGAGTATAAAAACTCAAGAAGAATTTTTATTTATCTGAAAGGATCAGCGTCATGAAAGTTATCGCACCGGGTTTCGAATTTGTTCAAAAGCCCGACGGGGAGCAAATTTTGCATAACCTCGAATATATCGGGCGGGTCTGTTATAAGAGCGAAGATAAAATCACAGCCGATTCTGCCGCGAAGTTTGTGGGAATTCTCATCAAAAACGGCCACGAATCGGTGATCGAACATGAAAAGATCACGGTCAAAATCACCTGCGACCGCGGCATCAGCCATGAGATCGTCCGCCACCGTCTGGCCAGCTACAGTCAGGAGAGCACGCGCTACTGCAATTACAACAAAGAGAAATTCGGCGGCGAACTGACTTTTATTCGACCTTTCTTCTGGAACGAAGACCCGCAGAAATACGCACTTTGGGAACAGACGATGGCGCGCATCGAAAACGCCTATATTCAGTTAATCGGAACGGGTGCGACGCCCGACGAGGCCAGAACGGTTTTGCCCAACAGTTTAAAAACCGAACTCGTGATGACGATGAATCTGCGCGAATGGCGGCACTTTTTCGTATTGCGCACTTCGCCGAAAGCCCATCCGCAGATGCGCGAACTGACCATACCGATGCTGAAAGCGTTTCAAGTGGCAGTCCCTGTGATTTTTGACGATATTCTTGTATCTGACTGAAACGAATCATTCGTGATAAGGCAAAAGGCCGCTGCTTTTCGCAGCGGCCTTTTGCCGGGTGATAATGAAAGGGCTGAAAAACAGCGCTATTCGTTGAGCATCAGTTTGTTCTTTTGAAATACCATAATCAGCGGCGGAATCAATACGATCTGCACGGCGATGCCGGGGATCGCATTGGCGACGGCGCCCGCCCAAAACGCGGCAAGCCCGAATTCGGTGTTCTGAATGCCGCCGATGACATAACGCGCGGTGCCCCAAATCAAGCGGCCGACAATCATTGCGGTGATCAGATCGACATAATAAAACCCGAGTTTTTTAGGCAGCAGTTTGTAAAGCAAACCCGAGATCAGACCGTAGGTCGCCAACTCAAAGGCCATCGCCACGGCAGTCGGCATCAACGGCGGCGCACCGAGGGTGAAAGAGCGCAGCAACGGTGCGATAAATCCGACCAGTAAACCCCAGGGCCAGCCGCAGACGAAACCGCACAGCAGCACCGGCAGGTGCATTAAGCTCAACATATTGCCAAGCTGCGGGTTATTGGCGGTCAGAAACGGCAGCACAAACGCAAGCGCCAGAAACATTGCCGAATAGACCAGTTTTCTCAGATGTTTGTTCATAAATATTTTCCTTTCCGTATGTAATAGGGCAAAAAGAAAAAGGGCGTTTTTCCGCGGAGTTTTCCGTTCGGGAAAAACGACACCTTCATGGTATCGATCTATTTTGCGATCGTAAAAGGGCTTCAGCCCGCCGGTTTTACACCGGTTTTCGGCTTCATGCCGAATATGAGAAAATTATATCATAATCGTATCGGTTTGTCAAAGAGAATTTATCAATTTTACCGCCATTTCGAGCGCGGCGTTTGCCGCCGATATGCGGATTTGTTCGCGGGCGTTTTTGCTGTCAAAATTGAATTTTTTCACCCAAATCCGACCCGATGTTCCGGCTGCGATAAAGACCGTTCCGACCGGTTTTTCGGCACTGCCGCCGCCCGGGCCGGCAATTCCCGTGATTGCGACGCCGATGTCCGCACCCGAGAGCCGCAGAATCCCGCGTACCATTTCGGTCGCGCAATCGGCGCTGACCGCGCCTTCGGTTTCAAGAATCTCTTTGGGCACGTCGAGTAATGCCGTTTTCGCAGCGTTTGCATAAGTCACCGCAGAAAGATCAAGCACTGCGGAACAGCCCGGCACGTCGGTCAGGAGTTTGCAGAATAATCCGCCGGTGCATGATTCCGCAGCGGAGATTTTCAAGCCCTTTTCTTTGAGCAGGGTAACGAGTTGTTCTGCGATTTTTTCCATGATTTTAATCCAGCATGATGTGATATCCGTTGGCGAGCAGTTGATTCTGTATCGCGATGATATGCTCGTGGTCGCGGGTCTCGAGTTCTAGCGTGACGACGACTTCGCCCAGACGCGTGCGGTTGGAGAGCCGGTCGTGGCCGATGGACATGACGTTTGCCTGCGCGTCGGAGATGAGGTTGAGCAGCGCACGGAGCTGTCCGGGTTTGTCGGCGACGATGGTCTTGAACAGGAACCGGCGTCCCGAGCTGATCAAGCCTTTTTCCATGATCCGGTCGAGCATATTCATATCGATATTGCCGCCCGAGACAATGGCGACCGTTTTGCCGGATGTGCGGTATTTATTGAAAGCGACCGCTGCCGGAGCCACGGCGCCCGCACCCTCGGCCACCATTTTCATGCGTTCCGCCATGATCAGGATGGTGTTGTAAATCTCGGCTTCGCTGACGGTGATAATGTCGTCGAGCAGTTGTGAGCAAATAGTAAAAGTGAGCTTCCCGGGGGTCTTGACCGCCACACCGTCGGCAATTGTAATAGCCGAGGTCAGCGGGCAAATCGCACCCGCATGCATCGCCTGCCGCATGCAGGCGGCGTTTTCGGGTTCGACGCCGATGATTTTAACTTTGGGGTTGATGGCCTTAGCCGCTGCGGCAACACCGGAGATCAAACCGCCGCCGCCGATCGGTACCAGAATGGCATCGCAATCGGGCATATCGTGCATGATCTCAAGCCCGATTGTGCCCTGACCGGCGATGACCTCGGGATCGTCGAACGGTGCGATAAAAACGGCCTTTTTTTCTTCTGCAAGTTTAATGGCATAGGCATTGCATTCGTCGAAGGTCGGGCCATACAGTATAACCTCCGCACCGTAAGAACGCGTCGCTTGGATTTTATAAATCGGTGCGCCTTCGGGCATGACGACAATGCATTTTGCCCCGAGCATCTGTGCCGAGAGCGCCACACCCTGCGCGTGGTTGCCGGCGGAAGCGCATACGACTCCGCGTGCCAATTCCTCTTTGGTGAGGGTCTTCATTTTATTAAGCGCGCCGCGTACTTTAAATGAACCGGTCTTTTGCAGATTTTCGATCTTCAGATAAAAGTCCGACTGCCCGCCGAAAAATCCGGCAGGTGCGCTGATAATGTCGGTGTGATGGATCAGGCCGGACATCCGTTTCGCAGCCTTTTTTACCATCTCAAGCGTTACGAGATCACACGTCATGGTCATCCCTCCCGATGTTATTATAGCTTACTCGTCAATAGCTGAAATCAGTACCTTTATGACGGCGGCTGCAGTACGCGATTCCATGAAGGGATATTTTTTCGCCAGTGCCTGTTCCATGGTTGCGGGAAGATGTAAAAATCCGATTTTCATGGGCAGTTGGTTGTCCGATGCATAATTGAGCATGCTGTATAAAACATGATTACAGACAAATGTTCCGGCGGAGTAAGAGATATTACAGGGGAAGCCGTTTTCGCGGCAGGCCGAGACCATTTTTTCAATCGGCATTGTAGAAAACAGTCCGTCCGGTCCGTCTTCGCAGATTTTTTGATTCAAACGGGTTTCGCCGCTGTTGTCGGCGGTTGAAGCGCTGTCCCAGTTGATGCCGATGCGCTCGAGTTCCGGCTGCGTGCGTCCGGCGGCCTGACCGACCATCAGCAGTGCGTCGGGATTGTGAATTGTCAGCAGGCGTTTGATTTCATCAACCGAGGCATCGTATTTGGTGGGAATCTGTGCGGTGATAATGCGCGTGAAGTGTACACGTGACGGCAAAAGGTCAATGGCCTTTTGTGCGGAATTGACGGTCTCGCCGCCGAAAGGGTCAAAACAGGTGACTAAAACTTTCATTTTCCGAATTTCCTTTTCATTTACAAAGATTGATAATGAGTTTGTCGAGTACTGGGTTATAACCGGTGCGTCCGTCGATGCTCATAGAGACGGCGAAAAGATTGTCTGCGAGTTCAGCGGCGACGGGCAGTTTTTTCTTGTGCCCGGCGGTCTTTTCGAAGAATCCTGCTTTCGCGTAGGTGAAAACGATTGGTTTTATAACAAACCCATCGGTTTTGATGTAATTGACCGCTGCGGTGTCGATAAAATCCTTTTTGCTGTTATAGAGATAGGCGAAATCCTGCGGACCGAATTCGGCAGTCAGCGGGTTCTCGGGATCACGGGCCACGAACGCCACACCATCTTCGTGGTCGAACGGCATCGCGCCGTCAATCGCGTCATAAACGCCGTAGATGTAGTCGTAACCGACGGATTTTTTACCGAGTTGATATCCCGCAGTGCCGCTGTCGGGCGGCAGGATCACGATTTTACATCCGCTTTTCGCTAATTTTTCGGTTCTCGAGAGGTCGCACTTATTGTCGGAGATCAAGACGGTTTCGCCATGGTCGGGCAGATAAGAAGCCGCTTCGGTTTCAAACCCGAGTGATTTTGCAACCGTCAAGGCATTTTGACCGATACAGACCGCCTTGCCGTGAGCTTCCTGTTTCGGATAAGTCCGAACCGTAAAACGCTCATTGTGAATCGGTTTTTCGCCGTCATAAAGCGCCGCATCGAAATGGATATCGATTTTAGCGGTGACATTCGGCAGCATTGCCTTGACAATTCCGGCACATTTCGGACTGACGGCCTCGATGTCGGAGGTCAGTTCCCAACTGCCGATTGCTTGATCGCCGTTTCGCATCGTGACGACCATGCGCAGGTTCATATGATCTTCCTGCGTGTCATTCAATAACCAACACTCCAACGGAATCGTCTCGCCGCCGTAAGCCGTCCAGCGGTCGCTGCGCAGATTCAAACGCAGCGGAACGAGGGAATTCTTGAATTCGAAAAAGCCGGGTTTGGGCTGACGATCGACGCCGACCAAAACTTTCATCCAGCCGGCGGGCCATGCGTCGATCAGCAGATGCAGGGCGGTGGAGACGATTTTATCGCTGCGGCGGCGGAACGCGTCGGTCATGAGTTTGGCCGCGAATGCCTGATGCCGCTGGCTCTCGGAAATCCAATTCAGAATGCCTTCCTGTTCCTCGTACCAATCGCCGTGCATCGTATTGCTCTGAGCGAAGACGATCTTGTCGGGCAGCCATTGCTCACCGGGTTTGGGCAGCCATTCTTTCGGGTAACGCGAGGTCATCACGTCGTAGTTATCCAGCCCCTCGGTGCCGTATTCGCCGCAGCCGGTTTTCCAACCGATGCGCACTGCAGGCAGCCAGTTTTTATAGATCCGTCCGATCGGCAGCGCATGATTGGTATACCACATGTTATAGCAGTGGAAATCGGAAAGTCCTTCGTTCGTGGGCGGGTCGTAATCGCCCTCGACACGCTTGATGACACGGTCGGGATTCTCCTGTTTGATTGCTCGGTCGCAGCACTCAAACCAACGCTCCAATTCGGGACGACCGAGGTGTCGGTGACATTTGCCGTCGCGCTCAATCGGGAACGGCTCGTTGATATAAGTCACCATGATGCAGGACGGGTGCGAACGCACCAATCGCTCCATCTCGCCAGTTTGGCGGATGCCCTCGTAAAACTGACCGCGCCGGAAGGTGCCGAACAGCGGCAGGTCGGTCTGGTTGAGCATACCCAGCATATCGCAGTAGAGGTAAATTTCGTCCTGCACGGGCCGCTGTGTGAATCGGTAATAGTTCATATTGGCGACTTTAGCGATTAAAATGTCGGTGATCAGCAGTTCCCAGTCCTCGTCGCAGACAGCTAACTGCATATGGCCCATGTCATTTGCACCGCGCAGCCGGATCTTTTTATTGTTGAAAAACAGTTCGCCTTTATCGCCTTCACAATCCGTTTCCATAGAAAATTTGCGCATTCCGAACGGTTTGTCGTATTGGTCGAGCAGTTCGCCGTCGCATGAATACAGGGAAATGCGCGCGGTATACAGATACGGCCTATCGAGTTCCCAGGTCTTGAACTTGCCCATCGGAACTTCGTAGCGGTAGTCATTCGCACCCGGACCGGTGTAGGGAATATTCTCGAATAAAACTTCTTTTTTCGCTGTTCCGCTGAAATTGCGGGCGTAAATCTTCACGCCGAGGGTAAAACCGCCGGATTTGCCGCGGTCGGAATAGTTCTCGTCGGTCGCATTAAACACCTGCACCCACGCCTGTGCGGTACCGCAATCGATATCCGGGCGCATGAAGACGTCGTTGATGAAATAATCCGGCGTCTCTTCCAAAAAGACCTTATTGTAAATGCCGCCGCCGGGTGGGCAGTGGTGCCAACCGGTCTGCGGGTCATCCCAGCCGAGGCCGGTCGCCGCATAGATCTTGTCGCCGTCAATGCGGTCGCCTTCGATGCCTGTGGTCGGCAGATCGTTTTTCAATTCAACCAGCAGCACGTTTTTTCCGCGTCTTAAAAGCTTTGTGACCTCGAATTTGAACGGCGCGAACATCCCTTCGTGGCTGCCGACATATCGTCCGTTCAAATAGACATTGGCGATGTAATCCGCGCCCAAAAAGTTCAGCCAGACCCGCTTGTCCGCAGAGGCAAAATACTTGAATTCGGAGCGGTAAAAAGCCGTCCACCGACCCACCGGCCCGTGATAATGCGGCAGCTTGACGTGTTCCCATTCGCCGCGGCCTTTTTGGGCGTTTTCGAAATTCCGGTTGTCCTCCGGGGTTTCAAAGCGGAAATCGAATTCGGACAGAACTTGTGTTTTGCGTGTTTTGCGCGCTTTCGGAACCAGATCACGCAGAAAAGGGGAATAGTACGCCCGCAGCGTTTTGATTTCGTCCCAATAGTCCTTTTTCAGCTCTTCGTAGGATTTTTGAATCACTGCGGGCGCAATTTCGTCTGAAGGCTTGAAATCAACGGATTGGAAATCGATTGGCGGGCATTTGGCCAATCCGGGGCGGGTCGCCTTGTTATCTGCGGCGATCTTTGCAAAGTATGCCTGTTCGTTTGCCATGAAAGTCTCCATCCTGCCGCATTGCGGCATTCATGTTCAGAGAATTGACCGATTATGAAAGGACAATTCTCTTGGTATAAATTTATTTTATGCTATACTTCTATTACGTATTTATTGAGCCATCCGCCGAACTTGGAAAGATTGGGGCGGCAGGGGGCAAGCACGACGAGTTTTCCGTCGGATTGTTCATATCCCCAATGCCCGGTGAAATCGACGGGGAACAGCGTTTTGGTATCGTCGACATCGTCGGGTTTGGTCACAATCGTCGTGACTGTCTTTTTTTTTACGCGGCAGGAGTATTTGTCTATCTCGGCAATACAAAGCGGATAACGCGGGAAATTGCCCACCGGATTTTTCTCGTTGATTACGCCGATATAAAATAATCGTCCGTCGGAGTGTGTGAACGTGCGTGCACGGCTGGAGGAGGAATACATGATGCTGCCGTCGTCGTAGAGAAGAGGTTCCGGGTGGCTCCATGTCTGTCCCTCATCGACCGACACCAACATGAATTTGCAGCCCTCGACGGTGGAGTAGGGGGCGTTGCTGCCGCGTGCGACCATCATAATCCGTTCGCCGTTGACCACGGATAAGACCGGTTCGAAAAGACCGCGCGTAGAGCGTTCAACTTCGATTGTTGCCCAGTTACCGAATTCGAAGTTATATCCCAAATCCGCCGCGTTCCATTTTGCTTTAATGGCTCCGCTGCGCATAAAACCTGTGCCGTAGTAATCGATGCGGTTCCAGCCGGGATCGACCGCCTGTGAACTGACGCCGAGGGTCAGTGTAAGGTCTTTTGTGCGTACAAGGTTCGGAATCACGAGGGTCGCCATATTGGCGCCGAATTTGACGCTGTGCATATAGTGGGTTTTATCGTACATCTGACCGGAACTGCTGATGCCTTTTTGAATGATCTGGCGTTTGTCCGACCAGGTGAAGCCATTATCAAACGAAATCCGATAATAGATCTTGCGCTTTTTGGAGGGACTGTCCGGATCACCGTAATCAAAATACAACTCGGTGCCGAAATAGAGCATCGTTCCGCGGATATCGTCAGAAAAAACCGAGCCGTAGCCGTCCCGCCGACTGCTGCCGTGCAGATCATAGACGAATTTGTGCTCAAAGACGCTTTGAAATTTCCAGGTTCGCCCGCCGTCGGAAGACCGATAGATTGAGGTTGAAAGGTTGCTCTTTCGGCGGTCCATTCGGTCGAAGGTCAGAATCATATCACCGCTTCCCGGGATATCCTTGCGTGGGCATACGGCGACCGAAGGTCCGTTGATGAATTCATCGCCTTCGCAGCGGATAAACGCCTCTTCGCGCTCGATGACTTTCATGGGTTCGCTCCTTTTTACGGGGTTTTTATTTAAAACACGTTGTCGATATATCCTCTTGCACCCGGTGTGAATTTATCGATATTGTCCAGTGCTTTTGCAGCGCCCAGAATAACCGCATCTTTTGGGCTGAGCGCTCGGATCACCGGTGTGTTCAGGTGCAGAGACATATATTCGTCCAATCCTTCCAGCATACTGCCGCCGCCCGAGAGTAAAATGCCGTCGGTCTTAATGTCATTGATCAATTCCGGAGGAGTGCGTTCCAACACTGATTTTGTTGCGTCGACGATCAGAGAGACAGCTTCAGCAAGGGCTTCGGCAAGCATATCGTTTCCGATTTCAACCGCTTGAGGGATACCGGTAATAAAGTTTCTGCCCTTGACGATTGTGGTTTTACGCTTTCCGTTATAAAACGCACATCCGACTTCTTTTTTAATGCGTTCGGCGGTCGGTGCGCCGATAATTAACTTATATCTGCGTTGGATGTATTTTATGATGTCGCTGTCAAAACGATTTCCGGCTGAATTGACCGAGTTTGTGGCGCTGATACCGTTCAAGGTGATAACCGCGATATCGGTTGTGCCGCCGCCGATATCAACAACCATAATACCGTGTGGTTTTGAAATGTCAAGACCGCTTCCGATTGCCGAAGCGACCGGTTCACTGATCAGATAGACCTCTCTCGCACCTGCCAGATCGCAAGCGTCAACAACCGCCCGGGCCTCAACGTCGGTCATACGGGCGGGCACAGAAACCATGACGACGGGCTTGAAAATACGCAAGTCACCGCAGATGGTTTTGATGTAGTGGCGCAGCAGTTTCTCAGTCACGTCAAATTCGGAGATTACACCGTCCGCCAGCGGTTTGATCACCTCGATGCCGCCGGGGTTGCGTCCGAACATCCTGCTGGCTTTTTCGCCTATGGCAATTACCTCACCGGTTTCACGGCTGAAGGCAGCAACGGTGGGTTCGTCGATCAGAATACCCTTACCGCGCAAAAATACCTTTGTGGTGGCTGTGCCGAGGTCAATCGCAATATGTTGATTTAACCCGAGAAAGCCGTATGCCATTTGGTGACCATCCTTTCTTTTTTAGGGTTTACACGGTTCAGGTTTTAATTTCAACTTCCCGTTTAAAGACTACCGAGGCTGCACAGACGGCGAAAACCTCTTTTGCGCCTGCTGATTTTAAAACTCGAGTTGCCTCAGAAAGAGTTGAACCGGTAGTCATGACGTCATCTACCAACAGAATTGAACGTTTTTTAACAGAGACACTGTGTTTTAATTGAAAACTGCCGAAGATGTTGGCAGCACGTTCGGCGGCGGTCAGTTGTTTTTGTTCGGTGGAGTGGCGCAGACAGATCATGGTTTCGCAAAACGGAAACCCCAGAACATCGGCGATTCGCTCAGCCAGCAGTCGCGATTGATTGTATTCGCGTATACGCCGGCTGTGTTCGCTTTGGGGGATGCAGGTCACAAAATCCACAGGCCCGAAATCGGAACCGAGGCAGCAGTGCGCCATCATTTCCCCGAGGATAACGGCATTTTGCCGTTTGCGATTGAATTTTAAATCCCTTACCGCTTTTTTGACGCCCTTTATGTAAAAGAATGGGGCGAAAAATCCGTCCGCATTGGGAACGCGCCGCCCGGCAAATTCCATGTCGCGGCGTTTCATAAAAGGGGGATGGCATTGTCCGCAGTAGTCGAGATCGGCACAGACCTTGCCGCAGAAGATGCACTTATGCGGAAAAAATGCAGAGATCAGGCGGTCAAACCATGTCCCGTTTTTCATCAGGATTCCGCTCCTTCATCCAATCCAAGCAAAAATTTTTTTAACCCGGTATAGCGCAGCGCCTTTTTTTCGTTGGATACCATCTTCATCACGGTTGCCTCGCTGCCCACAATGATCAGCATTTTTTTTGCACGGGTCACGGCGGTATAGAGCAGATTACGGTACATCAGTTGTTCGGAATAGGCCGGAAAAATCGGAAGAATCACGGCCTCGAATTCGCTGCCTTGGGATTTGTGCACCGTGCAGGCATAGGCGGGTTCAAGCTCGTTGAGCTGCTGTGAGGTGAAACAGACCTGCCGTCCGTCGAAATCGGCATACAAAAGACGCGCGGCTTTGTCGATACCGGTGACGATTCCGCTGTCGCCGTTATACAATCCGATGCCGGCCTCGCCGTCCCTTGTCCACATTATATCATAATCATTGTGCGTTTGCATAATTTTATCGCCGATTCGATAAGAAAATCCCTCGTAATCATATTGCGGGCTTCCGCTCGGTGGATTTAAAACAGCCTGAAGTTTTTTATTCAATTCAATGGTACCCAACGCGCCTTTTCTGCCGGGGGTCAATACTTGAATATCCGTGAAGGGTGACCAGCCGTAACGGGCGGGCAGGCGGGCAGAGCACAGAGACACCAGCGTTTTGACACATTCGGTCTCGGTACGGACGGGCATAAAGAAAAAATCACCGTCTTTGCGTTCCAATACGGGCGGTTCTCCGCTGTTGATGCGGTGGGCATTGACCACGATCAGCGAAGACGCTGCCTGCCGGTAGATCTCTGTCAACCGGATCAACGGAATCTTACCGCTTCCGGCCAGATCGCGCATGATATTGCCCGCACCGACGGCGGGCAGCTGGTCAGCGTCACCCACCAGAATCAGTTTGGCGTCCGGGCGCATCGCCCGCAGTAGTCCCTCCATCACAAAGATGTCGCACATGGAAGCCTCATCGATGATAACCGCATCGCTGTCAAGCGGGGATTCTTCATTGCGTCCAAAGGTAAGCCAGCGGTCATCGCCGTTGCCGACTTTGCTGTCGAGCAGACGGTGGATGGTGGTGGCCTCCCAGCCGACGAGTTCGCTCATGCGTTTGGCCGCACGTCCGGTCGGCGCCGCAAGAGTGACTTTTAAATCGCGGTTTTGTAAAAGCCGAAGTACTGCATATAATATTGTCGTCTTACCGGTACCGGGGCCGCCGGTAATGATGCAGGCTCCGTGCGAAACTGCGGTGCGGATGGCTTCTTTTTGATAATTCTCATAAGTGATGCCGACAGATTTTTCAAGTTCGGCGATCTCTGCATCGCTGACAGGTTTTGCGTAAGTATCGATCTGAGAGAGAATCCGCATGCGGTCGGCGATGGTTTTTTCAGCCACAAAAACCTTGGAGAGAAAACAAAATTGCCGTACGCCGAAAGAAACAGGTAAAATCTCACCTAATTCCATCTGACTGTTCAGGGCGTTCTCGGCCAGTTCGGGTTCGCAGCGTAAAAGTGTTTGAGCGGCACCGAGCAGTTTATCGGTCGGCAGGCAGGTGTGGCCGTTCTGGAGGTTATGACGCAGCACATGCAAGACGCCCGCACCCAATCGGTTATCGTTGTTATATTCAAATCCGCGCTCAAAAGCAAGCGCATCAACGCGCGCAAAATCGAGGCCGATGGCGTTACAGCAGAGGATGTAGGGATTGTCCTCGACCAATTGCATCGTGTTTTCACCGAGTACCCGTATCGTTTTAACCGATTCCGAAGGACGAAGACCGTATCCCGAGAGATAGATCAGCATTCTGCGTAAATCAAAAAGCTTTGTCAGTTCTTCGGCGATTGCGACGGCTTTTTTGTGGGAAAATCCGCGTACTTCGGCAACCTGCATCGGATCGTTTTCCAATATAAATAAGGTATCGTCTCCAAAGCGGTCGAAAATCCGTTCGGCGCTGATGGGGCCGATGCCTTTGACAGCACCGGACATCAGATACCGAAGGATATCTTCGCGGTTGTCGGGCAGGCGGCGTTCGGAGGACTGTACCTCGAGTTGTTTGCCGTAAGAAGAGTGGGTTACAAACTTGCCGATCGCTTTCAGACGCTCGCCAGGGTAGAGCTGCGGCATCTCGCCGACAACCGTCAGAATGTCACCGCCGCACAGCAGTTCGACGACATGGTAACCGTTTTCCTCGTTGGCAAATACGACGCGGTCAACGACCCCTTCCGCTTCGTAAAGCCCATCCTCGCTGTCGCAGGGAACGCAGCCCGAGAAATCGCCCGCAAGGTCTCCTGCAATATCCCTCAAGCCCGCCACCTCCGAAAATGAAAAACACCGCATATCGGCACTATTTGTTTATAGTATACCATATATAGTAAACAAGGTCAACGATAAAGATAAAATTAGCCAAAGTTTTCGTATGATTTTTGTAAAATCAGACAAAGATAAAATCTATAAAAATTTTTTCGGAAAGATTGCTTGAAAAGAGAGCAGGGATATGGTATGATGCTTTTGTGATCGCTGTTTTGCGGCTTTTCGCCGTTATCACGATTTATTTAGGTCGGAGGCGCCTAACCAACCGACCGGGATTAGTTTATTTTATATCACATGGTTTTCGTGGGGGTATAGCTCAGCTGGGAGAGCGCTTGAATGGCATTCAAGAGGTCAGCGGTTCGATCCCGCTTATCTCCACCAGCACAAACCTTGTGATACAAACTTCTCTCCCCTTGTATGACAAGGTTTAGGCAAATATTTTTTTTAGGAGGAGTTTCTCTTGGACAAGTTTTTCAAGATCAAGGAACGCGGCTCGACGACACGCACCGAAATTATCGCCGGAATCACAACGTTCCTTGCGATGGCGTACATACTCGCCGTCAACCCGAGTATTCTGTCTGCCTCCGGTATGGACAAGGGCGCCATTTTTACGGCGACGGCCGTGTCCGCAGCGTTTGCGACCATCCTAATGGGCGTATTCGCAAATTATCCGATCGCGCTGGCCTCCGGCATGGGATTGAACGCTTATTTCGCCTATACCGTTGTCCCGCAGATTCAAGCCATGGGCATTACGGATCCATGGAGAGTAGCCCTGACCGCAATTCTGGTCGAGGGTATTATTTTTATTCTGCTCTCTATATTCAAATTCCGTGAAGCGCTTGTCAACGGTGTTCCTGCCAACCTCAAATACGGCATTACCGCCGGTATCGGTCTGTTTATCGCGATCATCGGCCTTAAAGGCGCCGGTATTGTGGTGGCCAACAGTTCCACGCTCGTTGATCTCGGCAGCTTAAAAACCCCGCAGGTCGTGCTTGCTTTTGTCGGTATTTTAATTATCGGCATTCTCTGGCATTACAAAGTAAAAGGCTCCATTTTGATTGGTATCCTCGCAACTTGGATTCTCGGCATCATTGCCGAACTGACAGGTTGGTATGTTGTAAACATTGATGCCGGTGTCTATTCCTTGATTCCGTCATTTGCGGACGGTTTGAGCGTTCCGTCTTTGGCGCCGACCTTCTTCAAATTTAATTTTGCGTTCGTCGGTCAGCATTTGATGGATTTCATCATCATTACGTTTGCCTTCCTGTTCGTCGACCTGTTTGACACGGTCGGAACGGTTATCGGCGTCGCATCAGAAGGCAATCTGCTCGATAAAGACGGCAAACTTCCGCGTGCCGGACGTGTCCTGATGACAGACGCGATCGGTACCGTCGGCGGCTCCATGCTCGGCACCTCGACCGTCACCAGCTATGTTGAGTCGACAGCCGGTGTCGCCGAGGGCGGTAAAACCGGTTTAACGGCGATCGTCACCGGTCTTTTGTTTATCGTCTCGCTGATTCTTTCCCCGATCTTCTTGGCTATTCCGGGCTTTGCAACGGCTCCGGCACTGATTTTTGTCGGTTTGCTGATGATGAAATCCGTCCTGAAGATGGACTTTACAACCGACATCGCCGATACGGTCGGCGGCTTCTTGGCGATCTGCTTCATGCCGTTCACCTATTCCATCGCAAACGGCATCATGTTCGGCATGCTGGCATGGGTTATCCTCAAGCTCTTCACCGGTAAAGCTAGGGACATCTCCGCAGTCATGTGGGTTGCGTTCGGACTCTTTGTTCTGAGAATTCTGACAATGGTCATTCCGGGACTTTCCATCTGAGCATCGAATTTATAAAAAGAGGCGGGGCGTTGCCCCGCCTCTTTTCTTGACAAAATACAGATGTAAATGTTATATCTCAAAGACGGTTTATAGCAAAAGAACCGCCGTAAAGGTAAACATGTTCCGGCCGGTAGTCGGGGGGAAGGATTCCGAAGTTTGGATTTACATCCTTGAAAACTGGCGTAAATAGAAATTCAGCGAATTTCCCGAAGATGAGCGAAAATACGACAGGCATGTCAATCCCAAACGCATGCAGCGTGAAATCAGCCGTTATTTAAAAAATCCGGGAATCGGCACAAAAGCGCAGCCAGGCGCTGAAACTTCAGCAGGAACAGGGAAAACTGGAGAGAAAAGGTAAATCTAAAGCGATTCGTGAAGCGGAAAAAGAACGCAGATTCGAACTGAAACAAGATAAACGCAAAGAAAAACACAGGGGCATTAGCCTCCTGTGTTTTTTAATTGAACCGTAAAGCCTTATTCTCCGATAATTTTAACCAGCACACGTTTGTCGCGCATGCCGTCGAACTCGCCGTAAAAAATCTGTTCCCAAGTTCCGAAATCTAATTTACCGTTCGTGACGGCTACTACAACCTCACGCCCCATTACAGTGCGTTTTAAGTGAGCGTCGGCGTTATCCTCGTAACCGTTATGGTCATATTGGCTGTAGGGCTTTTCCGGCGCGAGCTTTTCCAGCCAGCGTTCAAAATCGCGGTGCAGGCCGCTTTCATCATCGTTAATAAAAACGCTTGCCGTGATATTCATTGCATTGACAAGGCACAGCCCCTCACGGATGCCGCTCTCCGCAAGCGCTGCGTCGACCTGTGGTGTGATGTTGATATAAGCGCGGCGTGTCGGGATATGGAATCGGAGTTCCTGTCGATAAGATTTCATGGCATTCGATTCTCCTTAATCTCTTTTTCTGAATATCAAGGCTACAATAATGATAAGAAAAGCAACTGCGGCGACGGCAAGTAAAGCCGTGACAAACGGTATGGATATGCCCAATTGGTGTGACAGCGAAGTTATAAGCGTTGAGAATTCGAAAGCCGATGGTTCGGATGAGGCAGGGATGGACGAAACCGAAAAAGTCGGCAAAATCGGTTCGGAAGAGCTTTCAAATGAACTGACAATCAGTGAAGATGATTCCGGAGATACCGATTTTTGCGATGAGGTTTCGGAAGAAGCGGCTGAAGCCGAGGGTTCGGATGGCTTAGATGAGACCGTTTGGGAAGAGGAAACGGGCTCCGGTAAACTCGCTTGAACGGAAGACGTTTCAACGCTACTCGGTTCTGAGGATTCATCCTGGGACTCCGGACGAACGGCAGTATCTGTTGCGCCGATTCCCCGGTCAGTGGCAGTGCAGGGCGGATAATTTCCGCTCCACACGTGATCCAATGCCATTTCGGCGTCTGTTATATTGAAATATTCATAGGTTTTGACGTCTCTGCCGTCCGAGGTGATGGGGTCGTCCCAGGTGATGTCGAGTTGATACCAATTCCCCCCGATTTTTACAAGGTTCCAGGCGTGAGGGATGCTATCATCTACTGTTCCGCTGACAAATAAAGATTCAATACCGACCGCATCAAAGAGCAGACGAGCTGCTTCCGCATATCCCTCGCAGACGCCTGTGCCTTTGACTAACGGCCCGTAAGCATAATAAATAAAATTCTCATTGCTGTTTTGAGCATATACGGTATTATCGATCAAATAATCATGTATGGATTTTACGAGCATATATTCACTCATTCCGGGTGAAAACACCTCTGAAGCCAACCAGTCCACTTCGGCTTTGGTCTCTTGTTTCATCTCGGTCATAGTGGCGCTATCATACCCGTAGGTGAAATCAATCATATACGCAATAGCGTCGGAGTGATTGTTGATAAAACTGTGCACCGAGATACTTTTATAACCCATGTAGGCGATATAGTCGCGGTCATGAATTTGATCGATTATATCGGAAAAGTCGGTATTTAATTCTTTACCACCGGTAAAGACAACATAGACTTTCGTTTCTGCATTCATCATAGCGGACCGGAGACACTCATATAATTCGCTGCTCGAGTTGACAATCTGAATATTGCTTATCGCGATATCGGTGTTGGTATATTGCACCTCGCAGTCGGTGTGGTCGCCGTAAACGGTGTAAGACATTCCGTAATAATAAAAGATTAATTCGGGCTTAGCGGCAAAAGCCTCCCGAAACACACTGATAATATTATCGGTCGAAACACTGAATTGTTCGTTAAAAGCGGATAAATTCTCGATAACCGTGTCGGCAGGCGAAGCGGACAGCGGCAGCGTAAAAGCGGAAAGGACTATAAAAACAAGCAAAAAAACGCATAAAAAATTTTTCAAAATTAGTCCCCTCCCGTTCTCATTTTATGTGACATAATATAGTTTATTTCGGCGGATTTGTCAATCATAAAACCATTCTTTAAGGCGTGGAAACGGTTGACATGTAAATAATTGCATGCTATACTTATCCAGATATTCCTTATTCATTTAAATCGACCTCCGCGACAAGACAGCCTAAAGGGAACAAATGAAATAAAACGCTGTCGAGAAATAAAGAAACGGAAGGAAAAAACATGAAAAAACTGTTTTCGGCCTTGGCCATCCTGCTTGCGGTCGCTCTTTTCCCAATCTCTTTTTCGGGATCTTCAACGCTATCAATCCATACAATAACGGGTACTCTTGTGGTAATGGAAGGAGAATCCATAACAGTAAGTGCAGGCGAAATTCGGGAAGGAATGACATTTCGGTGGGTATTAAATGGAACTTCTGGGAACACAACAGAAGAATGTAACGCTGCCACAGCCTCAAAATACGGGGTTATATTTTCAGGTGGATCCACCAATTCACTCACAATCTCGAATATTAACAGCTCTCTCAATAATAAAAGCTTAGTCTGTTATGTTAATTTTTACAACAAATTCATGGGAACTTGTTTTATAAAAACAATCAAAGTTCAAGAATACAAACCGGCAACACCCACAATTTCAACCATCCAATCGTTCACTGCAAATAAAAACGAGGAATGCAAACTCACAGCCATCGCAACCGCTTCGGACGGCGGCACCCTCAGTTATCAATGGTACGAAGCCTCTGCGGAAAATACAAGGGAGATCACGCCGATTGATGGAGCGGTAGGGAATACTTTATCATGCGATACAAGTAAGGGCGGAATACGGTATTATCAATGTAAAGTTATTAATACGAAAAAGGGAAAATCCAATAATGCGTTCAGCAATGTGGTTTCGGTGACGGTCAGCACACCGGTTCCTACACCGGAATACAGCACAAATAAAGTAAGTGTTTTGCCCGATGAAAACGTCACACTGAAAGCCGATATTTCGTTGAGTGAATCCGAAAGAGGTAAGATTAGTTATCAGTGGTACGAGAGTGCAAAAGATGACCCGGACGAAGCGAAAGCAATTTCTGGAGAGATCTCCGACACCATTACGATCAGCGGAAGCGAACACTCCGGCACAACACGCTATTACTTTTGCAAAATAACAAACGAAATAAACGGAGAAAAATATACGAATATTGATGACGGTTTGGCGATGATCGAGGTTACATTTGCCGGGCAACATGTCCATGAATACGGCGAATGGAAGGTGACCGCCGAACCGATATGCACTGAAGACGGAACCAAGACCCGCACCTGCGAATGCGGTGAAAAACAGACGGAAACCATTTCGGCATTGGGGCACGCATTCGGTGAATGGATCGTTGTAACCGAAGCCACTGCAGATCAAGAGGGTTTGGAAGAGCGCAGCTGCACACACTGCGGTTCAACCGAGACTCGAACCGTTCCGGTTATTGCGGCACAGTCGATTGAAACCGCAAGTGTTGATTTTTCGGATATTGCGGTGACGGAACCTCAAGGTGAATCAGAGTGGGTGGTTGTTCTAATTGTTTTGGCGGGTGCGGCAATTGGGGCAGTATACGGATTGATTTTAGTAAAAAAAGCCAAAAAGGCAAAACAAAATGAAGAAAAATAAAAACAAGGAGCGTCAAAAATGGGCAGAGTAAACGTGGTAATCGTGGATGCGACGGGAAACAAGGAGCAAAAAGTCGGCTTACCGGATGATATCAAATGCGGTATCATCATGGTAAAGCTGATCGAGAAAATCAAACTTCCGTCCGTCGGACCCGACGGAAATCCGATCAGCTACAAATTCATACATAAGGTGACCGGAAAGCAGCTGTTGGAGTCGCAAACGCTTGCCGAAGCCGGAATTCGGGACGGAGACGTATTGCGGTTACAGCCGGAGATCACCGCGGGCTGAGTATGGAAAATAACATCGAACTGTCGAGTGCCGATTTTGAAGAGGACCGGTACGACCGATTGCGGCTGATCCCCTGGTGGGATCAAAAACGTCTGTCCGAAGCGACGATAATGGTTGTCGGTGCAGGTGCGATCGGCAACGAAATCATCAAGAATCTGGCACTGCTCGGTATCGGTAGACTTCTCATTGTCGATATGGACCGAATTGAACACACAAATCTGACACGCTCGGTTCTGTTTCGTGCAAAGGACGTCGGAAGATATAAAGCCGAGGTAGCCGCAGAACGGGCGACGGAGCTTAACCCCGATGTAAAAGCGAAAGCGTTTATCGGCAATATCATTGATGACATCGGACTGGGTGTATTTCGGAGAGCCGATGTAATCTTGGGCGGGCTCGACAACCGTGAAGCGCGGCTGGCAATCAATCAAGCCTGTTATAAAGTCAACAAGCCTTGGATTGATGGGGCGATCGAAGTGTTAAACGGGTTCGCGCGGGTTTTTCTGCCTCCGGACGGCGCCTGTTACGAGTGCACGATGACCGAGACGGATTGGAAACTGATCAATAAACGCAAATCCTGTGCGCTGTTGACTCATGAGCAGATGGCTGAGGGGAAAATTCCGACCACACCGACGTCTTCGTCGGTAATCGCGGGTATTCAGGTGCAGGAAATGCTGAAGTTGCTGCATAGTGACCGAGAACTGCCCACTCTCGCCGGAAAATGTTATGTCTTCAATGGTCTGACGCATGACTCCTATATCGTGGAATATCAGCGAAAGCCCGACTGCATGAGCCATGACTCCTATGAAAAAATCGAGCAGAAACCCTGGTCGGTCCGAACGATGACCTTGAAAGAACTGGTCGCCGCCATTAAAAACGAGATGGGCGAAAATGCAGTGGTGGATTTTGACCGAGATATTGCAACTGCGGCGGGTTGTACCTGCGGTGAAATAAAAGAACTTTTAAAACCCATACATCAGCTGAGCGGTATGGATATCACCTGTGCAAAATGCGGTAAAACCATGGATTTTGACAGCTTTCACTCCCTGAACGGAACCGAGCCGTTTTTAGATCAAACACCATATGACGTCGGGATTCCGCCGCTGCACATCATCACCGGAAGGGTGGGGACGAAACTGCGGTATTATGAATTCACCGGCGATGAAAAAGAGGTTTTTGCAGAGCTCTGACAGAAAGGAATTTGTTTATGACGCCCAGAATGCGCAGAATTGCTTCCGACTGGGAGCAGATCAAAAAGGATTTCACAGGTCACAAAAACATTATTGTCACACCCGTCGGGGAAGAGCCGCCGGAAAAATATCATGTGACCTATTTTGTCAACGGCATTTATTTGCTGCCGGATGGAAGCGTTCAAAAGCTGGGACGGCACGAGGTTGAAATCACCCTCCATGCCGAATATCCGAGATTCAAACCGATCTGTAAAATCCTGACGCCGATCTGGCACCCGAATTTTCGGGACGGACAGATCTGCATCGGCGACATCTGGGGCGCCGGCGAATCTCTGGCCGACATCATCGTCAACATCGGCGATATGATTCAATATAAATCCTGGAATTCTTACAGTCCCCTTTCAGCCGAAGCTGCCAGATGGGCGATGGAAAACCGCCATCTGTTTCCGGTCGGAGACGTCAATCTAAATATCGCCGATGACGGCAAAGAAAAACGTGATTTTGAGATTGAGTTATTTGACGAGACTCCGGAGTCGGATTCTCCTCCTCAACCCACCATTGAAACCGAACCCCAACTTCGACCGGAATCCCAACCCGAGTCGCAACCCACCCCTGAACCTCAGCCGGAACAGCCGCAGCCATTTATACCGGTGCCGGCGCTTGTGATGGAAAAACCTGCGGGGAACGATTTTGACATCACGGCCGAGGAACTTGCCGGAATCGAATTTGTCCCGACCGCACAACGGATGCAGACAGTTGCACACGGCGGTTTGGTCAAAGGCCGTCGGATCAATTTCAAAACCATTTTTGTGAAGGGTTTATTATGGGCACTGATCGGTGCCATATTGGGCTTCGGCGGTTCTGAATTGATGCAAACTGCGGCAAGCGATGCGGTAATCGCAAAGATTTCGGGTTATACCGAACTGGCTGATTTCTATGAGCTGTGGGATCAGACAGATAAGATTTCCGACCAGCTGAATCAGCGCTTTTATGCTTATTGCAGAGATAACGATTTGAATCCAAAAAAGGATTCGAGTTTTGATTCTTGGGCAGACGATATGACCACATCGGATCAGCGTTTATATGATCAATATATTGTATCTTATGAAAACGCGAATGATGCTTACGAAACAGCATATGAAAACTTTGACGGCACCGAAGATGAATTTTACGCGGTGATGGATCGTGTCAACAGGACATCGACCGGCGTGTGGTTTTCGTTTGTGGCGCTGTTCATCGGGTTGATGCTGGGAATCGGTGAGGGTGTGTATTACGGATCGGCAAAACAGGCGTTGAGATACGCATTGATCAGCGCCGGCATTTCCGTTGCTGCGGGATTTATAAGCGGATATATCGCACAGTGGATGTATGCCGGACTGCTTAATGAAGACACATCGGATTTTATGTCCTCCATGATCCGAGGATTCAGTTGGGCGGTTATGGGAATCGGAGTGGGGTTGGCGGTCGGTTTGATTAAGCCGGAGAAGAAACGGCTGCTGTATTGCACGCTTGGCGGTCTGATCGGTGCATTCCTCGGCGGATTTATTTTCAACGGTATTTATGACCTCATTCCGAATGACATCGTCTCCCGTTGTGTGGGAATCATTGTGATGGGAATTTTAATCGGTCTCGGTGTCGGTTTATTGGAGCAGTTTGCAAAACAGGCCTGGCTCAAGGTAATCCGCGGCGAGTTTGAGGGTAAGGAATATCTGGTGTTTGCGGGTACGACGAGCATCGGAAACAACGCAAAGAATACGATTGTGTTGTTCAAGGACAAGCTGGTCGCACCGCATCACTGTGACATCGTACTCGAAGGCAGCAAATATACGGTCGTCGATCAGGGCTCTCCGTTGGGTACGGTTGTCAACGGCAGAAGAATCCAGCGGCAGATGCTGAAAAAAGGAGATACCATTGCGATTGGCAACTCCGTATTGGTCTTCAATACAAAATAGACAGTGTGGTGGATGCCGGATGAGAAGAATTTTAAAAATTATAACGGCGGTATTGCTGACAGGAGTGATGCTTCTGTTCGGCATACCTGTTTCGGCAATGGGATTCGACGCAGACACGGTCTATGAATCGGTATTTGTTGTCTGCTCGGGGGATGCACTCGGCAGCGGATTTTCCATCGGTGAAAACTGTATCATCACCAATGCGCATGTTATCGACAATCGATTGAATATTTATGTCTACACCCATTCGGGCAGCGAATATCGCGCAAAAGTAGCACTGATGGATGAGGACTTGGATATTGCCGTGCTCCAGGTGGACGGCGTCACATTTTCCGCATTGATTGTTGCCGGTTCCGACGGAAAAGTCGGCGATGATATCTACACGGTCGGTGCACCGGAAAATCTGGCCTATACCCTGACCAAAGGAATTATATCGGCGAAAAATCGGGAGGTTGACGGCAACACTTATATCCAGATTGACGCGGCGGTCAATCCGGGCAACAGCGGGGGCCCGCTGCTAAACGACAGCGGGGAAGTGCTCGGCGTCAATACACTGAAGCTGGCTGACAGCGAGGGCATAGGCCTCTCGATCCCGATTGCCGAAGTCACGAAATTCCTCGCCCAAAACGGAATTGAATTGGATGATAAGGGCAATGTCGCACAGCGGATCGAGGTCTCGTCCGTCCAAAGCATACCCGGCGAATCGGAAGCTCAACCCACCGATGATATCGTCACCGATAGTGCAAAAGACCCGGTTTTAATTGCGATTTTATGTATTTCGGCAGTGTTGAATGTGATTTTAATCGTCGTACTGGTTTATAAAAACCGCAAAAAGCCCAAAGCGGACCCCTCCGAGAGAACCGATTTTGAGATTGATATTATGGAGTGAAAACCATGGCGAAAAAGAAAAACAGACGAGTTGTCACTACGAACAGCGGTGAGGTTTTACCGCAGAACATCGCTTTTATCGGTGAACAGACCGCCGATGAGGATAAAAAAATTTATATCTCACAGCCGGTTTACAAAGCTGTACATCGGTTTTCCAAGGGGAAAACGAGCGTTGAAACCGGCGGCGTATTGGTCGGCAGCACGGTCTCCGCATTCGGGAAAATGAATATCCTGATTTCCGGATTCATTGAGGCGAAATTCACCGCATCCACGGCGACGACTTTGACTTTTACACACGAGACCTGGAAGTCCATTCACAGCGAACTCGAAAAGAAGTACTCAGGGTTGAAAATCGTGGGTTGGATTCATACACACCCCGATTACGGTATCTTTTTATCCGAAAACGACAAGTTCATCCACGGGAATTTTTTCAAAGAAGAACAGCAGATCGCCTATGTGGTGGATCCCGTCCAAAACAGCGAGGGTTTCTTTTTCTGGAAAAACGGTGTGATCGAGCGCAGTAAAGGGTTCTATATTTACGACAAAACGGGTGTGACGATCCAGCAGGCGGAAGCACAGGAAGATGATCAGGATTCCGAAAAATCCAAGGCATCGTTTTCGGCCAGGGACATTTTGCTCGGAGCGCTTGTTATCTCTGTGATTCTTCTGTCGATTTCTTTGATCGGCATGCAAAAAAGGATTTCAAATCTGCTGGAGACGCAAAAACTGATAATTGCAAATATGAACACGATCCAACAAGAGATCATCATTATGCAGCAGTCGGAGCTGTCCGAAATCGATCAGACCAGTTCAGCGGAAGTATCTTCTGTACCCGAATCGTCAGAAGCGGAACAGGGAAGCGGAAGTTCGGAGAGCGAATAGAAACGAAAGGAAATAAAGCCATGAATACGTTCGCAGGAAAAACATGCCCCTATTGCAAAACGGAATTCGCCGCTGACGACGATATTGTTGTCTGCAGCGAATGCGGAATGCCGCATCACAGGGAGTGCTGGGTGGAAAATCAGGGCTGCAGCACCTTCGGGTGCAGCGGAACCATTCAGGGCGTCGGCAGTGTACAACCCGAAAGCGCACAACCCGTTGCAGCGCAGTATGAATTTGAAAGACCGATTTCCGCCGGCTCCACCAGTGTAGCTGCAGTAATTGCCGCTCCTCCCACAGCAGTAACTGTCAGGGCGAAATTCTGCCCGAAGTGCGGCGCAAAGCGGGAGGAGGAACATCTGTTTTGCAGTGAGTGCGGATATCGTTTTGTGGCACGGGAAAGTACTGTATCCTCCGCTGCAGCGACTGCGGCCATACAGAATCCGGTTTATCAGGGAGCTCCCGATCCTGTTGTAACCATGCAGGAGATGTATTTTAAAGATACCGCTCATCCCGAGGCAAAGTACATTGTACGAAATGTCCCGTTTTATCTGGAGAAGTTCAAGCGCATGCGCCTGTCGGATACCATCGTGAGTTGGAATTGGCCGGCGATGCTCGTTACCCCTTATTGGTGCATGTACAGAAAAATGTACGGAATCGGTGCGGCATTTGTTGTCGGCGCAATCGCTTTGGCTCAATGGCCGATATACGGTTTTATCATATTATTGGTCACCAGAATCGTCTTTGCGATATTTGCCAATTACATCTATATGAAACGTATTCAGGTAATGATAATCAAGGAAGAGATCATGGACGAATCTCTACGGCCGATTTATGTTATGAATCACGGCGGAATCAATACCGGAGCTGCGATAGCCGCGGCCATTGTATTATTAATCATCAATATCATCATCGCATATAATTGACCGACAGGCAGGAGATGTGAAATATGAGCGATATCGAGATTGAAGTCAATGAAAAGGAAAAATCGACAGAGGGAAATATTCAGCTTCCGGTGAATTTCATCACGGTCGGAAAAATTGAGAATGAAGATGTGAAGGTGTATATTAAGCAGGATATCTATAAAAACATCGAACATTATGCCGAATCCGATACAAAACAAGAGCTCGGCAGTATTTTATTGGGTGATTATACGGTATCTGCGGGAAAAACCTGTGTTGTGATTTCCGAATTCATCGAAGCCAAATATACCGACGCCTCAGCCTCGACGCTGACTTTCACCCACGAGACCTGGGATTTTATTCATAAAGAACATGACCACCGGTTTCCGAATCTGAAAATTATCGGCTGGCAGCATACGCACCCGAACTACGGAATCTTTCTGTCCAATTACGACATGTTCATTCAGGAGAATTTCTTCAATATGCCGTTTCAGGTGGCCTATGTCGTTGATCCGCTGCAAAACATCCGCGGATTTTTCCAGTGGAAAAACGGGAAGGTCGAGAAGCTGAACGGGTTTTATATTTATGACGGCGTCGAAAAACCCATTAAGATCGAGCAGCGGAAATTGAAAACCGAGACGGAGAAATCAAATAAAAAGCAAAACGCTGTTTTTATCGCACTGCTCGCGGTGCTGATTGTTGCTGCGGGTGGATTGTTGTTTCATCAAAACAACCTTTTAAACGAGAGAAAACAACAACAAAGCGAGTTGGAATCAACTGTGAGCGTCCAGACACAAACCATTGAAGCGCAAAACACTGAAATCACCTCGCTAAAAGAGGTATTCGTAAATCAAGTACTCGATTCCGAGAATAAGGACGATGTTTCGGATCTTATAGAGAAAATCGAATCCGGACAGCTTGTTTTCGACAATCAAGAGGCTATGCTGACCGAGTTGAAATCATTGCTTGCGAAACTTGAAGCAAATGAATCAGAATCCGTATTTTTCATTGTTTACACCGTTCAAAAGGGAGACACGCTTTCAAGCATCTGCAAATCACTCGGTCTAGACTATCAAACGAATATCGGCATCATTAAAGCGCTGAACGATATCGAAAACCTTGATTATATCTGCGACGGCCAAAATCTTCTGCTTCCGATGTTTGAATTAGGGAATACATAAATACGATATAACGGATATTGCCTTTATATTGTTTAAAATTCATAATAAAAATAAGGGAGTGAATTTTATGCCAAAATGTGCCGCTACCATCACTCTCGTTTTTCCGGAGTGATATGATATCGTTCCATCACGTGCCGCAGGCACATCTCACGCGCAGCGCATATCACGTCGAAGGCATATCACCCGTTCCGACAGGAACGGATATCACTGAAAAAACCACGCATGGCGTGGTTTTTTCTTGGCACTCCCGGTGCGATTTGAACGCATGGCCTGCCGCTTAGGAGGCGGCCGCTCTATCCAGCTGAGCTACGGGAGCATATATTTGAAGCCACTTAGGAGAGTGACTTCGCATTGGGTAAAACAACTGTAATGTATTTATTTGCCTTGATATGAATGTGGTTTTACTGCAACTTTTTGTGCAAGAAACGCCTTACGCAAAAGTTATTTCGGCAGTCGGCAAACGATCCGGTCTGTAAGCCGGGTTCTGTACGGTTTTCACCGTGACGACCATCTATCTGGGACGGGCATTGCTGTCCGCCTCATGCCATCTGTCGGGAATGCGCCGGGCCGGCGCGTCACCCAGTCGATGTTGCTTCGGATAGAGTTTACAGGGAGCGGCGGTCTCCCGCTGCACCGGTGAGCTCTTACCTCGCCTTTCCACCCTTACCAACGTGTTGCTTGCGCAGCACGCAGGCGGTATATCTCTGTTGCACTTGTCCGAGGGTCACCCCTGGCGGCCGTTAGCCGTTATCCCGCCCTATGAAGCCCGGACTTTCCTCCCCTTGCAGGGCGGCCGTCCGACCGGGTCGTTTGCCGACTGCCGAAATTGATATTATAATATTCAGACTTAAAAAAAGCAAATGCAATTTATGGGTATGAAATTTTCAAGCTTAGGATAGATTTTTAATGAAAGATTTCAAATAATTGCTGAAATCCGAACCCAGTTCGGGATGCTTGACACCCAGTTCAACGATGGCTTCGAGGTATCCGAGTTTGTTGCCGATGTCATATCGCTTGCCGGTGAATTCATAACCGACCATACCGTAACGCTGTGCGAGCACCCGCATGGCGTCGGTAAGTTGAATTTCTCCGCCCGCACCGGGAGGGGTTTTGTCGAGAATTTCGAAAATTTCCGGTGTGAGCACGCATCTGCCCAAAATCGCATAAAGAGACATAATCTGTTCGTCACTCGGTTTTTCAACCATATCCGAAATTGCAAAAGTACGATCTTCAAGCGGAGAAACCGCCAATGAACAGTATTTTTTGATGGATTCGCGGTCGACTTCCTTAATACCGGCGACACCTTTGCCGTATTTTTCATAGGCCTCGCAGAGTTCACCAATGGCCGGCTTTTTTCCGCCTGCGATCACGTCGTCGCCGTAGAGCACCGCAAACGGCTCATTGCCGACAAAACCGCGTGCACAACCGATGGCATGACCGAGTCCCTTGGTCTCTTTTTGACGGATAAAATAGATATTGGCCATCTTCGAAGTCTCCAATACCGAGTTGTAAAGCGCGGTTTTGTTGCCTGCCAAGAGGCGTTCTTCCAATTCGGGAGAGCGATCGAAATGATCTTCCATCGCCACTTTGCCGCGATTGGTGATAATCAGAATGTCGGTAATACCGGCGGCGACCGCCTCCTCGACGATATACTGGATCGAGGGTTTGTCGACGATGGGTAGCATCTCTTTCGGGATTGCCTTGGTTGCAGGCAGAACGCGGGTACCGAGCCCGGCGGCGGGGATGACAGCTTTTGTAACTTTCATAAAAAACGCTCCTTTAGCTGAAAATCAGACAGATATATGCCACAAAGGAAGAGGCGAAGAAATACAGCACAAATGGAAGCAAAACCGCAAATGCATTGACACCGCCCTTGGCCGCAAACAGATATTCGCGCTGATAGCGGTCGTAGGAGCGCTGACGGATCATGCGGATGGTCTTGACAGCTTTGTTGTAATAGAGTTTCATGCCGAAAAATCCGCAAAACACCATCGACAAGATATATAGAATCACTGTGAGCGCAATACAGATATTCACAATCGCCATATTTGCGGAGAGAAATTCGTTGATAATACGGTATTGTTCGGTCATATAGGCATCATAATCGGTGATGGAGTTGGTTGCGACCATAAGCGCATCCGCACATTTGACACAGATGATGCCGTACAATGCAAGGATAGGAGACATCACTGCCAGCGCAATCGCAAGTCCGGCACTGACCATTTTGTGATACAAAAGCCAGAAGAATGATCCGATAAATGCATACCCGGAAAAAGCCAGTTTTCCCTGACTGATCTGTTTGAAACTGTGAATGGCGGCGTCCGAATTGGCACCGTAAAACCGAGCCATATCGGCGCGGCTGATATCTTCGACCAGCTTACCGTCGTCATTATAGACAGTATCACCGTCATTATAGGCGTTGGAACCCGGGGGCGGGGGATAATTCGGAGTTGCTTTGAATTCCGGATTCGGCAGTGTTAATTCGTGTCCGCAGTTGAGGCAGACGCGAAACATCGGGTCGTTGTGATAGCCGCAGAAGTCACAGATGATTTTTCCGTTTTCATCGACACCATGGATTACGGAGTTTGTTTTAGAAGGTCCGGAAGGCGCAGTAAGCTCATTAGTCGTATCAAAATTGCCGTTAGCATGCTCGGGCGCAAAGAAACAGGCGCCGTTTTGGTTCCAGCATTCTCGGTGATGCGCCGTTCCGCATTCGGGGCAATAGACGATGTCGTCTTTATCGTTGAATTCTTTTTTACAGACGGGACAGATTTTTCCCTGCCAAAAATTCATGATGATACCTTTCTTAAAACAAATGCGTGATTAAAGCCAAAGCAAAAATCACCTAAAATATATTAACCAAATATTTTCGTTTTGTCAAGTTAAAGCGGGGGTGTGAAACACATCATCCCTGGGCAGAATCAGATTCAAAAAGCGCACAAGCCGTATTGCCGGCTTGTGCGCCCGAAAGGTCTATTAATAATCGGTGCGTTTTTTCTTTCTGACGACGAAGAAGATGATCACTGCGGCAACCACAACGGCGAGAATGATTAAAATGTACCAGCTCCAACCGCTGCTTGAGGTCTTAACCGTATCAAACAGTTCGTTTGTATATTGGGTGGTTTCGGACGGAAGAGTCTCAAAGGTGACGCCGCGTGTGAGTACCTCTTCCGGGGGATAGGCGATCGGGTTTTCAGCCACTTCGGGATCCATAAAGGCTTTTGCGGCACTGATCGGTGTGGAATATCCGAGGTATTCCATGTTCTGCCCCGAGATCTCCGGATCGCACAGGAAGTTGATATACTGTTCGGCGGCTGTTTTATTCTGAGCGCCGGTCGGGATGCAGATCGAATCAATGAACAGGTTAAATCCCTCTTCGGGGAAGCAGAACGCCAGATCTTCATTTTCTGCCTGCATGGTCAAAAAATCACCCGCATAATAAGGAGCGATCCAGGCCTCTTCGGTCTCCATCTGGCTAAACACCTGATCCATGACGTAGATTTGCACCAACGGTTTTTGTTCGGACAGTTTAGCGGCGGTCTCGTCGAGTTCCTGCGTGGAGGTCGTGTTGACGTCGATGCCGAGTAAAAGCTGAGCGATGGCAAACGCGTCGCGGCTGTTATCGAACATCAGAATTTTACCGGCATAATCGTTGTCCCACAATAGATCCCATCCGGTAACCTCTTCGGTGACGTATTTGCTGTTGTAAATCAGGCCCACGCAACCCCAGGCATAGGGAACACTGTAATCATTGGTCGGATCAAAGGTGCGTCCTTTAAATTCGCTGTCAATGTTTGCGTAATTGGGAATATTGGTGTAGTCGAGTTTCTGCACGAGCCCCTCTTCAATCAGCTTTCCCACCATATAATCGGAGGGGATGATGATGTCGTAACTTGCGCCGCCGGTCTTGAGTTTGGAATAGAGCGCCTCGTTGGAATCATAGGTCGAATAATTGACCTTGATGCCGGTGCGGCGGGTGAATTCTGCGTTGACGTCGATATAGCCGTCGGTGCCGTCGGAGATATACTGTCCCCAGTTGTAGACATTGATGACCTCACCGGTTAACGGAACGGCGTCATCCGTCGCGAAAACCGGCAGTACCAGTCCGGCCAGCAGGAACAAAGACATTGCGAGTGCGAAGAACTTTTTCATCTCTCAAACCTCCTGTGATTTATTTCATAATCGGAGCAGCGGGTGAATCGAGCCGCTGCTTCTTTGTATCCAGAAAACCACTCGCTAGGCGAGTGGTAGAAAAAAAGGCTAATGCCGAAGATGGAGAAATAAAACTCCCTTTGCTATACTAAAGAGTGCGGTCTGGCAACTGCACAAGAAAGG
>Ga0116162_10000133_pt1 | contig 62910 bp, 47 predicted proteins | sample AD_UKC105_MetaG_FD_89875 | JGI IMG/M metagenome (GOLD analysis project Ga0116162, IMG submission 89875) | Active sludge microbial communities of municipal wastewater-treating anaerobic digesters from Hong Kong - AD_UKC105_MetaG | ecosystem: Engineered > Bioreactor > Anaerobic > Digestate...
GCCTGTGAGGTTCGAGCCGTCGCCGTAGTAAGTCGTCGCTGTTGCGTACGTAGATGTCAGCTGGGTTGTGCCGACTGATATTGTGCCTGTCGATGTAATGTTGTTGTTGACTACAAGCGCCCCGGTCATCGTGTCGCCGGTTTTAGCAACTGATCCGGATGAAACAACGTTTGTTAAAAGCGAGCCGTCTCCAATGAATTGATCTGCGGTGACGGTGCCTGTAGCAAAAATATTACCAGAGACGCTGAGATTGCCATCAAGAGTAAGCTCGCCGGAGAAAGCATCTGTAGTATTCAGAAGATATTCGGAGTGGCTATGGCCCGAAAGGGAAAATTCAGTTGAATCTTTGCCGTCAAGCTTATCGGATTCGATAGAAAAAGGATTTATGACAATCTTTTCTCTGTCGGAGACAGGCGGCCCGGGGAATGACATTTTTTGACCGTTAATATAAATTTCAAAGTATGCTTCTGTTGAATTCCAGTCAATGAGGCTCAGGTCGCAGCCATTTGAACCGATGATATAATTGAATCTTCCATTAACTGACGTGACGGTCTGGATATTGCTGTCACAAAGTTCGCTGCCTCCCGATTCAGAGTCGAATATTTTGAACTGAACGGTGATATTTCCATTAATTGGATCATTCTGGTACGTTGCGTATCCCTGGTAGTTGAGTTGAGGAGCCGATTGGGCCAGAATAGTAGATTGGCATAAAACAAATGTCAAAATAAGACATAGAAATGAAATTCTGGATTTCATATTTTACTCCTGTGCAAAAAAAATATAAATTATGTTAAAAATGGTATCATTTTAATAAATCTGAGTCAATTGAATACATATATAGAAGAGGTGTGATTAAAGTCACTTAACTTAAATCATGTTATTAAAATTACTACGAAGCGAATCGAAAATTATTTCGATTCAACCCATTTCGAGTTGAAAACGGCGTATTTAATTGATTCTCGCCTGTAGGTGTAAGTTACATGTATTAAACCATCGGACGTAGAAATAATTGCAGGATATGAATATGAGCCGAAATCGTCTTTTTCCAGATCTTTCTTGATATCCCAATTAACGCCCTCGTCAACGGAAATCGCCACTGTTAATGGGTTTCTTTTGTCTGGAGAGTCATTATAGACGAGTGCGAGTTTGCCGTCGGGCAGTTTAACCATATCGCATGCTGAATGCGGATTATGAACTTTATTTGTAAATGCCTTTGACCAGCTTTTTCCATTGTTTTTTGATTTTGACCACCACATAAGCCCATTTTTCGAACCTGTTCTCATGCCGGTCAACAGGCTCCCGTCTGAAAGTTGTACAACCGTCGGTTGAAGATTTGTCCCGGGCGACCTTATTATTGATGACATTTTCCATGTTTTGAAATTATCTCTTGAAACCAGAAACTCGGAGTCAAACATAGTTTCGTTGTAAATCGGAAGCAGAATGTATCCGTTTTCCAGCATCAGAGGTTTATTTCTTGTCATCCAGCTGTATTTCGTAGTTATGTCAACAGGTTCACTCCATGTCTTCCCACGATCGTTTGATTTTTTTAAGAAGATCAAAGCTTCGTTCCATGTCTCTTTCATGATCGTTACATAGAAAAACCAGATCTGGTTATCGGGGCCTGTCCACAGCACCGGATTCCCTTCGCTTTTGCCGGGCGTGTTCTGTATAATCCAGGGTTTCGACCAGGTATTTTTCCCTTTTTCGAGTATAGACGCATAGATGGCAACGTTTTTTGCCCTTTCGAAGTCGCCGCCATACCATGCGGCCATGATATCTCCGCCCGGCAGTTCTGTAAGGGTGGAACCGTGGCATGATTTGAAATCGACACTTCCCGGTTCGAAAATAAGTCCTGAATCGAAGAAAGCTTCGCCGTCTGCCGTGAAAGCCGTGCCGCAGACTGAAAATATTAAGAATAAAACAAGGCTCAAGGTTAATTTTTTCATGACTTCTCCAATAATATTAAATACTTATGCAACAAAAATAACAGATTTAACACTTCGATTCCAGAATTAATTTTTTTTGTGGTCGGCCAGGAAACTTTCGATGTTGAGTTCGACCAGTCCGATTATTGTGCCTGCAAGTATCCTGTTCGACTTCGGAGTTTTAACTATCTCTCTGCAATTGGCACCTGCATATATGCTTCCGAGCAGGTTCCCTTCATAATCGAAGACCCTGATTCTCGGGTCGGCCATATTTCCTGCGTAAATAAGATTCCTTGTATCGTCCACGCAAAGGGATCTGATAACGGGCCTGACTTTTATTCGGTCGGTCTGTTCCCAGCTCATTCTGTCGATGCCGTAAATGTATCCGGCAAACGAATTAGCCACGAATACTTTGTTATGCGACCTGTCGATATCAATACCGCTTCCGGCAAACGATAAAAAGTATTTCTTTCTTCGCGTCAACTGGCTGTATATCTCAGTTTCGGTAAGAAGATACGGATACATCCAGTTGGAGGAGAACATTGTTCTGGACACAGTATCCACAATCAATTTAGAAGGCGAGGCCGAGATCTTAGACTTTCTGTAAAATTTCAAATCGGGCAACGAATAAACATTTGCGATTCCCAGACCTTCATGAAGGACGGTCAGAATGTTTCCTTTTTCGTCAACAATAATAAACTGCGGATATGAAGAGGTTTTTATAGTTTTGTCGATTTTGAGATCGCGTGTGTTTATTGCGAACAGGTTTTTTGAATAATACCCTGTGGCGAACAAATATTTTTCATCGGGGGAAAAAGCGAGACCGAAACTTCTGTCTCCGGTAGTAACGGTTTCAGTCCAGTGATTATCGGCGAGTTCAGTTCTGAATATTGTCGGGACCGGTTCGCCGGCGTCCATTTTTCCTGTATCTGCGCTGAAATATGCAAACCTCTCGTTACTATCGATAATAATTGATCGGACACCCTGGTATTTTGATTTGATTTTCCCATTTTTTAGCACAGAATCAAAATCTTCGAATGAGTAAAGAACGTCGGCGTATTTATCGTTTCTAACTGACTCGATGATTACATGATTGATCGAAGGCGGAGTGAACATAATGAAAACAAGAGCTGTGCAAAGATTCGTGAAAATTGCCAGGCATGATATGAATTTCATTTTTTTAGTTGCTGATATGAGCAGTAAAGCAACCAATGAAGCAATAAGCATAATTGCAAACTGATATATCACTATCCTGCAGAAAACTCCGAAAACAATGAAGACCGCCGAGAAATACAAAACCAGTAACAGGTAGCCAACATGCTTTTTGGATGTCGTGGAGTTTATTCTGCTGAAGCCGGTCGCATATACAAACGCAAATAACATTGATATTGGTATGCCTGCCGGGAAAATGCTGCCCAGAAGGATATCGAAAAGAATAAACGGCGATAGACCGTATAAGCAGCATTTGATAAGCAGCTTTTTATCGGCGCTCAACATAGGCATACGATGATTATACATGCAGAAGCGCAAATGAATAATATGAAACCAAACCGAATCGCATCATGGGATCGACTCAGGCATCTCGATGCCGGGCATTCTCTTTAAATATTTATCGAGAAATTTTATCGTAACACCCAGTGCCCAGTCTTCGTCGGGACGCAGCAGATCGTGCGCATTCCTTGGAAATTCATAGAAATACACCGGCAAATTTTTGTCTTTATAAATACTGTACATGCTTCTCGATTGTTCGACCGGAACAAGAGGATCGATCTCGTTGTGAAAGAGAAGGGTGGGGACGGCGTGACCGATGTGATATACGGGCGAGCCGAGATTCAGAAGCTTTTTATTGTGGCTGATATCCTTACCGTAAACAAAAGTGGCGGTTTTTATCTGAACCTCGTCCAGTATATTGAGGTTCTGGTGACCATAGAAAGGAATGACGGCCTGAACTTCCGAACTCATGTCTTCGAAGCGGGGATCTTTGTGATGAAGAACGCTTATATGGGGAGTTACAGCCGTTATCGATGCTATGTAGGCACCTGCCGAGAATCCGGTCAGCGCGATTTGATCCGGATTGCCCTTGTATTCCTTCGCATGCTTTTTTATCCACAGAACCGCGGAATGTGCGTCCTTTACAAAACCGGGGAAATGAGCGCCCTGGCTTACGGTTCTGTAGTTCGCATTGAAAACGACATAGCCGTTTTTGGAAATATAATTGCACTGTCGTGAAATATCCTCTTTCTCTCCTCTCACAAAGCCGCCGCCGTGGAAAGCCACAACGATGGGAAAAGGGCCTTCGCCCTGCGGAACTATCACGTCGGCTTTAAGCTCTATTTGAGATTGGGTTGCGTATGTGATTTCAAAGGTTTCCGATTCCGCCGCACCGGAGAAAAAGGAAACGAGAAACATGAGTAACAATGTGCTTATGAGTGAAATTCTTTTCATCGCAGATGCCTCTTGAATGATTTTTACCACATCAAATATTTTTCGCTTATTATAACTATAATCTAATGAGGTCACATAAATATTTTGGAGAACACCTATGAACAGAAATATTTTTTCTATGTTTTTCATTTTAAGCGTAGTTTTATTCCCGTTGTGTTCATGTGCTCTGGAGTCTGAAATCCATGTAATTCCTTATCCAAAGATTGTCATGATGAGGGATGGGAATTTTCAAATAACGGAAAACCTGGTGATTCAGGCCGGCAATCCGCAACGCGGTTCGGACCAATTCGCAATAAACCAGTTGATCGAAGAATTTGATAGTCTGATGGCTTTCAAACCTGTTGTCACAGGAGATGAAAACAGGCCGGAACGGATTGTTGTTGGTTTGTTATCTGATCCCATAGTCAAGAATTTCGCTTCATCTCAAGGGATATTTCCCGGCGATATGATTATCCCGGAAGGATATATAGTCAGTATCGGTTCGAACGGGATACTGCTCGCCGGGGCCGATGACGCCGGTACTTACTATGCCGTTCAGACCATGAAGCAGTTGCTCAGGGCGGACAGAAAAGGCGGGGGCGATCTGCTCCCTAAAGTAAGAATCGACGATTGGCCGTCGTTCAGGTTCAGGGGGATTACGGATGATGTATCCCGTGGGCCCGTTCCGACGATGGAAACAATAAAAATGAATCTGAGGAGATTGGGCGAACTCAAGATCAACAAGTTCAATTTTTATATCGAACATGTTTTTGATTTCAAGAAACATCCTGTAATCGGCCCTGAAGGTGGTTCTTTTACGGCGGAGCAGTTGAAGGAAATTGAGGCATACGCTTCAATGCATCATATAGAGCTGGTTGGAGGGCTGCAATCATTTGGTCATTTTTATCATATTCTAAAACACAGTCAGTATTCCAATCTTGCTGAGCTTTATTATGATCCTCATGTGCTTACCCCGGCAAGGGAAGAAAGCTACGAGTTGCTTTCAGACATGTATTCGGAAATAGCGCCTGCATTTTCATCTGATTTATTTAATATTTCTTGTGATGAAACAGCTGGGTTAGGACTGGGCCAATCCAGAAGAATGGTCGAGAAAAAAGGGTTAGAGTGGGTTTATGCGTATCACATAAACAAGGTGTATAAGTTGCTCAAACAATACGATAAAAGAGTGATGATGTGGGCGGATATTGCGCTTAAACACAAAGGTATATTATCAATGCTTCCCGATGATCTGATATTCCTTCCATGGAATTACAATCCAAAAGATAATTTCGACGACATGCTTGTACCAATATCGCAAACAGGGCACGATTTCATAGTATGTCCGGGAGTTAATTGCTGGGGGAGAATTTTTCCGAATTTGAAAAAAGCTATGCCCAATATAGGGAATTTTGCCCGTGACGGCGCTAGATACAATGCATGGGGAGTTCTAAATACAACATGGGACGATGACGGGGAGAATCTGTTCGGTTTCAACTGGTATCCGCTTGCATGGGGCGCGGAAGCAAGCTGGAATCCTCTGACGCATGACGAAGAGAGGTTCGAAGACAGTTTTTCGAAAGATTTTTATGCGGTTCCGGGAAATGAAGTCATAAAAGCTATCCGGTATCTCAAAAAAATAGACAGTCTGTTCGATTACAGTGATTTAAGGGATTCGGCTTACTGGGAATGGCCTGTGAAAACTTCTTATCCCAATAATAATTCATCTGTGAATGAGGCAAAGCGCGCGCTGGAATACTCGGACAAAGCCGAAGAGCTTATCGCAAGGGCGCAGGGACTTGCTGTTTCGAATAAAGAAAACATTGAATATATAAAGTTTTCGATAAACAGGTTGCAGGATTTGTCCAGGAGAAGAATCTCGTTTTACAGGGCAGCCCGTTTGTATGCGGATGCAATCGAGCATCAATATGATGATACGGAAAAGGTAGAGCCGGCATTGATGAAAATCGATTTGCTGCTTTCAAAAACACAGCAGGGTATCAGGGAAACATGGAAACAGTATCAAAATATATGGATGAAGGAAAATCGTGAATACTGGCTGGATAAAAATGCAGATAAATACAAAAATCTTGAATCAAGAATTCAGGAAACCCGCGATAAGATAAAAATATCGATTAACAACCATAAACAGAACAGGGATTTGCTTGATTTGTCGGAAGTCGGTTTGCAGGCTCTTAATTACTGATCAGTAGTAAAAAAGATTCAGTTCAGCTGACTCCCATCCGGCTCTTTATTTTTGCCAGCAGGTCCGGCTTGTTCGTTATTATTCCGTCCACGCCCAGATCGATAAGCTTCTTCATGTCGTTCTCTTCATTGACTGTCCAGACGATGACTTTCAGGTTATTTCTCTCAGCTTTTTTCATGAACCTTTTGTTGACTTGTTTTATGTTGGGAACTATTGCTGTCGCCCCAATATTGGAAGCTCGTTTGAATTTCCTCGGATACAAAACGGGCAGGGTAAGAAACCCGGTTTCTATCGCCGGTTCCAGACTGCGGGATTTTTTAAGGACATAAGGGTTGAACTGGGTTATGAGCGTCTGATCAATAAAATCGTATTTTTTAACAAGATCTACAACTTTTTCAATTGCAGAACCCTGTTTGCATTCGATATCTATACCGATATTGCTTTCTTTGCAAAGCTGGATAACCTCTTCGAGCTTTGGAATATTCTGGCCTTCGAATTTCAATTTTTCCACTTCGCAGTATTTGAGCCCGGTTATTTTTCCGGCTTTTGGTGTTGTTTTATTAAAACGGGTATCATGATTAACGATAACGATCCCGTCGGCGGTTCTATGAGCATCAAGCTCCACCATGTCTGCACCCATCTCAACGGCAAGCTTGAATGCCTTGATTGTATTCTGGGGCGCATACGCCATGGCGCCTCTGTGTGCGCAATTAATTACTTTTTTCATTTAATGTCTCCCATAAAGTGTCTATATACATTTATAATAATCTGAAAATTGGTTTATCAATCATCTTTTTAAATTTATTTGCTGAAAATAGGAAAGGTTCAGGAAGAATGGAAATAAAAGTCAAACATAAAATTGGCCATCCGCCGGAAGTTGTATACAAGGTTTTTAGAGATAAAATGATGGAATATGTCAAATATTTACCTAATGTAACCAAGGTAGTAATAATGGAAAGACAGGATATTGATGATAACCTGACCAGAATGAGAGTTCAATGGCATGGAATGGGACAGATACCGGAGATTATCAGAAGCATACTGAAACCGGAAATGATAAGCTGGGAGGATTGGGAGGACTGGGACACTGAAAAACTTGAGTGCAGGTGGGTGATAAAACCCTATTATTTCACGGAATTTGTGAGGTGTGAAGGAGCATGGAGGTTCAATCCCTCGGGGGATTCTTCATGTATTGCCACTTGTGATGGAGTATTTAATGTAACAATTAAAGAATTTCCGCCTTTTCCAAAATTTATAGTTAAAAAAGCCTCTCCGGCAATAGAAAAAATGATCGGGACTTATCTTGGTCCCAATTTAAAAAATGTATTTTCAGCAGTTGAAAAGATGATCGAACATGAGAATCGTTAGTTTGTGATAGATTTTGCATAAAAGTTGTACTCAAATATCATATCTTCAGGTGCCACACTTTTAATTATGTTACAAAAAATCCTTAAAAATGGAATATATTTCCATATTTGGAACTTTTATCCAAAAATAATTGTTAAAGAAGATGAGAGCATTATTAGATGAGGAATTGATGTAAGTGGGGAGATGTGGCTTATTTAGCCACTGGAGGGGGAATATCATGAGTGAAGGCAAGTTTGCTACTAAAATCATCAAAAATTCAGAAAGAGATGATTATTATTCACAAGGTTTTGACAAAAGTGACATTCATGACAGGAACAGATTTATCGAGAAACATCTTCCGCTGGTAATAAGTATTGCAAAAAAACGGGCTAATCATGGCCTGGATTTCGAGGATCTTGTTCAGGAAGGGATACTTGGATTAATAACGGCAGCGGGAAAATTTGACCCCACAAGAGGATTCAGATTCAGTACGTATGCAACGTGGTGGATTCGCCAGGCTATAGACGACTCAGTTCTGAAACATGGCGATACAATAAGAAAGCCATCTAATTATGCATCTCACCTGAAAAATCTACTGAATGTTACCACTACTCTGGAAAAAGAGCTTGGACGCGAACCTACCGTTGATGAAATATCAACGAACGCGAGTCTTGATAAAAACATGGTAAGGCAGCTTCTGTCTTTGATTCCCGGTACCGCATCGCTGGATGCTCCTATTTCCGATATGGATGACCAGGCAAATAACTATCTTGATGTACTCGAGGACAGGGATGCGGATAGCCCGCTGGATTCGAGCATAAAGAATCATATGCACGATGATTTATGCTGTGCTTTGCAGAACCTGACGGAAAAGGAAAGAAAGATTATTGAGATGAGGTTCGGGCTCAAGGGTGATGAATCAAGATCACTGAGAGAGATAGGAAAAGTGTTCAATCTTTCACCTGAAAGGATCAGGCAGATAGAGGAACACGCGCTTGTAAAACTGAGAAGGCTGGGCACGGTGAGAATGCTCAAAGAATATTTGATATAGTATCTCAGAATCGTCAAAAATAAATTAATCCGATAATGAAACAAAATAAAGGCCCAGGGCCTTTATTTTTTTATATGCACTTGATTGAATTTGTAATAAAAGTCAAAATTTAGAGAAATCAATTTCGCAAAGGTGGTGCTTGGGATGAAAAGCTTCATTTCTGCTATTGCTTTGCTGATAACTTTTTCTTTTGTTAATGTGTCATTTGCAACAATTGATGAATATCCTGAACAGGTGGGAATCAAAAGGCCGGGAGAGACTATAAATGAATTCCGGAGCAGTATAACTGAAGGATTTTATTGCAAGGAAGTAAAAGGGGAGTTAAGCAATTTTCTTGCTGAAAACGAACCGCCACAACTCGAAAGTCTAAATATAACGCCTGAAAATCCAACGACTCAGGATTCAATAAAAGTTGCCGCTGTAATAAATAATGATGATTCTTTAACATGGTCTAAAACGATATCCGCGACATTGTTTTATCGAAGTGATGACGATGATGACTGGAATTCCGTTGATATGGAGAATCGTGAAATCCCGGATACGTGGACAGCGGAAATACCTGCATTAATGAAACAGGGAGATATAAAGTATTTTTTAACGGCTGAGGATGATTCTGGTAATTTGTACATAGAATTACAGGAATCAGACATAAAATGGGGCGCTGATGAAGAACCTGAATATACGTATATCATTCAGGATGAGAATGACAGAATAAAAGCGATTTCGGATGATCTGGATATTCTTTCCGTTTCTTTAGGCTATGACGGCACATATCTTTATGTGAAATTACTTGTAGAAGGGGAAATATCAGGCGGAACTATAACGCCACTGAAGATAAACATGTATTCGGTAGGTTTTTATCCGTCTGATTACAGCCGTGGAGAGCCGGCGTATATATTATTCCATTCTCAAATGTCTCGGTTCTTCAGTCTGCCGGTAATAGGGCTGCTCGATGTTGACAGGGGGCTTTCTGAAATCGCCAGTGCAGAAACAGTATATTATTCTCATGGTAATCAACTGCACATGCGGATGTTGAAAAAATATGTAGATAAAGATAATACAGGGAGAATGAAAATTATTGCCGGTACTTCGATAGGAAAAGAATGTACACCTATGATACTGGAGTCGATAGATCCCACAAGTTTCAACAGGGTTGTATTTACGGACAGAATTATTGAGGTCAGGTAGGCGGGAATACTATTTATCTGAACCGTTAACTTTTGGTTTGCCGGAATTTTCTTTTTTAGTTTTGTCTAATTTTCTCATTTCAGCGGCTTTTTCGAGAGAAGACAATGCTCTCTCCATTTTGCCATGTTTAAGATCGACTATGAAGTTGTTGATATGTCCGGGATTGAAAATAGCTTCTCTGAAAAGTTTACCGTATGAAATATCTTTTCCGGCAAAAACCAGTTCGAAATAACCGACGTAAGTGCCGTTTTTAAGAACTGCCGCTTCCCATTCATCATCCAGCCCGTCATCGATTCCTCTGTCGATCAGTATCCATATCCCATCGTCGCTGAGAGTGTGGAGAAGAATTCTCGCATAATCGACATTAGGGCATCTGGCGGGAAGGGCATCCGGTAATGGTATGGCAACGAAGTCGTTTTTTTCAATTTTAATTTTCTTGTCATGAGAATAGAAATTGCCATAGGCGTTGAACCCGCCTACGGCTTTTATGTACAGCATTCCGATAATTCTGTCATCTCTTAAAACCGGAAGCTCATTACCTGTACTGACGGAGTTTTTATCATCATTGAATATTGCAACTCGTTTGCCGTTTTCCCAGATTGATGAAGGATGCACCAGGTTATATATATCGGTGTACCCGGGATATCTCTCTGAAACGGCGGTTACAGAACACAGAAAAACCGACAGGAGAACAAAAATAGATTTTAGGACAAATTTATATTGCAAAAAACAAATTCCCTGTTAAAGCAAGTATTGTTCGCAGTTCATCACAAGCCAGAATATTTCAGGTTTAATTCCTGCAATTGTGAGTGCGCCGCTAATTTCCTGTTTGTTGGACTCGCTTGCTTTCATGCCGTTGTATATATTCTGAACGGGGCCGTTTTCTCTTCCCGCATTATATAATGCCAGCATGGAAGCCGCATTAGAAGAATCGTACATCCAGTCCTGAATTCCATCAACAAAAGCTCTCAGCTTAGGAAGGTCTTTTCCATAGTGAGTTTCAATTAAATGTATAATTTCCTCTTCGGTCGGGCAATCGACGGTATTTAGCTGGAATGGGAAAGACTGGACCTGCAACTGGCATTCTTTGTCTTTGTAATAAGTATAAAGGCCCATGGCTTCGTCTGTTGTAGCCTGATCCAGATAATCATCGAGCACATCCTCGATTTGTTGATCTGTTGCTCCTGAAGGAAGATCGGAGAGATCGTGTGCCAGGCGCATTAAATCCTGGGTCTTTTCGGGATCGTCCATTTCGAGCGGAGCAAGTGCCGTCATCAGGTTGTTTTCCAGGGTTGGATCGTCCCATTCTTCAACGAATATGTCCATCAGCGAGTCTTTTGAAGTAGCTTCTTCAGAGGCTTCGCCCAACTGAGCGAGAACCAGGAGAAGAGACTCCACCGCGGCCGTCGCGTCTTCTCGGGTAGCGGCGCAGTCTTCAACCATTACTTCTATAAGCATGCCCCTGAGAATATCATATGCTGCTATCGTGCTTCCCATGTCCGTTTCTGCGACAAGTGTAGTTGCCTGAGCAGCCACAGTTTGAATCTTCTGCTGGAGCGATGCTTTTAAGGTAGTCATTGCTGATTTAACATCATTGTTGGTGAAGGATGATCCATTAAGATAGGACAGGGCACTGTCTTTAATAACCACACGCTTTGCTGTCTGTGTACTGTAAGTTGCAAGCCAGGCTGCTATAGCTTCATCCATTTTGCTTACAAGTTCAGTAATTTCCGATTCAGTGTCTATATCAACATCGGAATTATCACCGGAAATTTTACGGTCTGCATCATCAAAAATTGCAACAACGTATTCTACAGATGATTTAGACTGGGAATCGGAAAGAGAATTGAGGCCGTCGGCACCAGCTTTCACCTGAAGTTCCTTGCAAAGAGTATTGACGTTTGTATCAGCCTGTGAGCTGTCGATACTCTGGTCGATCTGATCATAAATGCAGTCATAATCCGGGGAGCCTGATGACATCGGACAGGAAGGCTGTGAGGAATCAACGCCAAGTATTATCGGTTCAATGAAATCGAATAGATCCTGTGCGAGTTCCGAAGTAGTAATAGTGCTTGTAATATCAATGTTCACGCCATGGAAGGTGTTATCAATGATAGTGATATCAGAAAGGGCTTCGGATGATATGAGTTCAAAAACCCTGGCCTTTCGTGTTGTGCCTTCGTCGCCGGTTACCGCGTTTGCACCGGTCATGCTGGCATTAATGTTGTCAAAAGCAATTTTGAAATTATTAGATGGATTGGCATCGTCGATCAGTGCTTCTATCACAATATCCGGGGTTGTGCCTGTAGGGACTCCGATTGTTATGCTGAATTGCCCGTTCTGATCGGTAGAGTTACTTGAGCTTGTTATGAGATTCGTGTTGCTTGTGTCGCCGATTATGTAAGCGAACAATTCTTTGTTGGCTATAGGAGTTGTGTCATAAGCGATTCTACCCTGAATTCTTGATGAGCCGGTGTCAGTGAATGTTCCTTCAATTGTGTAGGAGTCTCTTGCTGTGCCGCCGCAATCGGCGCTGGTGAGGCTTTCACCGTTGCAGCAGATACCATCTGTTTCGTTAATTGTAGAACAGGATACGCATTGATTGGATGAACAATACTGTGCGTTGGAGCACTGGGTGCTGGCTGTGCAGGAATTATCCGAGACCGTAACGGGATTCGAGGCTCCGCCGCCGCCGCCGCCGCAACCTGCAATAATAAAAATAAAGGATAAAATCGTTAAAAAAGAAATTGAACGCAGCATCTTTTTCATTACCATCTCCTCTTATTCTGATAATAATATTTTACTCTTATCATGTTTTTAGTCAATTTTAAGTTTAACGCATTATCTTATAGTGTGCTTAAAAGCGAAATAAATTCAAATAATGGTTCAAATGATATTGACAAAATTGACTCATTTACTATACTTACAACGAAATGACCGACCGGTCGGTCGGCCGTGTGAGGGAGGCTGTAATGAAAAATAAGTCTATTAAGTCACTTTTTTTTGTGATTTTATTGTTGATTATTTCTCCTGTTATGTCATTGGCGGATACGGAAATAAGCCTGAAAGATGTTCCGCTGTCTATTGATAAGGCTGTTCAGATAGCTTTTGAAAAGAGCAGGGCGCTCAAGCAGGCCATGATCGATTACGAGACATCTGATAAGAAGCTTGAAGAAACAAAATCTCAATTTGGGTTCGATCTCAAACTGTCGGGCAATTATCAGAGAGTCGAGGATTCATCAAGCCTGTCAATGGCATCGATTTTATATATGCCACAGGATATATCCGGGTATTTTGCAACAACTTCGCTGACAATGCCGGGTGTACCGATATATACGGCTGCGCCCACTCCAACGATACAAATGAATGAATTCAAGCTTAACAAGGTATGGCAGCATTCTGCGGATGCGGAATTAACAAAACCGCTTTTCCTGTTCGGCAAGAAGAGAGATGCGATTCAGGCATCAAGACTCCAAAAGAAGTCTTCATCGCTTGATGTGGAAATCGAAAAACTGGAACTGACAAAATCGGTTAAGCAGGGTTTCTACAATCTTTTGCTTATGATGGAGGTTGTAAAGGTTCAGGAGGAAGCGGTCAATCAGGCGGATTCTCATCTCAATGCAGCCAAAACAAGGTTTGAAGTTGGTGTATCGCCGAAGTTCGATGTAATAATGGCGGAAGTTGAAGTGGCAACGGCAAGGGAAGAGTTAACGACGGCACAGAAAGGTTTAGAACTCACAAGGATGGCGTTCAACAATCTTATTGGATTGCCGGTCAGTATGAAGACAAGGATTTCAGATAAAGGCGCTTATGAATTAATTAATTTGAAACCTATAGATTTTTACCTGCAGATAGCATTTGAAAATAGAGTAGAAATTAACCAGATAGAGTATGCAAAGGATATGGCTCTTGCAAGCAGCAGGCTTTCAAGGTTGAGACCGACAATAGCATTTTCAGGTACCTATAACATAGAACAAAGAGGCTCCGGATTCGGCTCGGAGAATTCATGGCGAGCGATTCTGGCGGGAGAGATTCCGATTTTTGACAACGGTACATCAAAAGCTCAGATAGCTCAGGCGCGAAAGCTGCATGAAAAATTGGAATTGAATATGGTTGATTTGAAAGAAGGAATAGAGCTTCAGGTCGAGCAGGCTTATCTGAGTCTTCTGGAAGCTTCACAACGAATTGACACATCTGCCGCAGTTCTTAAATCAGCAGAGGAAGCATACAGGATGGCGGATGCGGGTTTCAAAGAGGGCGTCACCGCCAACATTGATCTTATAGATGCGGAGCATGGCTTAACCCAGGCGAAGTTGAACCGGGCAAATGCCAATTTCGATTATGAAATTCAAAAGGCCGGCCTCGCCCGCGCGTGTGGGCTCGATAGCCTTTCAAATGTCAAATAAATAATGTATGCGACAGGGAGAATTAAAAGAATGAAAAGAACAATTGCATTAATTGCAGGATTTGCATTTCTGATTTGTCTTGGATCAGGATGTGCGGTATTTAAAGACAAAGAAAAGACATTATCCACGTCTGAAGTCAGAAAGCTTGAAGGCATACCTGTGAAGGTAGCCGAATCTCACAAAAAAGAACTTTCTAATCTTGTTCATATCACAGGCACGATTCTGATGCCTGAAGAAGTCAACATCACCCCACAGGTGGGTGGAAAGGTAATCGCATTGTACAAAGACAAAGGCGATTATGTAAAAAAGGGACAGGCGCTTCTGCAGATAGAGAAAGATGATTATGAAATAGGACTGAGGCAGGCAGAAGCTGCGTTGAAGATGGCACAGGAAAATTTGAGAATGGCCAGAACCGGTGCAAGACCTGAAGAACTTGACCAGGCTAATAATATGGTTGCTCAGGCTGAGGCGAATTTCAATGTCATCAGCAAGACATATGGAAGAATGAAGGAGCTTTATGAAAAGGGCGTTATATCCAAACAGGATCTCGATGGAACAGAGGCTCAGTATATAGCGGCTGAGAAGAATTATGACAGCGCAAAAAAATCGCTCGAAGTTGCTCAGACAGGGGCGAGAGAAGAGCAGATAAAAATTCTCGAAGCACAGGAAGCGCAGGCAAAAGCGGCGGTTGATAATGTGAAACTTCAACTGGAAAGAACAGAAGTTAAATCACCTGTAAGTGGCGTGATTTCGTATAGAATGGCAAAAGAAGGCGAAATGATTGGTTCTTCAAACGCAATATTCCAGATATTAACAGATGGAAATAAGAAGATTAGTTTTACTGTTAATGAAAACGACATCCACAATGTTAAAAATGGCCAGATCGTTGAATTCAGGGCTACCGGTATACCTAATAAGGTTTTCAAGGCGGAAGTCAGTTATGTGAGCAAATTCGTCAGGAAAATGACACGCGAGGCAGAGGGTGAGGCTGTTGTTATCGGCGACAGCGATGAACTGTCTCATGGTATGTTTGTCGAAGGCGAGATCAGCCTTGATAAGGATTTCCTTTTCGCGATACCGTTCAAGTCTCTTGTTCAGAACAAGTTTGTTTACCTGGTCAAAGACGGCCTTGTTGAAACTGTCGAATGTAACAGGACCAAGAGAATAGGCGATTTTGTTTTGATTCTTGATAATTGTTTCCAGGAGGGTGATACGATTGTCATAGAGGGACAGGGATTGGCAAATTCAGGAGATAAAGTGGATATAATTGAAACACTTGAATACTGATAATTATGGATTGATTTGAAATAGAAAAAAGTGAGGTATATAAGCCGATGAATCTGGCTGATGTTTCGATAAGAAGACCGATATTCATCTTCATGGTGATACTTGCTGTGGTTGTGCTTGGGCTGACTTCTTTTTTCAGGCTGCCGATCGACCTGTTTCCCAATGTTGAGTTTCCTTACGTAACGGTCATGACAGTTTATGCAGGAGCTTCTCCAAGAGAAGTTGAGACGCAGATCACCGAAAAAATAGAAGATGAACTCAGTGCTGTCAGCGATTTGAAATCCATGGACAGCAAATCTATGGAAAGTGTTTCAATCGTTACGTGTGAGTTCGAGCCTGAGTCTGATGTCGATGATAAAGTCGCAGATGTCAGGGAAAAAATGGATTCATTGAAGAGTGAGCTTCCGGACGACGCGGAAGATTCGGTGATCCTGAAACTTGATTTGAATTCATTTCCGATAATATTTGCATCCGTTTCTGCGCCACGTCCCGAGGGTGAAGTCAGGGAAATGGCGGATGATGTCATTAAGCCTCTGCTCGAAAAAATACCGGGTGTGGCAAATATTTCTATTTTTGGTGGAAAAGAGAGAGAGATCCATGTCGATGTGGACAGGGAAAAACTGTTTGCTTACAATCTCTCGATACTCCAGGTAATAGATGCAATAGGTAAGGATAACGTCAACTATCCCGTTGGTAAAATTAAAAAAGGGACTGAAGAGAGCGTTGTTCGTGTTATTGGAGAATACGCATCGGTTGATGAGCTGGCAAATCTGGATATCCAGACTCCCATGGGTACCATCAAGTTAAGAGATATTGCCGATGTAACTGATTCTTATAAAGACAAAGAAAGATATTCAAGACTGCTCGGAAGCAATTCTGTTGGTATTTCAATATCCAAGCAAAGCGGTTCAAATACCGTTAAAGTCAGTAACGAGGTACAGAAGGTTCTCGATGAGATGGTGGGGACTTATGTTCCCGATGACTATAATGTCGAACTCGTTATGGATCTTTCTAGATTTATCAAGGAATCTTTGAATGACGTTAAAACGAGTCTCATGTACGGGGCGATATTTGCTACCCTTATGATTATGCTGTTCCTGAGAAGCGGCAGCGCAACATTCATAATATTCCTCGCGATACCTACGGCTATCATCGGCACTTTCATGCCTATATACTCGGCTGGATTTACTTTGAATTTCATGTCGTTGATGGGACTTGCTATTGCTGTCGGAACACTGGTGGATAACTCTGTAGTTGTGCTTGAGAATATATTCAGGCATCTCGAGATGGGTAAGAACTCGAGAGAAGCGGCCAGAGATGGTGTTGCTGAAGTTGGGCTTGCGGTGCTTGCGTCAGGAACAACGAATATCTGCGTTTATTTGCCCGTGGCGTTCATGACTGGAACAACGGGACAATTCTTTAAAGAATTCGGGTTTGCGGTAGCTTTTGCAACGGCACTGTCCATTTTTGTAGCTTTCACTTTGACTCCCGCTGTATCATCGAGAATTCTCAAGTACAATGGCAAAAATGGAAATGGAAACATAGAAGATAAGAGTATCTGGGTGAAATTGCTGACAGTTATTTTCTTCCCTGTGATCATATTGTTCAAATATTTGATTTTCCCGGGATTTGATATATGTTTCAATGCTTTGAAAAGGGTTTATCCCAAGGCAATTTACTTTTGTTTGAAGTGGAGATGGGTTACTGTTTCAATAATTATATTATTGTTCGTCTCTGCCGGCGCAATATTGCAGATGAAACTTGTCGGGTTTGAATTTGTTCCTGAGGCGGATGCCGGTGAGTTCGATGTTATGGTGGAGATGCCGACTTATGCATCACTCGATGATACCGATAAGGTTGTTAGAGTTGTGGAAGACCTGGTAAGTAAGATTGAAGAGGTTGATGCTTATTTTGCCGTATCGGGTATGCAGTTGAGTGGTACGACCAGTCAATCCAATCCTCAGTATGGTTTTGTTATTGTAAGGCTTGTTGACTTCGATAAGCGTGACAGATCCACACAACAGATTATGCAACAGATAAGAAAACAGGTTGCAAGAATACCTGACGCCACGTTCCAGGTTGTAGCTTCAAGCATGGGAGGCCCTCCGGGTCAGTTGCCGTTATCTGTTGAGGTCAGGGGCCCGGATATTGATAAGCTGGTTCCTGTTGCAGAGGAAGTGTATGGTGTTGTTCAGAGCGTAGAGGGAGTAATTGACCTGAATACTTCATGGGATGCCGGAAAATCCGAGATACAGATCCTTATGGATAAAGAAAAGATGGCGCGTATGGGGCTTGATGTTGCCACAACAGGATATACCATGCGTGTTTCACTTGAGGGTGATGATTCTCTTAAATACAAAGAGCATGGCGAGGAATATGACATAAGGATCAGGTTCGGCGGGGAAGACAAAGAGACGATTGAAGATATTTTGGGTATTCCGATTTTGACCCAGCAGGGTGCAGTCAGGCTTGGGAACATTGCGAAAGCGATTCAGAAACTTGGGCCGAATACTCTCGAGAGGACGGATGGAGTTCCTACTATAGCAATTGAAGGTAATCTCGATCAGAGAGCTATAGGCGATGTGCAGAATGATATTATGGACAAGGTAGCTGAAATGGATTTGCCGGAAGGCTACGAGGTCAAATTCGGCGGCGATTCTGAAGAGATGGGCGAAATGATGGGTCAGATGATTACGGCAATGGTTCTTGCTGTTCTTTTCGTTTACATGGTTATGGCGGCCCAGTTCGAATCATTGTTCTATCCATTCGTTGTTATGTTTACTCTGCCTCTTACATTTATTGGAGTTGTCTGGTCATTGTTCCTTACAGGGAATACCATGAACATGATGTCAATGATAGGGATGGTCATGCTGATTGGGATTGTGGTTAACAATGGTATTATTCTGATTGATTTTGTTAACCAGATACGAGATAAGGGCAAAGCAAGGAATAACGCTATTATCAGGGCGGGTATATTGAGGCTGAGGCCGATTCTTATTACTTCGCTGACAACAATCTGTGGAATGTTGCCGTCGGTTCTGCTTGCCGGTTCCGGAGGTGGTTTCAGAAGACCAATGGCAATTGTCGCTGTTGGAGGAATGGTGGTTTCGACCGCTTTAACGCTGTTATTTATTCCAGTTATTTACTCGCTTATGGATGATATCATTAAATTTGCAGCACGTTTGGTTACCAGGAAACCCAAAGAAGATGTGTGGGGCGATATGAGTGAAATCAAGGCGCTCAGAAATTCAGGTGGGGATATAACCGATTAATTTAGGATTGATAAATTTTATTTATGAGTGATGAAGACAAATATACAGACCTTGTGAGGGATAGAAGGCAGCAGATATTCATGGCGGCTGCAAAGGTATTTGCTAAATATGGATATCACAACTCGAAGGTCAGTATGATTGCCAGTGAAGCGGGCTTAGGCAAAGGCACGATTTATGAGTATGTGAAGAGCAAAAGTGAGTTATTGCAGCTTGTGCTTGAAGAGGGCCATAATTATGTGCTTACAAAGGTTGACGAGGTTATTGAAAAAGAATTAGAACCGGAGCAAACCTGGAAAGAAGCCATAGGGATTTTATTCAGCAGCCTTGATGAATTCGATGATGCAGCAAGAGCGTTAATGCCGGAATTGATTGGCTTGGAAATTACTGAATTCAATAAGATGGAAGAAACCGCACTAAGATTTATTTCAAGGTTTTCGAAAATCTATGACAGTGGTGTTAAAGCTGGAGTTTTCAGAGATATTGATAGTTCAATTATTTGCGAGATGATTCTTGATAGTTGCATGCTGTGGACGAAGTCGAATTCTATTGTTGAAAGATGCGATGGAGATATTAATAAGTTCAAAGATATGATTTTTGATGTGACTTTTAATGGCATAAGGAAATAGCAGGTAAAAGTTAAGTGAAGCCCCTGATCATTCAGGGGCTTTTTTGTTTTTATCTTTATTCATCAATCCAACCGGTAATATAATTGTAGTCGCATGATTAAAATATATGATGTTACACCGGTTATGTTAAGAAAAAGGTTTTACATTAATATATTCGTTATTATTCTTTTGATTTCTGCTGTGTTTATCACTGGGTGCGGTGGCGACCGTCAAAGCAAATCATATCAAGCTACTTCAATATCTGGTGAAATAGACTGTTTTTCCGGGTTTGACACATGTAAACAGGCGGAATCCGATTCAGGCGGAGATGATAAAGAATTATTTGTGAAGGTTTATAGGATTCAGCCCAGGAGCGGCGAACTTATTGTTTTTCCCGGTATTGATATATCATTGATTGATGATAATAAATTTGTAGTCGATAACATACCCGTAAGCGAAAAGAATTTTGTGTTGAGGATTGAGGATAACGAATCGAGACCCGTGCTTGAATATTTCTTCGGAAGAATTAATGTGAATGAAAACAGGATTGTTATTACTCCTGAAACCGATATCGAATCAAAATTGATAAGGTTAATGTTCCGGCTATTAAAAGGAACTGAAAATGAACTGAATCCATGGGAATTGGAACCGTCAATATTGAGGGATTTTGTAACTGAAGATCTGTTTTTTAGTATCGGACAAAATATTAATGATGAGGATTTATTAGAATCAATTGCACCTTTCATGAAGGAATCATACATGTCATGGTTCGATAAACTGGAAGAAATATCCTCGGAAGAAGAAAACATGAATTTCGAAGAGATATTTGATTCCCTGGAATCATCAAAAAGAGTTGCAAATAAAGTGGATGGAAATACAGAATATTTGTTTGATACAGAGATAAATAAAGAGATAGAGAAGAAGGGTATTCTGGGTGAATCACTTTCAGGACAGTCGGTTTTGCTTGTAGCCGAAAGGTTAGCGCTTCTTTCCGGAACATCATGTATGGCGGGTTTGACACCAGCAAATCAGTGTCCCACAATTGAAGATTCACAAATGATTAAAAACACAGGGAGTATTCTGATAAGAAACATGAAGAAAAAATGGTCTGATGAAGATGTGCAAAAAAGAACAGCAATTCTGAAGGAAGGCAATGAAGACCATCATCCTGGCTATTTAAGACCGCTGGATATAATTAATGGAATCTCAGGTGATAAAAGGATTTCATTGGATGATTTTGTAGATGATGATTTCAGCATTTCCGAAATCAGATCAGGAATGGCGAATTTCAGGGATTATTTATTGATATGTAAGGCTGGATTTACTCGGGAAGAAGCATGCATGATGACGGAATCGATATTCAGGTCGTCAAGAAAGCTTCACGAGGCGTTGGATAATCCTGTTTTGAGGATAAAACAGATAGATGCCTTGCACAGACAATTTATCGAGACGCTTGAAGTGAATTATCGAACATTGAGATCTACTTTATATAGAAAATATGCTTATTTAAATAAAAACGATTTTGCAAAGGTTGAATGGGCGTACAGATTTATAATTTTGGTTACAACACTTTTCGATGTGCCTGTTGATTTAATGATAACATCTGATCACGATGCGGATGGTTATCCGGACAATGTAGAGAAGGTGATGGGGACAGATTATAAATCGGAGCTTTCATTCCCATCTTTTGAAGTCGCAAGGGAATATAAAGCGATTGTTGACAGAGATGATTCGGATAATGATGGATATTGTGATGATTATGAAACAATGGCCGGCTCGCCGGCGGACAAAGGTGAGTATGTTCCACAAAAGGGCGGCTCTTCATTCTGTTCATGTACTGTTTCCGTCTGTCCCGAGACACATGATAATTCATTATCTGTAGTAAAGGGAATTGTTGAATATTTTGATGAGCCGGCAGGGTATTTGTCTGTTGGGGCATATGATTCATATCCATTAACAGCGCGGGCATTAAAGTATTCCAGCCGGACAGATGATGATGGTATGTTTGAATTAAATATAGGTAAAAAGGGCCAATATATTATTGTTGCATTTATAGATAAAAATGGGGATTTGGTGCCCGGAGATGGAGAACTGTTCGGATATTATGGAGAAAATTATCCATTGATGATTCGGGCGGACGGAAAAAATATTGAATTGACGGAAAGCATTTCAGTTGATTCGAGGATTGGAAACGATCGATGCGGCAAAGGCGAATATTTCAATCCGGTTACCGGAGATTGTGATTCAGATTGTGCCGGGGGAATGATATACGATGAACTGCTGGATATATGTGTATGTGAAGACTCAGGCTATTATTACAGACAAATTGACGAATGTGTAACGGAATGTCCTTTATTAATGAAAGAAAACAAAATTGAATTCAATTGCGAGTGCATTCCAAACTCAGAATTCAATGATGATTTGAAAAAGTGTGAGTGTATGACCGGAATGCATTATGAGGAAAATGCTGATGCATGTGTTTGCGACACGGGTTTTTATAACGAATATGCTATGAAATGCGTAGATGTTTGTCCGGAGTCGTTTGTTGTTGAATCAGATGATAGATCATGTAAATGCCCGGAAGGCACGGAATTCCTTGTCAGTTCAGGGAAGTGCTTTTGTAAAAAAGGAATATTGAATCCGATTAATATGAGATGTGTCGAGAAATGTCCTGTAGGACTCGCCGATGATAATACAGGGTCAATGTGTATATGCAAAGGTAATAAAATATTTGATAGTGGTAAGGGTGTGTGCAGGTGTAAGGATGGTTATGAAGTTGATTCATCTGGAAGGTGTATTATTGTGAATGAAAAAGATATTAGTCATAATGAAAGGAATAAAGATTCCGAAATAATTATTAACAAACTTGAAAGCAGTGATAATATTAATAAAAGTGACCTTTTGGAAAATAATAAATAACGAGACTTTTGAATCAAATGTGAGCCCATTTCATGTGGCATAATATATTACAAACAGTGGAGACGAAGATCATTGTCGATAAAGCGAAATGATAAACGAATAAGTGCTTTTTTAATAATAGTTGCTTTATTAATCATTTTTAACACGGAAACCGCATGGAGCAGGGTGACTTCGCTTCCGGATGAATTGATAACAAATATAGCCGCTGATATAGAGTCTTTTTTTGATAACCACGTACCTGCACCGAATTCAGGAAAAATTTCTATAGGTATAGCGATGCCTGTTGATACTACAGGAAAATTTGACTGGGCCAGATACAGACTGAGATCAGATATTCAACAGAAAATTATTCTCATGGAGAATTTGAGGTTGCTGCCTTCTTCGAGATTTGATGTTCTTATGGCGACAATGTTTCCCGGTCAGACTCCCGATTCGCTTTCTGATGATCAATTTAAGGAGTTTGCAGGCGAAGCGCCGGTAAATTATCTGGTTATGGGCAAATTTGTTATAGATGATAACGGAGAAGTTAAACTGCTGATCGAATTGAGGAATGCTTATGAGGGAAGAATGCTGTTTTCCCCCGAATATGTTATTGAAAAAGGCAGGGATAAAAGTGAAGTAACAAAAGTCAGTGAAAGTGATCCGGAAGCATATACAAAAGGAGCTCTATCAGGCGTTGCCGAAGAAATAGAAAATATCGAAGCAGGGGAAAATGATTCGGAAATAGTGGATTCGAACAATGAAGTAGAGGAAGAACCCAAGGTTGTCGAGCAGGAAGAAAAAGTGATTGAATCCGATATTGCAAATATTCCGGAAACGCCTGAAATGTCACAAGTAGAGCAGGTAGTCGATGAAAAGGAAAAGAAGGAAGTCGAAACCGAGACTGAAGACAAATATGTGACTCTGGAAAGTAAAGCGCAGGTAACGTTTCGAGATGCTGTGAGTGATGTCGAGAGTGAAGGATCGGTGGAAGAAGATACTGAAAATGTGAAGTATGATATGCCTGAAAAGGGCGGAGTAAAATATTTTAAAGATGGGCTGAGCAATTCACAGGTGCTTGATATATACAATATTGAGCTGGATGATAAGGGCGCGCACGGATTGATTGTTCTGACTTCAGGGTCGATGGAAGTTCTGAAATTAAATCCCGATTACACGACGGAAGTATTATGGTCCGGCAAGTTCAAAACACAATATCCGGTTCGGGGATTAAGCGGCAGACTGAGTGTCGGCATTCATAATGATATCAAGCTGATATTTGTTTCAATGACCCCATTTGACAAGTCGTTTGCTTATGAATGGAAACAAGGCAAAATGGAAAAAGCCGGAAGGGTATCCGGATTTGTAATTGATGTGTTTGACAATCAGATGGTTCATCTTGTTTCTGATTATGGAAAAGGGGTTGTGACGTTCAGTGGCGAAAACACAAGAATTATTGATACATCAGGCGATGAGACCAGGATAATAGAATTTAGAATTCCGGAAGAATATTATTCAGGTTGTATTAGCGAATGGTCGGATATCAGTGCGGAACTGGTTGAAGTATCTGTTGTGACTGAAGAAGGCAGGTTGAAATATTTCAAGGGATCAGAAAACCAGAAATATGTCTCTGATGAAATTTATGGCAATCAACTGGAATGCGCTGATAATAATGGTGAAATGTATTATTTCACAACCACAAACTCGAAGACGGATGATACTGTTGTGATGATCGAGAGGAACGGAGATATTGTTAAAGAAGTGTGGAGGGGGCAGGAACTCGGGGGGACTGTATTGAGTATTACAGGAGTGGATTTTGATTCTGATGGGAATATCGAGATAATCGGCGTGCTTGAAAAACAGGGGGGCGCGGGAACTGCTTTGTTTCATATTGTACCTGAGTATCAATGATAGTATTAATCAATGAAGATGCAGGGAGTATAAATGAGATATATTAATAAGCACTATAAATCATGTTTGTTGTTGATATTTGTTAATGTGATCTTTTTATCTCAGATCGCCAACGCATATTTGCCTCCGAAATATGGTGGAACGCTGACGGTTACAATACCGGAAAAAATATACAAATACGATCCTTCTGTTGCCGTACAAAATCATGAATTAATGATAATAGACAGTGTATTCGACACTCTTATAAAGCCGGGAATGATTGATGGTTTCGTTCCAGTATTACTTGAGACACTCCCTGTAGCATCTGACGATAGAATGACATATTATTTCAAATTAAGAGAAGATATTAAATTTCATGATGGTTCACAGTTGGATTCCAATGATGTCTTGTATACCTTCAAACAACTTGCTGCCAGTAAAAGATCGCCATATGTATGGATCATATCTGAAATTGAAGGAATGCAGGAGTTCAGGTCGGGTGCAGCGAGGACAATTGAGGGTTTGAAAATCGTAGATGCGTTCAGGTTCGAAATCCATTTGAGAAGAGCGCAACCGGAATTCTTGAAATATTTATGTTTTCCCGCGCTGTCGGTATTGCCTTCAATTGATCAAAATTTTGATTCTCCTGTTGGATCGGGGCCTTTCAGGTTCATCGAGAGAAACAGCAAGGGTGAAGTAATTTTTGCGGCAAATGAGAGCTATTTCAATGGACGTCCATATCTTGGAAAGATCGTTTTTAAAACGATTGCAAATGAGCATGACAGGATCACCGAATTCAAAAGGAAAATGATCGATGTAACTGAATTACCCTCTGCCGGGATAGCAAAATCTGACCAGAGCTCATTCGATAAAAGACTTTATTGCAAAACAAAGAGAATGTATTTCGTTGATATTAATCCATCATACGAGGCGACAAGGAAGTTGGAGAGCCGCAAGGAGATAGCGAGTTCAATTGATCGTGAAAGTATAGTTAAAATCATATTAAGAGGGAACGGGGTTATTGAAGGGAATGAAGACGGCTCAATAAACAATTCGGTGAAACTGACACTCAAAGAAGATTTTGAAGAAAAAGAAATATGGTATTCGGAAGAAAATCCTGCTCTTAAACTGATATCTGAAAGGATAAAGATAGATCTGGCGGAGATCGGAATAGTCACAACTACTAGCCCTCATACAACCAGGGGCTTACTTCAATATCCGGTTGATAATGCGCCATGCTTTATATTAAGGTCGCTTCCTGTGTTGCTGGGACTGAATGAATCTGTTTACGAGCCATTGTTTAACAGCGAATACAGGTCACAGATGAGTTCAATAGCAGTCCGAATTGAAAAAGCAGATAACGATGGGGAAAGTGCTGTAAATTCATCAATAGTACAACTATATTCGTCCACGCCTTCCTACTTATTTCAAAGCAGTGTATTCGGTATTAAGGAAGGCGCTTACGGTAATCCTGATTTTGAAGAAGTGTTCATTCGGGCAGAGTCTGAGAAAGAACAATAGATTCGAAGATAGATAACATATGAGCAAAAAGAAAAGAGGAATTTCAATAAGAGCAAAGCTACTGGTAGCTTTGTTGGTTGTGTTTATGATCCCTGTATCAACGGTTATGTATCTGCTGAATTTAAGGTTACAGACAAGTTTTGATAACATTGCGAGGGATAGGGTGAAGAATGCCCTCGAAGGAATAAAAAACGATTATGAAAGCCTGCTCGATAGCACGAGGAAGCGGGTTGAGACGATATCGCTCGATAGATTCATAATTAATGACGTTGCATCCTACAGATATTATGCGCTTGACCTTATATCCAGAATTGAAATGGTAAGAAAAACATCAGGTCTGGATGTATTGAAAGTTGTAGATGAAAAATACCGGTTGATTGCGGATGGCAGCAATCCGGTTGCGTTCGATGCCGAGAATGAGTTCTCTTATCTCGGAGACCCGTACATCACTGAAGTTCTGGAAAAAAGCATATCGAAGGTTGCGCTGCGAAGGGAAAAGGGACGGGACAGAAAGTATGTGTCGATAATATCTTATAACCCGGTAAAATACGAATATACAAAGTCAATAGATGCGGTAATTCTGGGCGGCGTTTATATAGATGAAGAATATATCGATAAGCTGCACAGATTGAGTTCGGCAAAGGTCGTGCTTTACGAGGGCTACAGGCCAACTCTCAGTTCCGATGGTGAAAATCCCGAAAACAGTTTGCCTGTCGGTAGAGAATTCCTGCAGGAATTGGACGACGATCCATATAAATTAGTGACGGTCAGTGATGGGAATAACAGTTACATGGTCGGGGGAGTTCCACTGAGAGATATCAGTGAAGGAACTCCTCAGGGATATTTTGTCATCGGAATTAATATCGACAGTGTTAACGAGATAGTTAAAAGAACAAGAAAAGACATGATTTATGTTTTGCTTATTGGCCTGGTGATATCGTTTGTTGTATCGATAATTATGTCGGTCGGGATAACGAGGCCGATATCGAGACTGGTGAGGTCCGCGCGACTTATAGGACGAGGTGAATTCGAAGGTGCGGAAACTCCTGTCAGATCGAGGGATGAAATAGGGTTGCTTGCGGAAACCATGAACAGAATGGTTAAGGATCTCAGGGATTACAGCAACAGGATCGCCATGACGGAAAGAGTTGCCGCATGGAGAGAAATTGCGCGAAGGATTGCCCACGAGATTAAGAATCCGTTGTCCCCGATACAGCTTTCCATCGAGAATCTTAAAGCTACTTATCAGGAGGACCGGGAAACCTTTGATATGTTGTTTACGGAATGTTCCGATACGGTTCTTGAAGAAGTGGATAAGCTGAGAAAACTTGCAAACGAGTTTTCGGAATTTGCGCAGATGCCCGATCCCATATTCGAAGAAGTCGATATCAGCGAGATGCTGAACAATCTTGTGAAATTCTATAATACTGTTGTGCCCGATGGAGTTGATATTAATTATTTCTCTGATGATGAATCAATATTTGTCAGGGCTGACAGGGATCAGTTGAACAGGGTATTTACTAATCTTATAAAGAATGCTGTTGAAGCATTAGATTCTAAAGGAAAACTGGAAATAAGCACGGAAGTAAAAGACAAAGAAATAGTTGTGATCATTGAAGATAATGGAAAAGGAATACCGGCAGAAGAGTTGGACAAAATATTCACTCCTTACTACACGACAAAAAGCGGCGGAACCGGGTTGGGATTATCGATAGTTAAGCGAATACTTAGAGATCATGGCGCTGTTGTTAATGTTGAAAGTATAATTGAAGAAGGATCAAAATTTACAATAATATTTAAATCATAACCGCCTGCGGAGGTTTGCCCGGTGCATGAAGAAACGATTTTAATTGTAGATGATGAGAAAAATATTGTTTCGACAATATCGATGACGCTTAAAACAGGTGGTTACAGGATATTGAGTGCAGAGAGCGGCGACGAAGCTCTCGATGTCGCAAAAAACAAGGAAATAGATCTCGCGATATTCGATATCATGATGCCGGGAATCGACGGCCTTGAGCTTCTGAAGATGTTCAGGAAAAAGTGGCCCGAAGTGATAATCGTAATCATGAGCGGGCATGGAACAATAAGCACTGCTGTTCAGGCTACAAAACTGGGCGCATATGATTTTCTTGAAAAACCGATTTCGCGGGAAAAGCTTTTGCTCACCGTCAGAAGGGCTCTGGATTATAAAAGGTTAGAAACTGAAAACATTGCCCTTAAATCCGAGATGACTCACCGGTATGACATGATAGGTGAGACTGAAGCCATGAAAGAGCTTTTTGTAAGAATAGAAAATGTCGGTAATTCACCAAGCAGGGTCCTTATAAGAGGCGAAAATGGTGTCGGCAAAGAACTTGTGGCAAGAGCGCTCCATCAGTCAAGCCCCAGAAAAGAGAAGCCATTTATCAAAGTTAATTGCGCTGCAATCCCTCACGATTTGATCGAGAGTGAGTTGTTCGGTCATGAGAAGGGTGCTTTCACGGGAGCAACTACGATGCGGAGAGGGAAATTCGAGCTTGCGCATCATGGAACAATATTTCTCGATGAGATTGGTGATATGCATCTCGATACCCAGGCAAAGGTATTGAGAGTGTTGCAGGAGAATGAGATACAGAGGGTCGGCGGGGATAAAGTCATAAATGTCGATGTGAGAGTTGTTGCGGCCACGAACAAAGATCTGGAACAACAGATTAAGGAGAACAAATTCAGGGAAGATCTTTATTTCAGGCTGAATGTAATACCTATAAGGGTTCCTGCGCTGAGGGAAAGAAGACAGGATATTGCACTTCTTGCGAAGCACTTTTTTCGCAAATTTGCTGATGAGTATGGAAGACAGTCGAAGGAATTGAACGAGGATGCGATAGAAGCGCTGGAAAAATATCATTGGCCCGGAAATGTGAGAGAATTACAGAATTTCACTGAACGTCTTTATATAATGACGCCGGATAAAATAATCGATTCAAGGACAGTTTTCAGCATGATGCCTGATACAGCATCATACAGTGGTGATCTATCGACTCTGGAAGACAGGCCTTTGAAAGAGATTGTTCAGGATTATGAGAAACAATACATAGAGAAAAAATTGAAGGAGCTCAATTATCATATAACCGATACGGCTAAGTCTTTGTATCTTGAGAGAAGTCATCTTTACAAAAAAATAAAAGCGCTTGGTATACAGATACCATAAAAGGAGTAGAGTTTTAGTATGAGAAAATACACAGTCATATTATCATGTTTGCTGGCAATGTCGATAATTATCACCGGTTGTTCAGGCCCTGCCGGGATTCCAGCGCCGAAAATTAATGAGGATAAGAAATTTTATTATGATGAGGGTGCTCATTTTGAGATAGGAACAGAATTCTGGTCCGTTCATGGTTTTTTGAACTATGTAAATGAAGATGCCGGCAAAGATCCGATGGTTTTTACTGCACAGTTTCACAGAGCCGGCAACAGTTTTATGCATGCGAGAAGTGGATATAACTCGATAAGGCTTTCCGATGGGAGCTATGATTACAGTTCATTCGGAATGGGTATTTTCATGGGGGTAATAAAAGATTTACTCAGAATGAAAATTGAGAAATATCCTGAAGCAGAATATTTGAAATACATACTCAATGAATTCGAGGCCGGGAATTATACGAAATATATAAGATTGACAGATGGAGAATACGATTTATACAGGACATATTTGTATATAAACTACGGCGCAAACAGATTTGAAAGAGTGTCTGAAAGTGAGTTCAAGTATGAGCTTGATCTGAATACCAGCCTTGGGAAATTGAATCTGAAGATGAATGCAGAAACAGACCCCATGTTGTACACAGCGGATAATATTATGTATGTGACTCTTCAATCTCAGAATCGGGATGAGGATGCGGGGAAGTTTCAGGGATATGCGTTTCCTTTTGTAAAAGTATCAGGAATGATGAACACGGAGGATGGAGAAAAAGCAGTGGAAGGCATCGCATGGTTTGAACACTGGTGGGGTAATCCCGAGGGTCCGGCGATGGAAAACAGGACTTCGGTATATCAGAGAACCAGTGACGGCGGAGCGTTCATGGTAAATGAATTTCGATCAAAGGACGGCAAGCTAAAAAACAGTTACCTTCATATAATAAGACCTGATGGAAGCGTGGAAAAAAGTGAGCAGATTGAACTCGAGCCGGTTTCAAGCTGGAAGAGCCCTGTTTCTCTTACCGAATATAATTCGGGCTGGAAAGTAGCCGGGGATAATCCTGTCAGCGGAATTATAAGTATTGATAAAAAATATCAAAACAGTGAAATTATGTTAGAGGAAGGTATCGGGAATTTCTGGCTTGGCCCATGTTCATTTAGCGGGAAGGTTGAAAAAGGAATTTTGAAGAAGAAACTGGATGGAGAGGGTTTTTGCAGGGTGATCAGCACCGTAAATGTTGATGTTTCTGATGTCGAGTTGCCGGAAGTGCCGGGAAAATAAGTGAAGCTTATTTGATGAGGATAATGTGAAACCACTTAGTCTGAATTTAAAAGAGAGCTGGAAAAATCTGGTTGACAACTGGATTATCGCTCTGCCTTTTTTATTTGTATATCTTGTTACGATATCATTTTATGTGATTCTCGGATCATCTTCGTTGGGTCTGATAATCGACCAGTTAAAAGGTTTCATAAATGAAGCAAGCTTTTTGGGATATGTACCGATTGACGGGCTGATAGTGTGGATGCAGAGTTCAATATTTTACTTGATGAACATTTTGATTGTAATAGTTTTTTTCCATTTATTGATAGGTGCTATTAACGGAGCTGGAACAGGCAATATGTTTGTTAATTCGGTTCGTGGTGAATATACCGATTTCGGGAATTATTTCGAGGGTGTTCTTTTCTTTACCGGTAGAATGATTCTGTTCCATGCCATGAAGCTGATAATTACTGTATTCCCGTATTTGTTATACATAACGTGCCTGATGGCTATAAAAAGGATGGGATTGGAAATTGAAGGTTATTTGTGGTGGGCGGTAAGTATTGCGGGATTCATACTGGCGGGACTGATGACGGTTGCTGTTTGTTTCTTCACAATTATGTGGAAGCCGATTATGTTTCTTAATGATACCGGCGTGTTTGACAGCATGGTGGAGTCATTTCGATTTATATATAAGAACACAGGAAAGATATTGACTGTATACCTCATGAATGTATTTATAGCCATATCGGTAAGTTTGCTTTTTGCGAGTATTCAGAATCTGGCGAGCATGTGGGGTATGTTTTTCATTAATTCGGAAATATTGCCTTATTATTCATGGGCATTAATACTGGGAGTAAGGGCCGTCAACAGCGTGCTTGTTATATTTTTATCTCTATATTTCAGTTTTGTATATTACAGAATATTCAATGATAGTTTATGCGAAGTATGCAAAAAAGATATTCCTTTATGCAAAGAATTACATCTCGCTGACGCATGAAATAAAACTACTGGAAATATCGAATATTGCCGGAAAATACCTCTGAAAAAGTTTCCTCGATTGATTGCAGTATAGGAGTAATGGCTCATAACGAGGCACAGAATATCGAGTTTCTTATAGAGAGATTGCTGCAACAGGAATTAACCGGAGTTAAAATCACTGAGATAATAGTGGTTGCAAGCGGATGCACCGATAATACCGTGTCGCTGGTTGAAGAAATATCAAAGAATGATTCAAGGATAAAGCTGATTACAGAGGAGACAAGAAAAGGAAAAGCTTCCGCGGTAAATCTGTTTATAAAAAACGCGCGATGTGATATTTGTGTTCTGGTCGGCGCGGATACGATACCTGACATGAGCACTGTCGAAAGATTGGTGGAACCAATAATAGACAATGTGGGCATGACAGGCGCGAGGCCTGTGCCGATAAATGATTCAAAAAACTTCAGCTCGTATGTTGTGCACTTTTTATGGGAGATGCATCACCGGGTGGCTCTGGTACAACCGAAATGTGGAGAGATGGTCGCGTTCAGAAAGTGTTTCAGTGAAATACCTCCCGATACGGTTGTGGATGAGCCTCAGATTGAAGCACTGGTGAGAAAAGCGGGTTACTCGCTGAAGTATGTTCCGGAAGCTGTTGTTTATAATCTCGGACCTGAGAATCTTCAAGAGATCGTCATGCGAAGAAGAAGCATTGTTGCGGGATATATTAGATTCGGAAAAACAACGAGCTACAGGACTTCATCGCAGAGATTGAGATGGTGGCTTCTGAAATATGTTTTTCTTCAGATAGCGCGGGGAAAAGAACCTTTCTGGTATTCGATCGGCGCGATACTGGTTGAATTGCTGTCCAGGAATCTGGGTTGGTGGGATGCGAATTATTCAAAAGAGAAGCTGTATATATGGGAACCGGCAGTTTCTACGAAAGATACTTCCAGGTATGGCGAAAAAATAGTAAGTAAAACTAATGGAATGCGGGATTGATTATATGTCCGATTTGATACTTGTCAGACATGGTGAAACAGTCGGTAATTCGGCGGTTAGATTGTTCGGGATCACCGATATAGAATTGAGCGATATCGGGAAAGAGCAAATGAAAAGAGCAGGGGAAGCGCTGAAAGATATAAGATTTGAGAAGGTTTATACAAGCCCATTGAAAAGGTCGGTAGAAGGCGCGGCAATACTGTCAGGATATGTTGATGGAAAAACTGAAATTATAAATGATTTTTCTGAAATAGATTTCGGAGCGTGGGAAGGGCTTTCTATGGATGAAGCTCAGGATAGATATCCAGAGTTATTCAAATCACGGGATGTTCTTGGAGCTGATTTCAGGTTCCCGGAGGGGGATTCGAAGCGAGAGTTTTTTGAACGGGTATCTAAAGCCGCTGTGAGTATATTCAGTAAGTCGGAGTATCCCGCTCTTGCCGTACTGCATAAAGGAGTAATCAAGGGCGTGCTGTCCGGGCTGCTCGGGGTGTCTGTCGATGACATGGGTAATCATCCCATCGAGCTTGGGAGTATTCACAGGTTGAAGAAAAGCCCGGGCTGCTGGGAACTGGTATCGACTAACGAGACGGCTCACCTCGGAGACACGAGAATACCATCGTCTGTTTAAGACTGATTTTTCAATTTTGATGTTATGTCCACAAGCTTTTCGCCGAGGCCTTCCACTGCTTTTCGCTGAATATCATCGATAAGTATTCCGTTTTGATCGAATGCTTTGTCGGCTCCGGGTATTGCGATCTGGTCTGGAAGAGCGATCACTTTGATATTCCCTAAAATTGAGCGTAATGCAGCGAGACCTCTTAATCCTCCCAGCGCGCCCGGCGATGCGCTCATTAGTGCCGCTGTTTTCCCGTCAAAACAATCAAGGTGCGTTCTGCCTTCCTCAGGCCTCGATATCCAGTCTATCGTGTTTTTCAACACTGCCGATATCGAACTGTTGTATTCAGGCGAAGCTATCATCAATCCATCGTGGTTTCTCAATAGTTCTTTCAACTTAATCCCATTTTCCGGTATGCCTTTCTCAATTTCATAATCGCCGTCGTATATCGGGAGTTGGTAGTCTCTCAGATCAATATATGTTACTTCAGCGCTTTTCCCGTCAACGCCGTTTATGGCATTCTTTAAAAGCATCTTGTTGAACGAATCTTTTCTTGTGCTGCCGGCAAATGCCAGTATTTTGATGTTATTGTTCATATTGACACCTCCTGATATGTATTATTTGAATAACATTTTTCAACGATAAATGTTTCAAATTCACATTGTGATTGACTCAATTTGCATAATCTGACAAAATCATCAGACACAAACAGAAAGATTGGTGTGAAGCTATGAAAAGAATATTTTCTTATTTTATCATCTTTTTCTCGTTCATGGTTGTTTCCGCGGCAAACGCTTCTTTAACCATTGAAGGCTCGGAAACAATAATGATTGGAAGCCGTTTCGAATCACAGGTGATATCGACAACATGCTCAAGTATCGGAAGAGCCGAAATCATAAGCGGCAAGCTGCCTTTCGGACTTAGATTAACGAAAAATGGAAATATTGTTGGATATCCAACCGCTGTTCAGGAAACACAAGTGGAAATAATGGTTGAAGGAGACGGTTGCGATAAAGACATTTCAGAAATAGATTTCGTTGTGCGTGATGAAAAATTCAGGCTCATATATAAAGAATTGCCGACACTTAAAACAGGAGATAAATACAAGATTGTCATAGAAGGACAGGGCGGGGCCGGCTCTTTAAGCGGATGCAGTATATCAAGGGCTGAAACATTCTACGCCGGAGCCGCGAAGCCGGGGGGGAAGACGCCGGCATATGATGGCGTGCCGGACTGGCTGACCATTTCAGAAGACTGTGTGATATCGGCACAGCCGGAAAAGGAAGAAGTTGTTTTGATGATAATAACAGCAACTAATTCCGAGGGAAGCTCGGCAAGTGAATTTTATGCACTGAGATCAGCGGATGATCCGAATTCAATGGGATGGATGGAGGATAAGGCAAGAAAATATAACATCGATTATCAGGAAAGATTCTCACCGACGGGATTGACTCACGAAAGAAATTTCGATGGTTCTTATCATGGGTATGGTGATGCGGCCATTTGGACGGGCACATATCTTGGCGGAGCAGTATATTACTATGCCGTAACAGGTGAAGAGTATGCACGCAAGAACGTGGACAAAGCTCTGGAAGCAACGACGATTCTGCGGGAGATAACAGGTGTTCCGGGTCTTATTGCAAGGTCTTACGAAAATGATGAGTGGGTTGGAAAAAGTGATGAACCATATATAAACGTTGATCCTGAAAATCATAAGTATCTGGTTGAAGAAGGGCCGTACAAGGGTTGGAGATATCTTACCACTGCAAGCCGGGATCAGTATACGGGAGTGTTCTGGGGAAACGGAATAATAATTGAATTGCTCGATGATCCCGATTTCAGGAACAGAGCATCCGAGAACATCGTGTCGATGGCATCACACCTCTGGGACAATAAGATGCACATCATGGATAGGGACGGTAAGCACACTAGACATGGTGTTATGTCGGGATATGGTATTCAGGACGGCGATGGCGTAAAAAGTTATGACCCGTATGTTATTCCCGCGAGGATTCCCAACGGCATGAACGCGGCGATGTTGCTGAATTGGTTCGACATGGCCGCTGTTTCCGCCATGGATGAAGAAACGAGAAAAATGTGGCGGGAAAGATATGAAAACCTTATAAAAAAAGAAGATAATCCCGAACCGGGCCGCGAGTTCGAAAATAATTATATTTCCACGTTGAAAAAAGTTTATATTTACGGGGAAGCTTATAACGAATACTGGGAAACTGTGTGGTTCAACCTGAATCTTTTCTTCAACAATTATTATCATCTTATAAGATTCGAGGAAAATGAAAAACTGAGAAATGTGTTCAGGAGAACGCTGACATATTTCTGGGATGATAAAAAGGAAATGAGCGACGGCTGTGAATTCCCTGAGAAGAGAAGGGCAGGCAGAGAAAGAAATCCGCATTTCACATGGCAGTATCTTGCCGCGCAGGGCGATCGCGATCCGGACAAAATATTCAATGCCGTGAGCGAATTGATGGCTTTCCCATACGGCCCCAGGCAGAGATTCAACATTGTTGATCCAATTGAAATCAAGTCGGTTCCGGGACATGAAAAATGGGCCTGTGAACCTATCCCCGTTCAGTACAGAAGTACATCGGATTTTCAGTGGCAGCGCAGTCCCTACGCGATAAAAGCCACATGGCCGGCGAACATGGAAGGCAGGATGTTCCCGGGTGTGGATATGATTACTCCGTACTGGATGGGAAGATATTTCGGTTTTATTCCCGGCAACATTTAAGCTAAACTTTTGCGATATCGATCTTTTCAACCGAGTCGATTTTGCCGTTTTCTACTTTGAAAACAAGGATTCCGATCGCGTGTCCTTCCGCGGGAAGGCTTGCGGCGGTAGGTGCCGTGACAATATGTGTTTTACCGAGATATTCTTCGTAGTACCCGTGGACATGCCCTGAGAGTAATAGTTCAGGCTGATATTCCTCAATAAGTTCGAGCAATTCGTTTCTTCCCGTATCGGAGAAGGGTTTAATCTCGAACGGCCCGTTTCTGTCAATAACAGTGTTGGTCGGATTATGATGGCCGAACATTATTGTGGTGTTGCCGGTTTCTTTCGATTCTTTCAGCTTTTCTTTCAGCCATGATAGCTGTGTACTTCCTATTGAACCGGAGTCCACTGCATCCCCATATCCGCCGTAAACATTTCTGAGCAGGGGTTCTTTATCGAATGTGTTCAGTCCGATTAACGAAAAATCGCCATATTTTCCTCCGGTGTGAAGCGGGCCGAATGTTTTATTCCAGAATTTGTATGTATCGAAATTCAATTTCTGCGGCGTTCCAGTTGAATACCCGTCATGATTGCCCGGTGCCGTGAATGTAGGGAAATCAGAATGGTCTGTCAGTGTATTGAAATACTTTATTATCTCTTTTTCGGATTTCGGAGGAAGAAAACAAAGGTCACCGCAGCAGATACAAAACTCAATATTTTTGCTTTTGAATATTTCTATTTCCTCGATTAAGGTTTTTTCGACATCAAAATTATCGAGTTTATACCCGACTCTCGGGTCTCCGAAATGCACATCTGATATCACGCCGAAATTAAAAGTGTCTTTAAAGCGATCAACAATGCTTATCGAGTGCGGCTGGTGCTCGATCCTTTTTTTTCCTTTGTATTCGACCTCGCATAAAAGATCGTACATTCCGGGAACAGGCGAAATATCAGGTTCTAGTTCGATAGACAAATCAATTGATGATATTTCCTTCATATTGATAATACTGTCACCTGAACGTGATGCCAGTCTGACCGATTTAATGCTTATGTTCGGATTAGCAGTTCTCTTAATAAAGATGTGTTTACCTTTTTCAATGATCTCGGGTGACATAAACGTCGGGTGGAGTATAGACGAAGCGGCGACTGTATAATCGGGTTTGCCGCCTGCAAGAACGATGCCCGGCAGAAAAGTATAGATTGTCGCAGCTCCTGCAATATTACCTGCAAGTTTGATAAATTCTCTTCTACTGAAGTCTGCCATTTAATTCTCCTGTGAATTAAGAAATTGACAAATCAATAATGTCATCTTTATATACATAATATAATAAAATATGTTTAATTGTATCAATTCTTAATCGTGATATCAGCGGGAGGAAGAAATGGAAGAGATTAAACTTACCAGGAGGGATTTTATATCGAATGTGTTTGTTTCAGGGGCGGCAATAATGCTTTTCGGAACTGAGCAGTTGCTGGCTGCTATGGCGCCGAGACCACACTGGGCCGAAAGGAAAGTGTCGGAAGTTAAGTTGAATGCTGATGGCAAATTGAAAATATTGAACCTCACAGATTTGCATTTTTTCGGGGAAGGGATGCTTATAGATACAGACACTTTGAAAGACATTAAACAAATGGTGAAGAAGTTCGAGCCCGATATGATAATGATAACCGGTGATTTCTGGAATGAGAATTACAATGGAGAAGGAATGAAAAGGCTTGAATGGAGTTGCCATAAGATTGAGAAATACAAGTTGCCATGGGCATTCGCATGGGGTAATCACGACAAACTGGATGATTACAATCTTGGTCATAAATACCTTGAGAATTCGAAATACTCGCTTTATCGGGGTGCAATGGACGACGGCAATTACAGGATCAGGGTAATTGATGGAAGATCAGATGAAACAGTATGGAATCTGATTGTGTTGAATGATTCAAGAGGAGGGCTGAAAAGAGAACAGCTTGTGTGGTTTAAGGATGAGGCAGGGAGAATAAGAAAAGAATCGGGGAAGGTGCCGCCGGCATTCATATTTATGCATATCCCGCTGGTCGAGTATATGGAAATCGCAAGGAGCGGCAACGCTAAAGGTGTAATGTTTGAAAGTGTTTGCCATGACAACAGCGACAGGGATTCTATACCGGTGTTCAAGGAATCGGGGATGGTCAAAGCGATATTCTGTGGACATGATCATTACAACGACTACAGTGGATACATAGAGGGTATTCAACTTGTATATGGACGTTCCACAGGGAGTGCGGGATATGGTGCGGACAGGGTGCCGAAAGGAGGAACCCTGATAACGATTGACGGGAATGATAAATCATATGAGTTCGTTTCGGTGTTGCCTGAAGGAGCAACATGGAGCAACGATGGATTCGAATATGATAAAAAATACTGGTAAATTTTAATAAAGGATATGTGAGTTATGGCTGTCTTGATACTGTTGAGACATGGAGAAAGCCTGTGGAACAGGGAAAATAAATTTACAGGATGGGCTGAAGCGAATCTGTCGGATAATGGGATTGAAGAAGCTCATGAAGCCGGAAGAAAAATTAAATCGGAAGGCCTTGCTGTCGATATCGCTTTCACTTCATTGTTGAAGAGGGCAATAAAAACTTTGTGGATTGTGCTTGAGGAAACCGGACGGGAATGGATACCTGTGAAAAAATCCTGGAAGCTTAACGAACGACATTATGGTGCTTTGCAGGGTCTTAATAAATTGGAAGTTGAAAGAAAATACGGGGAAGAACAACTCAAAAAATGGCGGAGGGGATATGATGTCAGGCCTCCGCTGATTGCGCATGACGATGAGAGATATCCCGGAAATGATCAGAGGTATGCGGGGATACCTGAAAGCGAGCTCCCTCTCGGAGAGAGTTTGAAGGACACGCTCCTGAGATTGCTTCCGTACTGGGAGAACAACATAGTTCCGGAATTGAAAAGCGGAAAGACGGTACTGGCCGTTGCGCATGGCAACAGCCTGAGAGCTCTGATAAAACACATCGAAGATATATCGGACGAAGACATAACGGAGATTAATATCCCGACGGGCATACCGCTGGTATATGAATTTGATACTGAAATGAAACTTATATCTAAAAAGTATTTAGCGGCTCCTGAAAAACTGGAATTATCAATAAACAAGGTTAGAAATCATTCATTACAGGATAGTTTTTAAACCTGAATAATTGAATGATATTTTGAAAAACGAACGCGGCGTAACGGCAACAATACCTTTATAAACGGCAATATATATAGTATATTATGCGAATATGATTGGTTATACGGCAATGGTCGGCTGTTTATTAATACTTCCTTGAAATACTTACCTATATATGATAAACTCACACGGTTTTAAATAACTAATACTCTGAAAGGGTTCACCGCTAAAATGCCTAAAAGAGAAGATATCAAAAAGGTTTTAATCATTGGATCAGGTCCGATTATTATAGGGCAGGCTTGTGAATTTGATTATTCAGGTACGCAGGCTTGTAAAGCTTTGAGATCTGCCGGATATGAAATTGTACTTGTGAATTCAAATCCTGCCACAATTATGACAGATCCGGGTACTGCTGATTCAACTTATGTTGAACCGCTGACTGTAGAAAGTATAGAAAAAATAATCATCAAGGAAAAGCCTGATGCTGTTCTTCCGAATCTTGGGGGGCAGACGGGATTGAACCTTACGGCTGAGCTATATAAAAAAGGTATCCTGGATAAATACGGAGTAAAAATAATTGGTGTTCAGGCGGACGCGATCGAGCGTGGTGAAGACAGGATAGCTTTTAAGGAAACAATGAATAAGCTTGGCCTTGAAATTCCTATAAGCGAAGCTACAACAAGTGTGGAAGGCGCTGAAGAAATTGCGTCAAGGCTGGGTTATCCTGTTGTTGTCAGACCGGCATATACTTTGGGGGGCACAGGCGGAGGATTCGCATACAATATTGAAGAACTCAGAATCATAGCTGCCAGAGGGATATCGGCAAGTCTTGTCGGACAGGTTCTTATAGAAGAATCGGTTCTCGGATGGGAAGAACTCGAACTCGAAGTAGTGAGAGATTCCAAAAATAATAAGATAACAGTTTGCTTTATAGAAAATGTAGATGCAATGGGTGTTCACACCGGAGACAGTTACTGCACTGCGCCGATGTTGACGGTTGATAAAGAATTGCAGGAGAGATTACAGGAATATTCATATCGAATTGTAGATGCGATAGGTGTGATCGGCGGTACAAATGTTCAATTTGCTCATGATCCCAAAACAGATAGAGTTGTAGTCATAGAGATTAATCCGAGAACATCAAGATCGTCGGCGCTTGCTTCAAAAGCAACAGGCTTCCCGATAGCATTTATTTCGTCAAAACTGGCTGCAGGATACAATCTTGATGAGATTGAATACTGGAGAGATGGAACGCTCGATAAATACACACCATCAGGTGATTATGTGGTTGTGAAATTTGCGCGATGGGCGTTCGAGAAGTTCCCGGGTTCGATTGATAAACTTGGAACACAGATGAGAGCCGTTGGCGAGGTCATGAGTATCGGTAAAAATTATAAAGAGGCTCTTCAGAAAGCGATAAGGTCTCTTGAGATAGGACGGCTGGGGCTTGGTTTTGCCAAAAATTTCAATGAATTGCAGCTAGACGAATTAAAAAAGATGCTTTCCGAACCATCTTCGGAACGGCAGTTCATGATGTATGAAGCGCTGCGCAAGGGAATAGCTGTTGATGAACTGTACGAGATTACATATATAAACAGATGGTTTATTCAGCAGATGAAAGAGCTTGTCGAACTCGAGGAAAAGATTCTGAAGTACAAAGGGGATAAGCTTCCCAATGATCTTTTAATAAAAGCAAAGAAAGACGGGTTTGCAGATGGCTATCTTTCGAGGATACTCGGAGTAAGCGAAAAGGAAATAAGGGATAAAAGGCTTGAACTCGGTATTAAACAGTCGTGGGACGCGGTGCCGGTAAGTGGTGCTGATGCTGCTTACTACTATTCAACTTACAATGCGGAAGACAAAGTATCTGTTTCTGATAGAAAGAAGATTATGATACTTGGTGGCGGTCCCAACAGGATAGGGCAGGGCATCGAGTTCGATTATACTTGTGTCCACGCGGCATTCACACTGAAGGAACTTGGCTATGAGTCGATAATGGTGAACTGTAATCCTGAAACAGTTTCAACCGATTACGATACGTCTGATAAGCTTTATTTCGAACCTTTAACCGTTGAAGATGTATTGAGTATTTATGAAAAAGAGAAGCCGGAAGGTGTTATTGTTCAATTCGGAGGTCAGACTCCGTTGAATCTTGCCCAGCAGTTAGAAGATGCCGGAGTGAAAATAATCGGCACATCCGTAGACAGCATAGACCTTGCTGAAGACAGGGAAAGATTTGTCAACCTGATGAGAGAACTTGATATTATGATACCTGAGCCCGGAACGGCAATATCGGTTGACGAGGCAATAATCGAGGCTGAGAGAATCGGGTATCCTGTTCTTGTCAGGCCGTCATATGTTCTGGGCGGAAGAGGAATGGAAATCGTATATGATCGTGAATCATTGATTAAATACGTTTCTCTGGCTGTGGACATCACGCCGGAAAAACCGATGCTTATCGACAAGTTCCTCGAAGACGCGCTCGAATGTGAAGCAGATGCCATAGCGGACGGTGAGAATGCCTATGTGCCTTCTATCATGGAACATATTGAGCTTGCGGGAATACATTCAGGAGACAGCGCATGCGTAATTCCACCTGTTGGAATAACTCGTGAACAGCTTGAAGCTCTCAATGAGTATACGTGCAAAATCGCAAAGGCGTTGAAAGTTGTGGGCCTGATGAATATGCAGTATGCAATAAAGGACGATGTGATTTATGTTCTTGAAGTAAATCCCAGAGCATCCAGAACGGTTCCTCTTGTTTCAAAAGTAACAGGAGTTTCAATGGCACGGATTGCTACTAGGATTATGCTTGGAGAAAAACTTGATGATATGGATCTCAAGCCAAAAGTTTATTCTCATTTCGGCGTTAAAGAGACGGTATTTCCGTTTAACATGTTCCCTGAAGTTGATCCTTTGCTCGGACCCGAAATGAGGTCTACAGGCGAGGTCCTGGGTCTGGCGGATTCGTTCGAGATGGCGTTCTTTAAATCTCAGATCGCGGCCGGTAATCTGCTTCCCACAAGTGGCACCGCATTGATAACAGTTGCAGGAGAAGATAAAAGAAGAGTTCTTCCGGCAGCTAAAATGTTAGCTGATATGGAGTTCAAAATCCTTGCAACGGAGGGAACGGCAGAGTACCTCAACGGAAAAGGTATTAGTTGTGAGACAATCAAAAAGATACATGAAGGAAGACCGCATATTGTAGATGCCATGCATAATGGGCAGATTGACATTGTTGTGAATACTCCTATAGGAAAAGAGAGCGTTTATGAGGACAGTTATATAAGGAAGGCAGCAATTAAGTATAAGATTCCTTATTTCACAACAACGCCTGCGGGAAGGGCCATGGCAAAAGGAATCATGGCTGCACGAGAAGGAAAAGTGGACGTGAAGTCACTTCAGGATTATCACAGGAATATTAATTGATAAATATATAACCGGATAAAGACTGAAAAACGCGGTATTCATTGCCGCGTTTTTTTATTTTCCTTTATTAGTGATTCTGCGGAATTGATAATTTCTTTTCTCAGTGAATCCGGCTTTATGACCCTTACGCCGTTTCCCCAGCTCAATATCCATCTCTTGATCTCGAACGTTCCTTTTACTCTTGCCCTGAACGTTATGCTGCCATCTTTATGCTTTTCGATAGACTGATCAGGATGCCATGAGTGTTCAGAGATGAGGGGAGCAAGTTTTTTTGAGAAAAGAATCTCGACCTCGGTTTCTTCGCCCTGAAAAACGGACCAGCTCTTTTCAATGTATTTTTCAACTGAAAAGTCATCGGGATAAACAAAGAAATCAGGTGTGATTTTAATCTTGCTCAACCTGTTTATTCTGAAAGTTCTGATCTCATTTCTTGTGTGACAATACGCGATGAGGTACCATGAATTTCCTCTGAAAATAACACCATAAGGATCGACCACCCTGTTGCTTGTCTTGTCGCTGCTGTAACTGAAATAATCAAAAGAAAGTCTTCTGGATTCTGAGATTGCAGTATTTGATTTTTTTAGTGCATGATTCAGTTCGGGACTTCCCTGTGATCCTACTTTGACTTTCCCTTCAAGAGCTACAAGTTTTTTTTGAGAGTCCTCTGGAAGAAGTCCGATTAGCTTATTTGATGCCCCTCTGACAAGGACGGAATAAACATCATCATTATGACCCTGAATCAGTGTACTGCACATTATTAACGCGAGTGCTTCGTCGAGAGTGAAATTAACGGGAGGGAGCGATGTTCTGCTGAGAAAGGAATATCCCTTTCCGTTATATACGATTGGAATGTTAGCGGCGTTTAGTTCATTGAGATCATCGTAGATTCGCTTTTCAGAGATCTCGAAATATTCTGCAAGTTTCTTTGGACCCCAGTCAGAGTGATATTTTATAACACTTATAAGTTCAATGAGCCTTGCAAGTCTCATATACTTTGACAAGTGATTGCTCCAGTTAGAACAGAAAAAAGTCTATGTGAAAATCGTTAATAAGCATCAAAAATATAAGGCTCGTCTATTGTTTTATCTTTGCCTTCCGGATTTTTCTCAAGTGTCACCCTGATATGAGGGCCATTGGAAATGGAACGGCCTATAGCAACCTGCCGGTATTGATAATTTGAATTAGTTTTCTTCGAAATCAGGTCGAGAGCTTCTCCTACGGAAATAGGGGTTATTGTATGAATAGACACTGTTTTATCTTCAATGATGTTTTCACAATCGAATTCAATATTCGGGAATTTATTGCCCCATTCGTATAGAAGCACAGACACTTTTTCATTTTCGATATCCATTACCGGCAACATTGTTTTCAGCCCTGTGGGGCGAAGGAAGAAAAACAATACGATAATCCAGAAAGCCGTAAAAAAATATGTATTTTTTTTGCTTTTGGGACTCTCCCTGAATTTTGTGCTTATCATCAGACGCCCGATCAGGATGATTGTCAGTATGATGAATACCGGGATTGCGACAAAAGAAACGTATGGAATGTAAGATACGATTAATCCCGCAACTAATCCCGCAACGCCGACTATAAATATATCGAGAAGTTCTTTCATGAGCTAATTCAGAATCCTCTTATTTCAGTTAAGTTGTTTCTCGCAATGGTTCCGATCTCGCCGAATGGAGCAATGTCGAGAACCTTCCTGAAACTTTCTTCCGCTTTTTTGTTTTCTCCAAGCTGTCTGTACAGCATTCCTAAATTCATATACGCGGGAACAAAATACTCGCTTTTTTCTATGATATTCCTGTAGTTGTACTCTGCTTCGGAAAGCCGGCCGCTTTCATGCAGTTTCACCGTTTCCTCGTATTTGTCCATTACTTCATTGGTTACTTCCATCTGGAAAAAACGGCTGATCCCGAGGTTGATCAGGATTGTCGGTATGGGTGCCATTAGAAGCCCGGCTGTTGTTACGGCAGTAGCGGCTGTTATAGGTACATCGATAATTGTTTTGTTTTTATATTTGATTTTTACCCTTGTAAGATTTGTCTGCCTGACAAGTTCCTTCAGCAGTTTTTGAACCTTATCACCGGTAACCTGATAGTAATCAGCGGCATAAGAATCGAAATCGCTTGTCTTTTTATTGAAATTCTCCAGCGTTCTATCGTAATCACGCCTCGAGTCCGGATTGGAAAGGATGTTATAAGCGTGATTGATCTTCTGGAAAGCCGCTTCGTCTCCGTTGCCGGTGTCGGGATGATATAGCTTTGCAAGCCTGTAATATGATTTTCTTACATCGGAAGTTTCAGCCGAGCATTCAATATCCAGAATTTCGTACAGGTTTTCCATATAACCGAGCCATTCAAAATATAATTCAGTTTATTATTTTACACATATTAGACAGAAAGTTAAACAATAATGGTAACAACAAAGATTAAAGATCTGATAGAATTAAGTTCATCGAGCCGAGGTAGTTGAAATGAAAGCTTTGTATTTCGATAAAACAATCGAATTGAGGGAGATCGACGAGCCTGTAAGAAAACCCCGGGAAGTTTTGATATCGGTGAGAATGGCCGGCATCTGCAACACGGATATTGAAATAACCAGGGGATATATGGGCTTCATAGGTATTCCCGGACACGAATTTGTCGGCGATGTAATTGAGTCCGATAATTCGGATCTGATCGGGAAAAGAGTTGTCGGCGAAATCAATATCGGGTGCGGGGAATGCGATTTTTGCAGAGCCGGTTTGCAAAGACATTGCAGAACGAGAGAAGTGCTGGGCATTGATAAAAGAAACGGCGCTTTTGCCGAAATGTTAGTATTGCCGGAAGAGAATCTTCATGTCCTGCCTGATTCGATCGATGATGTAACAGCGACATTTGTAGAGCCGGTAGCAGCATGTTATGAAATACTCGAGCAGATAACGATAAGAAACAATGAAAGTGTCGCGATAATCGGAGACGGGAAACTTGGAGCGTTGGCCGCGCAGGTTCTGAGGACGGAAACCGGAAGAATAACTGTTATCGGGAAGCACAGGGACAAACTCGAGTTGATAGAAAACGCTACAGGTATCGAAACGATAATATGCGAAAATGCAAAAGGAATCAGTTTCGAAACAGTGGTCGAGTGCTCGGGCAATTCGACCGGGATGGAACTCGCGGCACGAATTGTGAAACCTCGCGGAAGGATTGTCCTTAAAAGCACGTTCAATGAAAAAACGCAAATCGACACTGCAATATGGGTGATCAACGAAATATCGATCATTGGTTCGAGATGTGGTTTGTTCGGACCTGCAATCAAAGCGCTTGAGGCTGAAACGGTAAAACCTTTGCCGTTTGTGGAAGCAATTTATCCGTTCGATAAAGCGCTTGAGGCTTTCGAGCATGCTGAAACCCGCGGATCGAAAAAGGTGATATTAAAATTTCAGGAAAAGAATATATAAGTTGATATCATGAAAACTGCGGAGATTCATCTGCAACTCATTCGCCTCGCTGTTCAGACATGAGGTTCATATATTCTTCAAGGTGAAATTCGTAAATACCGCGCGGGGTAGTCCGGTATTTTTTGCAGAGAAATGCCGCCGTGCCTACCGCTACTCCCATTTGTCCGCACGTGTTCATCACCCTCGGGCTGCCGAGGCCGACGTGCGATGCACTGAAGCAACGCCCGGCCATCATCAGGTTATCAATATTTACGGAGTAAAGGCAGCGAAACGGGATACCATACCTTTCTTCAACCGGTGTATAATCTGCAACCGAAATGAAATCATAAACCTTGAATGTTTTCTTTTTCACAGGACCGCCATATCGCGCGAGTCCGGCAAGAGCATCATTCTTGGGTTTCGGCGCATCCTGCTCAGTTACGGGCCGATGAATATCTATTTCCCGTATCTCAAACGCTACCGCATCAGGGAACTGCTTCAGGGCGAGAACATCCTTTTCGGTGAGAATATAGTCTCCTGTCAGTCTTCGTGATTCACGTTTTCCGGCTATATACGCCACCCATTCGAGTTCCAGGTTCTCATTGCCGGAAACCTGTTTGGCGTTCCGGAAGGAACCGTATATAGCGCGGAAGAGATAGTCTCTGATCTCCTCGGCGTCATATATGGTGTCAAGATGAAAACCGTACTCCCAGAACCATTCTCCCTTCGTGGCGACGTTGTCTTTTGCAACATCCATGGCCCATGGCACCTCCGGGAAATCCACCGGGGCGCCCGCATCCCGTGAGTTCCACAAAAGTGTATTCCCCATGGTCACGGAGTCGGCATGCTCCGGCGCGAGAGATTCTCCATGCTCCGCTGAAGACTCGCGTCCCATGCGGTATTCGGCGCCGGACCAGTAACCTATCCAGCCGTCACCAGTGCTGTCTATGAAAATCGGGGCGCTGAAACGGAGTTCTTCGCCCGTTTCAATATGTTTGGCATCCACGCTTGTTATCATGGAGCCATTTGTATTCACGTTGAAAGCGCGCCATTCGAGGAAAAGTGAAATATTATTTTCCGCCTCGATGACGGCATGCCTGTGATCGTCGCAGCCTTTGAATTCCGGCGAACCGTTCGGAAAATGAGGCGTGTTCAACTCGTTGACTAAAGGGGCGTCTATTCCAAGAGTATGCACTCGCACTTCCCGGCTGGCATTTCCACCGAGGAATGGGCGATCGTGAATCAGGGCGACATTGAGCCCCAGGCGTGCGGCGGCAAGGGAAGCGCTGCATCCTGCAATACCGCCTCCCACGACAACAACATCGAATTCACCGGCAGGTCGAGGCGTTCGCTTTGATCCGGTGAGATTACGCCTCAATTCCTTGATATCGTCGATTCCATCAGGTGGAGTATAGTCATGGTCTGTCGTAAAATACAGCGCGTCGCATCGCCCGTCGAAGCCTGTTAAATCCCTGAGTATCAATTCGGTGGATTCACCGTTGATCTCGATGATTCCACCATCCTGCCACATCCAGCCTGTTCCCAGTGTTCCGAACGTCTGCCCCGTATCAATCCCATCGACTAAAACGCTGAACCTGCCCGGATGCTCATCCGGAACCCAGTCCTTGGTTCTGACCCATAACCTGTAAAGTCCCTTTTCGGGGAATATCAGGCTGGTTTCGGCGTCTGCGACCGGTTTTCCCAGACCGTGAGCCAGAAGGTACGGAGACCCCATAATATCAGTGAACTGCTGGTCAACCTTCCAACCGCCATGCTTGTTAAAACTTTCGGCTTCAACAAACAGTTCTCCGGCGGTTGTTTCACCTGTAACATGGAAAACAGCGCATATTCCAATAACAACAGCAAAAAGAATTCTGAGGATGTTCAACATGCGTTTATGAGGATATTCCATTTTCATGACCTGATCTCCTGAAAACAGATTATACCCCTGTAACCCTGAATGGGAAAATATTATATATAGTGAGAAAAAATATCCAGTGTTTGAATTATTAGACCTCAAATATTGTCAAATTCAATGAGACCCTGCAAAAATGAATTGTTGAAAGTAGAAATCTATGTGCCGGAAAAGCTCGATTACTTGCAGTTGTATTCAAATATGAAGTGAGTGTTCTGTAACAAAGCGGCAGTAAATTTTATCTTTGGAATTCTGCTCTTGCAGTAATCAGAATGCTCTGATAAGGAAATGTGATATAATGAGGTATGTCAGTGAGAAAAACAGAAGCAAAAAGGGTATGACGGTTAAATAGTGGCTTCACACAAAGGAAAATTACAAATCCTTGTTTTGCTCTCGCTCACTTTTCTGCTTCCAGTGACCGTATTGGCTTACTCGTATCCAGTCGATGAAATCAAATTGTTTGAAGATATAGAGAAAATTGCGAATCTCAAGGAAGATGAAATCGACATCGGATGGGTGGCTCTGATATTCGCAAAGGAAAGAGACTCCAACCTCGATATTGATAAGTACAATACAATGCTCAATATCATTGCCAGGGACATCGATTGGAAAGCATCGCAGAAAGGCAACGATCCGGATTATCGAGTAAGGGTGATGAATACATATTTTTTCAAAATGATTGGATTTCAGTTCGACAAGGGTGATCCGTATGCAGAGAAACCTTCAAATAGAACCATAGATGGAGCTATCGATACAAAGAAAGGCGGTTGCTGGACATTACCTCTCTTGTATCTGGCAGTTGCTCAAAGACTTGGATAATCTAAAGAAAGCAGAAGAACTCGGAGTAGCCGGCAAACTGAAGTTGAAATACTGGGAACGACAGGGAGAACGACGTGACGATTTTTCTAGAGAAGGTGATGAGAAGTGAATAGAATATCTTTGATATTTATTTCATTCGGAATATTTCTTGCTTTTTCTACGTTTTCTTACGCGCGTAATTATGATCCTCAAAATGGGAGATTCTTAGAGGAAGATCCAGAATGGAACGCAAATTTATACATTTATGCCGATAATAACCCTATTCTTTTCGTAGATCCGTATGGATTGACGGTCGAACATATTGGAGAAGACCCCGAGTATACAATATCTCTTGTTGAAACACTAAAGGAAGAAGATATGTTCTTCGCTTCGGAATTCTCTTTTCTTGATGAAGCGGAAGAAATTTATTATGTAAAATCCGTCATATCTCCGACAGATCCCGGTTATCCAATTGCGAGTTATGATTGGGAAAAGAGAGAAATCGAGCTGGATATCAATTTGTCTTTTTCGGATAGAAGTGAATTGGGATTAATAAACCTCGGATTTTTCTCTAAAACAAGAAATGTTAACCTGATATCATTGAGACATGAATTCGGTCATGCGTGGCAACATTACACAACGACACATTATGGAACAAGATGGGACCCAGTTCCAGCTCAATACGATGCGATTTTGAGAGAAAATTTTCTTCGAGAGAATTTGGGAATGCCGCTTCACCCTTATCCCAAAATTGATTTCTATTCTGATTAATATGACAATATTGAAAATGAGACATCTTTTTTTATTGGTACTTTTAAATATATGCCTGTTATCAGGTTGTAAACAGGAAGATAATTTGTCCATTGAAACAGAAGAACTTAAACTTCACACAAAGAAAACCGTTCCATTTTTAGCTCTTAAAGAAAAAGAAATTGACTTCCTGAAAGGTAATTTTTTTTCTGAGGGAGTGATAGAATACCATCAGTCATGTATGTCTCAATCACGAGGGTATCATGATTTAAGAAAAAAGTATTATTTAAACTCGAACGATGGCAAAGTATTGGAAATATTTTTAGAAGAGTGCTTTCCCTATCATAAAACAATTTATAATGGGATGTATATTTTTATTGAAAAGAATGATTGCACAATTTATGTTAATAGAAAAGGAAGAACGAAAAAGAAAAATATTAAAGAAAACGAATGTGCGGAATTGAAAAAAAAGGCTGTATTATCATTAACAAAAAGCTGGGATATACCTTTAGTTGAGGTAACAACAACCGGAGAATACGCTTTTTCAATATTCATCACGAATAGAGAAAACATTTTTGAATATGTTGGTACAAACAAATACAATGAGCAGATCAAATCTTCATGTTCAAAGGAATCTCAAGATTACATGAAATGCGACGATTATATTATTTTAGATGAATTGCAAAGATTTCTTCAAACTCAATCATTTTAATAGGGATACAAAAACCACTGACAAGGTCAATAATAGTCTATTTGAAACAATCCAACATACAAATATAACGTACGATGAATAGCTATCTGCTTTCTTTCATGTTTTAAAGATTTCATAATAAGAAAATGATTGCGGTAGAAACATTCAGCCGTTATTTCCATTAAAAACCTATAGTGAAAATCGAAAAAGCCGGACTGACTTGTAGTGGAGCCGGTTGCCGGATATCAAATGTAAATAAAAACCCCGGGTGACATGCGAATAGCTTGTGCGTGTCACCCGGCGGGCTCATAGCCTGAAGGACATAACTTCGAATCCTGTACTCGCTATTTTATTTTCTTCAAAAAATGACGTATAATCGTATTCATCGTGAACCCAAAAGCAAAAAAAATACTTTCTGCTGTCGGTCTTTGTATTTTATTGTTAATTGCACTACCTGTTTTGTATGAAATGAGAGTTGTTGTTTATGGGATAATTCAATTACATCCTGTTCTTTTATTATCTATAGTGTTTCCGGTTGTCATAGGAATTATATGTATTCACGTTTTACGAAAAAAAGTATTGTTGTTAAGGCTGATTATACCACCTCTCATTTGTTCTGTTGTTTCTTTTCCACTATCTTTGATTGCTCTGCATTCTTTTTCAGGCTCTTTTGACGGCAGTTATGGTTATACGGGAAGACTTGCGTTTTTGGGGCTTGCTCCAAAAATATCCTTCAAAATTCTTGTTTATGTTATTGCGATAATTGAACTGATAAAAAATCTTAAAAATGATAAATTATGAAGATTCCAATTTGATGCAGGTTACCCAATGGTTTTGCACAAAATAAGCTCTCATTGACCATAATAATTGATAGTGATAATATTGACATAGAGCAATCAAGAAAGTCTAACGAGTCAATGCATGAATAAAGTTGAAGAAGCCATATTCGGTATCCTGTTTGTAATAATTTGCTCTGGTTATACTGGTGAAGCGGTGACAACATGGGCGTGATAAATCAATTATCAGGAATAGAAAATGCAACTTCCAAATATCTCTGATGGAGGCAGAATATGTTTTGTGCCAATTGCGGGAAACAATATCAGGAAGGTTCAAAATTCTGCCCTTCATGTGGAGCATCGGTAGATTCAACTGTCTCGGAGTACCAGGGTGAAACTTCCGGACAATCTCAGGTTTCACAGCAGGCGGCGGGTCCGAAGGGATATTATTCCGAGGAAGCGAAACGTAAGTTTACCATCACCGCAGGAATCCTTGGTGCGCTGTTTTTTTTCGGCCAGATGCTGTTGCCTATGGTTATGATGTTCTTTTCGATGTTTTTAGGATCAGGGATGGAGATTAAAAAGGTAAGTCCAAGTAGAGGCACGTATTACAAAGGAAGGATAGTTGTGGTTGAAAGCTCGGAATCCACTAACTTCAACAGCAGCCAGAATTCGTCCTCTGATAAACTCAGATTCGTGGAACCCGGCAGTAAGAAGTTGTCCAATGACGACCTTCTGGAACTTGACATGGCGAGTCCCTGGATTCTTCCCGGAGATGACCGGCTCTGGCTTATCTCAATGTCTGATGTCGCAAGTTATGCTGACGGCAAGTTGGAGAGTACCCACATTGATGTCCCGTTCGCCGATATAACCAGACCTTTTATGATAGGCGATAGGCCTGCTGTAATAAAGAATGATTCTGGTGATCTGGCCATGATGATTTATTACAACGGCGAATGGAGAATGGAAGCAGAAATCGCAATAGAAGTATCAAAATATGATAAGGAGTCGATCGGGAGATACATTCAAGCTGTTGCGATTGACGATGAGGTTTTTGTTTTCAGGGCAAGAGAGAATTCGGTATATGTTCACAAGGGTTTGCCCACGAAAGAGAATTCCAAACGTGGATGGAATATAGTAAACACCTTCAACAGTAACTGGTATGCGACGGTCATCGACGGCAAACCGGTAGTATTCATGGATGTCGATACGCCGGCAGGAAAGTGGATAACCGGTTACGAGTACTCAAATGACACTTGGAATGAATTTTTCGAGCGTCAAATTGGAATGGTATCTGATTTTGCTGTCTACCCGATGGAGCATGAAGACGATTTTGTGTACGTCTCCGAGCTTATTGGAAGCTTCAAGACAGCGATTTATAGGAATGGCCGGGAAATTTCCACGACAAAATACGGAGGCAACTTTCCATTTCCCGGAGGGATAGGCCGCATGATGACACTTATATATATGCCGATGATGATCTTACCATTACTGCTCTCGATAATTCTGGCTTTGATGATGAATGGCAGCAGAGTGTGCAGCTATGAAAGCGAATTAGGCACAGTCCCATATGCATCGTTGACACGAAGAGCGCTTGCGCAGATTATCGACATACCGTTCATTGGTGGTCCGGCCATATTGGGGTATTATCTGTTGTTCAAAGATTTTGGAGACATGGAGAACATGGGAAACATGTTTGCAGGCATGGGGTTGGTATTTGGCGGCTTCGCGTGGGTTCTATTGATGGTAGTCGTATTCAGTTATACAGAAGGCAAATGGGGGCTGACACCAGGAAAAAAAGTGATGGGCATCAAGGTCCTTGGCACAGATCTGAAACCATGTGGATTCGGAAGAGGTTTTCTGCGAAACATACTCATGTTCGCCGACGGATTTTTTAATTGGATGGTCGGCATATTGATGGTAGCTTTTACTGACAACTGGCAACGGCTGGGCGACATGGCCGCACGCACAGTAGTAGTAAAAACCGGTGGATCATTGGACATTAAGAACCCATAGTGAAAACCGGAAAATTCGGCCTTAGAGTCTATCCCAAAACCCGCTCCGTCGGCCCGAGACCTTCCGGCCCGAGACCGAGCGAATAAGATGAGGGTAAGGCGGGCGAAGCAGGCGATGCCGGAGACATCGGCGATGCAGAACAACGCAGACACCATCTTTTGCAGCCGGTCGAAGCCAGGATGGGGTTCTGGGATAGGCTCTAAATTGTAGTTGTATTTTCACAGGGTTATGCCACGAGGGATGCTTTGTTTGTTACGGAGAGACTGGGATTCGAACCCAGGAAGATACTTCTAGCACCTTACACGCTCTCCAGGCGTGCGCCTTCAGCCGCTCGGCCATCTCTCCAAATCAGGTTTATTCTATCGTTTTTTTGACATTTTTCAATTTAAGTGTGAAATATTTTTAACAGGCTGTGTTATATAGTCAGTAATCTCGATTAAACCGGATTTCTCACAGAGAAATCCGGAAAACCTCGATAAGGCCAATCCTACTGCGTCGGGTGACATGCACAAGCTTTGCTCTGTGCATGAATCAGTCGGTCACATACGCAAAAGTATGCTTCATCAACACTATCTTGCTGTTTCTTGTATTATCAGACTTATCACGAGTTTACACCTGCACTGGTGAGAAATGCAGGTTATATTGATTATCAGAATAAAAATAGAATAACTAAACGGAGTTTACTGGATTCCTGCTGACTGCATGCAGGAATGACGGGCACGCGGGCCGGAAAGCCATTCATGCAGGATTCAATGCTATTTATGATAATCGATATAACTCTTTAATTTATAAAGATGAGAATGTATTATTTTTTAAAACTAAGTTTGATTTTACAATATGTATGCATTTGAAAAATTCGCGGCATGGATTATTGATTCTTTTCCCGGAATTTTGCGGAATCTGATTTCAAGTTCGTTCAAGTTCATAAAAAAGCACTGGCTGGTTTTTGCGTGCCTGTTTTTTGCAGTTTGTTTGTGTTACGGTTTTCTGGTTTTTTCGATAATTAAGATCAAAAAAAGCGTTGTCGCTCATCTGGAAAAAACAATATCATGCCGGATAAAGGTAGAGAAAATAGATGTGACCCCGGGATTGAGGTTCCAGCTTCAGGGGGTTGTTCTCACTGATATTGAAAGTGAATTGAAGATGCCGTTTATGAAGCTGGAAAGCATCGTCATCGCTGCGGATATACCATCGCTTATCAAAGGCGATATAAAGCTGACGGAAATAACCTTGTCCGGTCCTTCGATTACGATTTACCAGGAACCGGATGGTAAATATAACATATCCAATTGGTTGAGCGGGTCTATAGATTGCGCTCCTGATTCATTTCTTGATAATTTGCCGTACAGGGTGAACGTCAAGGATGCTGTTGTGAATATTGAGCCACCGGCGGGAGCATCGTGGTACGATACTTTCAGAGCAGGCGTTTTCTCCGGGTATCTCGGCAGAACTCAGGATAATAACATAGGTATCCATTTTGATCTTTATTCTTTCGGTTCGAGCGTTGAGATCAAGGGGGGTATGGTTCCCTGTGACAGAGAAGGATTTCAGTTAACGGCATATTCGCCTGAATTCGATTTCTCGAATCTCAGGGAAAAACTCGGCGAATTGTTGATCGACAGGAATGCTTCCGAATCGCTTCCGGGCGGGACGGGCGTAATGCACGTTTCGATGGAAGGGAACGTGACTGAGCCTTATGTCAGCGGAAGCGTGTCACTGAGAAATTTCGATGCTACTTTTTCATATAACGATTTAAAACTCATTGTCACGGAAGTCAGGGCCGGAATGGGAACCGAGCGGATCAAGGGGTCCGGTTCAGTGGACTTTTCCGAAGGGAGCTATCCTTTCGAAATGTCGTTTGTGCTTGAAGACATCGATGTTCAGAGAGTATTCAGGAATATCGCAGGTTTCAGTTATGCACCGGATGGTTTGCTTTCGGGATATGCAAATATGAGCGGCACTTTGAAGAATTTCAGTTCTTCATGGGACAGGGGAAATTTTCGCATCACTGACGGGGCAATAAAGTTCCCGTCTCTCGATTTAAGGTACAAAAGAAAGAAGAGATTCGGCTCCGTTTCCATCCCGTTCGAATCGTTGAGCGCGAGGATTGCCACAAGGGATAACAGGCTGAATATTATTGATATAAAAATGAAATCCAGGTATTTTGATTTGAAAGGAGCGGGCTCGCTTTCGGGATTCAACGGATTCGAATTGTTCGATCCCGGTGTTTCTTATTCCTTTGATCTGGATATGAAAGCTTTCAGCGCGGCGGAGCTGTTTTCCTATTTCCCGTCACTGAAGGGACGGATCGGCGGCGAACTGAGCAGTAAGCTGAGATTATGGGGGGAAATAAACAGGGCGGGTTATTTCGGCGGTAACGGAACCATAAAGCTCAAAGATGGATTTTATACGAATCCTTATTCGGGAAATGGGGGATTGCCGCTTCAAATTGTATATTTTGATGTTTCGGATTATGAAATAGAATTGGGAACAGAAAGTTTGCACATTAAAAAAAGTAATATGACCGGAAATGGAATAGATATGCAGATTACAGGTGATATTACTTATGATGGAATGATGAACATAAACGGTATTGCGAGGTTGTCTTCGGAATGGGCGTCTCAGTTTTATGGTTTACTTGGTTATGTATCGGCCGGCGATATTTATTCTTTGACTAATTACAAATCCGATTTCAGCGTCAGGGGAACAATCTGGGAGCCGGTTCATAAGTGGGAAAAGCCGAAAGTAACAAGATGGAGATGATTTTTGTCATTTTAAGGCAAAGCCGTTCATCTAAGCCTGGCATTATTGCATTTTAAGGGGAAATAATAAATGAAGTTTTCGAAGGCTGTGTTTTTTTCAATTTTAATGAGTCTGTTTATCGTGTCTTCGGTCGGCGCGCAGAATTCGGCTTTTGTTTCGAAAATATCCAATCTGTCTGATGAAGACACAATCATTGTGAATATAGAAGTGAGTTCGGCAGTTGAGTTCAAATCGTTTGTGCTTGGAGAACCGGCTCGACTGGTAATCGATCTGAAAAATGCGGATACGGATCTTGTTCCTTATGAGCAAGTTGTTGAGAACGATAAGATATTGAACAAGATAAGAATCGGCAGGCCCGAGCCGGATGTGGTAAGAGTGGTTCTGGATTTGAGTTTTCTTCTGCCAAGCAGGATTACCGCTGAAGGGAAGAATATTGTTGTCAGGCTGCCAAGGAAGATCGACGCTAAAGAGCAGAAAATGGAAGTTCTGCCCGGTGTCATCTATTCAATGAACATGAAAATGCTCGATGAAGGACCGATCACATATCATGTTGTCGATCTTAATTTGAACGATCCAAAAGTTGGTATCGAGATAGGTATCGGGGAGAATAAAATCGGCGGTATGGAAAAGCTATCATCGATGGTCAAAAGGAAAAAGGCCGCAATAGGGATAAACGGCGGTTATTTCAATATGAAGTCGGGACAGCCGATCGATATGCTTATAGTCAGGGGCAAGCTTTTAATACTTCCCGAGCGTTTTAGAGGTTTTTTCGGGATTACAGCAAAAGGCGAGCCTCTTTTTATGAGACCAAACGCAGAGTTGAGTATCAGGGTGGACAACGATCATCCTTTTTATGTCAACAGGTTGAACTGGCCTACGGGAAAAGATCAGATAGGCATCTTCACTTCAGAGTATGGAGAATCAACCGGAACGGAAGGTGCAAGGAGAGAATTAATTGTTAAAAACGGTAAGATAACTGGTATTTCAGCTTCCGACAGCAATATCCCTTCTGACGGTTTCGTGATTTCCGGCCCCGTCGATAATGAGTTTATAAAATCTTTGAAAGAAGGACAGAGCATCAGTCTTTTAATATCGTCGTATCCCGATCTCGGGAATATCGAGTATGGAATTTCGGCAGGGCCTATGTTGATCAAAAACGGCGAAATTCAGGACAAGTCTATTGAGGATTTTACCGTGGACTCGAATATAGTGACAAAGCGAAATCCGAGGACGGCTATTGCGAAAACCAACAATAAGCATTTGATATTCATCGTTGTAGAGGGAAGATCGACCCGAAGCATAGGAATGACGATAAAGGAGTTGAGCCTTCTGGCAAAGAATCTGGGGGCTGTGGATGCGATAAACCTGGACGGTGGAGGGTCGAGCGAACTTATAATCGGGGAAAAGATTATGAACGAATTGAACGGAGAAACCGAGAGGCCGATTGCCACTTCGGTATTGATACACTATAGATAAAACGGGGAGAAGAAATAATGGATAGCAGGAAGCAATATGACATCGCAATGATTGGTCATTTCGCCAAGGACAGGATAATTGCACTCGGGAAGGAAAGGACATCGGCGGGTGGCGCTGTATATTACGGCTCGATTCCGGTGTCGAATATAGGTTTTAAAGTTGCGGTTATTACCAGAGTGGCGGATTCGGACATTGAAATGATAAAGCCTATGGAAGAATACGGAGTTGACGTATTTCCGATCGCGTCGGATGTCACATCAGGGATAGAGAACAGGTATATCGATGAAACGCTGGAAAGGCGGGAATGCACACCTCTGGCTTTTGCCGGCGCATATGATTACGAGGATTTTCCTGAAATCGAATCGAAGATCTGGCATATAGGCTCTCTCATCAAAGGCGAAGTCGATTTCGATCTTCTGGAAAAGATTTCGGCCCTCGGGAGGCTTTCTGCGGATGCGCAGGGTTTTGTCCGAGCGATGAAAAACGGCAAGCTCGAATATGAAGACTGGAAAGAGAAAATAGATGCACTTCCATTAATCGAGTTTTTAAAGTGTGACGCGGCGGAGGCCGAGATATTAACGGGACTCAGTGATATTAAAGAAGCCGCAACTAAACTCAAATCATGGGGTGCAAAAGAGATCGTTCTTACTCATCCCGGTGGACTGATGATTCATTATGAGGATAAATTCTTCAATACGAAATTCAACCCGTCGGTGGTTCGCGGCAGAACGGGAAGGGGGGACACGTGCATAAGTTCTTATGTCGCCTGGAGATTGGAACACGATCCTGAAGAATCGTGCAGGTTCGCCGCAGCTTTGTGTTCGCTCAAAATGGAAAACGAGGGGCCATATACCGGAACAGTCGAACAGGTGATAGAAAAGATGGGCAGCAAATAATCCCTGGAATTATATTGCCGGGAGAAAAGCTATAGCCAGTCCGAAATAAATAAACAGAGAGAATATATCCACAAGGCTCGAAAGCAGCGGGCCCGACATAAGAGCGGGATCGAGATTCATTTTTTTGAAGATAATCGGCAGAATTGAACCGATTGTTTTAGCCATTGTAACGACGATAATCATGGATAAACCTATAGTCAGCGTGAAATATATGTCATGACTGATTAGATATGCTCTAACGCCGGCTAACGTTCCCATCATCGATCCCACTACAACGCCTACTCTTATTTCTTTCCATAAAATTTGTATAAGTAACGAAGTTGTTAACTCACCTGTTGCGAGTCCCCTGACGATGACCGTTGTTGTCTGCGTACCGGCGTTACCGCCTGAACCTGTCAGAAGTGGAATAAAAAACGCCAGTTGCACGTATGCGGCAAGTTGATTTTGAAATATTTGCATGACAAAGCCGGCAAATATTCCGGACAATACGAGCGCGAGCAACCATGTTATTCTCTGTCTTGCTATACTGAAAACATTGGAATTCACATAATCTATAGGTGTTCCAGCGGCGCCCATCGCGTATATATCTTCCGTTACTTCTTCTTCTATAACATCGATGATGTCATCAACGGTAATGATACCGATAAGAATTTTATCTGAATTAACAACGGGAAGAGCTATAAGGTCATATTTGGAAATCTTCTCGTAAACATATTGAATGACATCGCTTGAAAGAACGGAAATGACATTAGGATTCATGATCTCTTTAAGCGTTTTTTCGGGCTTCGAAATAACAAGATCCTTGAGGGATACCACTCCCCTGAGCCGTCCCGTCGGACTTGTAATGTAAATGGAATAAACCGTTTCCGCTCTGTCCGGCTGTTCTTTAATCTGTTCCAGTGCTTCTTGTACAGTCAGTTTCGAAGGTAGCGCGAAAAACTCTGTGGTCATCTCCGCACCGGCTGTGCCCTCGGCATGGCGCGACAGCCTTATGAGATCTTCCCTGTCCGATTGTTTCAATAATGCAAGTAATTTGTCTTTCAGTTCCGGGCCAAGGATCTTAACGAGGTCTGCCTGGTCGTCCGGTGAAAGCGCCTCGAAAAAATGAAGCACCTGTTTGGGATCAGCATATTCGAGACAGGCTTTCTGAGTATCAGGCTCAAGCTCCTGGAAAATCTCGAGCGCGCGTGAATCACCCAGGGTCTCAAGAATATACATAATCTGCTGTGGGCGGAATGTTGATATTCCTACTGCAACATCGTACGGATGTGTGGATTGAATTAACGATTTTAATTGATTGACGTTTCCGGATTTGAGGAGATAATTGATTCTTTTTACGACTGGTATCAATTCAATTCACCTCAATTGACCGTGTTTACACAGTGTATTTTCCGGCCTTATGAGGTGGATGATAAATTATTTAATCTATCACCTCTCTTTCAAAGCCGTTTTGATAAATAATCGATACAGCGATAGCCTTACCGTTTGGAGGCGGGCCGTCGTCTGTCATCTGATTACTGTTAGAGTCTTCCATTCCTTTGTTGACCTCTGATGCTGGTCTCATCACAATCGGAAATTATATTAACTTAATCATTGCAGGTCAATCATCAAATTTTTTTACAGAAATATTCGGTTTTCAGAATGCCCGGCACTCGCGCAGTTAATATTGAAATATAAAATTTACTGAAACCGTTGAAAATACTTTGAAAATTATCTGTCTGAACCAATATAAAGATATATATTGGGAAAATCTCAAAAAAACCAATAAATAATACTATTTTGTGAATAGTATCGCGTTGAGCCGGCCCATGGGCAGTATGCCGGAGGCAGATTTAGAAGTGGAAGGCATACGCTTATGGGATTTTTATTGTGGGACTTCTGACCGGGCATGGTTAACGGTTATTACATGAAATAAACAGCACTGCAGAGCAACATGTGATTATTTCCGCCAGTCAAAGGTATTTAATGATATAATACAAATTATTCCCTTGAGAGTTACAGGGTTATATGATTGAGGAAGTTTGTTATGTCCATCAATGTTCTATATAAGTTCATTGCACTATCAGCGACACTTATAATATTAATCGTAAAGAACAGAACCCTTATATTGGATGAACGATGTTATAGTTTCTTAATTGTTATATCATCGGTCGTTATCGTAATATCATATATAAAAATCCTTCTCTCAAACAGAAGCAACTCTCCTGCCGCACAGGGTGGCATGGAAAAAACAAGTGGCGACAGGATATTGAAAGCGCATATTTATTTAAGGATTCTTATTTTTTTATCTGTTTCTTTGTTCCTGTATTATGGCGCAATATATCATATCAGGCCGTTAACCCGGAATTGTAACTTCGAGTTTATAATGATGCTGGTTGCTTTTTTAATCAGTATTACATCTTTAATAGTTTACAAATGCGCCATTAGAGGAAAAGCCGCTGGAGCCGCGATATTTAGTCTTATCTTTGCAATTGTTCTTTTATTCTCTACCGACCTTGTGTATTTATTACTGGGTAAATCCTTCGAATGTTATCAGAGAACATTGATCCTGGAAATAGAACCAGAAAAAGAGAGCAATGTAGACTTGCAATGGGAACTTAATAAGGTTGTCAATCAGGTAAGAGATGATCTGGGTTATGGTAGATATTACTATGATGATTGCGCGTTGAACTATGATATAAAACAGAATGATGGTAATGGAATAGGGATTATCTTTACAGCAAAGTATCTGAACGGCAGAAATAATGATTGTCCCGGGTATCAAAATGCTTTCAAAGCTGTAGAAAAGAGATTTGAAGAAAACCATAAGGTGAGGTGGGAAGGAAATGGTTATAAGGATGAAATAAAGATGAAGCTTCAGCTATTAAGGTGGATATTAATTCTACTGACAAATATGACGATATTTGTTTTTTCTCTTTCAGTTACTCCAAAAAATAAAAAGAACAAAATTTAATTATCGTGTTATCTACAACAGCCCGGAAGTATTGAACATTCAGATAACAAGGCAGTAAAACACTGAGGAATATTGCCCGGTGACATGCGGGAGAGCGCAGCACATGACAAGTGGGGGCATTTCAGAACCCGGCCATGGAACAGTATGGGACAAGATAAAGCAGCTTTTCGGGGAGGAAATTCTTGGGTTCAGGTGGACAAATTAACGTTATGACTTCACATAGTAATATTTCATTTCCATAAAGGAGATTATTATGAGCAAAAGGGTTGTATTTATATTATTTACATTTTTGATAAGCTTCCCAAGCCTTTCTTTCTCTTTGAATACAAATAAATTTGAAATGATAAAACTTAAGCTTAAGGCCACTGAGTTTAAGGAGGAACGGCAGCAACTTATAGACATAACCCCAGAGATATTTCCAGAATTATTGGCAATTTTAGTTGAGCCTGAAGACGAAATTCAAATTATTCGTGTGTTATCTGTTATTTCCGGGGCAAACGGAGATCGAAAGGTTTTCCTTCCGCAAATTAAGGGATTGCTAACCTCTGGGGACAAACGGATCAGAATATCTGCAGTGCAGTGTCTGGGGGGGATAGGGAGCGTTGATGAATGTAACTATGCAATAGACATGTTTGAAAAGGATGAGGATAAGTTTTGCAGAGTAAATGCAGTAGTTACAGCTTCAAAAATTTGTGACGAAAAACAAGTTGGTCATATCAGCAATATTATAGAAGAAAAAAAGAAATCAAACACAAAAGAAGATATAACAAAGGATCCCTCTATAAGAGAAGGAGAAGTTGCTCTCCGTGATTTGAAAAGAAGAATTAAAAAAGAGGAGATGCTGGAAGAAAAAAGCCTTGAAAAGAAGAAGAAATTGTTGAATGAAATAAGGAGGTCAGTTAAGGAAGAGCTTAATAAAACCGAATATGTTACAAGAAAAGAGAATTTGAAAAAAGAGTTGTTTGATTTAGATAAATACGAGCAAGAATTGAATGAAAAATGATTGAGAAAGAAGTGAAAAGCGCAAGTTGTCTTAATCCTACCTACATAATAGATTGAGACTTATTCATGAGGGGGATATGAATTGAATTCTGAAGATATCTCGAAAAAAGGGAATTATTATGGCTGGTGCTAATAATATTGCTTTCATCACTTTTGTCGGTTTCTCGTTGATTGGATATCCATTTGTTTTTTGTGTGAATTCTATGATACTTCGCATTTTTAATAATCACAGCAATTTTTCAGTTGTACTGTTCTATAAATCAACATCAAAAATCCTTTTTTTCATCATTGTGGCGTTGGTAATTGCATTTTTTTGCAAGGAATATGTTGACGACATATTATTCATTTCGATAGGGTATGGAGTTTTATCTGTTTTTGTAATTTCGTTTCTGATATTTGCTGTCATTATAGCACCTTTGACCAAAGAAAAAGCGAGTAAAATAAAATTACTGCTCTTTTCATCAATTTTTGTTGATTCAATACCGATATCAATAGTTTCTTTTTTCGCTGTTTTCTTTGTTATGAATAGAATACTCGAAAATGCAGACATGCAAGGTGTAGGAGCCGAAGGAATAGGACCAGTCATGTTTTTTATTATGATTATACCGACAATTGCTCTTGCCGGTTCAGGAATTGGTGGTGCAATTGCGAACAGTACATTTTTGAAGAGATTATTGCAGGACAATCTAATTTAGCTGCTGATAAGATGCATATAGAATAAATATCAGCCCGGAAGTATTGAATCCTCAGGCGCGGTAACCAGTCCGTAAGGCACTGAGATCAAGCCCGGTAACATGCGAGAGATCGTGAGTTGTTGGGCTTTTTGCTTTTGCGATAGCGCTTCGGAAGGTAGCGCAGGATGAAGAAGAACCGGGCGAAGCGAGTATCGGAAAAGATCGTCGAGATCGACCGGGACTCTCTTTCCTATACCGAGCGCAACTGGCCGCGGTTCTATAGTGATTCTCAAAAATAAACTTGAATACATGCACAAAGGAAATAGCTTTGTGCATGGCACACTATCTTTGTATTTGTGATTTCTGATCGAGTTGTGAATCTGTTTTTATTATGAGAA